>Ga0065720_1002976_pt1 | contig 46330 bp, 41 predicted proteins | sample Thericmetagenome_FD_59107 | JGI IMG/M metagenome (GOLD analysis project Ga0065720, IMG submission 59107) | Thermophilic microbial communities from the Joint Bioenergy Institute, California, USA of rice/straw/compost enrichment - eDNA_2 v2... | ecosystem: Engineered > Solid waste > Grass >... | reverse complement strand
ACGCCGCCGACGAGGACTGGGAGGAGGGCCGCCGGTCCTGAGCGGTGCGTCGGCGGGCCGGGTTGATCGAGGGCCGCGTTGATCGAGGGGCCGCGTGGATCGAGGGGCATTGATCGAGCACCGCCCCGATCGAGCACCGCCCCGATCGCTACCGCTGCGCGGCCAGCCGCGCCAGGAGCGGGATCGCCGCGATCTTCTCCGGGGTGAGCTCCTCCCACCGGATCCCGTCGGCTGGGCGGACCCCGCGACCGGGCCGGCAGTCCACGACCCGCTCCGGGGTCACCACGAGATCGACCGGCGCGTCGTGCGGCGTCGTCGGGATCTCCCCGGCGCCGCGCACCTGCAGCTCGTGCACCGTCGTGACGACGGTGGTGTGCTCGCCGATCAGGCCCGCCGCCGTGGCCAGGGCGAACTCCAGGTCGGCGAAGCCGCCGCCCTTGCCGAGCCGCGCCCCGTCGACGCCGACCGCGACGCAGCCGGTCACCACCAGGTCGACCGGCTCCAGCTCGGCGACCGCCACTCGGCGCGCCGACCGGGCCGCTCCGGCGATCGAGGCGGCCTTGCGCGGCGGCTCGGCGAGGTGGTCGGGGTCGAGCAGGAAGAACGGCTCCTCCTCGGCCAGGCGGGGCACCGCCATGTAGAGGAGCTTGCCGTCCTCCAGCGCGCGTTGGCGCACCGGCAGCTGCGCGGAGTCGGGATTGCACTTCACCGTGCGCGCCGCCTGCCACACCGGGTGCGCGCGCAGCCGCTCAGCCGCCGCCTCCGCACCCACGAAGTTCGAGATCCGGTTCCGGGCGCCGGGGAACCGCGTCACCTTCGCCTCGGTGAGCGCGGTCCACACCTCCTCGCGCAGCGCGGCCTTCGCGGCCAGCACCTCGGGGTCGCCGCCGGCGTCGTGGTCGTGGCGGCGGGTGCGGCGGCCGGACGGCCGCGGGGACGAGACGCTCACCCGGTCATCCTCGCGCCAGCAGGTCCCGCAGCTCCGCCAGCCCCCGCTCCACCTCCGCGAACGTCGTCGACAGCGGGGCGAGCCCGAGCCGGATCCCGTCCGGTTCCCGGTAGTCCGGCAGCACCCCGCGCGCCCACAGGGCGTCGCAGACGGCCCGGAAGCCCGGCCGCGTGATCGTGACGTGGCCGCCGCGGCGAGCCGGATCCCGCGGCGAGACCAGCTCGACGCCGAGCGGGGCGAGCCACTCGTCGTACAGCTCGACCGCGAACTCGGTGAGCGCCACCGACTTCGCCCGCACCGCCGCGGTGCCGGCCTCCGCGAGCAGGTCCAGCCCCACCACGAGCGGCACTGCGCCGAGGATCGGTGGCGTGCCGCTGACGACGTGCCGGATCCCCGGCGCCGGCCGGTACCCCGGCCCCATCTCGAACGGATCGGCCCGGCCCATCCAGCCTTGCACCGGCTGGCGCAGCACGTCGTGCAGGTCCGGCCGCACGTACGCGTACGCGGGCGACCCAGGGCCGCCGCACAGGAACTTGTAGGTGCACCCGACGGCCAGGTCGGCACCCCAGCCGGCCAGGTCCAGCGGCACCGCCCCGGCCGAGTGCGACAGGTCCCACAGCATCCGCGCCCCCGCGGCCTGCACGGCCGCGGTGCCGGCCGCGCCGTCGGCCAGCTCCGCCGTGCGGAAGTTGACGTGGCTGGCCACCACCAGCGCGGTCCGCGGCCCGGCCAGCGCCGCGGCCTCGTCGACGTCCGCCGCCCAGACCACCGCGGCGCCGCGCTCGGCCGCGATGCCCTCCACGACGTAGCGATCGGTGGGGAAGTCGTCGGTGCAGGCGATGACCTCGGTGCGGCCTGGCGGCGCCGCGTCGACGGCGGCCCGCGCGAGCTTGTACAGCAGTACGGTCGTGGAGTCCGCCAGGACGGTCGTCCCGGGCGCGGCGCCGATCGCCACCTCGGCGATCCGGTCGCCGATCCGTTCCGGCCACTCCATCCACGGGCCCTCGGGCGAGGTCCATGGCCCGTCCCCGGTCCAGCCGCGGATCAGCGCGCCGGCCCACTCGTCGCGCACGAAGTCGGCCAGCCGCTGGGCGGCGGCCGCGGGCGGGCGGCCCAGCGAGTTCCCGTCCAGGTACGCAACGACGTCGGGCGAGGGCAGGAACCGGCCGGGGAAGCCCGCCAGCGGGTCGGCGGCGTCCAGCTCGGCGGCGCGACCGCTCACCGGCCGATCTCCGTCCGCACCGCGTACAGCTCGGGGAAGAACGAGTGCTCCAGCGCTCGCCGCAGGAACGCCACGCCCGCCGTGCCACCGGTGCCCCGCTTGAACCCGATGGTCCGCTCGACGGTCTTCATGTGCCGGAACCGCCACAGCTGGAAGTTGTCCTCGAGGTCGACGAGCTCCTCGCACGTCTCGTACGCCGACCAGTGCTGCTCGGGGTGCTCGTAGATCGTGCGGAACACCGGGACCAACTCCTCGGTGAACTCGTGCGCGATGGTGACGTCGCGCTCGAGCACCGACTGCGGCACCGGGTGCCCGGCGCGGGCGAGGTGGCGCAGGAACTCGTCGTACAGGCTCGGCCGCCGCAGCGCGTCGGTGAGCAGCGCGGTCGCCCGGTCGTCCCCCTCCAGCACCCGCAGCATCGCTGCGTCCTTGTGCCCGAGCAGGAACTCGACCGCGCGGTACTGGTCGGACTGGAACCCCGACGACGCCCCGAGGAACCCGCGGAACTGCGCGTACTCGGTGGGGGTGAGCGTGGCCAGCACCGCCCACTGGTCGGTGAGCACGTCCTGGATGTGCTTGACCCGCGCCAGCCCCTTCAGCGCCGGTCGGAGCTCGTCGGCCGCGATCCGGTCGAGCACCGCGTGCAGCTCGTGCAGCACCAGCTTCATCCACAGCTCGGTGGTCTGGTGCTGCACGATGAACAGCAGCTCGTCGTGCTGCGGCGGCGAGCTCAGCGGGTGCTGCGCGGACAGCAGCTCGTCCAGGTGCAGGTAGGAGCCGTACGTCAGGCGTTCGCTCACCCGCACGACCCTAGGGCCGGAACGCCCTGCTCTCCCACGGTCGCGTCGTGGCGATCCCGGCGCGCACGGCGATCGCGGCCGCGCGTTCGGTCGCCGAGGCCAGCAGATCCGCTTCCGCTTCCGCGTCCAGCCAGTCGACCACGCCGTCGCGCACGACCACCCGGCCGTCGACGATCACCGTGCGCACGTCCCGCCCGGACGCCTGCCAGACCAGCACGGCCGGCAGCGACGACGCCGGCGTGAGGTGCGGCTGCCGGGCGTCGAGCAGGACGACGTCCGCCTTGAACCCCGGGGCCAGCCGGCCGATGTCGCCACCCATGCCGACCGCGTGCGCTCCGCCGATCGTCGCGATCTCGATCAGCTCCTCGGCTGTGACCGCACCGGGATCGTGGTGGGTCCCGCGCTGGAGCACCCCCAGCGTCTTGAGGTCGGCCAGTACGTCGCAGGCGTCGTTGCAGTTCGCGTCATCGGTGCCGATGCCGACGGTGACGCCCGCCTGGAGGAACGCCGGGACCGGCGCGATCCCCGAGCCGAGCACCCCGTTGCTGACCGGCTGGGTGGAGATCGACGCACCCGCCCGCCGGATCATACGGATGTCGACGGCGTCGACGTGCACGCAGTGCCCGAGCAGCAGGCGGGAGTCCAGCAGCCGGTGCGAGTCCAGGTACCGGACTGCGCTCATCTCGCCGACCGGGCGGTCGCCCGGGGTCTCGGACAGGTGCAGCGCCCAGATACCGCCGTGCGCCCGGGCGCGGTCACGGGCGAACGCCAGCGCCCGCAGCGACGTCGTGCTGGCCGTCGAAGGCGACGCGCACACGCGCACTCGGCCGCCGTAGCTGTTGTCGTGCTCACGGTAGATCGCGTCGAGATCCGCCAGGATCGCGTCCGTGTCCCGCAAGACGCTCGCCGGGCGGACGTCCGGTTCGCGGGCCCGCACGCTGTCGAGGAAGCCTGGGGAGGCCGGCCGGACGGCATCGGTGAACATCCGCGCGTAGACGGCTCGGATGCCGGTGCGCCCGAGCACCTCCACGGCCGTGTCGACAGCGGGGAGCGGGTCGAACGGGTGCACGTGGTCGTTCAGCACGACGGTGGTGATCCCGGCCCGGAGCGCCTCGAGGCAGAACAGCTCGAGCCCGACCCGCACGTCCGACAGCGTGTACGCGGCCAGGCCCGGGTACAGGTCGTTGAACATCCAGTCGAGCAGGTCCCGGTCCTGGTTGCCGCCCGCCCGCAGCAGCGACTGGGTGCCGTGGGTGTGGGCGTTGACCAGCCCCGGCATGACGATCCGGCCGCGCGCGTCGAGGACCTCGGCCCCGGCCGGAACGTCGATCTCGCGGTCCGGGCCGACCGCGGCGATCCGGTCGTCCTCGACGAGCACGGTCCCCCGGTCGAGGATCCGCCGTTGCTCGTCCATGGTGAGCACCCGCCCACCCGTGATCGCGATCAGCGTCACCGATCCGCCGCCTTCGACGCTGCTGAGATCTTCGAGGCTGCCGAGACGGCCGCTTGCACGACGGCCGTGTATCCGGTGCACCGGCACAGGTGGCCGGTGAGGGCGTTGCGGACGTCGTCCGCGGTGATGGGCTGCCCGACGGCTGCTGTGGTCCGCAGCAGCCAGGAGAGGGTCACGACGATGCCGGGTGAGCAGAACCCGCACTGGACCGCGCCGTGCTCGGCCATCGCGGCGACGAGCGCGTCGTCGGCGGCCGTGGCGACGGTGGCGACGCTGCGGCCGCGCGCTTCGGCGTGCGGGACGAGGCAGGACGGCACCGGTACGCCGTCGAGCAGGACGGTGCACGAGCCGCAGTGCCCGCTCGCGCACCCCAGGGGCAGCGCGACGCCGTGGTCCTCCAGGACGTCCCAGAGGCTCTCGGTGCCGGTCTGCGGCAGGGTGATCGGGCGGCCGTCCACCGTGCAGGTCGCGGCGCGCACGTCCGGTGCGGTCACGACCGTCCTCCGGGTTCGTGCAGGGCGCGGTGGACGCGCACGGCCAGGCCACCGACGAGCTGCCGTACGGGATCAGGCGCAGCCGAACAGCAGGCGGCCGCGAAGCCGGGCGAGCCCGCGGAGTCGCGCAGGAACTCCGCGGCGCCCTCGACCACGAGGGTGGGCCCGCCGACGCCGACGGAGATCGCCGCACCGCACCCGTCGCCGAGCGCCGCCGCCACCCCGATCTCCGTGCGGCTCAGCCGCGGCCGCAGGGCCACCCGGCGGAACGCGATCCGCTCGGGCACCGCCAGCTCGGCCGCGCACGCCACCGCGCCGGGCTCGAGCCCGTTCGGCGGTACCGCGGTCACGTCGATCGAGCGGGTGCCGCCCTCGGCCAGCACGACGAGCCGCGCACCGCAGGCCGCCAGCACCGGCACGACCTCTCGCGGCCCGAACGGCGAGACCGCGTTGCCCACCACGGTCGCCCGCCGCCGCACGGCGGGTGTGGCGAACCACACCGGCTCGGTCCCCCCGAACACCGGGCGCAGCGCCGGGTCCGCGACCGGGACCATCGCCCCGATCCGCAGCCTCCCGGCCATCCCGTCGACGGACCGGGCACCCGCTACGTCCCGCAGGTGCACCAGCACCGACGGCTGCGCCCCGGTACTGGTCAGCCACGGCTGGACACTCGTCGCGCCGCCGACGACGACCGCGTCGCCGTCGAGGGCCGCGTGCCCGGCCTGCTCCCAGGTGGCCGGGAAGACGTGCCGGGTCATGCGGGCACCCGCGGCGTCGCGCGCCGCAGCGGGATCGCCGGGACCGGGTCGCCCGAGGCCGCCCGCACCGCTGCCGCGACAGCGGCCGGCGAGGAGACCGCGGGGCCCTCGCCGATCCCCTTCGCGCCGAACGCCAGCTCGGGATGCGGATGCTCGACGATCACCGGCACGACCTCGGGCACGTCGGTGGCGCCGGCCAGCAGGTAATCGCCGAAGCCGGTGGTGAGCTGGCGCCCCGCAGCATCCACAGCGCGCTCCTCCCACAGGGCGAACCCAGCGCCCTGCACCGTCCCGCCCACCAGCTGGCCCTCGGCCCCGACCGGGTCGACGGCGCGCCCGCAGTCCTGCGCGCACACCAGCTGCACGACCACGCACTCCCCGGTCAGCTCGTCGACGTCCACCACGGCACGGTGCGCGATCACCTGGAACGCCTTGTGCGGCCGGTCCGGCCCGGTCCGCGGTTCGTCGAGGGTCACGCGCTCGCACCACACGGCGTCGCTGCCGAGCAACGCGGTGAGATCGGCCGGCGTCCACCGGTCCGGAACCGGCCGGCCCAGGACGCGGGCGCGGTCCCGGAGCCGTCCGGCGAGGCGCTCGGCGGCCCGGGCGGCCGCGCCGCCGCTCGCCATCGTCTGCCGGCTCGCCTTGCTGCCGCCCGCCGTGGGGAACCGGGTGTCCGCGGCCCGCACGGCCACGGGCACGCCGGGTAGGTGATGACCGACCACCCGGCGCAGCACCTCCTCGACGCCCTGGCCGGCGTCGGCCGCCGCGGAGACCACCTCGACGCCGTCCGGGGTGAGCCGGACCTCGGCGGTGGCCGGATCGGGCCGGCCGTGCCCGAGGCCCGCGCTCTTGATCCCCAGCGCCACACCCGTGCCGCGGCGCGCCCCGTACGCCGGGGGTCCGGCCGGCTCGGCAACGGCGAGTGCTGCTGCGAGCACGGCGCGCGGATCGGCGCACCCGGTGAGCGGCTGCCCGGTGGTGGCCAGCGGCTCGCCCGGCTCCAGGAGGTTCCGCCGCCGCAGCTCCACCGGATCGACGCCCAGCTCGGCGGCCACGGCATCGACCGTCGACTCGATCAGGAAGCACGCCTGCGTCGCGCCGAACCCGCGCATCGCACCGGCCGGCGGGTTGTTGGTGTAGACGGCGGTCGTCTCCAGGTCGACCGCGGCGAACCGGTACATGCCCGCGCTGAAGTCGTGCACGATGCCGGTGACCGGTGCCGACGTGTGCGCGTAGGCACCGCCGTCGAGCAGGGTGCGGGTGCGCAGCGAGACGAACCGGCCGTCGTCGTCGTAGGTCAGCTCCACCTCCGCCAGCATCGGATGGCGACTGGGGTGCGCGATCAGCGACTCGGCGCGGCCGTAGACCATCCGCACCGGCCGGCCGGTCCGCAGGGCGGCGAGCACCAGGTGCGCCTGGACCGTGATGTCCTCCCGCCCGCCGAACGCCCCGCCGATCCCGCTGTGGTGCAGCACCAGCTCGTCGGCCGACAGCCCGAGGGCGCGGCACACCTGCTGGTGGTCGGCGTGCAGGTCCTGGGTGGCCACCCACAGGTGCACGGTGCCGTCCGGGTCCGGCACCGCCAGCCCCGCCTCGGGAGCGAGGAACGCGGCGTCCTGCCGGCCGGTGCGCCAGGTGCGGCGCACCACCCGCCGGCCGCGCGCGTCACCGCGGCACGTGCGGGCAGTGGCCACGAGGTTGCCGGCGGGGCCGATCGGCGGCGCGCCGGGGCCCAGCGCCCGGCGCGGATCGATCAGCGGCGGCAGCACGTCGAGATCCAGGGAGACGGCGGCCGCCATGGCGCGCGCCGCCCGCGGCGACGTCGCGACGACCACCGCCACGGGCTCGCCGGCGTGCCGGACCTCGCGGTCGGCCAAGACCGGCTGGTCCACCACCTTCGAACCGAGCCGCCGACCCGGGACGTCGGCCCCGGTCAGCGCCGTGACCGCACCGGGGACCGTCAGCGCCGCGGCGGTGTCCACCCGCCGGATCACCGCACGCGCCACCGGCGACCGCACGGTGGCCGCGTGCAGCTCACCCGGGGCGTGCAGCATGGCCGCGAACCGGTGCTCGCCCCGCAGCTTGGCCTCGTCCCGCGGGCGGACGCCGCGCCGCCCGACGGGGACGGGCACGGTGCTCGATCGCGGACCGGCGGGCCTCACGGCATGATCGGCTGGCTGGGCAGGTAGTCCAGCGACACGAACTCCGCCGTCGGGCGGTCCTTGGCCAACCCGGCGCTCTCCAGGACCTCCTGCGTCTTCTCGATGCCGGCGATCTCGAACGTGCCGATGCCGTGCTCCTTCGCGTACCCGCCGGTGTAGCCGTCGAAGTAGGCCTCCATGCTGAACTTCAGCGCGGCGGGATCGACCTCGGGGCACTTGCTCACCAGCAGCTGGTACGCCTGGTCCCAGTGGTCGACGACCCACTTGGCCGACTCCGACCACGCCGTCACGAACCCGCGGACCGCGTCGGGGTGCTCGGCGAGGTAGCGGTTGTTCGCCACCATCAGGTGGCCGTACGCGGGCACGTGGTCCTGCATGGGCAGGATCGTCAGGTCGGGTCGGGCCGCGAGCACCGCCTGCGTGGACGCGGTCGGGTAGAACACCACGAGTGCGTCGATCTTGCCGGCGAGGAACTCGGCGGTGGTCGCGTCGTCGGCCGGGAGCACCTCGACCTTGCTGCCGTCGATGCCGGTGGCCTTGACGTAGGCCTCCCACATGGCGCCCTCGAACTGATCGGTCTGCACCGCCAGCGACCGGCCCTCCAGATCGGCGGGCTGCTTGATGTCCGGCGAGGCGAGGATCGTGACCGGGCCCGAGGTGGCGGCGGCACCCACGATCGTGATGGGCAGGCCCTGGCCCGCACCGATGATCGTCGGGGCGGCGCCGAGCAGACCCACGTCGAACTCGCCCGCGGCGACCATCGGGACGGTGTCCGAGCCGCCCTGCCCGCGGTCGTAGGTCAGGGCCAGGCCGTGCTTCTCGAAGATCTTCTGCTCGAGGCCGGAGTACACCACCGACCAGTCGCCCGAGCAGGTCCACTCGAACGCCATCTTCAGCGGGGTCGGACCGCCCGCGGGCACGTCCGCGGAGCTCGACGAGCCACCGCACGCGGTGGCCAGCAGGGCCGTGACGACGCCGACGGCAGCCGTCAGCCAGGCACGACGGGCACGGAGGGGCATGGTTGTCTCCAGGCAGGTGTGGGGGAGCGGGGTACGTCGGGGAAGGAGCGCCGGGGGGCAGCGCTCGATCGTCTCAGCGCACGACGTCTCAGCGCACGACGTCTCAGCGCACGACGTCTCAGCGCACGACCGTCCGCCACGGGACGACGATGCGCTCGAGCCAGACGCAGACGTTGAAGAACACGATGCCGACCAGGCACGACAGCAGCGCCAGCACGAACACCGCGGCGGTGTTCAACTGGGCCGAGTAGACGGTGATGAGGTAACCCAGCCCCCTGCGCGCGCCGATGAACTCGCCCAGGAGCGCGCCGACCACCGCCCCGGGGGCCGCGACGCGGAACGACGAGAACAGGTACGGCAGGGCGTTGGGGATGCGGACGTGCAGCAGGATCGACAGCTCACTGGCGTTGGCCAGCTTCATCACACTCACCAGGTCCTCGTCCACGGAGGTGAGGCCGTGCGCGACGTCGACGAGGATCGGGAAGACCGCGATCAGGAACGAGCAGATGATGATCGGCAGCGCGTTGCGGCCGAACCAGATGATCAGCAGCGGGGCGACCGCCACCGTCGGCATGACCCGCACGATGTTGAGGAAGGGGTAGACCAGCTCCTCGAACAGCGCACTGCGGGCCATCAGCACCGCCAGCGCCACACCGACCACCAGGGCGACACCGAAGCCGCCCAGCGACATCAGCGTCGTCATCAGCAGCCCGTCGAGGAACAGGCCCGCGTTGTCGGCGAACGAGGCGATCATCTCCGACGGCGCCGGCAGGATGTACGGGGCGATCCCGAACACCTCCACGACGACCTGCCACAGGACGACCGCCGAGCCCAGCACGAGCCACGAACGGGTGATCCGGAAGACGCGCAGCAGGAGCCCCGCGCGGGCGGCGGGTGGGATCTCCGCCCGCACGGGTGGCTCGGCGACGGAGGTGGTGGGAGCGGCGGCGGTCGTCATCGGTTGTGCTCCAGGGACACGCGGATGCGGTGGGCGATGCGGGAGAACTCGGGGGAGTCCTTGAGGTCGGTGCGCCGCGGCCGGGGGAAGTCGACTTCGATCGTGTCGGCGACGCGGCCCGGGTGGGAGGACATGACCACCACGCGGTCGGAGAGGAAGATCGCCTCGGCGAGGGAGTGGGTGACCAGGACGATCGAGACGTGCGTGGTCTCCCAGATCCGCAGCAGCTCGGAGTGCATCTCGTCGCGGGTGATCTCGTCGAGGGCGCCGAACGGCTCGTCCATGAGCAGCACCTCGGGCTCCATCATCAGCGCCCGGGCGAGGGAGACCCGCTGGCGCTGACCGCCGGACAGCTGCTTGGGGTAGCGCTTCTCGTAGCCCTTCAGACCGACCAGCTCGAGCTGCTCCGACGCGGTCCGGCGCGGGGTGCGCGTGCGGCCGCGCGCCACCTCGAGCGGCAGCGTCACGTTGCGCTCCACCGTTCGCCAGGGCGCGAGCACCGATTCTTGGAAGACCATGCTGATGAGGCCGGATCTGCGCGCCTCGTCGGGAGAACGGCCCATCACGGAGATCCGGCCCTGCACGGACGCATTCGGCAGAAGGCCGGCGATCGCGCGCAGCAGCGTCGATTTCCCGCACCCGGAATGGCCCACGATCGACACGATCTCGCGGGCCCCGACGTGCATGTCGACGCCCTCCACCGCCACGACGGCCTGGTCACCGCGGCCGTGGACGATGCACACGTCCTGTAGGCGGACCCGTTCGTCGCTCCTGGCGACCGCGCTCGATCCGGTGCTCGACTCGGCACGGCTGACGGTGATCTGGGACGCCCCGGGCACGCTGTCCTCCTGTAGCGAAATGCAGCCGATTCGACATCGACCGTCACGGGATGTTGTATCCAGAATTGTTCGGATCAGGTTGGTGAGCCACTTCGGTGGCTCGCCTCATCAGTTCGAGCACCGGTTCGATCACCTTTCATCGGTAACGCCCTCCGATTCCGTACTGGCCGTACTGGTTCACGCGCGGTGCATCCCATTAGGCGGCCAGGCGGCTGCGCGCGGCGCACGTGGCCGCGACGATCCCGAGCACGACGGCGTGCTCCGGGTGCGGCGCGAAGCGGGGCCGGCACACGACCCGTCCGAGCGGGGCGGAGGTGACGTGCTGGGCGTACACCGCGTCGGGGCGCGGCACCTGCGCGGACAGGGCGCCGGCCACCAGCTCGTCGAGCATCGCCAGCGCACCGCGGCCGGTCTCCTCGGCGGGCTGGAAGACCCCCACCACCGTGCCCCGCCAGCCCGCCCGGTCGCGGTCCAGCTGGCGGAGGCAGCCGACGAGGGCGGCGGTGTGCACATCGTGGCCGCAGGCGTGCATGACGCCGACGACCTGTCCGTCGGGGAGCGTCGCCCGCTCGGTGCCGGCGTAGGGCAGGCCGGTCTGCTCGGTCAGGGGCAGCGCATCGGTGTCGAAGTGCAGCCACACCACCGGGCCGGGACCGTTGCGCAGCATCGCGACCAGCCCGGTCCCGGCGCACTCGTGCAGATCCGCGCGCGTGCCGGCGAGCGCCTCGGCCACCCCCCGCTGCGTCCGGTGCTCCTGGCCGGACAGCTCGGGGTGCCGGTGGAGGTCCTGGTACAGCGCCACGACGTCGTCCTTCAGCCACCGGGTGTCGATCCCGCGCCGGGTGCCCTCCTGGATGACCGCCGCGACGATCCCGTCGGTCGTCGGCGTGGTGGACGGGGGAGCGCTGCCTCTACCCAACGCGGGAACCTCACTGTTTTGGATACAAGATGCACCAGCCGTGGGTGCGAGCACATCGTGACAGAGCGGCCCGGATCCGTGAAATACCAGGCATGCGAGGTTTTCTCCGGTGTCACATGTCGACACACGCGTGTAACGGAGACTCCCTAGTCTGGATACAACATCCTCTCGAGTAAGGAGCCAACCGTTGAAGAGGCCCCTGAGTCCCCGCGCCATCGCGGCCGCCGAGAGAGTGCTCGCGGACGTCGACCGATGCACCGACCCCGTCGCGACCGCCCGGCTGCTCCCGCCCGAGGTCTACACCAGCGAGGACTTCTGGGAGTTCGAGAAGGAGGCGATCTTCTACCGCGAGTGGCTGTGCATCGGGCACGTCAACGAGATCCCCCGGCCCGGCGACCAGCTGCCGCTGACGATCCTCGACGAGCCGATCGTCATGCTCCGCGACCTCAGCGGCGAGGTGCGCGTCATGTCGGCGGTGTGCCGGCACCGCGGCATGCCGCTCTTCGGCGGGCTCGCCGCGGAGGGCCGCACCCCCGCATCACCCTGCCTCAACGGGCGGCGGATCAAGTGCCCGTACCACAACTGGCAGTTCGAGCTCGACGGCCGGCTGGTCGCGGCTCCGTCGATGACCGAGACCGTGCCGGTCAAGCAGCTGCGCGAGATGATCCGGCTGCCGCAGATCCGCCACGAGGTCTTCCACGGCCTCGTCTTCGTCAACTTCGACGACGAGGCCGAGCCGCTCGCCCCGACCGTGCGGCGCATGGACGAGGAACTGTCGACGTTCGGCCTGGAGGACCTGGTCCCGATGCCGGCGGTGGTCTACGAGAACCAGCAGTGGAACTGGAAGATCCACCACGACAACGCCCTCGAGCCGTACCACACCAGCTACGTGCACCGCGGCGTGCACGAGGCCGCTCCCGCCAAGAACGCCCGCTTCTACGAGTTCGAGGAGGGCGACGGCCAGATCATGCACCCGACGTACCTCGTCGACGAGGACGCCGGGCTCGCCAGCACCGACGGCAGGCGCACCACGCAGATCATCCCCGGCCTGACCGAGGAGCAGCGCAAGCGCGTGATGTTCGCGTCGATCCCGCCGATGCTGTTCAGCATCCTCCAGCCGACGTTCGTGCAGCTGGCGATGATCCATCCGACCGGCCCCGGCTCCTTCGACCTGCGGCGGGTGAACCTCTACCCGAAGTCTGCGGTCGAGTCGCCGGGCTTCCACGAGGCGTACCGGAAGTTCCAGGAGCGCAAGGAGCTGGCCATCCACCAGGACGCGGTGACCACGGCCGCGCTCCAGCAGGGGCTGCGCTCGCGGTTCGCCCCTCGTGGCCCGCTGTCCTGGCTGGAGTCGAACATCCCACAGCTCAACCAGTGGCTCATCGAGCGCTATCGAAAGGCCCTCGCCACCGATGTCTGACACCCTCTCCGGCGCCGTGACCGATCCCGGCGTCCTCGACGCCGTGCTGCGCCGACTCGACGAGCTCGAGTCCCGCGAGGCCATCACCGGCCTGATGATCGACTACATGGCGGCGACCGACGCCGAGACCGACAAGGGCGTCAAGGTCGCTCGGCTGTTCACCGAGGACGGCGAATGGGAGAGCGTCGGCCCGCACGGCAACCCCGGCTGGGCCGCCAAGGGCCGCGAGGCGCTGATCAAGAAGTTCGACCGCAACGTCGAGCGGATGCCGTTCTCGGCTCACTTCGTCACCAACCCGTCCATCGACGTCGCCGGCGACGTCGCCCGCGGCCGGTTCATGTACTTCCAGGCGTGCACCTACCGCGGCAAGCAGGCCTTGTGGATCGCCGGCAAGTACGACAACGACTTCCGGCGGGTGGANGGCAGGTGGCTGATCTCCCACATGCGGGTCCACAACCTCTTCACCACCCCCTTCGACCAGGGCTGGGTGAAGGTGCCGCACANGGACACCCCGTAGCCGGGCCACCTGTTCGCAGAGTTCGTCTCGTGAAGGACCTCGATGCCGACCTACCGCCACCAGATCCTGCGCAACCTCAAGTACGGCACGCTGCCGACGTTCCTCCAAGCGCAGCGCGAGAAGAACGCGCTGCTCACCGCCGCCGGCCTCACCCCGTACTCGGTGTGGGCCCCCGCGTTCGGCGGGCTGCACCACATGGTGCTGGAGGCGTACTTCGACTCGATGGCCGAGTTCGAGCGGCAGCACCTCGCGCAGAAGCAGATCCCCGAGATCGCCGCCCTCAACGCCAGGCAGCTCGAGTGCGTCATCGAGGGCACGGCGGAGGACCGGCTGCAGCGGATCGGCCTCGACGCGTCGGCGCAGGTGTGACGTCGTGGCCCCGCTCGCCGAGCCCTCGCTGAGGGAGTCCTCCTGGTACGTCTGGCACGCCCCCTACGACGCGCTCGACTCGGTGGAGACCGACCGGCTCAGCGCGGTCCAGGACGTGCTGGGCGAGGCGCTGGACGGGTCCCCCGCAGGGCCGCTGCGCGTGGTGAGCGCGTGCGCGGGCCAGGCCCGCGATCTGCTGCCCGTGCTCATCCACCATCCCCGCGGCAGGGACGTCACCGCGCGGTTGATCGAGCTCGATCCGCTCAACGCCGCGTTCCTCGACGGAGCGCTCGGCAGCACCCGCCTCACCGGTGTCGAGGTCGTCCGCGCCGACGCGGGGGAGACCTCCGCGTACGCCGGCGCCGTGCCCGCCGACCTCGTCCTGCTGTGCGGGGTCTTCGCCAACGTCGATCCCGGCGACGCCGCCCGGACCGCGCAGATCCTGCCCTGCCTGTGCCGTCCGGGCGGGCTCGTCGTGTGGAGCACCTACGGCGCGGCGGGCACCGGACCAGTGCGGGTGAACGCCGTGCTCGGCGAGAACGGCTTCGTGCCCGTCGCCGTCCGGGAACCGGCCGACCGGGGATGGACGGTCGGTGCGCACCGCTTCACCGGGCGGAGCCGGCCGCTGCCCGACAGCACCCGGTTCTTCCGGTTCGTGTCCTGACCGGCTAGGCCTGCGAGCGATGCAGACCACCCTGGTTGGCGTGCCGCTGGGTGAGGTGGCGGCGCATCAGCATCATCGCGAGCTCCTCGTCCTCGTCGAGGGTCGCGGTGATGATCGCGGCGTGCTCGGACCAGGACGGTTCGACCGCGTTGCTCTTGCCGCCCACGAGGTGGTGGGCCTGGTTGCGGACGGACCGCAGGACCTCGCAGAGGAAGCGGGATCCGCTGCCCTCGCCGAGGACGTCGTGGAACTGGTCGTTGATGGCGTCCAGGGTCTCGCGGTCGCCCGCCGCGCTGGCGGCGTTGCCCTTCTCGAGCAGGTCACGCAGGGTCGCGCGCACCTGCGGATCGGCCTTCATGATCGTGCGCCGGACCGCGATCAGCTCGAGCGCCACCCGCATCTCCCGGACGGTGTCCAGCTCGTGCTGGTCGAGCTCGACGACGCGGACCCCGCGCCGGGGGAGGGCCTCGACCAGGCCTTCCGCCTCCAGCCGCCGGAAGGCCTCGCGCACCGGCAGCCGAGAGACGCCCAGCCGCTCGGACATGCTCAGCTCGGACAGCCGCTCACCGGGTGCGAGCTCGCCGTCGAGGATGAGCCTGCGGATCTCGTCGACGGTCTCATCGCGAAGCGATCGATGGCGCGATCCGACAGACGACATGGGCTTCCTCGCTTGGCTACTGGATACGCAAACCGGTGGATGGTGCCGATCGTAGCCGAGTCCATGTGACAACCGTGTTCCGAAGTGGGAACACACCGTCGCAGGTCCGACCGAATGTGGAGGCGCCGAGGGCCACAGATCTGGGAAAGCATCTCGTTCATTCTTCGCGACCGACTACACCCATAGATTGGATACACCATCCCGATGACCGTCACGTACTCCCACATCCCCGCCACCGGACAGGGCTGCGTCACCGTCAAGCAGATCGACCACATCGTCCTGCGCGTCAAGGACCCCGAGGCGTCTCTGCGCTGGTACGTGGAGAAGTTCGGGTTCCTCGTCCACCGGCTCGACGAGTTCCGCGCGGGGACGGTCCCGTTCCCGTCGGTCGAGATCCGGCCCGGCCAGATCATCGATCTGGACGCCCGCCAGCCGAACACCGGAACGAACGTCTCGCACTTCGCCGTGGAGATCGAGGCGACCGATCTGAAGGCGCTGGTCGAGTCCGGTGCCTTCGAGAAGATCGAGGGGCCCTACCGGCGCTGGGGTGCCCGCGGCCTCGCCGATCTCGTCTACGTCACCGACCCCGACGGGCACGTCATCGAGCTGCGCCACTACGGGCCCAGCCAGGTCGAGGCCTGACCGTGCCCGGCGTGGGTGCCCGCAGCTGCGTCGCGTCCGGGACCATCGGCGCGGTCGCGGCCGGAGCCGAGGCCGCGGCCGCCGTCGGTGCCGCGGTGCTCCGCGACGGCGGCAACGCGTTCGACGCCGCCGTCGCGACCGCGCTGGCCGAGACCGTCGCGCTGCCGCCCAAGTGCGGCCTCGCCGGCGACGTGGTCGCGCTCGTCGTGACCCCCGAGCACCCGCAACCCCGGTCGGTGGTCGCGCTCGGCGGCGCCGCGGCGGGACTGCACGACGCCGCGGCCGCGGCGGGCTGGCGGGTCGCGCCCACCGGGCCGTTGTCCGTCGGCGTCCCCGGCGCGCCGGCGGGCTACGCCGCCCTGGCCGCGCGCGGGCGGCTGCCGCTCGAGCGGCTCACCGCCCCGGCGATCGACCTCGCCCGCTCGGGCATGCGGTGGTCGCCGATGAACGCCGTGCTCGAGGCGGAGTCGCGGGACCTGCTCGCCACCTACCAGCCCGGCGGCTGCCGCTACTCGCCGCGGTCACGGCCGCACGAGGTCGGCGACACCGTGGCGCTCCCCGGACTGGCCCGGGTCCTGGAGGAGTTCACCGAGCGGGGCGCGGCGCTGTTCCACGACGGGCCGGTCGCCGGCGCGCTGCTGCGCACCGTCGAGGGCCACGGCGGTGTGCTCACCGCGGCCGACCTGTGCTCCGTGGCCGTGGACGAGCGCGCCGCCCCGGCGTCCGCGATCGCGGACACGCCCGAGAGCCTGTGGGTGACCCATCTGCCCACCTACGGCGCCGCGCTCGCCGACGTGCTCGCCCGGACCGCTCCGGCCGCGATCTCCCCGCAGGCCGTCGCGGCGAGCCTGGCCGCGCTCCTGCGCGGTGACCTCGGCGCCGACGAGGGCACGTCGACGGTCGCCGCCGCCGACGCCGAGGGCAACGCCGTCGTGCTGGTCCACTCGAACTCGTTCCCCCAGTACGGCAGCGGCATCGTGGTCGAGGACTACGACCTCGTGCTGTCCAACCGGGCCGGCCGCGGCTTCACCTTCGCACCCGGTCACCCCAACGCCCCGGTGCCCGGCCGCCGGCCGCTGACCACGCTGCACGCTTGGGCGCTGCGCCACCCGACCGGCTGGCTGCTCGGCGCCACCCCGGGCGGGCGGCAGCAGGTGGCGTGGAACGCGCAGCTGCTCGGCCGGCTGCTGTGCGGCCCGCCGGATCTGCCCGAGGACCGGTTGACGGACGCGCTCACGTCGGCCCGCTGGCTGCTCGACGCCGACGGCACGGTCCGCGCGGAGGGCCGCGACCTGCCGGAGCTGGGTGCGCGGTGCACGCACACCCTCGTGCGCACCGCGCCGGACGGGATCACGGCGGCGGCGGATCCGCGCTGGGACGCGACGGCGGTGGCTGTATGAGCGGTGGCGGCATGAGCGGTGGCGGCGAGCGGGGGGTGTGCGTCGTCGGGGCCGGCGCCATCGGGTCCGCCGTCGCCGAGGCGATCCGCGGCGGGCGCGTTCCCGGGGCCCGGCTGGCCGCCGTGCTGCGGTCGGCCAGCACCGCCGCCGAGACCGAGCGGGCGATCGCGGTGAGCGACCTGGTGGTCGAGGCCGCCTCCGTCGCCGTGGCCCGCGAGCTGATCCCGCGGGTCACGCGGTGCGGCAAGGACGTCGTCGTCTGCTCGGGAGGTGTGTTCGCCGAGTACCCCTGCGCGTCGGCGCTCATCGCCGGGCCCGGCCGGGTGCTCCTGCCGACCGGCGCGCTCGGTGGCTTCGACATCCTCGCCGCGGCGGCCCGGGCCGGCACGGCCGTCGCCCGGGTGCGGCACACGACGATCAAACGGCCGGCGGCGCTCGGGGCCGGCGAGGGGGTGGCGCAGCCCCGGGAGGTCTTCCGCGGATCGGCCCGGGAAGCCGCGCTGAGGTTCCCCCGGACCTCCAACTCGTCGGTGACGCTCGCCCTGGCCACGCTGGGCCTGGACCGGGTCGAGGTCGTCGTGGTGGCCGATCCCGCCGCGACCTGCACCCGGCACGTCGTCGAGTGGGAGTCGCCGCTGGGCCGCTACGAGCTGCGGTTCGAGAACGCGGTCGACCCGTCGTCGGGCGGGCGCACGTCGGCGGTGACCGCGTGGTCGGTGATCGAGGTCCTCGCCGCGCTGGCCCGCGGCGCGGGACCCGGGGTGGTGGTGCTCGAACCGCGGGCCGGGTAGCCGGACGGGTAGCAAACCCTTACCCCGTGGCGATCACTCCCGCACTGCGCGGGGGATCCCGGCGCGGGGCTCGCCGGCGGATCCTCCTCTGCAGCAGGAGATCGACCCGGGAGGGACCCGTTGATGAGCACTCCGTACGCGCAGCCGATCGACGGGGCCACCGTGTGGATGGGTGCCGGGCAGTCGTGGCCGCCGCAGGGCGGCGGCCACCAGCCCGGGCCCCAGCAGGCGGGGTTCCACGGCCCGCCGCAGCCGTACCCGCCCCCGGCGTCCCCGTACCCGGGGCCGCAGCAGTACGGCACTCCGCCGCCGATGCCCGCGCGCCCGCCCGTCCCGGGCCGTGACCTCCCGCCGCAGGACGTGCCCGCCTTCCCGGCAGAGGGCGGCTGGGTGGTGGACGAGGAGACCGTGCGCCACACCGGCCGGCCGGGCCGTCCGCCCGCCCGGCGCTCCACCGGTCGGCGCACCGTGGTCCTGTCGGCGATCTCGGCGATCGTGGTCGCCACCGGCCTGCTCGTCGGGGGGTTCTTCGTGCTCGGCCGGGTCAGCGACGCGCCCGCGGCCGCGGTGGTCGGCGACTGCCTGGCCCGCTCCGGCGACAGCGCGGTCGTGGTGCCGTGCTCCGACCCGACGGCGGAGCTGATCGTGCTGGGCCGGCTCGACAGCCGCACCCAGGTCGAGGCGGGGTTGTCGGCGTGCACCGGGTTCCCGGGCACCACCGACGTGTACTGGCAGGGCCGGGAGGGGCAGCGCGGGCTGGTCCTCTGCCTGGGTCCGAAGACCTGACCGGGAGTCGGACGCCGGGGCGGCAGGAGACCGTGCTCCTGCCGCCCCGGCGGAACCGAAGCTCCCGCAGACGCGATCCACCTCAACAGCGCCCAGCTTCGACCCCGGACCGGCCCACCATGCCTGACCGAGCAGTGCCGGAGGGCGGTCACGGCGGCCGGCACCGAGGCACGCGAGCATCCCATGCAGCTCGCGTGCGTCGACGACGGCGGGGGCGCGCAGCGCCTGATGAACGAGGCGCGAGCACCGCAGATGCACTTCGCCGACTCACCGGGCCGCGAGCACCGGTCCGGTGCGGAGCCCTCGTCGACACCGAGGCGCGCGAGCGATCCGACAGGCTGGCGATCCGAACACTGCGCGAACCGCGCTCCGGCGACGATGCAGCCGTCCGCGGTCGACGCTGCGACTTCCCGCCGAGATCACCGGGCCGTCGGGTCCAGGCCTAGAAGTCCGTCCCGTGCCACGGCTCCCGCTCCGGTACGAAGGCGACGTCGAACCGCGCGAGCGCAGCGTCCTCGGCCTGCAGGCGAGCGGCCGCCGCCAGCGAGCGGGCCCGCACGTTTCCCGTCACGAGGCTGCCGAGATCGGCCATGCCCACGTGCACCTGCGCGGCGCCGGCCGTCGGTGTGCAGCTCGCGCCGTCCGGGCCGCCCTGCAACCGGAACCGGCCGCCCCTGCCGAGGAAGTCGTCGCGCACCTCCAGCACCACGTCGATCTCGCACCCGTACCGGCGCGCACCCAGCACCGCGGGCACGTCGAGCACCCGCAGCCAGAGACCGTCGGCCACCGACGTGGTGCGGATCAGCCGCGGATCGGTGAGCATCAACTGCAGAGGGTCGTCGAACGTGAGCCGGGTGGAGATCTTCTCGACCAGCTCCTGCGCGAGCAGCACCCGCCACAGCGCTGCGTGCGCCTCCGGCGTCACCGCGAACAGCTCGACGGACAGCGTGGAGCCCTCGGTACCCCACTTCGCGCGGTAGGCGGCCCACCCGTCGGGGTGCACCAGGTGGAACATCGAGCTCGCGCCGCCGCGGCGGTACTCGCGGTCGAGGAAGAACCGCTTCCACCACGCCTCGCTGCGCGACACCGCGCCCGGGGTCCGCGCGGCCCAGCGGCGGTGGATCCGCGGGGCGTGCTCGGTGACCTCGGAGGTCTCGGCGAACCGGACGCCACCCGGATCGGGTGCGTCCGCCCGCAGCTCGGCACGCGGATCGATCTCGACACAGCGGTTACGGGTGGCCTCGCCGTAGCCGAAGCGGCCGTAGATGGAGGCGTGGCTCGCGGTCAGCATCGCCAACGGCAAGCCCTGCGCGACGAACCCGCCCAGCTGCCCGGCCATGAGCGCACGCAGGATCCCGCGCCTGCGGTGGGTGGCCGGGACCGACACCCACGCCACGCCCGGGGACGGCAGCGCGGCCCCGCCGGGCAGCGTGACCGCCATGTCGTAGGCGGCGGTGACGCCGACCAGCCCGTCCTGCGGATCGACGGCGACCAGGAACCGCTCCGGCGGCAGCAGCGTGAGGGTGTCGGCGATCTCGGTGTCGGACATCCGGGCGTGGAAGCTGCGCTCGTCGGCCCGCTTGATCGCGGGGATGTCCGCCTCCGTGGCCGGGCGAATGATCAGATCGCTCACGACGGCCCAGTCTGGCGGGCCACCACGGGGCGCGCACGTCGGATTCCCGGTGGAGGATGCCGCGGTGCGTGACCGGCGCGGCCGAGATGCGCCAGGATGGCCCGATGCACGCCGATGAGTCACCGGGGACCACCGTTTCCGCTGGACCGGCCGCGGGCGGACCGGTGGTGCTGACCGACGCGGTGAGCGAGACCGAGCGGGCCCTCGTTGCCTCCTGGCTGCAGGACCGCGGGATGACCGCGGCGCAGGTGCTGCCGGTCGACGGAGCAGTGATCGCCGGCCCGCTCGGGCAGCTGCCGGACGACACGCTGATCGTCCCGGTGCGGGTGGCGTGGCTGCCGCGGGAGCGCGACGGGCAGCGCCGAGCCCGCTGGTCGGACCTGCTCTCGCTGACCAACCCGTGGCGGCCTGCGGCCCACGCGCAGACCAGGATCCTCAAGCGCGAACCGGACCGGGCCGCGGTGGTGGCCGGCGAGCCGGCGACCGTCGCCGATCTGCGCCGCACCTTCGCGTCCCGCGCCGGCGGCGCTGCGATCGGGTTCGGCGACTTCGTGGCCCGGCAGGCCGCGCTGGCGCTGGAACGGGCCGAACGCGCGCTCGTCGGGCGCCGCTACAAGGTGCCCAAGCGGATCGTCGAAGCCGTGGAGGCCAGCCCGGAGTTCCGCCGGGACGTCGCGGAGCTCGCCGCGAAGCTGGAGCTCGACGAGGAGGAGGTCGCCCGGCGCGCCTCCCACGACCTGCACGGGCTGGTCGCGTCGATGAGCCCGCTGGCCGTCGACCTGCTGAGCGGGGTGCTGCGACCGCTGCATTCGCGCGCGTGGAACGTGCAGGTCGACACCGCGGGCCTGGAGCGGCTGCGCGAGCTCAACCGCCGGTACGCGCTGGTGTTCCTGCCCAGCCACCGCTCCTACGTCGACCCGTTGCTGCTCGCCGACGTCCTCGCCGAGCACGACTTCCCCCGCAACCACGTGCTCAGCGGGGACAACCTCAACTTCTGGCCGTTCGGGCCGCTGGCCAAGCGGGCCGGGGTCGTGTTCATCCGGCGCACCTTCGGCGACGACGAGATCTACAAGCTGGCTGTCCGCCAGTACTTCGGCTACCTGTTGTCGAAGCGGTTCAACCTCGAGTGGTACATGGAGGGCGGCCGGTCGCGCACCGGCAAGCTGCGCCCGCCCCGGTACGGCCTGCTGGCCAACGTGGCCGAGGCGGTGGAGCGCGGCCGCGCCGAGGACGCCTACCTGGTGCCGGTGTCGATCACCTACGACCAGCTGCGCGAGGTGTCGGCGATGGCCGCCGAGCAGGTCGGCGTGCCGAAGAAGGGCGAGGGGCTCACCTGGCTGGCGAGCTACGCCAAGGCGCAGCTCTCGCCGATCGGGTCGGCCTACGTCCGCTTCGCCGAGCCGATCTCGCTGCGCGCCGCGCTGGCGGCCGGTGCCGCCGATCCGGGCGGCGAGGCGGGTCGCAGGCGGGCGCTGCAGAAGGTGGCGTTCGAGGTGGCGGTCGGGATCAACCGGGTCACTCCCGTCGTCGCGACGGCGCTGGTCACGCTCGCGTTGCTCGGTGTGCGGGACCGGGCGCTGACGCTGGGCCAGGTGCGCCGGGTGCTGCAGCCGGTGCAGGAGTACCTGGCCGAGCGGGACCTCATGGGCTCGGCGCAGAGCCTGGCCACCGACCGGGGGCTGCGCCGGGTGCTCGGCGCGCTGACCGAGTCGAAGGTGGTCACCACCTACTCCGGCGGCGAGGAGCCGGTCTACGCGATCGAGCGCGGATCGCACCTGGTCGCCGCCTTCTACCGCAACTCGGCCATCCACCACTTCGTCGACCGGGCGATCGCTGAGTGCGTGCTGCTCGCCCCGCCCGGCGAGCGGTTCGACCGTGCGCTCGCTCTGCGCGACCTGCTGAAGTTCGAGTTCTTCTTCCCCGACCGGGACGTCTTCCGCACCGAACTGGGCGCTGAGCTGGAACGGCTGGGTGCCGGCTGGGGCGAGCAGGACGCCGAAGCCGTCCTCGGGAGGGCCGGCTTCCTCATCGCCCACCGGGTGCTGCGGTCGTTCCTCGACTCCCAGCTGGTGGTGGCCGAGCGGCTCGCCGTCCGCAACCCGCGCACCCCGGTCGTCGAGAAGGAGTTCCTCGACGAGTGCGGCGGCATCGGGCAGCAGATGCTGCTGCAGGGCCGGCTGCACGGGCCGGAGTCGCTGTCGCGGGAGCTGTTCGCGAGCGCGCTGAAGCTCGCCGCCAACCGCGACCTGGTCGACCCGGGCCGCGACGAGCTGCGGGAACGCCGCGAGGTGTTCCGCGACGAAGTGCGTGCGGCCGTGGCGGCGGTCGTGCGGATCGCCGAGATCGACGCGGTGCGGCTGCGGGAGGTGATGGACGGTGCCGCGTGACGGGGGACGGCAGCCGGAGGTCTGGGACGAGGCCCGGCTCGTCGCCGAGGTCCAGGCCGGTCCGCGGGGCCCGCAGATCGGAGCGTTCTTCGACTTCGACGGCACCCTGATCGACGGCTTCTCCTTGGCCGCGTTCGCCAAGCACCACCTGCGGTCCGGCTACATCAGCCCGGCCGACGCCGGGCGCATGCTGCTGATCGGGCTACGTGGGGTCACCACCGAAGCCGACTTCGAGCGGTTCTTCGTCACCGGCATGCGGGCCTGGGCCGGGCGCAGCGAAGACGAGCTCACCGAGCTGGGCGAGCGGCTGTTCGTGCAGGGCATCGCGGGCTCGCTCTACCCGGAGGCGTGGCGGCTGGTGGAGGCGCACCGCCGCGCAGGCCACACCGTGGTGCTGGCCTCGTCGGCCACCCGGTTCCAGGTGGAGCCCGCGGCGCGCGCGATGGGTGTCGAGCACGTCCTCGTCACGCCCGTCGAGTTCGAGAACGGGATCGCCACCGGACGGCCGGGCGGGCCGCCGCTGTGGCGCTCCGGCAAGGCCGCCGCCGTGAGGAAGTTCGCCGCCGAGCACGGCATCGACCTCGCCCGCAGCTACGCGTACTCCAACGGCACCGAGGACGAGCCGTTCCTGTCCGCGGTGGGCATCGCGCGGCCGGTGAACCCGGAGCCCGGCCTCGCCGCGGTCGCCGCTCAGCGGGGCTGGCCGATCGCCCGGTTCACCTCCCGCGGGCGCTCCGGGGCGCTGCGCCGGGTCGTGCGCACCGCGGCCGCTGCCGGCGGCATGATCGGCGGCTTCACCGCAGGGGCGCTGCTGGGGCTGCTCGGCGGCTCGCGCCGCGAGGGCGTCGATCTCGGCATCGCGCTGGCCGGCGACCTGGGCAGCGCGATGGCCGGCGTCGAGCTGGACGTGCGCGGCGCCGAGCACCTGCGCACCCGCCCCGCGGTGTTCCTGTTCAACCACCAGAGCCAGCTCGACGTGCTGATCCTGGCGAAGCTGCTGCGGGGCGGGTTCACCGGCGTGGCGAAGAAGGAGGTCGCCACCATGCCGGGCTTCGGCCCGCTGTTCCGCTACGCCGACGTGGCCTTCGTCGACCGCGGCAACACCGAGCAGGCCAAGGCCGCGCTCGCGCCCGCGGTGGAGCGGCTGCGCGAGGGGATCTCGCTGGTCGTCGCACCGGAGGGCACCCGATCGCCCACCCCGGCGCTGGGCCCGTTCAAGAAGGGCGCGTTCCACGTCGCGATGCAGGCCGGGGTGCCGATCGTGCCGATCGTCATCCGCAACGCCGGCGAGCTGATGTGGCGCGGCGCCACCACGATCCGCGAGGGCACCGTGCAGGTCAGCGTGCTCCCGCCCGTGCCCACCGACGGCTGGCAGATCGCCGACCTCGACCGGCACGTCGCCGAGGTGCGCGAGATGTTCCGCCGCACGCTCGAAGACTGGGACGACACCGAGGTCACGGTCACGACCGGTCCCGACGGGCCCGTCGCGGCGGTCCCGGTGTGGCGCGCCGACCCGCAGATGTCCGCCCTGGAGACCGCCGTGTGGCGGGCCGAGGCTGCCGACGAGCGGTGGCGGGCCAACGTGACGCTGCTGGAGGTGCTCGACCGCGCACCCGAGTGGGAGCGGTTCGTCGCCGCGCACGAGTGGGCTTCGCGGATGGTGCCGAGGATCCGCCAGCGCGTGGTGGAGCCGCCGCTGGGCGTCGGGCCGCCCATGTGGGTCACCGTCGACGAGCTCGATCTCGACGCGCATGTGCAGCGCATCCGGCTGCCGGAGGGCGCGGGGGAGCGGGAGCTGCTCGACGCCGTGACCGCCTTCGCCGAACCACCGCTGCCGCGGGACCGGCCGCTGTGGCGCGCCGCGCTCGTGGAGGGCCTGCCCGACGGAGCGGCCGCGTACGTCGTGACGACCCACCACAGCGTCACCGACGGTATGGGCATCGTGCAGCTGCTCGGCATGCTGCACAGCCGCACCGCCGAGCACGACCCGCAGCGGCCCGAACCACCCGCCCCGGTCGCCGATCCGCCGCCTGCGCCGTCGGAACTGCTGGCCGAGCAGGTGGGCGAGGTCGCCCGGGGCGTGAGCGGGCTGGTCACGGCGCTGCCGCGCCTCCTGACCCGGCCGGTCCGCAAGCCGTTGGCCACCGTGACCGAATCGGTGTCGGCGGCGCGGACCGTCGGCGAGGCGATCGCTGGCCCGCACGGCGGCTCACCGCTGCTCGCGCAGCGCAGCGGGCACTGGCACCTGGAGACCCTCGACGTCGACCACGACGCGCTGCGGGCCGGGGCGCGGGCGGCCGGCGGCTCCGTCACCGATGGGTTCCTCGCGGCCCTGCTGGGCGCGCTGCGCCACTACCACCGTGAGCTCGGCGCGGCCGATGTGAGCTCGGTGCCGATCGGGCTGCCGCTGGGCCTGCGGCCGGAGGACGATCCGCAGTCCGGGCGGCTCACCGCGACCCGGTTCGACGCGCCGCTGGACCTCGTCGACGCCGCCGACCGGGTGCGCGCCGTGCGCCGGTTCGTGCTGGGCGCCCGGGCCGGAACGGCCGGGCCCGACGCGGCGCTCGCCCCGGCGCTGGCGTGGGTGCCCGGGCCGGTGCTCGGTGCGCTGTCGGGGCGGCTGACCCCGGTGAACGACGTGCAGGCCGCGACCGTCCCCGGCCTGGCGCATGCCGCGTACCTGGCGGGGGCGCGGATCACGCGCATGTACCCGTTCGGAGCGCTGATCGGCTGCGGCGCGGCGCTGACGATGGTCGTGCACGAGGGCGTGTGCTGCATCGGGCTGAACCTGGACCCCGCCGCGGTCACCGAACCCGAGGTGTTCGTCGGCGGGCTGCAGGCCGGGATCTCCGAGGTGATCGCGCTCGCCTGACCCCCGGCGGGCCGCGTCGAGAACGACCCTGACGTGATCGAGTCGGCCCGTTGATCACGGCACGTCGTTCTCGACGGGGCGCCCGCCGGGGGAAGATCTCGGCGTGACCGTGTTTCCTCTCGACGGGATCGTCGTGGTGTCCTGCGAACAGGCCGTCGCAGCACCGTTCGCCACCCGCCAGCTCGCCGAGCTGGGCGCTCGCGTGATCAAGATCGAGCGCCCGGGCAGCGGGGACTTCGCCCGCGCCTACGACACCACCGTCCACGGCCTCAGCAGCCACTTCGTGTGGCTGAACCGCTCGAAGGAGTCGCTGGTGCTCGATCTCAAGGCCGAGGTCGAGGTGATGTTCCGGCTCCTGGAGCGGGCCGACGTGTTCGTGCAGAACTTCGCGCCCGGCGCCGCCGAACGGCTCGGGCTCGGCGCCGACGCGCTGCGCGAGCGGTTCCCGCGGCTGATCACCTGCTCCATCTCCGGGTACGGGCCCGACGGGCCGTACCGCGACGCCAAGGCGTACGACCTGCTCGTGCAGGCCGAGACCGGGGTGATCGCGGTGACCGGCACCCCGGAGGAGCCGGCGAAGGCCGGCATCCCGGTCGCCGACATCGCCGCCGGCATGTACGCGTTCTCCGGCATCCTCGCCGCCCTCCACGAACGCCACCGCACCGGCACGGGTCGCCACGTCGAGATCAGCCTGTTCGACTCGCTCGTGGAGTGGATGGGCTTCCCGCTGCAGTACACCGCCGGATCCGGGACCGCGCCGAAGCGGGCCGGCACCAGCCACGCGGCCATCGCCCCGTACGGCGCCTTCGGCGTCGGCGACGGCGGCGAGGTCGTGCTCGGCGTGCAGAACGAACGCGAGTGGGTGTCCTTCTGCACCGAGGTGCTGCGCCGCCCCGAGCTGGCCACGGATCCGCGGTTCGCCACCGGCTCCGACCGGCTGGCCAACCGCCCGGCGCTGACCGAGGTGATCCACGCCGTGTTCGCCGAGCTCACCACGGATGAGGTCATCGCCCGGCTCGACGCGGCCCGCATCGCGCACGCCCACCGCCGCGAGGTCGCCGATGTGCTGGAGCACCCGCAGCTGCTGGCCCGCGGCCGCTGGACCGAGGTCGACTCCGAGGCCGGGCCGGTGCGCAGCCTGCGCCCGCCGCTGGAGCCCGCCCGGCTGGGGCCGATCCCGGCGCTCGGCGAGCACACCGAGGCGATCCGCCGCTGGCTCGACAGCTGAGTCACTCGCAGCCGATGCCGTCCTTGTCGGCGTCCAGGCGGTACGAGTCGGGGCCGATCACTCGCACCGGGTGGCCGATGTCCTTGCAGTCCAGGTCCGGGCCGTTCGGCAGGCACGGGTCGTAGCTGGGGTGGCAGCCGGAGCCGACCAGCGGCTGCGGCTTCGCGGCAGCGGTCTGCGGTGAACGCGTCGCGGGCGACGAGGACGGCTTCGGCGGGGCGGCCGCGGCCGCAGGCTTCGGTGCGGTCGTGCGGGGCGGTTGCACGCGCGGGGCAGGGGTGGCGCGTGGGGCAGGGGTGGCGCGTGGGGCCGCCGTCGGCGCGTCCGTGCAGGTCCGCGGGCCGTCGTCGGCGGCGCGCAGCCCCACCACGTAGGCGACGGAGGCGTCCCCGCCCTCGTACACGCCGGTGTGCGGGCGGGCGACCATGAGGACGGCGAAGTCGCGGCCGTCGGGCAGCGTCACGTAGCGCAGCAGCCGCCCGTACCGGTCGCGGTCGACGCCCGGCTCGGGCCGGATCGTGACGGTGGCGCCCTCGAGCAGGGCGGTCGCGTCGGCGGTGGCGGTCCGGCCGGGACCCGTGTCGCCTTCGCACGAGTCGATGCCCAGCACCCGCACCTTCCGGCCGTCGGTGAGGGTGAACGTGTCGCCGTCGTCGACGTGGTCGACCCGCACGGTCTCGGGGCCCGGCGCCGCAGTCGTCGTGGGGACGGGAGCTGCGGCCGGGAGCACGGGCGTGCTCGCGACGGGAGCGCTGCAGGCGGCGAGGGGGAGCAGGGACAGGACGATCAGGTGGCGCACACGCACCGGGGAGCCTCGCAAGACGTACGGACTACAGGGGAGCACGCCGGGAGTCGGGCCCGCCCCACCGGTCGTTAGCAGCTCCGCCGCAGAAGCCGAAGATCGGCGCAGCGGAAGACTCCACCCGGTGGCCGCACCGTTGCGCGGCTGGGCCGGTCACCAGGGCGACGGCCGGTAGTCCTTGAGGAAGCAGCCGTAGACGTCCTCACCCGCCTCGCCGCGCACGATCGGGTCGTAGACGCGCGCGGCCCCGTCCTCCAGGTCCAGCGGGGCGTGGAAGCCCTCCGCGGCCAGCCGGGCCTTCGTCGGGTGCGGGCGCTCGTCGGTGATCCAGCCGGTGTCGACGGAGGTCATCAGGATCCGGTCGGTCGCGAACATCTCCCCGGCGCTGGTGCGGGTGAGCATGTTCAGCGCGGCCTTCGCCATGTTCGTGTGCGGGTGGCCGGGGCCCTTGTAGCGGCGGGAGAACTGCCCCTCCATCGCCGAGACGTTCACGACGTACTTCCGGCGCGCCGGCGACGCCGCCAGCACCGGGCGCAGCTTGCTGACCAGTAGGAACGGTGCCGTCTGGTTGCACAGCTGCACCTCGAGCAGCTCCAGCGGGTCGATCTGGTGCACCACCCGGCTCCAGCTGTTCTCCGGCGAGGTGTCCGGCACCAGGCCGCCGGCGTCGACCTTCGCCTCGAGCGTCGGGGTGGCGGCGGTCAGCGCCAGCGCGGTCACCGCGTGCGGGGAGATGCCGGTGCTCTGCTCCAGCGCCGGCAGGCTCGCCGAGGCGAGGTGGCCGAACGTGATCGTTTCGACCAGCTCGGGTGCCGGTTCGCGTTCACCCGCCAGCAGCGCGGCGTAGGAGCCGGGCGGGCGGCGCACCGTCTGGGCGGCGTTGTTGATCAGGATGTCGAGCCGGCCGCGGCTCGCGACGTCGTCGGCCAGCGCCAGCACCTGGGCGGGGTCGCGCAGGTCGATGCCGACCACGCGCAGCCGGTGCAGCCAGTCGCCGCTGTCCGGGACCGCGGCGAACCGGCGCACCGCGTCGTTCGGGAAGCGGGTGGTGATCGTGGTGTGCGCGCCGTCGCGGAGCAGCCGCAGCGCGATGTACATGCCGATCTTCGCCCGACCGCCGGTGAGCAGCGCCCGACGCCCGGTCAGGTCCGTGCGGGCCGTCCGCTTCGCGTGGTGCAGCTCCGCGCAGCTCGGGCAGAGCTGGTGGTAGAAGGCGTCGACGACCGTGTAGCGCTCCTTGCACGTGTAGCAGGACCGCGCCTTGCGCAGCACGCCCGCGATCGGACCCGTGGCCCGGGCCTTGAGCGGCAGCCCGGCGGTCTCGTCGTCGATCCGGCCGGGGGCACCGGTGGCGGTGGCCTCGGTGACGGCCCGGTCGGCGGCCAGCACCTCGGCCCGCTTCGCCCGGCGCCGCTGCTTGCGCACGGCCTTGAAGATCCGGGCCGTCGCGCGCCGCACGGCCACCGCGTCGGGATGGTCCTCCGGCAGCTCCTCGACGGCGGCGAGCACAGCCAGGGTGGTGCGCAGATCGGCAGGATCGATGCCGGGACGGGTGCCCGGGTCGTGCGATGTCACGGCTGCCAGTCTCGCCGACGGGTTCGACGGGGACCTCGGGGAGGGCCATGGCCCTCGTGGTGCGGGCGAGGAGGGGAACGGTGGGAAAGCCGCTTGCTGCGCTCCCCTGGCGTGACGGCAACTCCTGCATGAGCGATCCAGCTCTCCAGCGCCCGGCCGCGTACCCCGATCTGCCCCACAGCACTCCACCGATCACCACCGGAAGGTGACCACGACCCCCGCGTCGGCCCTCGGAGGACCGACGCGGGGGTCGCGAGCACAGCACGAGCGGCCGTCGTCGAGGTGCGGGGGAGGGTGCGAGCACCGCGGTGCACCTCGACGACTCACCGGGCCGCGAGCACCGATCCGGTGCAGAGCGTCGTCGACGCGGGTCGAGCGCGCCGCGATCCGGCGACGAAGGAGCCGGGCGCGATCGACGCCGTGGCTTTCCTGCGACTCGTCCGGGCCGCGTCCCGATGCCTGGGACTCGAACGCCGAACTCGCCGGGTCGGGACGCGCGACTCGCCTTACGGAACGCGCGACTCGCTGGACCGGATGCCGCACTCGCCGGCCGAAGCGCGGGACTCGCTCGACCGGACGCGGGACTCGCGCCCCGGCGCGGGCCTACGGACCGGGCGCCTCTCCCAGCGGGTTCACCGGCCAGGCGTGCTTCGGGTAGCGGCCGCGCAGCTCCGCCCGGACCTGCGGGTACCCGGTCCGCCAGAACGACGCCAGGTCGCTCGTCACCGCCGCGGGCCGCCCGGCGGGGGAGAGCAGGTGCAGCACCAGCGGCAGCCGGCCGCCCGCGATCGTCGGCGTGGTCGTCACCCCGAGCAGTTCCTGCAGCTTCACGGCGAGCACCGGGGGATCGGTGGAGTAGTCCACCGCGAACCGGCGGCCCGACGGCAGGGCGATGCGCTCCGGCGCCAGCTCGTCGAGCCGCCCGGCCACCCGGGGATCGAGCAGCCCGCGCAGGATCGGTGCTGCGTCGATCTTCGCGAGGTCGGCGCGGGAGCGGGCGGTGGTGAGCGGCCCGGACCACCAGCGACCGGGATCCGCGAGGAGCGCCTCGTCGGACACGTCCGGCCACGGATCGCCGAGCACCCGGTGCAGCGTCGCGATCCGGTCGCGCAGCGAGCGGGCGTGCGGGGTCCAGTGCAGGAGCCCCAAGCCCTCGCTGCGCAGCCCGTCGAGCAGGGCGGCGCGCAGCCGCTCGGGATCGGGGCGGTCCAGGCGGCGCTCCTCCAGCACGATCGCGCCGAGCCTGCGCACCTGCCGGGCCACCACAGCGCCGCGCTCCCACGCCACTTCCTCGGCCGTCTCGACCAGCGCGGGCGCGGCGAGCTCGGCCAGGTCGCGATCGGCCGCGGCGGCCAGCCGCACGGTGCCGTGCCGAGCACCCGGCGTCCGGTCGGCGACCGCCACGGCCAGCCACTCCTGCCCGGCCAGCGGGCTACCCGGCGCCAGCTCCACCGCGGTGCCACCGGCGAGCAGGTACACGTCCTCGGTCCCAGGGCGCCGCCGCGCCAGCCGCTCCGGGTGCGCCAGCGCCACCACCAGCGCCGCAGCCCGCCCCTCCGGGGCGCAACGAACGGCACTCTCGTCCACTCCTGGTGGACGAGAGTGCCGTTCGTTGCCTCCGGGGCCGGGGCGGGACCGCCGCAGAGCGCAGACCTGGCGCTCCAGCCTGCGCGCCTCCTCCCGCCACCGGCCACCCCGCCGACGCAGGCTGCGCAGCGCGGTGTCGACGTCGGCGGAGTCGGTCACCGCGTCGTCGTCGAGCNGCGCCACGACCTCCGCCGCCGTGCGCGCCCCGACCAGCTCAGCCCCGTCCAGCAGGGCCCGGCCCAGNCGGGGATGCAGGCCCAGCGCGGCGATCCGCCGGCCGCGCTCGGTGATCGAGTCACCAGCGAGCGCCCCGAGCGCGCGCAGCACCTCCTGCCCGGCGCGCAGCGGACCCTCCGGCGGTGGGTCCCACCAGGCCAGGCCCGATCCGTCCGGCGTGCCCCACTCGGCGAGAGCGAGCGCGAGCCGGGTCAGGTCGGCGGTGCGGATCTCCGGCTCCGGGAACCGGGGCAGCAGTTCGCCCTCCGGCCAGCACCGCAGCACCCGTCCCGGGCCCTCCCGCCCGGCCCGGCCCGCGCGCTGGTCGGCCACCGCCGCAGACACCCGCACCGTGACGAGGCCGGCCAGCCCGCGGCGGTGGTCCGTCCGCGGCACCCGCGCCAGGCCGCCGTCCACGACCGCCCGCACCCCGGGCACCGTCAGGCTCGACTCAGCCACTGCCGTCGCCAGCACGATCCGCTTCCGCGGGCCGGGCGTGAGCGCACGGTCCTGCTCCGCCGCGGGCAACCGGCCGTGCAGCGGCAGCACGTCGGCGTCGACGCCGGCCAGCGCGGCCTGCGTCCGGCGGATCTCCGCCGCCCCGGGCAGGAACGCCAGCACGTCACCCGGTCCGGCCAGCAGCGCCCGCACCGCGCGGGCCACGCACGCCTCGATCCGCTCACCGCGCAGCGGCGGCTGGTACCCGATCTCGACGGGGAACGCCGCGCCCGGCACCTCGATCACCGGGCCGTCGAGCAGCTCGGCGAGCCGGCTCGTCGCGACGGTCGCGGACGTGGCGAGCACCCGCAGGTCCGGCCGGAGCCCGGCGCGGGCGTCCAGCAGCAGCGCGAGCAGCAGGTCGGCGTCGAGGTGCCGCTCGTGGCACTCGTCGAGCACGACCGCGGTCACCCCCGAGAGCTCCGGGTCGGCGGCCAGCCTGCGCAGCAGCAACCCGGACGTGACGACCTCGACGCGGGTGCGGGCCGACGCCTTCCGGTCGCCGCGCACCGCGTAGCCGACGGTCTCCCCGACCGGCTCACCCAGCAGGGCGGCCATCCGCGCCGCGGCCGCTCGCGCCGCGAGCCGGCGCGGTTCGGCGACGAGCACCCGCCCGTCCTGCGCGGCCGCCAGCGCCAGCGGCACGAGCGTCGTCTTCCCGGTGCCGGGTGGCGCGACGAGCACGGCCGCCCCGGCCGCGTCGAGCTCACCGGCGATGTGCTCGAGGTGCGCACGGACCGGCAGATCGGGCAGCGCCGGCAGTCGCAGCGGTTGTGCCGTCACGGCTCCAACTCGGCCAGCTCGGCCCGCGCCCGCTCGGCCCGGGCCGCCGCGGCCTCGGCCGCCCGCGCCGACTCCTTCGCCCGCGCGGCCGCCGCTCGTGCTGCTGCCGCCGCCTCGCGCTCCCTCTCCCGCGCTGCCTCCAGCTCCCGCACCAGGTCGGCGACCACCTCCTGCGCGGCGGCGTGCGCGGACTCCGCGTCCTGCATCGCGGCGGTGTCCTCGTCGCGCCGCGCGGCGGCCGCGGCCTCGGCCTCCTCCGCCTCCTCGACGGCCCGGCGGCGCTCGGCCAGCTCCCGCTCCCTGCGCTCGCGCTCGGCCGGGTCCTCCTCCGGTTCGGGCTCCGGTCCCGGTTCCGGCGTCCGCGGCGTCGGGCGGGTCGCCCGCGTCGGGGTGACGTCGGGCTGGCCGACCGGGCCGAACCCGCTGTAGGCGATCGTGCGGGTCAGCTGCCCGGAGCGGACCTCGTCGGCGACGGTCGGATCGGCGAGCGCGGCATGCAGGATGTCCTGCAGCTCCCGCAGCACCGACTCGCCCGCCCGGTCACCCGCCTCGTACGCCAGCCGGCCCGCCTCCCGCGCCATCGCCGCGACCAGCCGGTTGCGCTGCGCGGACAGCGCCCGCAGCTGCGGCCCGTCGAGGTGCCGCTGCGCCTCGGCGAGATCGCCGCCGAGCGCGAGCAGCCCGTCGAGCTGCTCCCCGCGCTTGCGGGCCAGCAGGTTCGCCAGCCACGCGGCCTTCGTCGGCCGCCGCAGCCGCGCGATCGCCTTCGCGAGGTCCTTGTCGCCGGCCGCCTTCGCCTCCGCGACGGCGTCGTCGCGCGCGGGCACGAACTCGTCGGGACGCAGCTCGTAGAGCTGGTCGACGACCTCTTCGAGCGTCATGGCGATCGTCAGTGCTGCTGTCCGGCCAGCCGCTGCTGGATCGTCCGCTGCAGCTGCTGCAGCGAGGGCACGCTCAGCGTCTGCACCTGCCCCTCCAGCTGGCGCAGCAGCTGCGGGTCCGCCACCGCCTTCTCGCTGGACTGCAGCAGCACCGTGCCGGCCCCCGTGAAGTCGAACTGGCGCTCCTCGCCCGAGTTCTGGCCGAAGAAGCCCATGGCCGCGCCGAGGAAGCCCTGCATCCAGTTGGCGTCGTAGTGGTGCGACGGCGACGGGCAGTCCGCCCACCCCACCAGCGCGTCCGGGTCCACCCGGATCGGCGGTTCGGCGAAGATCACCGGCCCGGAGCTGGACGCCAGGAACTTCCCGGTGCCGATCAGCGTGAGGAACCCGGGCACGATCGACTGCTTCAGCTCCAGCGACGCATCGAACGCCAGCAGGTTCGCCGCGCGGATCGTGAGGTTGCCGTCGGTGAGGTCGTAGCTGTTGATGTCGTAGCCGCGGTCGCCGAGGATCAGGTGCCCCGAGCCGGTGGCCACCACCCAGTCGCGGGTGTAGAGCGGCGCCGAGAACCGGGCCGCCACCATGCCGGTCAGGTTCGCCGTCGTGAGCGGCTCGAACCGGATGCCCTGGCTGTGCGGCGCCGGGTAGTAGGCGATCATCCGCCCGGTCTGCATGAACAGCTGCCCGTCCAGCTTCACGCAGTACGCGTAGTGGTTGCCCGGGACGTTGTCGTTGTCCGGCAGCGTCGACGGGTTCAGCGGGGCCGGGGGTACTCCGTCGCTCATATCTTCTGCTCCGATGCCTGGACGTAGACGGTGCCGGTGCCGGTGCACTTGAGCTGGATCGCCTCGCCGGAGCCGCGGCCCACGGCGTCGCGCCAGCTCACCGACGCGGAGATGTCGACGTCGACGTGCCCCACGTGCGCGACGTAGGCCTGCGGGTCCACCGACACCGGGCCGGCCGGCCCGACCGGCACCGCGATCGTGCCGCCGTGCGAGACCACCGCGGCCGAACCGTAGCCGTGCAACTGGGTGGTGAACAGGCCCTGCCCGCTCACCGCGCCGCGCACCGCACCCCGGATGCCACCCTGCTGCCCGAGGAACACCACCGTCGACTGCAGCGCGGCGTCGTGGGCGAGCAGCCGGTCGGCTTCGACGGAGAGCGGACCGCTGCCGTCCAGCTCGATGATCGTGACGTACAGGCCCCGGTAGCCGTAGTAGACGGTGCCCTGGCCCTGAGCGACCATCATCGGCACCTGCTCGCCGGACACCATCCGCCCGGCGAACCCGCCGATCCCGCCGCTGCCCAGGTGCACGGGGGAGAAGGTGACGGCGCCGGTGTAGGCGAGCATCGCCCCGCGCCGGGCGAGCACCTCGCGGCCCGGCTCCACCGGCGCCGCGATCACCTTGCTGTTGACCGCCGAGAAACCCACGTCAGCGCTCCTCGGGCTGGATGTAGACGACGCCGTGGCCGTCGAAGCGCAGGGAGAACGCCTCGCCGCTGGACTCACCGATCAGGTTGCGCCACGACACGTCGGTGACGACGGTCTGGTTGAGCTGACCGCGGCTGGCGATGTATGCGTCCTTGTCGACCACCAGCGGGTACTGCGGGGTCACCTCCAGTGCGATCGGTGGCCCGCCCGCCGACAGCAGCGCCACGGTGCCGTACCCGGTCACCGACGTCGTGAACAGGCCCTGCCCCGAGGACATGCCGCGGAGCCCGGCGAACGCGACGTCCGTCGTGAGCTTGTCCGACAGGGCCAGGAGCTGCTCGGACTCGGCCTTCAGGGTGTCGCCGGCCAGCTCGATGATGATCACGTCCATCGCGTCCTTGGCGAACCAGACGGTACCGGTGCCCGAGCACGCCATCATCGACAGCGATTCGCCCGTCGCGCGCCGCTTGAGGCCGGCGAGGAGGCCGTCACCGCCGCCCATGCCGGCGTGCTTGAACTGCACCTGGCCGGTGTAGGCGACCATCGACCCCGTCGCCGCGCGGATCGTGTCGCCGGAGATGTCCACCGCCAGCATGCGGGGACTCTCGAGCCGGAACGACTGCATGTCCGCGATCCTGGCACACGAGCCGATCTCCCTCTCCCGATCACCCTGCTGATCGTCGGCGGGTTCTGCCAGCATCCGGGTCCTGCCAGCATCGCTGCGTGCGCGACGACGCAGAGCGGATCCAGCCGGCGACGATCGGGGAATGGCGGGCCTGGCTCGCCGAGAACCACGCCCGCGGCAGCGGCGTCCGGCTCGTCACCTACAAGCGCTCCGCGGACGGGCCCACCCTCGGCTACGAGGAGTGCGTCGAGCAGGTGCTGTGCTTCGGCTGGGTCGACAGCACCGCGAAGCGGCTCGACGACGAGCGGAGGATGATCTGGTACGCCCCGCGCAGACGCGGTAGCGGCTGGGCGCGCACCACCAAGGCGCGGATCGAGCGGCTCACCGCTGCCGGGCTGATGACCCCGGCCGGGCAGGCCGTGGTCGACGCGGCGAAGGCGGACGGCAGCTGGACACTGCTCGACGGCGTCGAGGACCTCGTCGTGCCCCAGGACCTCGCCGATGCGCTGGCCGCGAACCCGCCCGCGCGGGAGCGCTTCGACGCGTTCCCGCCGTCGGTGCGCCGCGCGATCCTGCTCTGGATCGTCACCGCGAAACGGCCCGCCACCAGGGCCGCGCGGATCACCACGACGGCCGAGAAGGCCGCGCACGGGCTGACCCCACAGAGCGGAATTCCCGGAAATCCTTCCGGCCGGTGTCGAACGGGCCGGGGCGCGTTCGTGGACAGGGCGAGGGAGGGGCACCCCGCCGCTCCCCGCACCGCACCGGAGGTTCCCGTGACCACGACCGTTTCCGCCCCCACTGTTCGCACCGCCCCGTCGTTCGGCTCATTGCTGTTGACGGGCGCGGCCGCCACCGCCGGCGGGGCCGCCGCAGCCGTGCTCGTCGCCGCGGCAGGCCAGACCCTCGGCATCAGCACCGCCGTCGGCGGCGCTGAGATCCCGCTCTCCGGGTTCGCCGTGCTGACCGTCATCTGCTGCGTGATCGGGCTGGTCATCGCTGCGGCGCTGCGTCGTTTCGCCCGCAGCCCGCGCACCGCGTGGATCCGCACCACGGGCGCGCTGACCGTGCTGTCGTTCGTGCCCGACCTGATCGTCGCCGCCGCCGCGTCGACCCGGCTGCTGCTCATGCTGACGCACGTCGCCGCAGCTGCCATCGTGGTTCCCTCCGTCGCTCGACGCCTGCCCTGACCCGTTCGTCCCGACATCGAGGAGAAGCCGTGAACTACCTGCTGAGCGTCATCAACGACGAGTCCGTGCAGCTGTCCGACGCCGAGTTCCAGGAGATGCTCGCCCGCACCGGTGCGATCAACGACGAGATGAAGGAGCAGGGAGTCTGGGTGTTCGCCGGCGGGCTGCGGCCACCCGAGACCGCCACCGTGGTCCGTGCGCGCGACGGCGCCGTCACGACCACCGACGGGCCGTTCGTCGAGACCAAGGAGCACCTCGCCGGGTTCTGGGTGATCGAGGTGGCCGATCTCGACGCCGCGCTCGCGTGGGCCGAGAAGGCCACCACGGCCTGCCGCGCCCCCATCGAGGTCCGGCCCTTCGACGGGCTCGCCTGAGAGGAGTGATCGACGTGCGCTTCATGCTGGCCGTCCAGAACGACTGGAGCGTCCCCCTGCCCACCGGTGCCGAGTGGGACGAGTCCGTCGCCCGGGTGGAGGTGGTCAACGACGACATGCGGGCCCAGGGCGTCTGGGTGTTCGGCGGCGGGCTGACCGACCCGGACACCGCCACCGTGGTCCGCATCGAGAGCGGCGCCGTGACGATGACCGACGGCCCGTTCATCGAGACGAAGGAACAGCTCGGCGGTTTCTGGGTCATCGACGTCGCCGACCGGGCCGAGGCGCTCGAGTGGGCCCGGCGCTGCGCGGAGGCCTGTGCGGCGCCGATCGAGGTGCGCTCGTTCGACGAGCTCAGCCAGGGCTGATGCCCACCGATCTCGCGAGCGTCTACCGGGCCGAGTACGGCCGCTGCGTCGCCACCTTGACCCGCCTCCTCGGCGACATCTCGCTCGCCGAGGAGGCCGTCCAGGACGCGTTCACGATCGCGGTGCAGAAGTGGGCGGAGCTGCCGCCCAACCCGGGCGCCTGGATCGTCACCACCGCCCGCAACCGAGCCATCGACCGGATCCGCCGGGAGTCCACCCGCGAGGCACGCCACGTGCAGGCCCTGCTGCTGCACCGCGGCGACGACGAGCCCGAGGAGGTGGGACCGGTGCGCGACGACCAGCTGCGCCTGATCTTCACCTGTTGCCACCCCTCGCTGTCGCCGCTGGCGCAGACCGCGCTCACACTGCGGCTGCTCGGCGGGCTGGAGGTCCCCCAGATCGCCCGTGCCTACCTCGTGCCCGAGGCCACGATCTCGCAGCGGATCGTGCGGGCGAAGAAGAAGATCCGCGACGCCCGCATCCCGTACCGGGTCCCGACGGAGGCCGAGCTGCCCGCCCGGTTGCCGCCCGTGCTCACCGTGCTCTACCTGATCTTCAACGAGGGTTACACGGCATCGAGGGGCGAGCTCGTGCGGGCCGACCTGTGCCGGGAGGCGCTGCGGCTGGCCCGCGAACTCGCGTCGCTGATGCCGGACGAGCCCGAGGTGCTCGGGCTGCTCGCGCTCCTGCTGCTCAGCGAGGCCCGCCGACCGGCGCGCGTCGGGCCGTCGGGGGAGCTGGTGACGCTGGCCGAGCAGGACCGCTCGCTGTGGGATCGCGCGATGATCGCCGAGGGGCACGCGATCGTGCGCGAGTGCCTGCGCCGCAACCGGCCCGGCCCGTACCAGATCCAGGCCGCCATCAACGCTGTCCACACCGATGGGCCCACCACGGACTGGCGGCAGGTGCTGGCGCTGTACGACCAACTGCTGCAGTTCACACCGACCCCGATCGTCGCGCTGAACCGGGCCGTCGCCGTCGCCGAGGTGCACGGCCCGGAGGCGGCGCTGGCCGTCGTCGAAGAGCTGGAGCTGCCCGGCTACCACCTGCTGCCCGCTACGAAGGCTGAGCTGCTGGTGCGGCTCGGCCGGGTCGATGCGGCCCGGGCGGCGTACGCGGAGGCTGTCGCGCTCGCCGGGAACGACGCGGAGCGGGCGTTCCTGCAGAAGCGACTGGCCGAACTGAGCTGAGCCGCGCGGGATCGGCGAGTCCTGCGTTCGGGTCCCGCGAGTCGCGCACACGGCCCCACGTGTCCCGCGTTCGGTCTCGCGAGTCCCGCGGTTGGTCCGGCGGGTCGTGCACGCGGCGCGGCGAGTCGCGCGAATGGTCTCGCGAGTCCCGCACGCGGCGCGGCGAGTCCTGCGTTGGGGCGCGACCACGGAGTCCGGGCCCGCTGAGCACCGAGGACGGAGCTCGTGAGCTGCGCGTTCCCCGCACGGACTACACGACATCCGCACCGGGCACACCGGACGCGCAGCTCACCGGCCAGGGTGCGGGACTCGGACCGTTCGCGCGACTCGCCCGACGGGACGCGGGACTCGCCGCACGGCGCGATCCGGCCTCAGCTGGTGATGTCCTTCCGCGTGAACCGCCAGACCGCGAGCCCGCCGAGCACCGCGGCGTAGATCAGCGACGAGAAGACGCCGCGGGTCATCGTGTCCCAGTCGACGTCGGTGGCCAGCAGGTTCGCCCAGGCCGTGCCGTAGTGGGTGGGCAGGTAGTCGCGCAGTCCCTCCAGCGCGGTGATCTGGTCGAGGATCTGCGACACGATCGCCACCATCACGGTCCCGCCGACGGCGCCCAGCGGCGCATCGGTCGACACCGACAGCAGCAGCGCCAGCCCGGCCACCCAGCCCAGGTACAGGAACAGGTAGACCGCGCCGAGCAGCACCCGCCCCGCGCCCGTCCAGAACGACAGCGACTCGCCGGTGGGGCTGACGAGGTCACCGACGCCGTAGGCGATCGACCCCACCACCAGCGCGACGACCGGCAGCAGCACGATCGCCGCGAAGGACAGCACCGCGGCGACGATCGCCTTCTGCCGCACCAGCCTGGCCCGCGGGATCGGCGCGGCGAGCAGGTACCGCAGGCTCGACCACGACGCCTCCGCTGCCACGGTGTCGCCGAAGAACAACGCCACCACCACGACGAGCAGGAACGACGCCGAGGCGAACAGCGCGAACACGGCGAAGTTGCCGCCACTGCTCTTGGCCAGGTCGACGAGGTTGAGCGACCCGGACGGCGGCCCGGCCGGCGCCACGGTGAACGCGAACCACAGGATCACCGGCAGCGCCGCGATCAGCCCGAACGCCACCTGGGTGCGGCGGCGCAGCAGCTGGCGGCGCAGCTCCACCCGGATCGGCAGCGTGCGGTCCATCCGCACCGTCGGCTGCGTGGTCGTTCCGCTCACGGCGTGGTGTCCTCTCCGACGAGCTGCAGGAACGCGTCCTCGAGTCGGCGCCGCGGCCCGACCGCCGCGACGTCGACCCCCGCCCCGACCAACGCCCGGACCGCGGCCGCGCGCGGCATGCCGTTGAGCATCGCGTGCACCGCGCTGCCGTCCACGGCGACGTCACGGACCCCGTCGAGGGACGCGAGCACCTCGGCCGCGCGTTCCGGCGCGTCGACGGTGAACGACGCCGCACCGCCGCCCGCGATCACGTCCTCGACGCTGCCCGTCGCGACGACGACGCCGTGGTGCATGACGACGACGTGCGTACAGGTCTGCTCCACCTCGGCGAGCAGGTGGCTGGACACCAGCACGGTCCGCCCACCGGCGGCGTAGCGGCGCAGCACGTCGCGCATCGCGTGGATCTGCGGCGGGTCGAGTCCGTTGGTCGGTTCGTCGAGGACCAGCAGGTCGGGCAGCCCGAGCATGGCTTGGGCGATCGCGAGCCGCTGACGCATGCCCTGGCTGTACGTGCCGACGCGGCGGTGGATCGAGTCGCCCAGTCCGGCGATCTCCAGCGCTTCCTCGAGGTGCGCCTCGTCGGCGGGCCGCCCGGTCGCCGCCCAGTACAGCCGCAGGTTCTCCGCGCCGGACAGGTGCGGCAGGAACCCGGGCCCCTCGACGAACGCGCCGATGTCGGCCAGCACCGGTGCGCCGGGTCCCACGGGGGCGCCGAACGCGGTGATCCTGCCGGCGGTGGGCCGGATGAGGCCCATCAGCATGCGCAGCACGGTGGTCTTGCCGGCGCCGTTCGGGCCGAGCAGCCCCAGGACCATGCCGCGCTCGACGGTGAACGACACGTCCCGCACCGCCGTGAACCCGTTCTTGTACGTCTTGGCGAGCCCCTCGATGACCAGGGGCGGGGCGTGCGGGTCCGGTTCGACGTCGGCCGGACGGCGGCGCAGCCGGAACACCAGCCAGACGACGAGTACGACGGCCAGCACGATCCCGATCCCGATCGCCGGCCCGAGCGGCACGGTGTTGGGCGCGACCGAGCGGCCGGGCACCGTCGGGACGAGGAGCTCACCTTCGACACCGACCTGCCACACGGCAGGCGCCGTGCTGCCCGCGAAGCCCTGGTCGGTCGTGGAGAACGACACGAGCAGCTGGTTGCCCGCCTCGATCGGCGCGACCACCGCGGGCAGCGTGACCGTGACGCTCGCCGGGCCGGACTGGGGCACCGGTACCCGGACGGGGGCCACCGCACCGCCGAGCAGCGTGCGGGTGCCGTCCTGCGTGACCTCGTAGACCTTGCCGAACAGCACCGCTTCGTCGCCGGCGGGTTGGCCGGGGATCCGCGAGACGGTGAGCTTGACCCGCGGGGCCCCGGCGAGCAGCAGCTGCTGCTCCAGCGGCGCTGTGCGGAACTGTGCCGACTGCCCCGGCAGCTCGGAGGTCAGCGCGGCCACTCGGCCCGCGGCGTTGCCGAGCGCACCGCCCAGGCCGGGCAGCGACGTGAGCGCGGCCGGGTTGCCGCCCGCCGGGTTCAGCACCGGCTGCGGGTCGCCCTGCAGGTGCTGCCGCACCTCGGTGACGGGCGCCGCGCCGTCGATGCCCGGGTAGGCATCGGCGTGCACGGTGCGTCCGGTCGGGGTGGTGCTGCCGGCGCGGATCCCGCTCTGCACGGCGTAGCGGAACGTGCTCTGCTCGCCCTGCGGCGCCTTCCCGGCGAGGTGCTGGTCGAACCAGTCACCGATCCGCGCTCGGGTGGCGGCGTCGGGCTGGGCACCGTCGTGCCCACCGGCGAACCAGACCATCGACACCGGGGTGCCGTTGGCGGCGATCTGACGGGCGTTGGCGTCGGCGTGGTCGAGCCCGAACAGCGTGTCGGCCTCGCCCTGGACGAGCAGGGTGGGTGCGGTGATCCGGTCGGTGACCGATGCGGGGGAGGACAGTCGCAGCAGCTCGGTCAGCGCGGGGGAGGGGCGGCCGGTCGTCGCGGCCTCGGTGTAGCCGACGCAGATCTCCTCGCGGAACCGGCCGCAGGTCGCCGGGCCGGTCGGGGTGGCCCCGCCGCGCTGCGCCGGACCGAGCCCGGCGGAGAAGAACACCCCGGCCCAGCCGCGCTTGAACACCCCGTCCGGGGCGAACGCGGTGCGCGCGGGCGTGTCGACCGGCAGGTCCGTCGGCGTGGCCGCGTTCGGGAACAGGGCCTGGCCCAGGTCGTTCCAGGTGATCACCGGCGCGATCGCGTCGACGCGCTGGTCGTAGCCGGCCAGCAGCAGCGACAGCGCGCCGCCGTAGGAGCCGCCGGTGACGCCGACCCGCGGGTCGCCGGGGCCGTCCAGCCGGACCTCCGGCCGCTGCGCCAGCCAGTCGAGGAGCCGCTGCGCATCGGCGATCTCGTGGTCGGGCGAGTTCAGCCCGATCTTCCCGCCGCTCGCGCCGAAGCCGCGCGCCGACCACGTGAGCACGACGAAGCCGCGCGCGACCAGCTCGCGCGCGTCGGAGTCGACGGAGGTCTTGCTCCCGCCGAACCCGTGCGCGACCAGCACCGCCGGTGCCGGGGTCGTCTCCGGCAGGTAGAGGGTGGTGTCGAGCTCCACCGTCCCCTGTTCACCCGGGCCGGCGGGCACCTCGATGCGCTGCTCGGTCGCATTGGGCGGGGGAGCGGGGGCCGGCGAGGGGGTGGCGGTCGCGTACGCGGGCGCTGCGGAGAACGCCAGCACGCCGAGGGCGGCGGCGACCGCGAAGAGGACTCGGCGCACGCGATGAAAGGTATGCGACGGACGTCCGGTTCCGACCGGCCGACCTCAGAACTTTCTCAGCGTGTGGTGAGCAGCACGCGGGTCGTCCTCGACCGGCCACCTAGTCCTGCTCGGCCGCCCGCTTGCGCCGCTTGCCCTCGTGCATGGCCACCACGCGGGCGACCGGGATCGTGTGCCCCTCCTCGACCAGATCCGTCGGCAGCCGCCGCGGTTCGGGCATGCGCTCCCGCCACGGGTCGCGGTCGCCGAGCCGCTCCAGCGCGGTGTGGATGGTCAGCTGTGCGGGGACGACGTCGTCCAGCTCGGTCCAGTCCAGCGGGAACGACACCGGCACGCCGGGGCGGATCCGCGGGCTGTACGCGGCCGCGACGGTGGCCCCGTGCGCGCGGGTGGAGTCGAGGAAGACCTTGCCCTGCCGGTCCTCCTTGATGTAGGCGGTGGTGCCCGCGCCCGGGTCGATCCGCTCGGCCCGTCTCGCCAGCGCCCGGGTGGCGGCCGCGGCGTCGTCGGCGGAGGTGCCGGGCGCGAGCGGCACCACCACATGCAGCCCCTTCGATCCGCTGGTCTTCACCGCGCCCTGCAGCCCGGAGTCGGCCAGCGCCTGCTGCACCGCGCGAGCCGCTGCGACGACGTGGCCGAAGTCGTCGTCCGCCGGCGGGTCCAGGTCGAGCACCAGGTACTCCGGCCCCTCGGCGCCGATGCGGAACAGCGGCACGTGGTACTCGACGGCCCGCTGGTTGGCTAGCCACAGCAGGGTGCGCCGGTCGCCGCACACCGGGTAGGTGATCTCCCGCTTCGCGGCGAACGACCACACCGGTGTCGTCGGGATCCAGTCCGGCGCGTACGTGGGCAGGTTCTTCTGCATGAACGGCTCCTGCCCCACCCGCACCCGCATCACGGACAGCGGGCGGTCGGCGAGGCCGGGCAGGATCCGGTCCGCGACCGCGTCGAGGTAGTCGACGAGATCGCGCTTGGTGGCCCCAGCGCCGTCGAAGAGCGGCTGGTCGAGGTTGGACAGCTCGACGCCGTACCGCTCCTCCTTCGGCTGCCGGGCCGGGCTCATGCGGGTTCCTTGTGGTGCAGCTCCACGGACGCCAGCCTGCCGCCGGCGATCTCCGCCGTCATCCACGTGAACGTGGGTTGACGGCGCCGGTCGGTGGGCGAGCCGGGGTTGAGCAGCCGCATCCCGTTCGGCGCCGTGGAGTCGTACGGGATGTGGCTGTGCCCGAACACCAGCACGTCGACGTCCGGGAAGCGGCGGGCGCAGCGCTGCTCCCGGCCCTGCAGCGGGCCGGTCTCGTGCACCACCGCCAGCCGCACCCCGTCCAGCTCGGCCCGGGCGACCTCGGGCAGCCGCTCACGCAGCTCCGGGCCGTCGTTGTTGCCGTAGCAGCCGATCACTCGATCCGCGACGGCCTCGAGATCGTCGAGCAGGTCGGTGGTGACCCAGTCGCCGGCGTGCACCACGACGTCCACGGCGTCGATCACCTCCCACAGCTCGGTCGGCAGCGGCCGGGCGTGGGTGTCGGAGATGAGCAGCAGGTGCACGCCGCCCAGTATCGGTCCTGGATCAGCTGACGCCGACCAGGTCGACGACGAAGATGAGCGTCTCGCCGGGCTTGATCACCCCGCCGGCGCCGCGGTCGCCGTAGCCGAGGTGCGGCGGGATCACCAGCCGGCGCCGCCCGCCGACCTTCATGCCCTGCACCCCCTGGTCCCAGCCGGGGATGACGCGGCCGACGCCCAGCGGGAAGCGCAGCGTCTGGCCGCGGTTCCAGGAGGCGTCGAACTCCTCGCCGGTCGAGTGCGCCACGCCGACGTAGTGCACCTCGACCGTGCTGCCGGCGGTGGCCTCGGCGCCGTCGCCGACGGTGATGTCCTCGGTGATCAGGTCGGTCGGTGCGGGGCCGTCGTGCGGGTCGACGTCGGGACGGGTCAGGGTCACTGAAGTCACCTCCGGGTAAGGGGGCCCCAGGGTGCCAGACCCGCTGGCGCGGGGTAGACACGGGGACGTGCCAGAACCCGATCCCCGCCGGTGGAAGGCCCTCTGGGTGACGCTGACGGCGGGGTTCATGACCCTGCTCGACGTGAGCATCGTGTCGGTCGCGCTGCCGTCGATGCAGCAGGACCTCGGCGCGAGCCCCGCGGAGATCCAGTGGGTGGTCTCCGGCTACGCCCTCACGTTCGGGCTCGCGCTCGTCCCGTGCGGTCGGCTCGGCGACGCGCTGGGCAGGCGCACGATGTTCCTCGCGGCGCTGACGGTGTTCGTGCTGTGCAGCGCGGCAGCCGGAGCGGCCCCTTCGGTGTTCTGGCTGATCGTCGCCCGGCTCGCGCAAGGACTCGGGGCGGGCGCGCTCGCGCCGCAGAACTCCGGGCTCATCCAGCAGCTGTTCCGCGGGGCCGAGCGCGGCCGCGCGTTCGGGTTCTTCGGTGCCACGGTCGGCATCTCGACGGCGGTCGGTCCGCTCGCCGGCGGGCTCATCCTCGCGCTGGCCCACGGGCCCGGCGCGTGGCGCTGGATCTTCTTCGTGAACGTGCCGATCGGGATCGTCGCGCTCGTGCTGGCGGCCCGGCTGCTGCCGCGGGCCGCGGCCGGCCGGCGGGAGCACATCGATGTGGGTGGAGTGCTGCTGCTCGGCGCGACGGTGTTCACGGTGCTGCTGCCGCTGGTCCTGGCCTCGGCCGGGGGTGTGGCCCGGCTGTGGTGGCTGTTCCCGCTGGGTGCCGTGCTCGGCTGGTTGTTCGTGCAGTGGGAGCGCCGGGTGATCGCGCACGGCCGTCCGCCGCTGCTCAACCTGCGGCTGCTGCGCGGCACCCCGGGCTACGCCTCGGGCATCGCGCTGGGTTCGCTCTACTTCGTCGGGTTCTCCGGCATCTGGCTGGTGTTCGCGCTGTTCTTCCAGCACGGGCTCGGCTACACGCCGCTGGAGTCCGGCCTCGCGGTGACGCCGTTCGCGGTGGGCAGCGCCGTGTCGGCCGCGGTGGGCGGGCGGCTGGTCGCGCGGCTCGACCGGCTGCTCACGGTGCTCGGGCTGGGGCTGGTCGTGCTCGGCCTGACCGCAACAGCGGTGGTGCTGGCGCTGACCCCGGCCGGCGCTGCCGGAGCCGCCGCTGGGTTGCCCCTGCTCGTGGCCGGTGTCGGGGGCGGCTGGGTGATCTCCCCGAACACCACGATGACGCTGCGCAGTGTGCCGGTCGCGATGGCCGGCTCGGCGGGCGGGGCGCTGCAGACCGGGCAGCGGATCGGCGCCGCCATCGGCGGTGCGGCGCTCGCCGGCCTGTTCTACAGCGTGCTGGCGGCCAGCGGCGAGTCGTACCCGGTGGCGGTCGGGGCGGCGATCGGCGCGGCAGCCGTGGTGATCGCGCTCGCCTGGGTGATCGCGATCGCCGACTGGCGATCGGGACGGCGGGCGGCCGCGCACCCGGCGGAGCCGGTGCACGTGCCGGAGTGAGCGTTGCCTCCCGGCGGCGCATCGCGCCAGCGTGGTCGCACACCGACCGATCAACTCGGTCGCAGAACTGCTCGGCTGGCTGCCTGAGGGCTGGCCTGTACGTGCGCGTCCCAGGACTTCTGCGGGGCTTGTGTATCGGGACACAGTTGCCTATCGTGATTGAACAGTCATTCAAGACGAATGAACGGTCATTCGATGGAGCAGCTGGGGCCAGAGGCGATCTCAGATGCAAGAGCGCAATGGCGGAGGCGGCAGATCGTCGACGCCGCCAGCCGGTTGCTGGAGCGCACCGACTTCCACTCGATGTCGATGCAGGAGCTCGCCAAGGAGGCGGGGGTCAGCGTCGGGCTGATCTACCAGTACGTGCCGAGCAAGGAGGACGTGCTTCTCCTCCTCTTCCTGGACATCCTCGAGGCCTACCGCCGAGAGGTGCCTGAGGCGATGGCC
>Ga0065720_1019003_pt1 | contig 46374 bp, 40 predicted proteins | sample Thericmetagenome_FD_59107 | JGI IMG/M metagenome (GOLD analysis project Ga0065720, IMG submission 59107) | Thermophilic microbial communities from the Joint Bioenergy Institute, California, USA of rice/straw/compost enrichment - eDNA_2 v2... | ecosystem: Engineered > Solid waste > Grass >... | reverse complement strand
AGTCTGAGGATATTAATCCATTAGGAATGATTTTGGTGCTGAATACGAAGTTTTCAGTCACTCTTATCAGACTTTGAATAAGACCCAAAACTTAATTGCCGAAAAGAGTGGAAGAACCACCATTGATATTCCCTCAAGAAACCAACTTGACCAAAACTGCTGGACTATTATTACTGCTTCAGATCCCAGCCAAGAATTCGATGAAGCTGCCTTAGTAAAATTCTAATATTTTATAATAATTCTCAGATGAAACCCTTGGATGTCCATGACTATATCGCTATCATTAGAAAGAAGCTCTTTGAAAAGGGTGAATACGCTGTTAGAAACTTGTTACAACACTTCAGAAAGATTGATATCAATAACAGTAATCAATAAACCTCTTGATTTGATTAGTATAGGTGGAAGCCTTGATATGGATGACTTCAGATGGGGATTGAGAAACTTCGGAATTATCCTCTCCAATGAAGAACTTGGAACAATTTTCAATGCTTTTGACAGAAATAGAAATGGTGTTGTTGACTTCCAAGAGTTTATTTCTGTTCTCAAGGGAGAAATAAATGAAAAGAGAGTTCAACTTATTCAAAAGGCATTCACTGTTTTGTCTGAAAGATTCAAGGGAGAAATTACCTTTGAAAATTTGGTTAAGGCTTTCGATGCTAAGCATCATCCTGATGTAGAACAAGATGTTCCTTTGTTAATTATTAGGTTGCTAAAATGTTAAAGACTGAGAAGGAGGTTTTCAGAGAGTTCACTAATGCCTGGAGCATTAATGATGCCGACACCATTATCACCTTTGACGATTTCTACGCTTACTATTCCGTACAATATCCTTAGATGAGATTAATTGTTTAGGACATCAGCCCTTGCATCACTAGAGATGAAGATTTTGAAAGATTGATTAAATCTGTATGGAGTTTTAAGTAATCCAATCTTGCTATACATAAAATCGTACTCAATATATAGTCAATGCATATTACATCAAAGCAATCTTTTTCATAACATCAAAATAATGTAAAACTCGCTTTAGATTTTGTTTGCATAAGGATCAAGCTGATCTGAGGCTACTGAAAAATAGTCATATGCTCTATCAATACATTTTGCTAAGCAAACCTTTTCAGCGCTTGATAAAGGAGAAGAATAGTCTGAGAAACATTTTTTAATACAGGCTATGTAATAAGAATCATTAATTGCAACCTTTGTATATTTTCTATATCTCTCCTGTCTTTCTTCTTGTCTGTCGAAAACTCTTCTGGACAAGGGGTCAGCTCTTCTGTATTCGGCCATCTTAACAGAATCGGAGTTTTATTTGATTTATTTAGGGCTGATAAATTCCTGGATTTGTAATTATAAATCCGTCTCAGAATTCAGAGATAGCATGAAGTAATCTTTCCACACAACAAATTGAAACATCATACACCTCATAAAAACATTTGTACAAATATTAATTGATTATCCTAAGATAACACAAGAAATATTATTTCGATTTTCTTAAAGTAAATTTCTTTGGAGTTGGGACCTTCTTCGGGCGTCCTCTCTTTCTAATTCCTTTCTTGATAGGTTCCGTTCTTCTAGACAAATTTATTTTAAACTAATGAAAATACCTTGGACTATCTGCTGACTCGGGAACAGATTGGGATTTTTCTTCATCATCGTCATTAGACTTGGACTCTGAAGTCTTGCCATCCTGAGATTTAAGAGAATAAATTTGTAATTTACGCCAGCATTTTCACCTTTTTCAGCCTTTTCTTTTTCACTAATAAACTCTTTATACAGAGAGTCAACTGCATTTTGAAGAGGCTTTTCAAGATTGTCTTCCTTGATCTCAGGAAGCTCTTGGAATTTTATATTGACCATATTCTTCAGATAATAAACTGACTGAAAATCTTGAGGTTCGAGCTTTTATGTAAAAAGACATATTCTCATTTGTACTATTTTTTCTATTTCTGCATCAGCTATAATATCAACGTTCTTGATCAACTGATCAAGGAATTGCATTGCCAGCTTTTCTCTCTCAGAATTCATATTCACACCATCACTAGAACTTTATCAAAATTTATCCCTCTTACGTTAGTTTGAATGGAATCTTGCAGTGCTTGCAGTAATCACTTATTTGAACTTGGACAGTATTGCAGTATTTACATTCCTGAATTTTATTCTTTATTCTATCTTTTTATTTACTTTTTTCCCTTCATTTGCTATTCCTCCACGTCTTCTTCTACCTTCTTCTAGATTCCTTTGTCTCTCAGTTTGCTTGGCTCCTCCATCCATGTCATCATCTCTTCTTTCAGGATGAATATAATCAAAGCTTGTCTCTCTTCCGTCAAAATCATATTCTCCTGCTTCATAGAATTTTGTTCGATGCTTCTGAGGATTTGTGTTCCTCTCGATGTGATCGATTATCTGGTATTAATTTTAGAATATTGCTCTTTACTTGTGTAATTATTTGATTTTTCATATTCTCAACATTAGATTCGGGAAGGCCCATCTCGGCGCAGAATCTCTCTGCAAATTTTGTTGGACTAATATTTGTGTCATCTAAGTTCCAATCAAACCGTTCTCTTATAATCAATTTATTGTTAACTTCCAAGTCAATCTATTCGATCAGAGACAAAATCTGCAATTTTACATGAATAGACACAAGCCGTTTGTCCTCGGATAATTTATTCACTTTTAATTTTGGTCTCTTTTGATATTTGTTTAGTCCAACAAGGTCATGGTCGTCTCTTCTTCTCAGAGTCTCCTCGACATATTCTTCATCTACAAACATCCTAATAAATTTTATATACTTTTAAACTAATTTTTGCATTAACCTTTTAGAAAAGCCGCTAACATTCGATTTTATTTTTCTTCTTAGGCATTTCTTTCCAGAGGAGAGTAAACATCCTCTATTTTCCTAAGTATCTTTGTCTAGAGATATATAATATCCCTGTTCCTAAATAAAATAAATTTAAAATAACTGATAAATTTCCCCAATGAATAAGAAGCCATCCAAGGCAACAATTAGAGGAGAAACTCCAGTAGTATCAATCAAACCACCCGAAGTTAGAAGCGATTTGAATAATTACCTACAAGGAAAGCATCTTGACCCAACGTATTGAAAATTGATCAAATATTAATATTTCAGTGACGAAAAGCCTGGAACCAAACCATCTCTCCCAGATCATCTTTATAACCCTTACATCTATATCAGAAAAGTCTTTGATAAGAATAAGGCAAGAGAGCATTATTATGATCACCCAGATATTTGGAACACAAGTCCTAATGTTGCATCGCAAAGAAGACCCAGAACTGCTCTTCCGAGGGATGAAAATACCCTTGAAAGAAGTTATAGTCCTGAAGCTACTGGACTCTCTGGAAGTCCAAAGAAAAAGTTAACCAAAGAAGAGAGAAGGACACTCTATGCTGAGAATGCTGTAATTTGATAATTGACATTTTATGAAATTCTAGAATCTCAGAAACTTTGTCTATGACTTCTTCCAACACTTGCATAACCTTCTTATGCAAAAGCAAACTGGGCAGGAAAATGAAGAGTACCCTCTAGAAGAATATTTCAAAAATATGTTCAACGAATTTGTGAAACAAAAGAAATTGACTCTGAATGCCAAAGATGAAGACAAATTTGGTATCAAAATTAAGTCTGTGAATAATTTCCAATAGTCGATGAAAAAGTCTTTACCGATTTCATAACCTATTGCGGTTTTGAAGAGAAATTTAAGCCCGACGTTGAGAAAATGTTCAATAATTTTGCAGAGAATAAAGGTTCCAATGAAAAGAAGCTTATGAAAATCTCCATGAAAGCCTTCCAATATAACTTCAAGGTATTAATGAAAAAAAAACCATATTAATATACAAGAAATTTATGAGAGAAAAGTTCAAGATTAGATACATTCTTAGTGACAAGGCGAGCAAGCAGAGGAATACTGATATCAAGATCTATCTGAAAGATTTCTTCGTAGAGATTCAGCTTATAATTTGTAATGCGATAGAATACATACGAATTTGTCAGGGAGCATTTGAGAGAAATCAAAAACAAAGAACCAATGATGAAGTCAGGAATAATTGCTTATGAATTGACTCAAAAGCAGCAACAAGGTATAACAATTGAGCTTCTTTATTAACAAATAAGATTTAAAGACTTCCTTAATGGAACATTTCAACCGTTGTATTGAGGAAAAGAACAACTTGATCATGGAAAAGAAAGTTTTGTTGAGATTCCTTGAATTGAGAAATAAACAATTTGGAGGTCTTGTTGATATTGCTACTATTGACGCCTTGCTCACCCAAATCAGAAACCAAAAGGCTGAGGATTTAACTCTTATCGGAAACTTTATCCATGAATTTAAAAGAGAAAAGCAATTGTTTAAGGAAGATAACTTCAATCTCTTTGAAATGGTGAACTTCATCCACGAGAAGAAAGTGACCAAGGGTCAATTTGAATTACTTCAATACTATATCAATAAAATGAAAAAGCTATATAACTTGGCTAACAATCTTCCTCTTGACGAGTACTTGGATCCCAGAACTCCTCTCCCCAATGCTCTTCTTAGTACAACATTTGACAGAATTTGTACTAAAGCCGAGAAACAAAATGACATTCTCAGTAACTTCCTCTCAAACATTGAGCAATACTACCAAGCAAATAGAGGTGATGCAGTCGTTGAAAGAGTCAATAGAATCATTGAATGGAACATCGTCGGCGATTACATCCTCAAATACGTCGCTGATGTAGATAGACATCTCCTTGCTGAGTTAGACAAACTTGAAGCAATTGAAAATTACCTGAGAAGCGATGGAATTGAGTCTTTGCCAGTCGAAACTGTCAGAAGCAAACTCTACTCAATCCTAGTAGGAGAAGAACTTCCAGAGTTGAAACAACCAGAAAAAGAAAAAGGTCAAAAGGAAATTGATGCTTTAGCAAAGCTTTTGAAATTAGATGAGAAGCTTCAAGAACCTAAATCCAAGCAAAGCACAGGCATTAGATTTAAGGAACCTAAAGATGATGATCTGGATAACTTCATTAATTTATTGAATGATAAAAAACAACCAGCAACAACACAAGATCCCAAGCTCAATGACTCTTTCTTATTTGATGACAAGCTTAAGGCTGCAAAGGATAATAAACTGGCTGATTCCATATTGTTCGGTGATGGTGCTGATAAATTAGCTGTATCATTGGGTTTCTCTGGAACTGGGGATAAATTCACTACTGAAAAGGATAAGAAAAGCGGTAATACAGGAGAAATATCTTCACCACCTCAAGACAAGAGGCTTATTGAGGCTCTTAAACCTCATCTTTTGGATACTGCTAAGAGTCTAAAAGTAGAAGGGGACAAACCAGAAGAGAATAATCCTAGTACATTGAGAAGTTCAATCCTGAAAAAGAATGAGAATCTCAGCAAGATCCTTGACAACTGCAAAGATCCTAATTTCTTGACTCTTTCAACATTAAAAGAGAAGATCAATGAAATCCCTTATATCCCAGAAGCTGTCAATTTGGGTAAAGAAAAGCCCAAGATCGGAAGATTTGCCGATTATGAAGCTGTCTTGCCTGCTGATTATTATACATTCTTGGCTAAAAAGAATGTTGATATGGATCAAAATAAATGGTTCTTGAGAAGCCATCATATTGAAACACTCACTGAGAACCCCAGATCAATTAAGGATAACCTTATGGGAGCAGAATATGTTTCTTACTATGGTCCATTGCCTCCCAATGAGGCTTTAGTAAAGGCTCAAAAGGAAATTGTTGGATATTCCAGCACTGAAGAGGCCATTAGGAATCTCGAAGAACAGAGAGAAAGGTAAGAAAGAAAGAGAAGAATGCTAAGATTTATAGATTAAAGAAGGAATTAGAATTGAAGATGATGAAAAGAACAGCAGTCCAAAACAAAGTCAGTGAAGACAAGGCTGTAAGAGAGCTTTCTAAGTAAGCAAATTATATTAATATGTAAAAAGTTAGATACTATGACACCCAACAAATGCAGAAGAAAGAAGGAACAGAGCTTCTTGTGACTGCTTATGAAAGTATGCTTGATCAGTTGAGAGCAAAGGAAAGAGAATTGTAAATAAAATATAAAGAAAGACTTATCTGATTAGGCTTAACCTCAAGAGACAGACTGAATTAGAGAAGTTAAGACCTCCTCCAAATAAATGGTGGGAGTTGAAGGACAAGACCTTCATTGATGAATATGTCAAGCACGTTTTTATGAACTTTTCTGATCCTGTGAATGTGGACGAATACCTCAAATATGTCGAGGAATTGAAAAACAGAGAACTCACCTAATTTTTCATTATCTTTAGCTCTTCTTTTGCTGTATGATATCTTACGGTTTATAATAGTTTCCTTCATACCCTACATTGGATCAAGCTTTTTGTTTTGAAATCAACTATACGTTAATACATTAATTCAAAAGGAAATATTTAACGAAAGCTCAATATGAATACCAGCATTACTGCTGATCAATACAACATTATGAATTCCCTTCTAGACAAGGAACTAGAAGGTCTCAAGAATAGCAGCCATTACAGTATTGCAGGCTCCGAGAAGGAAAATCGTGATTTAAATAAATCCAGAGAATTGACCACCAAGGATTTCAATAATAGCTTCCAGTCCTCTGAAAAAAAGCCATCAGGATATAGAAAAGAGCCCAGCGATATCACTAATAAAATCACTTATAATTCTTATACAACCGATGTCACCGAACCCACCAATAAAAGTTTGAAAATGCAAGAAGACTTGCTTGAATTGCAGTCCAAAATTCTCAACTTGGAGAAGAGAATTACTTCCATGAACAACACCTCTCCTATAAGAAGAAGTGATAATGCTCCCTTGCAATCTGATCTGGGTTTCCAGAAGCATCAAGAGAGCAGGATGGGAGATAGTAGAATGGGAGACAGCAAATTAAATGACTCTTTCGACAATTCTCCTCTTGAAAAGAAGTACGCTGAGAGCCAAAAATCACCTTTCAGAGTCTCAACCAGTCAAATTGGAAAAAAGAATCCCAAGGAAAACTCCTTTAGTAAGCACCCAGTTACTGATAAAGATGCTTCAAGCGATTCTGAAAGAGACGAAGAAGAAGAAGAAGAAGAAGAAGATGAAGGTTACAGAAAAAAGATAAAGTCATCTATCTCAACTCCTCAACATCGTGGAAACAAATTTGTAGTTGACCAAAATCTCAGAGATGCTCAGACCAAGCTGAACCAATTGAAAGGACAAATCAAGAGATCTAGTTCTCAACATGGAAAGAGTCGTTCTGTTAGTAGAGGAAGAGGCCTTGCTACTCAATCTATTGAAGGAGGAAATTACCAAGAAATCCATATTCTTAACAAGAGACTTTTGGAATATAAAAAGAGACACGAGGAGGATAAAGAGGCTTTACTAAAGGAAAGATTAAGGAATCAGGAGTTGACAGCTCAAGTTGAGAAGCTCAACAAGAAGATTAAAAAGATGCAAATCGATCTGGAAAAATATACTAAGTTCCAAGGGGACTATAACAAGCTTATGGAATCGTTCGAGAAGAGTGAATACGTGAGAAATCAGCAAAAACAAATCATTGCTAATTTGAACTATGAAATTGAACAATTAAGAAGAGAAAATGAAGAAATCTCCAGAAGTACTGGACAGAGCTTCCCAGTATCTTTGGGTGAAGAGAAGAAAAAGAAAAAGAGAGGCAAGTCTAAGACAAAGAAGAAGCTACTGATGTAATTCGGGAATATATACTATCTTTGCGAGTCAATTTCATTTCTAAATAAATATTTCAAATTATGTATGATACATACCATAAATAGTTTCAATAGAAAAGAATAATTCAAGGAAACCAAAATTGTTCTTTTTGTCTATTGTCCTGCCTGATATTTTTGTTGGAGCATAGCTGAATTAATGAGATTACTCAAAATCTCAATTTCATGATCTAATTGCCTGACTTCTCCTTCCACTATTTGTCTTGCCTTTGGAACTTTAGACTTCGGTTTCTTTCCACTTCCAGTACTGCCAGTTACAAAGAACGAAGTCTTTATATCGGAATCTCTTTTTCTATCAGAAGTCATTATATGCACACTGTGGTTATGTTCTCTCCTAGATAATTCTGAGCGATAATTACTGTATTCATAATTCTTTCTCAGAATTCCAGCTTTCCTCTTGACTCCAGAATCTGTTGCCAGATCTAAAGTTGGGTTTGTATCCACCCTTCTTATCGTATTTAATCCTTCAGTTGAGCTAGCCATCGATTTTCTTAAGTCTTTATTTAAATCTGAGGCCTTGAGATCTTCATCCTTCCTATAACTGTTCCTCATAATTGAAATTCTGTTTTCAATATTTAGTAACCGATTCATATTCTCCTCTTTCTTTCTATTCAAATCATCCAGGAAATTATTTATCTCAGCATATTTTCCAAATCTAGAATCAGGACTTCTAACTGAAGTGGGAGAGATCGTTCTAAGGGTATCCTCCTTATTATAAAAATTGCTTCCTGTATTTCTCTTGTTCATGGATAGATCAGGTTCTACTACAGACTTTTTCGCATGTTCAATATGCTCTTTAACAGAATCTAATATCATTTTCCCTCTTTCTTCAATCATAGACTGAATAGTTGAATTTTGTTCTTTTATTTTTGCTACAGCCTCCTTATATTCATTAATAAGCTGTTTGGCTTCATTTTTCATGCTAGACATTACAGTCCTTTCAGATATTGTAGAGGCTGCTAGTGACTCAGGCAAAACAGAATTTCTTTGTCTATCAGTTATTTGGCCTATCATTCCAACTCTGGCGTCATATGTTTCAAATTCACTAAGAATGCTTTGGAAAAGATATTCTATTCTAGCCCGTTCTCGGTGATTATTTGTACAATAAAGTTTCATCATTCCAGATACAAGTATTTCAAGCTCGACAACTGAACTTTTAATTCTCATAAGTGTATTTTCAGCGATTGATAGCTTTTCAATATAATTGTTTTCTAGGACTTTGAGATGACCGCGATATTCTGATAAAGACTGTTGCAAACTTTCGAGCTCTGCGAGCCCTCTTCTTGTAAGTTGTGCCATTTATTTAGATTGTTGAGAATGCAATTGCAAATTTCAATCTTATTTCTTTGTATTTTATTGTTTAACGATAAATTAGAAGAAACGAGCTCTTTCCTTTTCTTTCTTTTGTGAAAAATAATAATACATTTCAGAAGCAGCTGTAACGCAACGACAAATCATGAGAAGCCTGGATAGTACATAGTTAGAAGCGTTTCTTTTTTTCTTTTTAGCTATGAAACTTGGAAAGTCACAAGCTATTTTATTATGAATATGATCTCTTTAGAGTTACTTTTCTCCTCTTTTTGTACTTGTTTTTTTATTATTTTTCCTTGAATAAGATCCAGCTTGTGATTAATACCAGAATTAATAAAAATTACTCGAGATTCTTTTTCACTCATTTTCTCAGTTCTCTATCGATAGTGTGTCTTAGAGTGAGACTTAGCTTAAGAAAGATAGTATGAGAGTTAAAAATTGTGGCTTAGATATTTTGGTGAGACTTGACTTGATAGATTTTTCTTTATGATTTTGATTCTTAGGGTAATTCTTTCCTAAATTTAAAAGAAGGGTGTCTAAACCTAGTTTAGTTAAACTCATTGTTCATGTTATCTCTATCCTAAATCAAAAGAGCAAAAACTTAAAATGCCATGAAAGTTAAAAATTGATCTTCACTTCTAACTTGAGTTGCCACTACAGATACCTAAATCAAAGCTTCTATTCTCTTTACTGTTATCTAGAAGATTTTAATGGTCACTTTCTTGCTTTTATTATTGGTTAGGCTGCTAGTTCAATTTTTTGGCATATGGGGAGGGAATACTGATACAACCAAAATAAAAACAACAAATGCTTCTTCACATGATTACTTCAACTTCTTCTTGGGTCTAAGTCTGTTGGAGTGTCCGCACTTTCTCTTTCTGCAGTTGTGGGCCTTGATGGGTAATCTGGCATAGCAAACACGGCAGATCATCTTATCGCAGTTATATTTTCTGGCAAGAGCAGCAACAGTGGGTTCAATAGCACCACCTCTCAATCTCAAGACCAAGTGAAGAGTGGATTCCTTTTGGATATTGTAGTCAGCAAGGGTTCTTCCATCTTCCAATTGCTTTCCAGCAAAGATGAGTCTTTGTTGATCAGGGGGGATACCTTCCTTATCTTGAATCTTGGCCTTGACGTTATCAATGGAGTCAGAAGGCTCGACGTCAAGGGTAATGGTCTTTCCAGTAAGAGTCTTGACGAAAATTTGCATTTGTTAAATTTCTCAAGATTTTATTGTTTAAGTGGATTAGATTTAATTAACACGAATTAGTGACAGAACATAATGAACAATTAAAGACTGGTCTTCTTTCTGGCTTTTTCAGGCTCTTTGTAGTCAGGATTCTTCTTCACAATAATAATATTTTCGAGAATAGTATCAGCAACTGGAATATATTCTTCGGTTGCAAGCTCAGCTCTAATTAATTAATTAAGGATTCAAAAGTCTATATACCTATCACCGTAAGCAAGAATAACAGGACTGGTATGAGTCTGGAATCCTGTAATTCTCTTAGGCTGACCAGCCTGACCAACTGTATCAACTGCTTGACCAACTCTAACTTGGACAGGCAAGGGCTCTAAGTTTTCATCGACCTAATTATTTAGCCTTCTTATAATTAATCTTACAGTAAACATCATTCTTGGGTACATTGATAGAGCCAAGTGATAGAAGAGGTAGTGATATTTGTCACAAAGGATATTTCCAGTGTCTAAGCAGGCATGGATGAAAGTAACAATTCCTGCCATAGCAGCCTTAGAGTAGAGGAATTTGTCAGAGTAATAAGGTTGAAGAGTCAACAATCCCTAGTAGATAAACCCAATTTTTTTAAATTTTACCTTTCCCATGTGAAGCATACCTTGGGCAATTCTAACCAAATAGAGAGTGTTATTTTCCTTAGCATAGTATGAGGCAATAGATCTCAAAATGCCTGCCAATCTAGCGTTGTTGGTACCAGCACCAATCAAACCGAGAGCAAGAATAGCTCTGTGAGAGAGTTCAGGATCACTGTCATAGGCAAGCTTAGAAAGAAGATCTTGAATGTTAATCTTAGGGTTAGAAATGTTAAGTAGGGCCAAAGCCAAAGGAACAGCTCTCTTGATAGTCATCTCACCGTATTGTAAGAGATGGTTCATAGATCTGATGGCCATTTCATTTCCGATTTCTTCAGAAGCTGCAATAAGACCAATACCCAAGACAGCGACAGCTTGGTGAGCAGCATCCTTTTCTTCCAAGTGTTCAGCGCAAATGTGAAGCATCTTTTGAACCTTCAAAACGTTTCCACTTCCAATGAAGGCGCAAGTTTCAACGCAGAGAGCAACATAATTCTCTATTCAAATCAAACAAGAATTTGCATTTTTTACTGATGGGGTGAGTAATAGTGTTAATTACCTCAAGAATAGGCTCACACATTTCTTGCTTTCCGAGGAAGAGGAGACCAAGAGCAACACCGAAGAATCTAGCCATGGTCATATTCAATTGATTTTCTGGTCTCTCGTTAAGAGTATCAATTATGTAGGACATAACATCATCTTGTCTGGTTCCGACAAAGATAAGACCAAGTGAAAGAGCAGCCATAGCAGAAAGTTCAACAGAAAGATTAACGTCAACAACAAGAGGTCCCAAAATATCAAGGAAGTCCTATAAATTATTAAGAAAATCATATTATTAATACTTCTCTAGCAGTACCAGCGTATGCAAGACCCATACCAATAACAGCTCCGAGTCTAGTAACCTCACTAAAAATTAGAAAACATGATAAATATTTCTACTTCTTTTGGTCCATTTGTTCTTCGAGCAAGGCCTTAGCGGGATCGACATCACTGCTGACACCAGTGTTATAAAGACCGACGGCAATACAGGCACCCATTCTAGCCCAACTGTCTTTAATTTCCAAATAATCAGAAATTTCTTTAGCACCACCATCGATATCCCATAGGAAGATCATACCCAAACTGGCAGTGACTGAGAGAACACCATCACCCTTAACCTTGTGAATCCAGAGTTCATCTTTGTTATCTTTATTAAGGATGAGGGCATCCTTTCCCATACCAGCATTGACAAAAGCATTGACAATAGTGGCAGCAAGATTTTGCTTGGCAGAGTCAATTTGGACAGCAGGACCTAAAAGATTGGAAATAGAGAATTTTCACGTTACCCTTGCGCTCTTCTAAGTGAGATTTATAAATTTGGTCAGGATGTTTAGGCTCCAACACATCGAGATCCTTGGCCAACTTAAGATAGAAGTTATTTAAATGGGTGTTTGAAGTAATTTCAGTTAATTTTTCGTCAAGATTTAGGGTGATTCTTTGTCTGGCAATTTCCAAGGCCATTTGCTTTTGGATAGTTCTAGGTTGTTTATAGTTTTTCACATCACTTAATACCTGTCCTTGCATTCATCGAAGGCTCTTTGCATGAGTTCAGTGTTATCAAGCTTAATAGCACATCTGAGGGCATCAGAGTATTGGTTTAACTTCATGCAGATGTTGTAGCAAGTAGTGAGGGTCTTGATCATTTCGTCTTGGTCAGCACTGTATAGGGATGAGCTCATTAAATAGAGCATGACTCTTTGATAGTTATGTTCAGTGACATACTAGAAGATTAAATTTTTTTTTACTATAACACTTACAGAAACAATATCTTCGAGCTTGTCAACCTCTATGAGAAGGTCAATGGCATATGCTTCAGAGTGGTGTTGCATTAAGTAGGGAACAATCTTTTCGACAATGTTAATTAAGTCGTCTGACTTCTCTTGTTTCTCCAAGCGTTTATTGTATTCTCTGGCGATATCTCCTGACAAGTGGAGTAAATATTCATGACCCCAGTTTGTGTAGTCAGTAAGAGTACCTGAGGGTTATGGATGAATATTATTTTATTTACCTTGCATGAGATAGTGAAGACTCTCTTGTTGTCCGACATCTCCCATAGTCATAGAAAGAACAGAAAGGAAGTCAGCATAGGTTTTCTAATGCATTTATGAAAAGGGATTTGAATAATACTTTAAACTCGGTATCAGTGATTTTACCAAAATAATCCTTGATGGTCTGGTAGTGTGGCTTCAAAAACTTTAATGATTTGGGAACGCTAGTGACAGTAGTGGTAGCGCTCTTAACTTCTTGGACCAATTGTTGCAGAGCTTGCTTGGCGATTTCGACATGAGAGTCTTGAAGACGCTCAACCAACATTGCTAACTTTTCCTTCAATTCCTTGTCTTCTTCGGACTAAAAAAATAACAAAAGCTGGTAGGAGTTCGTACGAGATCCTCATCCTTTTGTTTGGGGTTCTTCTTATTTTGTTGTTTAGTCTTGTCGTCCTTTTGAGACATGTTTAGATTTCAAATAAAGATTTAAAAACAATATTGAAATCAAACCTTTCTCTCTAACAAGTAAGGCCTAAACTGATAATATCAGAAAACAGAAAAATTCAAGCTCTTGCTTCCAGGGCCCTGCTGAAAGCTTTGCAATCCAGTTTTCATTATTTTTTCATCTTCTAAGTCAAATGTTTTCTCGAAGCTCCTATAAAATTATGGCTTTTATTAAAAAATGAACATTAGTGTAAGCTAATCAATGATGATATGTCTCAGGCTGAGATGAAACAATTCTCACGCAGGATTTATACTTATAATCCCTAAAATAAAGTTCCTCAAGTAGAACCTGAAAATGTAAGAATACAGTAGATAATAGAATGGCTTTATGCGATCCGGCTGGGTATGCACAGGTATACATAATAAAAACTGGAAGGTTTGGTTTTCTGTTTCAGTTTAAATTTGCAATAATTTCTTCTTTTATTTGTTAAAAGTTTTATGGGCTGTGTACATAGCACGAACCAAAACCAGGCGGAGCTTAAATTAAAAAGGAAAGATGCGTCTCATTCTAAAATGCTCTCCGCAAAGCTGGTTTTATTAGGAGACGCAGGAGTTGGAAAATCCAGCATTTGTCAACGATATATTCAAAATACAATGAATAGTGCATACGAAGTCACCATAGGAGGAGCCTATCTCCAAAAGGAAATTACCACATCAAATGGACAACTCTTAAAATTACACATATGGGATACAGGTGGCGAAGAGCGATATAGAGCCATGGCACCACTCTATTATCGGGATTCACAAGCAGCCCTATTAGTATATGATGTGACTGATCCAAGAAGTTTACAGAGTCTTGATTATTGGATTGGAGAATTAGATGAAAAAGTGAGAGATGATAATATGATTGTGATCATTGCAGGAAATAAATGTGATCTTCCCAATAGGAAGGTGTCATCTGAAGAGGCTAGAAAGTTTGCAGCCTCACACTCAGTTGAATCCTTTGAAGTCAGTGCAAAAACTGGAGACGGGTTGATAGAATTGTTCAGATATATATCTGATCAATTAGTGTTAAATCTCCCTAAGATGCCTCAGAAAGGTCAGTCATAAACCAGAGTACATTATCTCATGTAACTCTTGTTTATGTCTCTCTCAGTTCAATGTACATTATACTAGAGTCTCATGTTAATTATCACTGTAATATCAACATTCTAGTTTCTTGTTTGCACTGAATAGGTTTTGTTATATGTAGGGCAATGATATTTGTTGTCAAGATCATGTATCAAAGTCTCCAAATATCTCAATTCCTGAAAGTTTTCTCTTAGAACCCAGACTCTGTTAGCTGAATTAGTAAAGAGCCAAACTTTGATATTTCACCAAAATAAATTTTACTTTATGAGTTCTAGTCCCTTAAGAACTCCTGTGACTCCTCATAAGTTCTATAAATCCCAAAATTTCTTCGGGATGGGTCACTCAAAATCTTTCAAGGTTATTCCTCCTCCTATCTATTCTGAAATCAGTCCCATAAAGAAGGAAAAGGAAAACCCTCCTAAGAAGAGAAGAAATTTGTCCATGAAGCTGAATCTAGACCTACATGATCTATCCAAATTTGACTATGGAATGAATAGCACCAGTAAACACTCAAGACTTCCCATTGACCTGACTCCTATAAATACTATAACTCCAGGAGCACAATCATCTTCTTTTGAAGCCAAGAGACAAAGAGTTAATCACCTACATAGCCCAAGTTTACATGATTTTGCATCCAAGCTGCTAAAAAGCAATCATTTTGACTATATTTCTAATGAAAAAAATCATCATTATTTGTCTCGAGAAGAGATCGCAAAGAAAATTTCTAAAGTTAGACTTCCTGAACTTGATATCGGGCATATTCACACTGGAGATACTGGGTTAAGTACTGAAATGACTTATCTTGGAACAGAAACAGGTCATGGCAACAATAGTATAGAAAGCTCTCTTGAGAGGGTCGTCGAGAAAGTCGTCTATAAGCCACCAAAAGTGGTTGTTAAAAGGAAAGATGCCCCAGGGAGGGTCTATGCTATCGCTGAAAGGAGTGTCCCAGTAACAAAAAGAATAGTTTTAGGGAAATGCGCTACTCAAGAAGATGATGTAGAAGGTGCCAGTTATAACTATCGCCCTCAGGATAGAAAAAGAAAAATATTTCATAGCCAAAGTATGCTGAAAATGATTAAAGACAAAGTCTCTGAAGCTATCAAATCGTCATACGAAACTCAGGGAATATTTGATCAATATCGAATTCGTACTAGAGTCTCCACTGAAACTACAAGGCTTCAAGATGATACTTTAATTCATAAAGGAACAAGTAGACATCAAACTCCTGAAAAAACACCTAAGAAACCTTTATTAAAGCTAAAAATACCTTCTCCTGATTTCAGGGCACAACAAATTATTGATAAGCTGCGTGAGACAAATAGAATCTTAGAACTTGATGCAGAGAAAAAGAAGAATGAGACTGAAACTATAGAAAACCCAATAAACTTAAAGAATATAAAAAAGGTTCCTGAAAGAGTCAGATTATCCGACACGCTTGAAACAGGAATGGCTGATTTTACTCATGATATCGAAGAAGAACTTGAGTATACTTCTTATAGGGCCAAGAAAATGTTAATGCCGAAAAACCCTCTTTTTGATACAGATTTGCTTGATGAAGGAGATCCTTTTCTGAAGAGTCTAAAAGCAAATTCAGATGGAACTGACAAGTCTCTCTTCAAAAAGATGCCTCATATTAAAGCTGGTTCCATACTGAGAAGAAGATTAGTCAGATGTTTGAAAAAGATGAAACAATTGAAACTAACTCCTAGTGAAGTAAAAGTTTGGAAGCCAATTGTCATTTTTCTAGGTGTTAAAGAATCAAAATATATTCAGTACCAAACCTTTTGAAAAGCTGGGAACCAAGGAATTATTAGAGGCAGTCAAAAAAGGAAATTACCTTTTGATAACTGAAATCATCAACACTAAAGGGAAATATATTATTTATGATTTTGATCATGTAATGATTGCTCGATTGTTCATTTAATCAGCTAGATTCATCAAACTGCATTACATTGGGCTGCTAAAAGAGGACATGCTCAAATCACTCAATTCCTGATTGATTTGGGAGCTGACTTGGATGCCAAAGATATTGTAACCAAGTGGTTTCTGTTATAATATATTAGGTTGGAAGAACACCTTTATACCTGGCGATTAAATACAAGCATCTTCAAATTGTTAAGGTACTTATTTTGAATTTATATTCATTTTGAAGTTACTTTTATCAAATCAATGTGATCCTTGGTCTAACGACGATATAAATTATAAGCATGTTACTGCTGATTATCGTCCTGCCCAGTATTATTTGACCAAAGCTCGCTTGGTAAAATAAAACATTCATTGTTAATGATTAATTAGATTCATATTACAATGAGAATGACTCCACCAAGTTTAAGAGAGAACTTATGGCAGAAGGAAGCAATCAATGCTATCCTGGATCCTAATTACACTATAAGTGAAAAGAAAATGAATGACTTCTTGGATTATTTCTAATCCATGAAAAAGTTGTTCAAGATGAATATTGTTCGTGTGTACATTATTTATAGGAATAATTAGTTGGTTATATGAGACCTGGTATCCTTGTCCTCTTATTATTTTCTTTCTTTTGGTCTCATGTCGACAAATAATTGTATCTCAATTGAAGGTATCATCATTTCTTCACCTAATTATAAAATTTTCGGGATCACCATTATTTGCGATAGGGTCATGATTTCAATTCCCATAGCTTGCCACAACTTTAGATCAATCGAAATAAATATAGCGAACCATCAATATTGTTCTTAGATACTCATAAAGGTATTGGAGCAGATTTTAATTTACTATCATAAAATCTTTCCACCCTTATTATTTGTACATCTTTCACCGTTCAATCCTAAACGAGTCGGAATAGTGGTTTGATAAAATGTTTAGCTATTCCTTATAAAGTTATAACTTGAATCAATAAGAGTATGAATTTCACAAAGATATTTTCTAGAAATTTTTGATAAAAATTGGGAACGAGAGCTAATCATGTAGCAATAAAGTTCCATTTATTATTCAAGGGATTTACATATTCTTTCTCCTTAAAAAATACATCCTTTCTGAAAAAACTTTTCTACTCAATTTATCTTGAAATAAAAAATTATCTAAAACTTCAAGATTTTTGTGTTTTATCTTATGGATATATCGAAGAAAAGGCTTGTAGTTCTTTTCATTTTGGAAGAGAAGATAAATCACCTAATGAAAAAGATTGACAACATCTACGAAAAGAGCCTGCCTCTAGATAAATCCAAATTAAAAGAAAGTTTTGAAGCCACCATAGCCGAGCTCAAGCAGCTCCTAGTCATCTATGATAAATTAAAAAGGACAAAGCCAAATAAAAAGGAAAGCTCCCAAATGAATTCTATGATTGAGGACTCTCCTTCTCTAGAATTGCAGAAACTAGAAAAGGTAATATTAAGATTCTAAATATTTAATTCTCAGAAATATGTTGCTAATGCCGAATTTATAAAACAAGCTTCCAGCCAGATAGCTGAACTTAAGGGAGAACTTTTAGTTCTATCCAATATTTTGTAACATTATTCGTTTTCAAAAGAGTTAGTAGTTTACATAATTAAATAATATTTTATTCGTTGTTTCTCTATGAGTGAAGGAAACCAACCTAGGCCTATAACCTATGGTGCTATCATTTCTATTAGTCATCCCAACGATTCAAACTTTATGATCTTCTCCGATGGTCTGATCAAATCCAGAGTTTATCTGAAGAATCTTCACCAAAATATCGATAAGAAGTCCTCCTTTTACAGAAGCTTGTTCCAGATATATCCATCTTTCATCAATACCTACAAAAAGGATGCCCTCAACACAAAGCAAGAAATGGAGTCACCTGATAGAGCTCGAGATAAGAAAAAGGACAATATTGCAGAATTAAAAGAGAAACTGACATTAGAGTATAAGTTTAACCTCGAGCATTACGAAAAAGTCAAGAACACCCCTATCACATTTGACCAAACTGTGCAGTTTTTGCATTTAGCCTCAAATAAATTTCTAGCTTGCTACTTCGTAGAAGCCGATATTGAAAAGGAAAATTACAAGCTCGAATTAGCTGATGTCCCTTCAGATGCTACCAACTTTAAGATTTCCCCAAGCTTCAAGCATCAAAAGGAAAGTGAAGGAGTCATCTATTATGGAGATTTGATCTTTATTGTACATGCCTCAGCGCTTTTGGATAAGATTCCATATCTTCATTGCAGCTATTATCAAGACCAAGTCTCTGCTGAAGACAGAAATTACCAGATAAATATCCCTGACTTCATCTCACATTCTCACTCTTTTGGAGGAGGACATGTGACAGTGGAAGTTGCTAATAAACAATCAGTAACTGATAATAACATGGTTGTTGCATCATTAATGAGCTATAAAAACAACAAAAGAGAAGTTAACTTGTCTTTGGAGAAGGCAGTTAGATGGAGAATAAATTTATTTGACTCTGCACATTCTGACGATCAGTTCTTGTCATATGGAGACATTATCTGGTTGAACCATGCTGAGCAAAATTCGACCATGATTTGTAGAAAGCAGAAAAACGACAGACTTGAAATAGATTTTGTTCGTTCTGTTGTCTCAGACCAATTCCAGCAATACGTCGGAAATACAAACGGTATGTGGATTATCGAACATTTGGATTACAAGAAGGGAGGCCTTGTCCCTTGGGATCAATCATTTAGACTCAGGCATTTCAGTTCAGGACAATATCTAACAGTCAAATTTGATGCCCTCAATATGACATACAATCTTAGACTTGAACCAAAGCCAACAGAAGAAACAAAATTCCAGTTTAAATTACTGCCTACCGCAGTGAAGCAGAACTCCCAGCAGCAAAAGTATATAAGTCGTGATGCTTTCACATTGATTGTTAATACTGAGTCAAGATGCTGGCTACATCTTGAACAATCAGGAGAGCATCTAGAGGCTTCTTTGTCAAGAGAGCCAAAGGATGAGGATGTCTTTAAGATCTTTCGTGCTAATAACAATGAAATTTGGGAAACTAACTTTTTGATTTCCTGTGCTCCTATGCTTAGAAACTACCTTGATTTTATCCGTGATGAGTCAAAACAAGCAACTCTAGTTGACGATCCTATTGCATTTAGAAAGGCTGAGAGAAAATTGAAGAATGTACAAGTCTGTTTGACCAACTTGGATCTCTTCTGTAATAATAAATTGCTCAACACTTCTCATGATCAGAAATATGGAGAAGTCAACTCTTTCAGACAAAAAGTGCTTAGAGAGCAATATTTCTTGGAGATTTTAACCGAAATATTGAAGAACAGTTTTACCATCTTTGAACTAGAGAAAGTAACTTTGTGGTTATATTATCTAATCAATAGTACACCAGAAATAATGAAATCAGAGTGCCTACCCCAGGAGGTGCTAAAGCTGCCTTGAAGAATGCCTTGAATAAATTGAGAGTATTAGACAAAGCTGGTATATTCCTTTGTGGCTTTGAGTTATAAAATAGGATTCCTTAAGACCAATGAGAGAATTCTGATGGAAGAAAAGATCAAAATTTGCAAGTTGGCATATAAGCTAATCATGAGCATTTGTAATGAAAACACGGAAAATGAGCTTCATGCCTTCAACTTGATTTCACAATTCCAATTCCATGTAAAATTATGAGAATAATGGCTTATTTTTAGGCTAAGTACTTCCAAGAAGCTGTTGACTGCTTTGTTTCAATTATTGGAAAGAATGAAACACTCCTATCCAAACTCAGCGAAGAAATAGAAATGCAAAATTTCAAAAGAGATATCGAAATTAAAACTGTTCCCGAGAAGGCCAGAATAAACCAAGTGCAAATCTTCAACAGCTTGAAACTTAACTTCAGAGATAAATCCTCTAAAGATGTGAAACCTCAAAATTTCATTATGTATTTCTTGAGGCTTATCAAGGAAAATCCAAGAGCTAATAAAAATCAAAACTATATCCGCTTCTTAAGAGCTCTTTGTACATGCAATTCAAAAGGCATGAGTGTCAACCAAGAATTACTCTTCAAAATCTTCCAAACCTACCCTGATCTTCAACAAAGTGCCTTCTTTACAGTCAGCATGTAAAATATTAATTCAAATTATTTAATATCCATAGCGAAGAAAATGATTTGAAGATTGAACTTGGAGATAAGAGTCAGATAACTCTAAGTAGTTGCTTCTTGTATTGTTATTTTAATTTTTTGTAATTTCTTAGACCTGGAGGAAAAGTTTCACCTGACAGACAAAATGAAATGGACTATTTCAACGAGCAATTAAGATTCTTTTCTGATTTGCTCTTGGGCAGAAATTACCTTTGGAAGACCACATTAGAACAATATTTCCCTCTTAAGTTTGTCTTTGATCAAATCAACAACGAAAACTTGTCTTTGGAAATAAGATCAGTCTTCTGTGATCTTGCACTCAGTCTCTATATTGATCATGAACCCTTGAACCAAATCATTGTTCCTAACTTGTGCAGAGTCTTCAGGCCAAAATCCATGAAACAATCCCTATTGAACAGAGCTGCAACTTCAATTGTGGATAAAGTCAAACAACTGGATGAGCAAAATTTCACTCGTTTATTAGAGAACATCGTCAACATGATCAGAAATGAGAAGAAGAATATTTCTGAAAAATTAAAATCCAGCTGCGAAAATATCCAAGACGGAAAGATTGAGGGAATTAGGGTTGATAATTATCTGAACAATATCCTCCTCGCTAATATTATTAAGATGCTCAGCAAGATGATCAACTTCGATTTACTCACACTTTTGAACAAAACGAATCTATTTTCACAAATTGTTCATGACTGTATCCACATCCTCGAATTTGAAAAGGACAGTCCTGTGCTCAGTTATGCCGTCTCTAAGCTTAGAGACGAAAACTACAAGAAAAACATCAGTTCAGTTGAGAAGAAGAAGAATAAAGTGTTTGGCTTCATGACCTGTGTAGTCGGAAATATGAAAGGACTTGCTAGTCAAGTGGTGGGTACCGTTGCAAGCACTGTTTTTGGTTCACAAAAGAAAACAACCGAGAAGACTCAATCGACCACAGATGAAGAAGCTAATGATACAATGTTCTTGAACAACCCGATCATGAAGGGATTAATTCTTATTAAGCATCAACTTGACCAACTCACCTATGACCCAACTTTGATGGAGAACCAAAATGAGATTTTGATTAAGGAGGAAATTTGTGATCTGCTGAACTTCATGATCGATTTGAGACAGAATTTCCTCTTATCTAACACTATCTGTTGGTTTGATGATCTAATGGAAAAGTTTAAAAAGAATTTAGATGAGGATAAGGATGAGGAGAAAAATAAAGAAAAGCTGAATGACCTTATCGACGAAGATACATATACAGTCCTTCCTCCAGTTCAGAAAACAGGTATTGAGTCCATTGACGAGAAATTCAAAGTCGATCTTGAAACAGGCCTGTTTGGTGATCTTGCGAATCTAGCTAATATCACTAATGTGGTTGGTCTAATCTCAGGAAAGAAGAAAAAGAAGGGTGTTGAAATCAAGAACAAGAAGTTCAATAACTATACTGGTGAACCTGACATGCTCGATTTAGATCAGCTATTTAAGGAAAAGAAGGATGATAAGGATAATATCCCCATTGAGGTCCTACCTTCATTCTTAATGACATTCTTGCTGACTAAAGACACTACCCTTGAGGATAAGATTTTGAGAGTTATTATGAGATCGTTCAGCCAAAAGGAAGAGTTACTTAAGAACCTAGAGAAATTAGAAATCATCTTCAATAATGAGGATGTTGAAGTCTATAAGAATCTTGAATCATGGATTAGTGAATTCAGACTCCTTACTGAGAGATCCGAAGTAAAACTACTAATTTGAAAAATTAATAATTGTAGATATGGCTAACAGAGTACTTACAAAGTGGAGATAGAAGGGACGAAGTTACAAGAGTTATTTCTTTACTCCAGCGAATTAGAGACATTTTCGTTACTAATGAACATGGGTAAAAAGACAAAGCGATTTATAGTAACAATGGTAGAATATCAAAGAGCAGACAAAGTATGGTCAGAAATTTATCAGGACATATTCCTATTGTTGACTTAATCAGAGACGGTATCTTCCACTTAAAGAGTGCAATTGCTGAGGATGCTACTTCCCAGAAGACAAACACTTTGAAGGAGTTATTCACTCTCGCTCATTCCGCTCTGGTCAATTTCTGTACAGAGAATAACACAAATCAAATTTTATTGCAGCAATACCTGAAGCTCTTCTTGGCTAATCTTGATGTTGATCTAGGGCAAATTACTCTGATTTGTGAAATTTGCAAAGATAATAAGAATATTGTTGAAAACTCAGGAGAAATGATTACAAACTTCTTGATCGATAGCATTATAAAGCATGGTAGAAAGAGCCAATTCTTAGCACCTATCTTCGTAAATTTGGTTATTTTCTTATAAAATTGCTAGATTCTTCACAAAGTCAATGGTACCTATCACACTGAGAACCAAATTCGCTTCTTGAATCATCTTTTGCCACCAACTCAATTATTCACAGAGAGAGAAATGAAGCTTCTCTACGCTAATTCTAAATTTGATACTCAAGAAGTCAGATTCACCTTTGAAAAGGAACTTCCTCTTGATGAACCATATCTATATCACAGGGCACTCTTCACTGTAAAATTATGTCTCACTGAAGCTAATTCATTAGATTCTGATGACTATGGTCGAAGAAAATGAAAGTCTAGCCTTTACACATGCCCGCTTGAGAAAGATTTTCCAGATCAGCTATTCCTTAGATCTTGCTGTTCTCCCAGATTTCATCTCAGATAACTATATCTTAAAGGTTACTCCTGTAAAGCTCAATGACATCAGACTCAGCATTAAACGGGGAGAAGAACCTAGACCAGTCTCAGATTTTACTCAAATAGTTTCTGAAAAATTAAACTCTGAAAAGGAGCTACCTGCAATCATTGAAAAATCAGATGGTAATGATGAACAAGTAGCCAAAGGAATGACCCTAATAAAACCATTGATTGTCAAATTCTTGCATACTCTGTTCCTCAAGTCAGACAAACATCTTGCAGAGCAATTCTCTGTATACACTGATCGATTTGTTGAATTTGTGAAGTCAGAAATCAATAGAATTGAGAGAATTCCTGATGACATCAAGCCATCCCAAGAAACCGTTGACTACATTTTCGGCACACTGATTCCTCTACTTTCTGACTACGTCAATAAAATTCTTGTTGATAGTATTGATGAAGGAAGAGATCGAAAGGACAATGAAATATTACAGCAATATGCTCAAACAATCTGCAACAAATACTCTTACTTAGCCTATGGATGTACTAAGAAACAGATCGAGGCATTCAAGGAGTTCTTTGGTTTGTACTTTGATGAAAATAATATAGTAAACAACACAATAATGGAGAAAGTTAATGAAGCTTTGAATGCTGCCGAGAAAAACAGACCAAGATTAGGATCAGGAACAAGTGTTATTTCGAAATCGAGGGATCAAGTCAAGGAGAAAGAACTCAAAATTGATGGAACAGGAGTGGATTACAATGAGTACTGGAAAGCATTCTTAGATCACTTCAAAAACTCAAAAGTCCTAAAAGAAGTAATAAAATTGTTGTTTTTGTTTATATAAAAGGAAATTGAAAAAGAAAGATCAGCTCTCAGTGAAGCTATAATCCACTTTGGTGAACTATTCCCTGAAGAATACAAGAAGAAGTTTAAGATCCAACTTGAAACTAAAGATATTATCAGAAAATTAATTACTTACCTTCAATATGGTATTACAAATAAAGCTGATAAAGGAACTATGATTTGCACTTTGAGAGTCCTAAAGTAAATTCTTCCAGAGGATATTTAAACTGTTAGGAAAATTATAGATACCGCTCCTCAAAAGGAAGAGATGCAGAACTTCTTCGATAAGCTGGAGGCAACAAAGATGCTTTTGTACATCCTCTCTGACCCTAAGCACTCTCAAATTGATGATGACTTGTTCAACGAATTTTTGTGCTTTGGAATAAGCCTTCTTGACGGAGGAAATAAGACTGTGCAAAAGACCATCTATAACTACGTTACTTTGTTCCAGAAATCTGAGGTCATGTTCGCCAAGTTTTATTCAATCATCTATGAGCAAATTGCATTCCTTAAGAGAAAGGATGAGAAAAACGCCAAGAAAGAAGACCCTGAAGCAACTGAAAGAGAAGAGTTGAAGTCTTCGATTTTGGAAAATCTTCTCAGATTCATGCAACTATTTACTGAAGGACATAACTTAGACCTTCAAAACTACCTTCGTTTCCAAACAAACTCAAGAAACAGATATGATATGGTTGAAGCTGTTATTGAGCTCTTGAGAACCTACTATTCAAACTTGGTTCAAGGAAATTATGATAACATTATTAAATGTCTGGATACCCTTACTGAGTTCGTTCAAGGTCCTTGTCCTGAAAATCAGCTGGTTCTTATCGATGGTAAATTCTTCGAAGTTGCTTCAGGAATCCTTTCTAAAGAAATCAAAAAGCCAAAGAACAAAGAGGATGAAAATGAAGACGAAGAGAAGACCTCAAAGAAACAGAAGAAAAAGACTCAAAAGCTAGAAAAGGATAAGAAAAACGAAGAACTTGAACCATGGATGCTTGCCCGTCTCAAATACAAGATTTTGATTCTGGTTAACAGTTTGTTGGAAATGAGAAAGTCTGATGCTGTCGTCAAGAGAATTATGAGATCGCTTCCTCTTGATATTCTCAAGAAGAACTTGATTAAGATTTTCAAGAGATATAGAAAACAGTATGGAAAGAACTACACTATGGATGTTCTGAAACATGTAAATAGAATCTAAAATCGTCTAATGATTCTAGCATGAAGGTGATCCCAGAGATAGAGATGATGATAAGGGTGATGAGTATTATGAATTAATCATCGAAACAGGCTTCTACATTTACTTCTTGATCAGCAGCTATTTGGAAGCCGATATCCAGGATGCTGATATAGGTATGCATGAAGGATTTTCATTTAGATGAATTAGAAATTCAAAATGAGATTCAGGAGATTCAAGAGAACATTTCTAACTCGAAGTTTGACAGTTTGTTTAAGAATAATATTGTTGGTCAGCTCGGACAGTTTGGTTTCACATTCTTGAAGTCAGGGTTTGAAGGGATAACAAGTACATATTTGAAGAAAAGAAGGATAATCTTTTAGAAATTAAGTCAACTGTTGTGAAAAAAGGAAAGAAGAAGGCTCAAAAGACTGAAGAAGAAGAAGCTGCGGAAAAGAAGATGAGGAAATCCCTAATGAATAAACAGCTGATTAAAGAAGCCATGGAATTCTTCTCAAAAAATTCAGCTCATATTGAAGTAGTCAGAAACAAGAATATTGAGAAAGTTCATTTCATCTTGTTACCATACTGTCATGAACTTCCTAAGGTAGTTATTTCTTTTCAAGAAAAATAATTTATAGGAAACTAAAAATGAATTCAATGATTCTGTTAACAGATCTAGCCCTAAGACTAAGGTTGCAGATTTAGTTGCTCAATCCGATCACATCATTGAAATTTGCAAGCACGAGCTTAGGTACTATATCAAACAATAAGGCTCATAATCCTTTAGACTTAAACTCTTCTTCAGTAGAAATAAGCTTATTGCTATCTTTGCCAACTTTGTTAACCTATGGAGAGATCTTGCTTTCTTCTTGGTAAATTTTGAAAGAAGATAGGTTAATCTTGTAGAGTATTACATTGAATATCTTTATTATTGGATCATACTCTGAAGAATTTACTGGCAACACAGGAGATGACAGAATCTTCAGGCCAAGGCTTTTCCAAAAGGAAAGTATATCAGAACAAAGTAATTGCCTTTGATTCTTCCTAACATTTTTAGCCACCGAAACTATATTCTTGAGTTGTGGTATAGCCATGACAGTTTGCTCTGTCTTTGTGGTCATGTTCTTCTTGTTAAAGAGGGGCCCACTCGTCTTCAGAGAAGCCTGGAAAGACAAGATAAAGGCGACGGGATTAATTTCTCACTTTATTGCATTACTCACCAAGCTCTTGAAAACTGTTTTCACTATTTTGAAGTCTCCAGAAATCCTTTATTATCTTGCCTATGGTGTCCTGGCTGTGATAGGAACTGTTGTACATCCATTCTTTTTCGCCTTCCACTTAACAGAAATTCTATTCAGATATCCAACCTTAAAAAATGTCATTAAAGCTGTCTGGGAACCCCGTAAATCGTTGGGATTGACATTCATTCTCTACCTCATCTTGAACTACATTTTCAGCTTATTCGCATTCCAATTCTTTCACGAGGACTTTAATGAGAATTGTGAGTCAGTCATTATGTGCTTCCTCAATGTGTTCGATTTCACCTTCAAGGCAAACGGTGGTATTGGAGGCTGGCTCGATGAGAATGCTGAGGTAGAAGTCAGAGGAGAGTATACCTGGGGAAGAGTTCTTTTTGATAACTTGGCAAATATCATTCTTGTGATTATTATGGTTAGTATTGTGGCCGGTATGATTATCGATACATTCGGATCTCTGAGAGAAAAAGAAGAGGAAAAGAATGAGGATCTTCAGGAGAAGTGCTTCATTTGTGGCTTGTCCAAGTACTTTTCAGAGTGATTAACCTTATTGTTTAGGGATATTATTGATAGACAAACAGATACTAATTATGGCTTCACCACTCATATTAAGAAGGATCACTATCTTTGGAATTATGTTTTCTTCCTTGCATTCTTGAAGGATAAGGATGAGACTGAATATACAGGAATTGAAAGTTATGTTCATGAAAAACTCGAAAACTTCGACTTCTCATGGTTCCCCTTCCACAAGTACACCTCTTGGTCATTAATATAATTCCTTAGGGCTCTTGCTCTTAAACATTATGAAGAAAATGAAGAAGAGAAGCAAAAGGAAATGCTTTCTTTGTTCAACACAGAGGTAAATAAATTAGAATTCCTCTAAACAAACTAGGTGGATGAACTTGAAAAGAGCATGAAACATCTCAATGAAATTTCTACCAGCCTTGCAGCAAAATTAAATGATGAATCATAATCAAGTCTACATATGAGAAATTTTTGTAATCTTCTATTTTTTAATTCCATGAGAACATGAATCTAAAATGATCATCATAAACATCATTAAGTTATAACAATAAGAAAAAAAAGGTTCATCGATTAGTAATTAGCAAAATGACTTTTTATGCATAAATAGAAGTGTGAAGGAGTTTTCTTTTGTCTTTTAGACATTTGATAGGGAAGAATAAGGAAATAGAATAAGATTTTACAAAATTTGAAACTAATAAAAAGCGGAACATCTTAGCAAATTATCTTCTCAGGTTCAGTTTCGTATATAATCTTAAGAAAGAGGGAATAGAATCAGCATATTCTATTAAAAGAGGATGTGTAGTATAGAATAATCACAGTGGGTTATTACAAATTTCTTTAGTGTGGTTCTTGCTTGAATTTCTGCAGGTATTTATTGAAAAGAAACTGATTTAATATATTGCTTAGAGAATACCAATAGCAAAAATAATTTAATAACTGCTAATAGAAGATATGCTTCCCAAGATCAATAACGTCTCCACTGATGGAATTAAGAAAGAAAATATAGCTTCTAGATTGATTGTTGAAGACCACATGAGAGGAATGCTCGCAAAGAGTCAAAACATTAGCTATAAACCATGGAAGAGTAAGTATGCTCCCAAAAATCCTGAGTCTCCTTTCGGAAACTTCCCCAAGGAACTCCACGGCAAGAGCTTAAAGACAAAGAAGATTGATCAAAATCATGAAGAGTCTCAAGCCCAAACCATGAATAGTATAGAGCTGATATGATAAATAAACGTGATAGAAGTAACAAACTACATCGGACACGGAATAGGTGGAAAAACTAGTTCCTTATTGAAGAAGAAAGAGAACAATTCTGCACCCACCCCTATCAGTGGAGCATATACTAAGAGATATATTCCCGAGTCTGAATTCAGAAGGTAAAATTCCATGATATTTTCACTCAAGAATTAGATTCTATGATCGAGGTGACTTGCCCGTAAAGGTCGATCACCAAGGATCTGTTACTAAAATTCAATGGAAGATCACTCCTGAACAACTTGACTATCATCATTATCTTCCTATCTTCTTTGATGGACTCAGAGAAAAACTTGATCCCTATAGATTCTTATCTATTATGGGAACTTATGAAATGTTAGAAAGAGGGGGTCCTAAGATTTTGCCTGTTATTCCTCAACTTATTATTCCCATCAAGAGTAAAGAAGAAAAATTCGTGTGTAATATTGGTAGCTGCTTTGAACACAAGAGACCCTGATGTTATCCAAGTAACCCTGAAGGTTTTACAAAAGCTCGTTACAAGTGGTGAAATGATTGGAGAAGCTTTAGTTCCATATTATAGACAAATTCTTCCTGTTTTCAACTTGTTTAAGTCCAAGAATCAGAACTTGGGTGATAAGATTGACTATGGTCAGAGAAAGAAGAGTAACTTGGGCGATTTGATCCAAGAGACTCTTGAATTATTTGAACAAACTGGAGGAGAAGTAAAGATGTTAGTGATTTAAGTAATGTTTTTAGGATGCCTTCATCAATATCAAATACATGATTCCAACTTATGAAAGCTGCGTGTTAAATTAAAAAATTTCCTAACTTATAACACTGCTTTCTTCACATGAGATTTTGAGTTTTGTTTAATGTAAAATCTATCAGACATTATTTGCAAGACTCTATATTCTGCGTGTTGAACATTAAGTTTTTGTCTTTTTCATGAAACAATTCAAGCCAATTATACAAGATCATGAGATTTTAAACAATTTCTTATGCAGTCAAAATGCAGGCTCCACCAACAGCCTTGATTCTTCTTTCAGCAGTCTTGCTAAAGAATTTAGCCTTAACAATGACGGGTTGGTTGGGAAGTCTTCCTTTTCCCAAAACTTTATAGTATCCAGCCTTGGTAACATCAATAACTGGGGCCTTGTCAGTGACGTTTTGGTATTTGGCTCTAGTTTCTTCAGAGACCAAGCTCCACAATTTGTCGAGGTTGACGATGGGTCTGTACTCTTGGTTCTTCTTCAAGTGGAAGTGTCTTTGTCCCTTCTTACCGAAAGCACCAGGGTGGCTATGAAATTAGATCTTTCAAGTTGGATTTTACTATCTATCGATGTTAGTTCTGTGGTGAGTGAGACCACCAGCCTTACCACGACCACTGGGGTGCTTTCTATGCTTGCCGACTCTACCACAACCGAATTGGGTGTGACCTCTCAACTTTCTTGTCTTTCTGAGTCTTGCAGTCTAAAGAAGGTAAGTAATGAGTCACAATAATCATTGAAAAAATCAGACAAACAATAAGCTTAATGAGCTCCTTCGTTTCGAAGGAGCTTGCTGTAAACTGGAAAAAAGAAACATGATAATTACCATTTTGCTTGTATCTCAATACTTGATTTTATAAAATTAAATTCAGTGGATTGATAAGGCAATTCATTCACAAGCCTCAGAACACTCCTCATGAATACAAGCTAAACTTAAGATCTAATTTCCAGCTAAATCTCCTAATCTTCTCATGGTTGGGAATCATATGTCATTGTGAACCATCTTCCTTATAGAAAAAATTACCTCACGATCTTTTCTCGCTTCTTTCAAACTATTTAGGATGAGAATCTTTCTCTGACTGAAACTAACACCAAATGAAAATTATCTTTGTCCTCAATGCAAAATATTTTTTATTGTAAATATATTAATGCAGGTTGTGTTAGTCCGTCATAAATCTACAGGAGATTTGACACAAAACAACTCTCTTGATTTTACAAGATACAAATCTGTCAGGTCACCAACCTTTGACAACTTTTCTCCTGCGATCTCAAACTCGGATAACTTTACATTTAGTAATACAACAAGTTTCAGTATAAAGAGAAGAGCAACCTCGATGACTTATATTTCAATTCTGAACAATATCTCTGACTTTAATAACAAAGACCAAATAAATGAGGCAATTCACAGGACCAACAATGCGAAGGATAGAATCAAGCTGATAGACTTAATAATAAAACGTAAAGAAGAAATAAATGCAATGGAGAGGCAAATGAAATTAGAAAAAGCAGCTCCAATGTTGCTAAGATTCGCAAAAAATTTTAAAAAGAAATTCCACGAAAAAAGAAGAGGAAGCAGCTTAATTATCTCTCGAAGTTCTCTTTCTACTATTAGTGGAAATAACAACTCTAAAACTCCAATGACAGACATCCTAAAAAAAGTTGTCATCGAAACACCAAGAGAACTTAAACAGAAATTGATTCCTGGAACCCCAGAAAGCCTTAGATCTAGAGCTCAAAGGACTCCTGTTAAACCATCAATCAAAATTCAACTTGCAGAGAAGGCTAGAGAATCACCTAAAGAAGAGATTGACAGAAAAGAACTTATTAGAAAGAGAGCTAATGAGGCTACTGTATTAATGAAACAAAAGGAAGAAAAGAATATAACACACACTCCGAAAATAAGAAACTATGGGTCAAAGAGTAAAGAAAGCAGTCCTGAAAAGAGCAATAATCAGTCTATGCAAAGTCGTTCTATGACTAACTTATCAAGTAAAATGTTGGAGAAAAGGCCCCTACTTTCAAAATTTGAAATAGGGTCAAAAACATTAGAGAAAGACTTGTTTAAATTTCTTGTGAAAAATGAGAAAAAGGAAGAAGCTGATCATTTGATTAAGAGCTTTGAGACTGGACATGAAAAGCTGATAAAAAATATTGAGTCCAAAGTGAAGCAGAGAATTGATCAAGCTGATTTTCAAAAGCATCAATTTGCTTACTTTTTACCACACTCCTATGCTCAGAAATCTGAATATTTTGAGAGAACAAAGTATATCACAGATGCCTGCAAGTGTTTATCTAATCAGACCTCCAAAGAAAGACTGAAAATAAAGCAAGCTTTAGCTAAAGAATATCCAGTTAGGAGCTCAGCTTTGATTAGAAGAAATAATATCAAGTATAGTGTTCTTGAGAAAGAGTAATAACTTTTTTCTTTAGTTAAGGATTATTAGGTTATCTGGATCTAAGGGAAGCCTTCTGGATCCTGAGAGAGAACCCGATGACTCTTTCATATCATATACAGAAACAAAATTGGATGAACTTTATAAAAAAGGAATGATGTTATCAAATCAAATCCAAATTCTGGATTCAAAGGTTATTGAGTCTTATGATGAAAGGATCAACAAGAAACTTGAAAAGAAATTAGAAGCTTTCCAAGAAAATATGATGTAATTATCTTGTGCCTATTTTTAACTTTTAGTGAAATTAAAAAGCTAACCAAAAGAAAAGTAAAATAGTTAGGAACATTCTCCAATGTGCATTCTAATGCCTCTTGTAAATGTCTTTCTTATGTTCATTTATATTCTTCACATCTCGATTTCAATTATATCAAGCGGAAGACCCATTTAAAATTATTGCTGAAAAATTGTATGTAAATATGGATTTCTCTGAATACGGAATCCAATACAAAAAACCTCCCATAGAAGAAGAAACCAACAAAAAGAAGAAAGGAAAGAAGAATAATAACCAAGTCCAGATCATTCATCCTGAAAAATATAAAGAAGAACCTTCACAAAAACCAAAAGCACAAATTAATGAGAGCCCCATCGAAACATTGAAAAAGAAGTTCCCTAGCATTGCAGAGGAAATAATAACCGATCTCTATGAGCAGAATAAAAAGAATATGGAGCTTACAGTTGCTTTCTTGTCAGACATGGTAAAAGAATCTGAGGCCAAGAAAACTTCAAACAACCAAGACAAACTTATCAAGATTGAACCGAATGAAGAAGACTATAATTTCGATAAATTCGATTATTTAGACAATACAGTATTTAGTATAGATGTTGTTAAAGAACATGATGACTTGATGGATCAAGTCTCAGAAATCTTAGAGTCTGCACTGGATAGAACTGATGTAGGGCAAGATGAATTCGACGATCTCTTTAGTCTCTGTGAGGAAAATATTTGCTCCTTAATCGAAGAGGAGCGAAAGTACACTTAAAATTTCACTCTCTCATGATCACTAGATATGTTCCTGACCAAACATTAGAGCCTGAAGTTGACGAATATACAAGAGAAGTTCAAGAATTCATTCTCCAAACTATTGCTAAAGAAAACGAGAGCAGAATTGTTGATACCTCTGCCTCAAATTTCCCTTCTCTATCTAGCAGTACTGTTCACTCTCAGCCCACAAATTCAGCTTATGCACAGCTCTTTGAGAAGAAGAAGAAAACAAAAGAAAATAGGATAAAACTTCCAGCTGACAATAAAAACAAATGGGATAACCATAACCCGAACAATCAAATCCATCAAGGATCAAAAGCAGGATCTGCTAAAGAAATCATCGCTCTTTGTAGACATTTCCCAACCTTGAATTTAAATTATATCAAGACAATCTATTCTCACCTTGATGAAGATTTTGAAATGACTAAGAAATATCTTCTCACTAAGCATAAAGAAGCTTTCATAAGTGAACCAGTAAAGCATAAGCTCACTCCTAAGAAGAGAGTCAGTTATACAATTCGTAAGTCAGAACAAATAAAAATTATGGAAGATGAGACAGTTGATCAAATCTTAAAAGAAATGACTTATGAGCAAATTAGAGATAAAGTTATCCAGCTGAGCAAAATTAAATTGATTTTGGAAAGAACAGCAGCTCAAGCTAGAGCATTCAATAAATATAATGAGGTTCATAGTCTGGAAAGTGCAGCAAAACAACAAGCTCAATTCCTGATTAAATATTCCAAGGCCAGCAAGAAATATCTGCTTGACAAAGCTAGAAGGAATAATGAATTCTTTGAAATTGATTTGCATGGTTTGTACTGGGAGGAGGCTAAGGATGTGATCACTCAGCAAATTAATTATGTCTGGGCTAAGGTTGATGCTGAAGAGTCAAAGTGTAAATTTGATGAGAAGATCATTAATGGAAGGAGATATATTAAGTATACTGTGATTACAGGAAAAGGAAATCACAGTAGACATGGAGTTCCAGTCCTCTATAATAACTTATGCAATTTTTTGAAGGAGAAGGATATTCTTTTTGATGCAGAGAAAAATGAAGGACAAATTATTGTTTACATTAAAATTTGAGTTTTTATTAGTACATTTCCTCTTTTTTTGTCCTAAAGCATATTCTTAGTTCATGTATGACAAAGAGATTCCCAAAAAAATTTTCAAATTTTATACCGAATCTAAAAAATTTAAATAAACATAATGAAGTATTGGGCCTTTGCGGTTTTTTCCATGCTCTTGATTCAGAGCATCGCTGGAGCTTCAATCACCTTGGATCCAGCTAAAGTAAAACAGGAGTGCTAGATTTAATTTGTTAGATTTCAGCAACAGAAGAAACTAATCCATTAAGCAAATTACAAAGTAATTAGTTTTCAAAATCGACAATAATTTCCAGCAAATGACTGCAAATGTAATGTGAATAGTGGAATGTGTGATGACTCTTGCTGCTGTGATCCTGATTGTTCGGTAGGGATTATAACTTTCAAAAATTTACCATTTTAGCCTCTGGTTGTTGCTAAATGGAGACTCTTTGGGAATTGCATAGACAGAAGTAGTGTAATGAAATATAAAATAAAACTTTTAGTCTTTATGGTGAGTCCCTCGAAGATCAGATCATGTTCAGAAAAGAATACTTTGAGTTTAGCGGATTTACAAAAAGCAACTAGAATCTATTATCATGTAAGTGACAGGGGAATAATGAGATGAATTTCTAGATTATCAGAGCCCTTTTCTGTGTTTCTATTGACAATTCAGATGCCAAAGATAGATACAAACCAGAAAAGACCACAGAAGAACTTGATAAAGCAGTAGCTATAAGTGAATCTTCTGCTGTTAAAGTAAGGGATTTCCTTCTTTTATCAAAGTATAGACAAGTTTTAAAACATATGTCGAGAAACAAGATGGAACTTTATGGAAAAAGTAATATAAATTATTGGAAACATAAAATATGAAGGTTCACTATTCCACGAACTGGATTCAGTAGTGCCACTTGCAAGGAATCTCCTATAATATTCTATGTAAGCTCGAGAGTCATCAATTAAATGAATTAGAACAATCAAGAACTAGACACATGCTATAAATCTGGAGCTGATATTACTGCTTTATGTGTATCAGGGGATATCTTTGATCCTGATTATTACGACAATATAGTTTTAAAGGGAAACTCAGATGGCTCTACTGTTACTTTAACCAGAAGGAATATTTATTTAAGGGATCCTAAGGTGGTCACTGGTTATAGTCCAAGTACAGCAGCTCTTTCTGCTATTAGTAATACTGGATGCGAATGCGCTAATTTTGTCTCCGAGGTAATTAGTGTTTTCTCTTTTAAAACATCAGGTCCATTATTATATTGAATCTGATGCCCTGAACGAAATTACTGCGGCCTACTATGATGTGGTTGTTACATCCAGCCAGACATTTGCTAATTGCAATGATCCCCTTGCATTCTCCTTAAAGACTTCACTTCACTTTGTCTCTTCTCCTCCAGTATGGATTTTGTCTTATTATTTACCCTCTAGCCTTATATTACCTTGACAGGACCAGGCTATAAACTAGGAGATCCTGTTATCTTTGGTATTGAAAAAGAGAATACTACAAGTGGTGTTTCAGCAATTGAAGCATACTGGACCCCACTCAGTTTCAATTACTTCAATGGAGTTGGGCGATGTTCTGCAAAAAACACAGAACACCAGAATGATGCACAAGTAGATGAGAAATAGTTCCTATGTGATATATTTAGGATGTTAAGTTTGGTATTAATTATGTCTTCTCTTGCTCTGAAGAGCTTGATTTGGCATCACTGGAGACCTACTGTTCAGGTGGAAACCCTGGATTAACTCAGATGTACGAAAATGTTATAACAAACATCAAATATGCGGCCATTTATCCAAATGCAAACCCGCTTTATATTTCGGTAGATATTCTCGATAACTTCATAATTGGATAGGATTGGGTGAAAATTGAAAACTCCATAACCGCGCTCGCCACACCAACTTGGAGTTCTGTTCTTCGTAATCAGCAAAAATATCTTAGAATAAACTCTTAGAACAATGTACTATCTCCTTCCCAAGAATAAATATCTATTATTCTTTAATGGGAAGAAAAGAAGACGCTGATTATAGAATAAATTCAGTGTCAGTTGAGACTGTGGATCAGTAAGGGCTATTTTGATTATCCGCTCATTTAATAGAGTTTGGAAGTTCACAAAAACAGATCCAGCAGCTACACAGATCTTCAACTTGAGGCTGTATGTTAACTTTATCCAACTACCACAAGAGGCCGAGTTCTTTGTTGCTCCTGCTCCAAAGGTCAAAGTTACACTTCCAGACGTAAAGAAATATACATTTTCTCTTAATTATATAGAATGTTCTCTATCCATTCGAGCTTCCAAACACTTAATAATTGGTATTTTGTTAGTTTTGTATGTATCTATTGTGATAAGTGTATTTTGCTGTTTAAAATTTAAATTTGCAAAAAATTTCGAGATGGACAAACAACAAATACTTGAGAATCAGATCGCCTCACTTAAAGATATTATCGACATTCAAGAAAAGCAACTCAACTCTAAATTTCAAGGTGATAGTTTTGTTTTCTCATTGCTTACTTTTCAGATTGTGAAGAATTTTTAACTCAATGGAGGATTAAAGTACAAAGTCCTATTCACTTCCTTATTAGAACAGGTCTATGAGTTATTAGTCCAAAAAAAGTACTTGCAAAATCAGAACTCTGAATATCAAAAGATAATAACTAAACTCAAGAAAGAAGTATCTTCCACAAAAAGCAATAATCAAATTCTCTAGAAAGAAGAAAGTTGGAAAAAAGTTCTAAATGATGTGGCAGAAAAAGAAAGTGGAATAGCTTTGCTAAAACAAAAAATCGAAGCCTTGGAGCTGGAGAATGAGTAAGAAATAGGCAAATTGAGTATATATTGAATAGTGATCAGAGACAAAAAATCGAATATTTGAACATGCAAAACAAATTGGCCAAAAATGAAGTCAATAATGCACAGTAAGAGGCATAGTCAATCAAATGATGTCATAGGTCGAGCTTCTTAGATACCTTAAGAAGAATAAAAAAACATTATGATAGTTTGATGCTCCAAGTAAATTTTTGAATAATTGAATATAAGAGAATAGATGAAAGAGAGATTTCAATATCGTGCAGAAGAGCTGCACGATAGGATCTTGAAGCTAGATTCCACAGTGATGAATGTTAAACTCTCTTACAGTAAGTATATCAGTGTTTCGCTAAAGTAATAGCAAAAACTATACACAATCTGAAAACAGAGTCTTTGAATTTCAAGAAAAAGTTACAAACAATTATTCAGGACTTTACAAGAAATCACATAGAAAAATATGATGTGACTCACTCAGAATCAAGCCTGATTAATTTCTTCATGGACTTCTTCACAAAATATAATCTTATTGAGCAAGATCTCAAATTTGCTCAGGAAACTGTCCAAGTTATCTTTGTCCAATTATGCCTTATCATATAGAGAAAAGAAATTTTGATAAGTGAAATAGCTTCTACAAAGCGTGAACTTGATAAAGAATTAAGAGAACAAAAAGAGGCTAATGTTATTTTGGAAAAGAAAGTCAAAGAGCTTGATAGAGCCAATCAAGATTACATTGCTAGAGTATTATCATAAAATATCTGATAATAGTTTTAGCTTCAAGCAAAGGATCAAATTAATAGAGAACTTGAGGATCAAAGAGTTGAACTCGATAGAAAAGTGAGAGAATTGACTTTACGACTTGAAGATGAGAACAATAAGAGCTTCAGAACCGAAAGAGACTATCAAGAGATCATTAATCAATTGAAAAAAGAGAAGGAAACTGCAATTAATGTAAAAAGATTTAACCTTTTAATATCCTTAGAATACTGTGGCTGAATATAAAGAACTTATTCAAAAGGTTGAAAAACAGAAAGATGAGATAATTGAGTCCCTAAGTACTGAAAAGTCATTCTTAGATAAACTATAGAAACTGAGTTGGAGCTTGTAACGGAATTAAAAGAAAAAGAGACAAAACATAGAGAAACACTACAAGAGGCCCTCGAACGACAAAATGAGAAGGTCATTTCTCTTTCTAATCAAGTCCATGAGCTATTTAAGAATAGAGAGAGAAATCAAGAGCTTGAAAAGTTTAGAAGAGAAAAACAGTATAGCAAAGATTTTGGTCCAAGTATACTCAGAGAAACAATGACTTCTAAGAAAAATCAGACACTAGATTTTGGAACACCAGTTAGTAAGATTTCACATAAAATAAGCAAGTTTGATGAAAATAAGAGTCCGATAAGGCTAGACTATGAGAAAGAGCGACCTTCTGTTATAAGTCATAAAAAAGATCAATCGTTCCTTTTATCGAAATTTGAAGCAGTGGAGAAAATGGCTCATGATATCTTAAACGATGATGATTTGTAGTCATTTCTAGTGGTTTCTTGTAGATATATGTTGTATACGATTTAATATTCGATTTTATTTGTGAATTAAGAAGCCATGCAGGCCTTTAAAAAGTGGAAAGCAAACAAAGAGATTCATAAGCTGTGGAATGAATACAAAAAAGTCTCTCATTTAGAGTAATCCTACCATCCACTTCCATTTATTTTAAGAAATGACCCCAAAACCCTTGAGAAATTTGAACTCTTCATAAACAAAATACATACTTACACCTCCTCAGGTGGTAAGAGTGGCACATACAGCAATGAGATCGAAAATATACTTGGAGAATCATCAGAGGTCCTAAAAGGAATTCGTCAGTTCTTGAATTAGTACTCTATCTTTGATTCGAAACTAAAGTATAGCTATGGTAACCAGCAAAAGGCTCCAGAGTTCGTTAATAAAGAGAAGCTGAATGAAATTCTTGGGAAGGTGCTCCAAATAGCCGAACACATCCTCAAAGTAATATTCTTTGCAAAAAAAACTCTAATTATCAGGATCCTAAATATAGAAAAGAGATAAAAGATTCTCCAAAACTAGTCCAAGACTTTCTTGGTATCATGGAGAGTATAGAAGAAAGGTATATGATTCAAAATCAGTGAATAAACTTTAGGGAGTCGAATATTTTCGTTATTAAGATCATCATCTTGATTTCTGAAAACCTTGAAAGCAAGGTAAAATACACAGTGGAGAGCAAGTAATAGTCTAGATCGAATTCGGCAAGAAACAAGGATTTAAAAAGCTATTTGATTTGCTAGCCACAAAGGATGATAAAATGGCTAAACAAATCTACAAAGCTTTACTACATTTCCTGGACTTGAGAAATGGCAAGGGAGTTTCCAGCAACACAGCCCAGTTATTGGAGGAATTAGATAGCCTGACACAAAATAAGAAAGTAGTTATATCCTAAGAAACCTCTCAACCGTTAGGAGGAAATATCTTCAATGAGCAGCAAACTGATGAATATTGCAAGCGAACTGCGTAAGTTAACTTTCGGAGAATTAGAGAGAATGTTCCAGTCATTGCAATCATCCGTAAGAGAATAAGACAATCATATTGAGAATCTAGGGAAGCAGAAAAGGCAGTTTTGACAATAGAAAAATTTCCATTGGAGATTCTCCAAGGCCTAGTGAATCAAGTGAAGAGCAACAAAAGGAGCTAAATTACGCCAACTTTGTGCTCCCATTCGAGACAATCTTGTACTATGATCAAGGAGAATTGAAAAAGGAAATAAAGAAGATTGATCTTGATTATCAGTATAGCATAAAGCATTCAGTTATAATGAATTAGAGCTGTTGAGACCAAGAATAGCCCTCAAGAATCCTTAACAAACTTGATTGTGGACCAGGGAGCCATTAAGGCTATTTGTGACTCATTCATTGATAATAAAGAAGAATTAGTTTTGGTGTCCCTAGACACTCTGGTCAAACTGTTCCAAGACAACCCTAAAAGTCAGGAGGAATTCAAGTAGTCCAATAAGATTTTGAATAATGTGAATAGAAAAATAAATGGATATCGCAAGTTAGCCCAGCTATTTCTTAGACCTAGAAACTATACCGAAGAGAGAAATTCCAGCTTCTTACACAATGCTTTTGAATTCTTGAGAAGATTTATCCTTTCAAATGAAGATGATGGAAAGATCAAGAATTATGAAGCCTTTGGAGTCCTACTCTTCATTCTTTCAGACACATCTATTCCCCAGGTCTTGGAAAGTGCCTTAGAATTATTGAATACTTTATTGAAAAAGAATTGGAAAAATACCTTGATCTGTCTCAGAATGCAGGGAATTCATCACCTAGCAAGCTTGCTGGTAAGACTCTCAAGACCTCTCCCACCAGATGCTTTCACTATTGAATTGATCTCAGAATTGAATGAAATAAAAGAGGGATTGAAGCTTAGCCAAGAGTATAGGACATTATTAATTGAGAAAATCATGGAATCCCTTTCTCTTATGAGTTTCTTCTTGGGAGCGTATAATATCGACTGCGAAATTGTTCTATCAGAATTTGCAGCTTCCCATTTTCTCCAAAATGATGAACTTGCATTCTATTTCATGGACTATTTGCTTAGAATGATTGAAATAAAGCAAAATCGGTAAGTTGATATATCACAATCTTATCATTTTAGTATTTGTGAAAATATTATTACTTCAGATTACCGTTTGGACATCTTCATAAAACCAATTACCAAGATCTTCAGACACTTTTATGAAAAAGTTATAAAAGAACAGAGTAATGATATGAGATATGCAACTTTCTTCCTCAGAATTGTTAAGGCAGGTGGTAAGCATCCTCAAAGTTTGAGCATAAAGTTTTAGAACATGTCCTCGAATGCAACCACAAGATTGATATCATCCAGGATTTAATGAGACCTGATAAGAAATTTGAGGAAAACAGAAGTCAAGATTCTCCCTTCAAAGTGCAACAGAGTAGCGATAATGACAAACTTTTCTACAAGAACTTGTGCTTTGAAATGAAAAGATATATAGTTCAAACATTGGCAGAGACTTTCCTTCAAGAGACTCCCAAATTTAATTCAATTTTTGCGGAACTGAAAGATGACCGCAGTGGTGGAATAGAGGATCTAGTGAGAAAAACCCATGCCTTGAGAATCTTGAAAAGCACATTAATTGCTGATGAGGACTTACGTAAAGAATTTATCAAGGGAGATCACCCTGATGTCCTAATAAAAGCTCTCAGCACAATTTATCAGAACTCAAATTATGACAATAAGTTCATGACTGATGTGATCTCATTTTTGTTCGACATACTATTGGAGAAAAACAATACCTTTGCCATTAAGAAACTATACTCTGTGAGAAATCATGCCGAGTTACCAGTGTTCAGTTCAAAGTGTTTAGTCTTCTTAAAAGGCATTCAAACTCTTGTCTTAAGGAGCCAGCTTACAAGTGAACTTGCAGATATTTTTGATGTTCTGAGTGCTCTCTTACACAATCCTGAAAATATGAGAATATATAAAGAGAATGGTGGACTATCATTTCTCTTTGATGCCATGCTCACAATGCCAGTCCAATCAGTTTCCAGCAACCTATATGATCAATTGATCACTATCTATGAACAGATGATTGGAAAGTTCCAGTAAGAATATTTCTAAGTCTATTAAAACATTTTAGAGCTGAAGATGTAGATACATTTTTCGAATCTTTCTTCCATACAGACTTTATCAAGAAATGTGCAAAATCTGACTTTTCCTACTTACTAATCGATCTTCTCAGTGTTATGTCAATCCATGTCTCCCTAGATAATACTATCACTAGCTCTAACTCCAGCTCTGGCCAGCCAAGACAGACCAATCCAATTATTCTGGATAGAATATTATCTCAAGAGCATTACTATGTAAATGAGCTATATTCCTTCATTGACTTCTTAGACCATCATTGGATTATTAGACTGTGGCCATCCTGCTATGATCGAGGCTGCTCTCAAGTTTATTAATGTTATTTTCTTCCACAGCCAAAAGAGCAAGAAGAACCCTCTGCCTTCTAAATCGAAGATGATCCCCTTGTTTACTGAATTGATGAAGAATGTACCTGTCACAAATCAACTTCTATCCACCGTCTTCGATCTTGTCTATAGTGTCATTGAAAATGTCTCAAGTCTATTTCCTTCTAACTCTAGCACTGTCAGCTCCATCCTCAATAGAAGCAGCATTGCTAACGACATTATTGATTGCTCAAAGAAAGATACCGTCTCCAAGATTCCCAATTTAGCCAACATTGAATTCCTTGAGCTCCTGCTCTTCTTACTTGCAAAATGCGATGATGAAAACCATGTCTCCTCCATATTGAAACAATTCGATGCCACCCTCAATGGTATTTATTTTCAATTCTAAACTCATTACATAGCTACAAATATGGAGAAATTGTCAGATTCTAACTTCCTTATTTGGATGGCTAACTTACTCGCCTCACAGGACATCCTCAATGTCTACCCTTCAAAAGTAGTAGTGGAATCCCTAAACATCTTGACCAAGCTATTTTACTATGAGCTAAACAAACCAGTATTACGGTTCATGCTTTTCAAATAATGTGTTAGAAAAATTCTAGAGTCATAGAACTGCTGAAGAAAATTGAGGACATGGAGGATTTGGTTTCTGTGGTAATCAAAAATATACTAAGCAAGATTGCTGAAAACCCCATAATCAAAAATGACAATGCTCATTTCTTGAAGAACCTTGCTCACTTGTTCGAAAGTGTTGAGGAGATCATTGGACTTAAGCCAGACGTGTTTATTTATGTCTTGCATTGCATAAATATTCTTGCTTCAAAGAACTCAGGAGAAATTAGATCTGCGATGAAGAGTGAAAAGATGTTCGAATTTAGAGATACTCTCCTTATGGACTTGCTGAGCTGCGACTTGAAGAGCACAATCTTATACAATATAATCAAGGACTTCTCATTTGAGGGATTGGCCAACCAGTCTAAATTCAGAGAGTCTCATGCCATAGATTACTTGATCAGATACTTTGTTAACAATCCAGACTATTTCAGCTTACAAGTAAATAAAATAGTTTCAGGGCTTAATTCTTAGATTCTTATTTTGAAGATTTTGAAGCATGACTGTGGGGAGAATCATAAAAATATAGAATATGTTGCCAAGATTATTGAGAATACTAGTATTATTAATTATCTCTACCCACACAGAGAAAATAAAACTTCCTCAATGGTCAAATGTATTGCCAAAAATTCTGACACTGGGGACATAAATATAGAGACTCCAGAAATTACTCCTGTAAGACAGTTCAACAAATTTCTGATCAATTAGGATATGGAACCTGAGAAATTCCTGGAAATCTTCAATTCAGATAGAATGGAGGTCACTAGAAAGAGAATTATCTTAAAGATAAACGAATGTCTTATAGATTTTGAAAATGAAAGAGTAAAGTCACAGGCTAAGGTACATTGAAAATCTATGGGATATAATTGTTAGGCTTCCAATAAAAAGGCTCAAAAGAAGTCAAAGTCAAGCGATAGTTCATCTAAGGAAAAAGTCAGCATACAGAAATTTATTAATGAAAGTGAAATAAAAATAAATACAAAGTTTGCTAAGAACCTTGAGAAATATCGCCAGAAGAAAGAATTGCTTTCAGAAAATACTAATTTAAGGAATTCAGACAGCAAAAGCACTAAGTACTCTAATAATTAAATTGTCCCTAATTGTATAGTCAAATTGAGTCTTAATGGAGAAAATTTAATCTTAAGCTTAGTTATCAATCTTTTCTTGTAACATATATTTTTGTAAGATATGAATATTACCAAAATATCTATAATTATGTGTCTTACAGAGGAATTTCATAGACTTCCACTTCTTCAGGTTCAAAGGAGAAATGACCTCCAGAGAATAAATCACCATCCTGATAGCAATCTATAGCATTTGAAGTAACATTCCAGGTTCCATTTTGCTTCTCTTTGAAGACAACCAATGTCTCATCATCTCCAAAGTAAGGTCCTGTACTTGAAGACAAGAAAATAGCACTTTCTCCAATAGAAACAGGACAGAATAAATCCTTTTGAATCGAGAATACGAAAGCATCATAATCACTAGAATAAACCTCCTTCTGAGACCAAGGTTGGGTTGTATAACCTCCAACGATATCGCCAGAATCCTTGGCTTTAACAAAGACAGCAGTAGGTCCTAGATTATCACACTTTTCATGGAATTTTTCTGGGTTCATACCATCTTGAGTACCCTTATACACAAGTTTAAATTTGCTTTCAGAGACTCCAAGATAATCAGCGACCTTTTGTTTAGCTTCAGCAGTAATAGCATCCTTTGAAGACTTCTTTGAGCTTCCAGAATCAAGACTGCCCGAGTCTTTAGTGATTTGGAAAACTTCAATTTCAGAACAGGTGAAAGAGCTTCCTCCAGTCAATAAGGTGATGTCAGTAAGTCCTTCGAAAGAGTATAGGTTAGCACCTCCGTTCTTTCCTGAAACATGGAAATCATAACCACCTCCGAAAGATGGTCCATAAGAAGCGCTACCATAAGCAGCATACATTTCATGACCAGGTTTGATGTTATATTTCTCCTTCGTGTTGAATGAGAAGATGAAGGTCTTGCTTGAGTTGATCCAAGCTTCCTTTGTTTGCCAGGGCTTGTCTAAGTAACCTCCGAAAATCTTATTTGTGTTCTCAGTCTTGATCAAAGAAATTGTTTCTGATTTGCCATCACATTTAGAATGGAAAGCATTTCCAGTGAATCCATCCTTTGAGGCTCTATACAAAAGCTTTAGATTCAAGACATCCTTCTTCAACCATTTCTTCAAAAGAGAGATTTGTTCTTGACTGGTCAAGATCTTACTGTTAGGGACTGATTCTCCTTTAGTAAAGTCGACGACTTCATTTTCCAGTTCGAGGAGTTTTGATAGTGATTTATCGAGGCTTTCCTTTAGTTCGGCAATGACCTTATCTTGGTTTGTATTTTGAGCAGTGACAATAGAGGGTAGCTTATTGGTTTGGTTTTGTATGGCTTTTTCGAGGATTTCGAGATGCTTCTTTCTGTTTTCTTCTTGATTTTCTTGGGCATTGGGATTATACTTGGCTTCGTTCAAATCTTGTTTGATGTTCTTTACTAATGCGAGGAGTTGTGTACTGTTAGTGAGTTTTCCTAACTTTTCTAAGAGATTTTCCTTGGTGGGATAGAGAGCAACATCGCTTTGATTCTCACTTGGATAAACTTTTCTGAGCTGCTTCTCGAAGTAAATATAGTTATATCTGTAGTTCATAAGCTGCTTGTCAAGCAAGGCGATATACTCTTCTTTTTTCTGCTTGCAGATTTTTGTGAACTCTTCGATGATAGTATTGAATCTTTCTTCAATACGAGCTTTTTCTTTTTGAATATGTTTATTTACTTTTTCAATGTTATCCCCTTGTTTAGCAACAAGATCTAAATACTCCTGGGGACTCTGTGCAGGTTCGCTTATCATCTTCTTACTATTTTCATAGAACTTTGCTGCAAGATCGACAAAATGGTCAATGGTAACCAGATTTTGTGCACTTGCTGATAAATCATCCAAGTTAAGCAAGCATTCCACACAAAGTATCTCTTTTTCAATTGAAGAATCAAGAGATATACGTTCGATGACCTCATCAGGATGATCTGGGCAGGCTATATTTAATTCTATTTCCTTGGAATCGGCAGGTGTTGTATCCATTTATATTTTTGATGATATCTGATTTATTATTAAGAATCGAATATCTTAGAGTTTTGTAATTTAGGAAAAAAGTTGAAGAGTTCTAATATCACTTAAAGACATAAAACAAAATTTTCATCATTATTTGATCATAGATAATATGATTAATTTATGTGCTAACAAGATTCCCTTGTTCTATTTTATATTTCCCAGCACTTAAATTATCAAGTTCTTCTTTTAATTGAAGGTGCAATGGCTCAGCCAAAGCTTTCCCAGCTTTGGTTCTAATAAATTCATCCTTCAATCTCAATAATTTCTCATCAGCGTGCTCAAGAACTGCCTTAGAAACCTCTTCGATGTTCGGATATTCTCCGTGCTTTTCAAAATGACTGTGGATTTTATATTGAACACAACGCTCAAAGCCGATTTTGCTCAGTGCCTCCAATTTGTCTGCATCACTAACAATATCTCTAATCTCACATCCTTCTTTTCCAAGGACAGTTTCCCAATCAAGAGGTTTTCCTGCTATTCTCGCCTTGTTTTCTTTTGAGTAGGAGATTCTATCAATGATATTGAGGATGAGTTCTGTGTCTGATTCACTGAACTTTTTCAGGAGAAATTCTTTTATTTGTCCGGTGAGTAGTCCTTTAGGATCATATTTATGATCAGCAACATCATGTAGCCAAGCTACTGCAATAGTCTTGAGAAATTTCTCTCTATTCTGATCATCAATTTGCCCATAGACTTCCTGAAAAATTTTAATGGATGACTCAGCTACTTTCTTCATGTGTCCATGACCATGAGATTCATCACGGCCCTTGCACATCTTTTCTACAAAGTTAGATAAATCATTCCAGAGTTCTGTTTCTCTTGAGTGAGGGTCCATTCTCACAGGGTTGGCGGCTTTTTTCTTTTTCTGATTTTTATTACATCTCATATTAAAATGTATTTAAAGAGAGAAGTTCTACTAATTTTTGCCGAAATCGTTAAGACAAATCTATATCTCAATTTTCTTCGTCATATTGCAGTTATAACTATTATTAATCTTGAACCTACAGAACAAAATTTTTTGTCAATCACCCTAGGGAGACATTTCGTCTCGCCAAAGGACATTGAGTTAGTAATATACATATATAAATATAGAAATATAAAAATTTACAATGAATTACTTTTTCAAAATTATTGATTAAGAGAAAAGAAAATACTCAATAAAGTAAAGCTCAGGATCATTCTGAACCTGAGTCTCAAAAGTTTAATAGATCAAAGAATTTTAGCTTTGGCTCATTGAAAACTGGAGTTTCTTTGTATAGATGGGTTTCCTCATCATATAAGCATTCTTCTAAAG
>Ga0065720_1019002_pt1 | contig 46396 bp, 53 predicted proteins | sample Thericmetagenome_FD_59107 | JGI IMG/M metagenome (GOLD analysis project Ga0065720, IMG submission 59107) | Thermophilic microbial communities from the Joint Bioenergy Institute, California, USA of rice/straw/compost enrichment - eDNA_2 v2... | ecosystem: Engineered > Solid waste > Grass >... | reverse complement strand
TCGCTGACCCTTTTCAGCCTTTTTTATAAACAATATTTTCTCGATTCTTTATTCAAATCTCCACCTCTAGGAAATGGATATTGTATTGATGATGATCCTCTGAGGTAAGGAATCTTAGAAGCTGGAATCTCTAATTTGCTTAAAATTTCCTAATTATTCAGTTTATCGTCAAGAAAATAAATATGATCCCAATTTCATCCACAGTCAGAGGTTTTTGATAATACACCCTCCTGGATAAATAGGGATCTAGAGGAATGAGCTTAGTTTGGGATTAAATAATTAATTTGGAGCCTGAAAAGGTTAATCAGCTCTTGTATTGATCTAGGTCTAACTTTCACCGAGGTTCCTAAGGTGGAATCGTAGACATAGTGTGAAGGTACTTTGTAGTCTATTAGTGTGCAACAAATCTTTTCATAATTAGCTGCATCAAAAAAGTTGGAGCATTCTGGGATACATCTAGCACCTTTTGACAAGAAACTTTGGAATAGTTTATCTTCTTGCTCTTGATTTAATTCCATCTTGATAAAATATTTGAAGATGCCAAGAATATAAGCTTTGAAGGTAGGGACCTTTTTGTCAGTAAGATAAGATTCTATTTCTTGGTCTTCTACTATCTGTTGCATTATTCCATCATACTTTTCACCGAAAGCTTCGAATAATGATTCCAGAGTTCTTTTTTTATAACCATTATTCAGAAATTGGCTTATGACCTGAACAAAAGCTGAAGGTTCAGAGAAGCCTTCATCAGCTATCAGCTGAACTATCTTTGAATTCATTGCTTCTTCTGGGGAGTCTGATTGTTGTGCATTCATTGCCTATTTGTGGAATAAAAATTTATTTATGAGCATTATGTATTAATTTTATCTCTAACCCAAAAATAGAATAGGATGTTGGTGATTTTTTCAAAATCATGATGGCTTAGTGTTATCACTTAGTGGGCTTTCTTAAATGATAATTCGTAGACAGAGACAATAATTTAAGAGTTTTATGTCTCCAAAAAGAAAGGTCGAACTACTCTTCTTGTACTGCATAAAGGATCCAAGGTGCCCATTGATACCTTAAGCTTGGGAGAATCTTTAATTGGAAATTCAAACTGATATTGATTATTGAGTAAGCCTCTGTGGTTTAATTTCAGTGATATAGCTCCTTGAAGGAATTGTCTCGCTACATTGCCAACCATTCCCCTCCCCAATTTCCTTAAGAGAATATAGATTTAGTAAAAAAAATGAACTGATCCATCATATCCTAACCTTACTGCAAGTAGATTGTAGACATTGCATGTATTTGATAGCTATGCGTATGAACTTAATAAACATCTTTTACACAACGAATTGAATATCCTATGGCACTACAAAAGGTCTCTTCAGCTGTCGGAGCAGGTTTTGAAAGCATCTCAAACCTAGAGCCTTCGATCTTTAGGAAAAAATTGGGGACTTTCTTCATTTAGACATATTTTGTTCTCGCATTCCCTTTCCAATTAGTTACCTCACAGCTATTTGGATACAGCCTAAACGTAATCATTCAGTGATATTTCTCTTTCTTGGGACTGCTTTATTAGATCCAATAGAAACAGCTCTTTGATCCTTTTTGAAGTTCCTAATCATTAATCTTTATGAGCTAAATTCGAATTGTAACTCAAGTGAGATAGATGAAGACATTGTATCAAATCTGCTCGTCCAATTTGATACATAGAAAACAGTTTTCTCTCAATAGTATGGTATAAAAAAGGAACTGTTTAAAAAAAAAATCAAAGCTAGCACATTTTAAATTCTTATTTATTACAAACAATTCCATTCTTGCAATGGAAAACACATCGGTTGTTTCAGAATCCAAAAGCAAGAAAATTACATCATATGAACAAGAAAAGAGAGGATTTGACAAATTTATCACTGAGCTCAAGGATTCTGTCTTTCAAGTCTTGTATTTAATCTTAAAAGACGAAGATTCGACATTCTTCAGCTTGATTATCAACGTTGGTGTTGATTATCTACAGTTAATAGCATTCTCCTTTGACGATAAGATCAATGCTGTTTGGAAATCAGAAGAATTTCTTGAGTTTGTGTTTGATTTCTTCGGATTCTTTCAATTATCAACGTAACATGGCCTTTTCCTTGAAATAATCCTTAGATACTTTGAAGGAGCATTTACCTGGACCACATTCATCATTTACTTTTACTTAGTCATTACAGCCATCGTGCTGATGGTCATCAATGTCATTTATGTTTCTTACGCATTTTCAAAAAAGAGAATTTCAACCATTTGGCCAGTTGTCGTCTTACGCTCTATCACAAGTCTTTTCGTTACTGTCTTTTATCTGCCAATTACAGAAACACTCCTCTCTATGATTGAATGCGAAACGAATGAAGAAGGAAAATATGCACATGTTGACTTCGATGAAATCGAATGCTTTAAGGGAACTCACTTCATCCATGCAACAATCGCAGTCCTGGTGAATATAATTTTCAATATTATCGGAGTCGTTGTTGCCTTGACTTTCTTTGAAACTAGAATGCTTACAGAAGATATCACTGCTAGACAACATTCAAGAGGTGACGTTATCTTTGTGCTGATAAAGATTGTCCTTCAGCTGTCTTTTACATTTTTCCCAGTAAGCGTATTCATTCTCATATAATTTCAAAAGTCTACTGCTCAATGGCCACTTGTCCTTGTCTTTCTTGGTGGAGCAATAATATTGTGGTACATTTATAACATCCAAGATCCATATTATAATAAAGATGCCTCGATGGTAATTACTTCTTGCCTCAAGGTTTAATACTTTAGCTCATGAAAGTCTTGACTACTTACTATTTATGGACTGGCAGTATGATGGCCTTCAGCAAAGTAAGTTATAGTTGATCATTAGTTATGGATCAGGCCACTGCTGACACTGATTATGCTGGTGGATTGGTTGCATGGCTTATTGGACTTCCTTTCATTGGCATTATTATGCTAACAACCCAGAGGACTAGGGCTCAAAATTTAGCAGAGGGTATAGCGAAAGTTAAAACTACACAACAGCTTATGGATCATATCAGATTCTTGTTACAGCTAATAGATGCTCAACGTAGATTATTATTTACAGCAATTCTAAAATGTTAGAAACGGATTCTAATGCCCACTTTTATTTAATTGGTTATGTTGAAAAGCACAAAGAGACCTGTGAAGAAGATGATTGTCCTCTAAAAGTCCAGCATCATAGAAGAAAGGGAGATGAAGTTCTCAGCCCTGAAGAAATTGAAAGAAGATTGGTTCTAGTTGTTGATAGAATGTATTCTAAAGGAACTAAAAAGTAAAGAGACGGAGCATTTAGGGTAATCAATTAGGTTTAAAAACTCTCCTAAGCTAAGGATTGCCTATGCAATCTTCTTGCTTGAAAGAATGAATTCACCAAAAAGAGCTGAGATCGAGCTTAATATTGCTAGCCAACTAAATCCTGGATTTGAAGATCAATTCATTATTTATCGTTTCAAGTACTGTTTAAGATCTCTTGATTAATGATTAGACGTCTGTTAAAAGACGCAGGTGACGATTCAGGCCCAAGTGATGGAGGAAATGACGAAGTCGATCTCATTGGTCTGATTGCTGTGAGTTCATATTCAAATCTGTTGGAGGACTACATGAAACAATCAGCAGACTTGCATAAGGAGTTTTGGCTAGAACTCAAAGAAGACAAACCTGATTTAGAAAGATTAAATTACTTGGGATCCAAGGTCAATAATGCTATGAATTATGCTAAGGAATACTGGCAAAAGCTACTCAAAATTAAAGCTGATATCCCTGATCTACTTAAATTATACGGAAGATTCCTGATATACATTCAAAATGATTTCGTCGAAGGACAATCTTTGATTCAAAAGTAAAAAAGTGAATGTTTCGCTTTAATTTTAGGGCAAATAAGCTTCTCACTAAGAAAGTCTATCACTTAGTTTCCAAGAAACAGGAATTTGACCTCAATGCTGGATATGAGCCTTATCCATATGTGATTATAATTGGAAGTGGAGTAAATCATTTTTCTAATTTTCTTAACTCATTATAGAGGGACATGGGAAGAATAAAGAAGACCAATCTCCTTTTCAGTATCTTGGTTGGAATAAACAAAGATGAAATCCTGGGAACTCGAATTAGCAAATACATGCCTGACCTGTTCGCAATCTATCATGATACTTTCCTAAAAAATTATTTTGCTCCCAAAGAGGAAGGCTTTGTCTCGCCTTTTCTAGACCAAGACAATAACCTGTTTATCAAGAATAAAGGTGGATATATAGTTCCTGTTGTCATCCATGTCAAGTTATATGAGACATTTGAGACTTCAGGGCAAGTGTCATTCCTAGGATACTTCAAAACCGAAACAACTAAGACAAACTCTATTTACCTTCTTTGTTCAAGAGACGGCACAATCACAGACATCTCAGCCACTGCAACAACAATCCTTGATATGAGCACAAATCAAATTGGAAGAGCAAAGAAGGCAAAGATCGAGAGATTCTTCCCTGAAATTTTAATAGATCCAGCATATAGAGCTGCATCTGGAAAAGAACTTACTTATAAGAAGGATGACAATAACGTACTAACTTTCGTAGCCCAGGTTTCGCCTATAGAATTGAGAGATCCTAACAATAAAGAATTTTTCCTGGCATATCAAACTATCAGTGATGGAAAGAGAGATATTAATCAAAATGATAGAGTCTATGGATATGCAATCAAGCTAGACCTTGTAGAAAAGGACAGGTATATCAGTACAAAGATTGGGCTGAGTCATACTGATATCCTAAAATCGATCGGAGATACTAGCTTTAAGTTTAAGAAAAAGAAGAAGAATGCAGAATTAGTTAAAGGAGAATCAACTAAGAGTTTGGAACAGGACTCAACCAAGCAAGCTAATGATCTTATTTATGGATTTGATACCGAACAAGTCGGTCTAGAAATCAATGATCTATTCCAGAACAATGGAATCAAGTTCGAGATTGATGCTTATCTCAACGACAAGACTGAAGCCCCAAAAGTATTGGCTGATTTGGCTTAAATAATGTTAATAGGAATTTAAAGATTACAAAGGAGATATTAAAACTATGGCCCTTAGAAACGGAAAAATAGTAGATCCTTACTTTGTGGAATGGGATGAAGAAAAAAAGGGTGAAGAAGAGGAAGAAGAGGAAGAAGAAGGCTCGATATTTATAAAGAAGGATGAAGAACTGGAAAACTTGGTGGGAAAAGCTAGAAAGGATAAAATTAGTGCACTTGAGAGAATGGTGAAAGAAGCTGTTGAAGCAACTAAGAATAACTCCTCAATTTTTGCGTTAAAGCTTCTGACCTTATTCTGGTTCTTGGCTATATTTAGCATCACAAGTAAGATAACTTCTTCCTTGTTCTAATATTTTAGTTCTTCAGTTCGTGCTACTCTCCAACCTATTTGACAGCTATAAAGAAAAGATTGATGTGATTAATATCTACTCAGAAAGAATCAATGACATCAATATAATCAACTCTTATGTTATCGATTTCCTAACCATTAACAAGGACAGGTAAATAATGGAAATTCATCTGATTCTTTAGTGATATAACTACAACTTATGCTAATCCCAATTTGGACCAGAGAAGAGAAAAGTTGAAAAACAGAGTCACAAACATCGTCAAGCTGACTTCAGAACTCGAGAATAGTGTCAATTATAACATCTTGAAGGACATGATCCAAGAGAGTTTGAGTCTAAAGATAGTCAGCCAGTCCATTACAGATATTATAACCCTTGATGAAAAGGATGCCTTATTGACAGTAATTATCAGAAAATGTATGTGACATTGTAGATTTCTGGAAGAGCATTTGACTTAAGTAGCATGGACATAACAAAGATGACCTTGACGAATGACGAAGTGAAGAATGTTCTCTACAATTACATTGATGTGATTCTTCCATTCCAATATACAACTGCAGAAAAATTACATCAAGTTCTTTTTCTTTATTGCTTTAAGTAACTTCTAGGTATTTGTAAAAGAACTTGATGATTATGATTTCCAGTTCATGGCATTATTCCTTGTGATCTTACTGGTTGCATTGTTTTCAGCCGTTTGGGGTCTTTCTCTGTTGATCAAGGTCCAAGAAGAAAAAGAAAATATCTTGTTCCTTTTCCTTACCATCCCACTTAGCAGTGTTGAGGGTATCGCCAAACGAAGAGACAAGTTTATTGAATACTATGAGGTAGCTCCTCCATCTCATATCTAATGGGTTAGAATTATATAAAGGATGACAAAAACCAGTCCGATTCTGACTCCGATAGCGACTTATCTATAAGCATTCGCAAGCGAGGCAAAAAGAAAGACGATCTCCAAGGCGTCTTTGATCAATCTTTGAAGGACGGGATGGTCATAAATAGTGATCCTGAAAAGAAGGAAGAGGAGGAGGGTAGCCAAGCTCTTTGAAATATAATAACCTTAATAGAAGCATTAAAGAACAGGAATAAGATGATAAAGAGATATAAAGCAAATAGATCTGGAAAAGTCAACAAAAGTCTTTATAAGCTGGCTTTCTTTGTGATCATGAGCTTGATTTACTCCTTCGTTGTTTTTATTTCATTGTATACGAAGAAGCATGAGATGCTCAAATTCGCTGACCAGTATTATGCTAACAATATGATCCCTTCATCAATGCTCTCAACGATCAATTTGCACAGGCTTATGCACATCGACAACAATATTACTGTAAACTCCAGGCCTATTGCTGATCAAGTATATGACAAATTATTCGCTTTCAGTGAAATCGGAGAAGATCTAACTGAGGTAATTGACTTTATATGAGAATAATGTTTCAGTTCTTCAATTATATTATCAACAGAAACGATGACTTCGAAAGTGAGGCCAGAAGTTTATACTTTGGGGACGCCTGTAAAAGACTTCCCTCTAGCGAAGTAACCGTTTGTGAACAAAGTTTAGATGAAGCTCTCTTATTAGTAAATACTTTGAATATTTTTCTCAACAGGGTAGGGTTTCTTCAATGCTAAGGAACAAATATTCAAACAGCTGAAACGATTATATGATAGACTCCAGGATTCTCCTACACCTACAACTGCTACCTATGTTGATTTGTTGACTATTAGTACAAACTAATACTATTTTCTCAATACCTTAGATGATGAATATCAAGTTTATACAGAAAGGTTAGTAAGCGAATTTAGTGTCTATGAGGCTCGATACCTGAAAGACATATTAGGATCAGCAATGAACTTACAGCAGGCTGTAATGGTTATCTTTTTGCTGCTTGTGGCAGTGGTTATCATATTCTTTTGGTTACCTTCTCTATCAAGATTAAATTCAGAAGTTTGGAGAACAACAAGGATGATAAATATGATTCCTCTTGATATTGTGAATAATATCCCTAAGATCAAGAGATACCTGAAATTCTTAATTAGAAGAGCTTTCAAATAAAATGTGTGTGTCTTTGTAAGTTTGTTATATATGTATCAAATATTCAATTAAATAAATATCCAACTCTTAAACTTAAAGTGGTGCAGTTTTTTCCTTGAGCCATTTCAAGGCGATTTCATCCTTTTGTTCAATAAGTAAAGGTTCGAGATTCTTATAGACCTATTGTAAAGTTAATACTCCTTAATCAGTTAATTACTGTAGCATGGTAAGCGTTGATATGTTCAATATGCTTGGGAGTGCACAACTTAGTGTTGATCAACTTTCTCTCATATGGAACCATAGTGACATTCTTAAATCCAAGGAAAGATCCATCTCCATGAGGTTGGACAATCAATATGTTTTCAATTCTGATACCGAAAGCTCCTTCCTTATAGTATCCTGGTTCTAATCTTATTAACAAAACCATAATTTTCTTTACCATCGGTAACAACCATTCCTTCAACAAATGGTTCAGTTCTATATTTGCTGATTCCATGAGGTCCTTCATGGACGTTCAAGAAATATCCAACTCCATGTCCAGTACCGTGTCCAAAGTCAAGGCCAGCCTAGATATTGAGATAAGGGATTCTGATTCCTTACTTCCCAAAGATATCTTCTGGCAAGAACGTCAATATCAGCTCCTGAGTATTTCTTTCCCTTGGGGAACTTGACCATTTCGACATCCAAGTTTCCAAGCAAAACACGAGTATAGCAATCGATTTCTTCTTCAGTGGGTTGTCCAAAGTGAGTAGTTCTGGTAGTATCAGTGGTTCCATCCAAGTATTGTCCACCATTGTCGAGTAGGTACATTTCTTTATTGTTGATAATGGCGGCCTTGCCAGGTTCAGGTCTATAGTGAACAATAGCACCGTTGGCACCAATTGAGGAAATTCCTTCGAAAGAATAGCCCTTGTTCCATTTTTGTTGGCTTCTGAATTCTTCTAACTTCAACCAGGCAGTATACTCATCGATGTCGGTTCTCTTTTCGACATTTAAGGCGTGGTCTAACCAAGCAAGATAACGGACCTATCGAATTATTTTCAATAGTCATATAAATTACAATTGCAGCACCATCTCTAATATGGCATTCGGTGAATCCTTGGATTTCTCTGGCATTCTTGACTCCCTTCAATCTGTCAATGATGCTTGGGCTGGCTGATTTAATATTGTCTTTGTTAGCAATAAGGTTATATAAGGCGGCGTTGCAGTTATCAACGTCAATGAAAATAGTGGACTTGATGTTAGGAACATCACTGGTAATATCTTCGTAAGGCTTGATAGAGAGGTTAAGTCCTTTCAAATATTCAGCAACTTCAGGAGTGATTTTCTCCTTATAGATATATAGGGATCCATCCCAGTTAACTCCATTTTCGAAGTTAAAGTTGAGGATGAGATAGGCGACGAAGTAAGGGGTAATCTTACAGTCTCCATTTCCTCTCAAGTTCAAGGTCCCTACATATTATGGAATAGATATTGATTATTTACAGGCAATTTCTTCCAAGGAAGTGACAATATAGGTTTGAGCTCCTTTTTTCTTAACTTCTTCACCAATTTCGCGGATTTTGTCCTTGCTGTCCTTTCCGGAGAAGGAAACATCATGGATGAAAACAGGGTTCAAAGGAACAGAGGGTCTGTCCTTCCAAAGCTTTTCAACCAAGTCTTCAGTGATAGACTTAAGGGCCATTTTCTTGGGTTCGAATTCCTTAGCAATCATCTGGCATCTCTCTAAGGAGTGACTTTTATATAGATAAATATACGAGCTGAGATCAACAATGGATTGTAGCCGACAACAGCGCCTTCCTTAAGGTTCTGGGCAACCCATTGGTCCCATCGGGGTTCACCAACAGCCATTTTCATCATAGTCCATCCCTTTTCAAGTTCTTTGGTGGCCTGATAATTAATATTTTCGGATAATTCCTTACTTGAATGTAGTAGCGAGAGTCGGTCCACATGAGAGCGTTATCGTGAGTGACAACAGCAAGGCCATTGGATCCGGAGAAACCGGATATGAATCTGAGTCTCTCTTCGCATTCTGGGATATATTCACTCTTCGAGTTTTAGAAAATAATAGGTTTTTTACCAAGTGTGAGTTGTTATGGGTGACGACATAGGCATCAATACTATGCTGGGTCATGAGATTTCTCAGGTCGAGAAGTTTTTGGGATACTTCAGTGCTCATTCGGTAATAAGGTTTAAAAGTCGAAGAGGCAATTGATCTTAAATTGTGAAATTTAATTTTATTTAGCAACATATTCGGATATATAGCGAGTGAGGTTCCTACCAATATATAAAGAAAAATATTGTTGAAATTCAGCTTTCATTTTTTGCAGATATATTCTTATAATATGCTTCTAACAATATAAAAAGAACTCAACATAGTGTGCTCAAAACCGTAGAAAGTATTACATGCGAATTAAGCAAAGATTTTTTCATATTCATTAACCAGCTCCAGAACATCACTCTATCGAATAAATAGAAGAAATTAACACAATTACATTCTTTAATTCATCATCATTCAGGATAACATTGGTTTGGAGGTTTGAGAAAGTAATCCTTCTAGGATTCTTTCCTTCCAAATGCTTTTTAAGGTCAATATCAGTATATTCAAGAGCAGCCAAAAAAGAATCTAGCTCGACATTCTCAAATGTTGACTTGATGTTATCAAGATTTGGGCCTAGCAATAAGAGAAGGCTTAACTTTCTTACTTTCTAAGAGCTCCAAGATGATCTTTAAGAAGTTCTTCAAGAGAGCACTTTCAGTTTTTTCATGACTTTCCTGGATATTATTTCTCTTATTTCTGAACTTCAAATTTTTAAAGTAAAGCCTAAATTGTTAAAGGGTTTGCCTGCCGTCTTACTTGGTTCCATTGTCTGTAACATAAATGTGTTTCAAGGTGATTTTATTCGCGAGAGTGTAAGTGCAGCAATGTAACAAATCTTTCAAGGCGCAGTATATTTCCTTTATCCAGTACTTGAATAAGAGACTTCTAGGACTTAGTCTGAATTTGGACTAAACGATGAAGTTTTATGCTATTATTCTTACATTATCCAAAAGGTTTCTTAAAGATTTTCCTTTAAGGAGTTCCATGAAGTATAAATTGTACTCTGGATCAGAAACACTGTTGAATCCATAGTATTTTGGATAGTATTTGGAGAAAAGGAGTTCCTTATGTGCATCAAAAGTAAACAAATAAGATTCCAATTCTGTGAAGTCAGGAAATACTCTAGACATAAGTTATCATATAGCTCTTTTACTTTGGTATTTTAATAACTTCAAGAGGGAAGTCTCTATCGACACAATATCCAATTTGATGAATAACTCCATTCTCCTCCTCTCTCAAAACTTTGATAGGCTGATTTCTGTATTGAACATCCCTAACTTTGATCGTAAAGAATTCCTTCTCAATAGAAAAGTTCTCTTCCTTTTGATAATCAAAACTAGTCTGGCCATTTAGAAGATAGATTCGTAATATACTTTTATTTCAGGCTCATTAGGGACAAAAGCATCTCTAATTTGTTCAACCTCTTCCTTAATTTCTCCAATATCTTTCTTTAGTGCCTCAAATTCATTGAATAATTCCTATGCGATCAGAAGAGAAACTGAGCTAATACCGTGAATTCTTTTAGGACTTTGTTAAAAGCAATCAATAAACATTTGATTTCATCATTAGTAAGTGTCTCGACATTCCAGAAATTTATCATAGTTTTGCAGTCATTTATCTAGTGCTCTTATTCATTCTGGTGTGAGTAAAATACCTGAATATTGAATTTGTCCACTGAATATTCAAATTTTCTGAATGCTTCTGGGTTGAAAATATTTGCTGAAAGAATTATTATGTGCGATAACTCACTATACATATCATTTTAAGGAAGTTATGGAGGGATAGAGGGAAAATGATCATTTTGTGATCAATGGCATGAAGATCGTCAGGTTGGATGATTCTATATGCTCTTAGAAATTTGACAAAGGTATCCCTGTGGTCTTAGATTTGTAAGATCAGGAAGTTACCATTGCTCGTAACCAGTAATGACTCTGTCCTGTGCTATTTTCTCAAAAATTTCGACAACTCTATCTAAGTTTGTGTTCATTGCGACTTTTATTTTTGAAATAAATTTACAACGAATTAGGATTCGTTGAAAAAGAAGCCAGGTTATGTGATGTGTAACAAAAAAATAGTAAATAAGGTTAAAAATGGTATCATCACTCCAGATTTCTTATGAAAATACTTTAAAACTTATCAAACTGCCTTTGCATTTTTTAAATATTGCCAAACATGTTAATTTGTAAATTTTTTGGACTGTTAACATTAAAATTATTCAAATCGAAATGGAGCTTGACATTCTAAATGAAATCATCACGAACACCGTAGGAGGTCTCTTCCACTTTTCCAATTCCTATTTTGATCCTCCTCATAGTTGTGGTCTAGCCTCAAGGCAGACATACCAGGGCTCTTCTCTGGCAACTTCTTTGCAACTTTTAAGTATATTTTCATAAATCATCCTTAACATTATCTAGAAAAGAGCACTCAAAGCGATTCCGAAGATTACTATTCAAGAGATAAGCGACCACAATTGAAGAACTTGGACACTAACATCGGAGCACCCAAGACCCAAGATAATTACGCCAATAGAACAAAAAGTACAGATAATAGTTTTGATAAAAAGTCTGTCAATACCTCCATGACCTCTCTACAGTTATCAAATGTTTCTGGTAGGAGCAGAGAAGAATCCCATTCCAGAAATCCTTCAGGCAGCCTGCCATCCCACAGCATCAACACTCCCACACAAAGCATTCTCCCTGCTTCTGATGGACCATTAACAATTGAAGGTTGGATCAGAAAGGATGGTCCTATGAAGTTGCAGGAGTCCCTCAAGAAATTGGGCTTAGATATGACCACTATCAATAAAATCAACTTGGCCAGCTTCACCCAAGACCAACTTGCAACTGAGAAGAAAAGAGTCAAGAACGAATTAAAGCGTTACGATTCTGCCTTTGAAGCTGCCTTCAAGAGACCTCCAAACAGAGAAGAAAAAGAACCCATGCGTCCTTTGTACATCTACTATAAGAAGCTCAAACAATATATGGTCAAAGGAGCAGACAAAGGAAACGTCAGAAGCCACACCCAGAATCATAATCCCGAACAACCAGCCCCACAAAGAGGACTTTCAACTACCATTGGATCTTCCAATCCTTCTAGCCAACCAGCTCAGGCTAAAAAGACTTTTGGTCTATCTATGAATTTCCACCCAGGTGAGAAGGAGAACAAGCTAAGTGGATATTATAATCCTCAACCTCAAGAGAAGAAACTTGATTCTTCATTTGAATATCACATGAAGGATAACTCTAAGAACAGCGAGCTGTATGAACCTAAATATAACAATTACTTTAGCTCAGGAGGTAGCAGCAAACCTGTAAATGTAAAGCCTCAAAATAATCCACCTACCATTAATTATGAGCAAGTTAAGAGAGAATTGGAAGAACTCAAGCATATCAGATCTAAGCTTAGAGATAAATTGCATGCCTACCAGGTCGACTTCACTAGGAATAATAATAGAAAGATCAAGTATCATAAAGATATCATTCCAGTAGAGAATGAGTACAAACGCTACAAGGAGATCAAAGCTGAAATAGCTCGTTTGGAAGGCTTACTTGGCCTCTAATCAATTTTGAATAAATATTACTTGTAATATCTCTTATTTTAATTTAATGTATATATATTGGCCACTTAGGAGTTTAGATGAGAATTCTAACCTCGAAGGAGGCTTTTTTATAACAAATCATTAGTTTTTTCGCTAATTGATTTCATAAGAAAATATATGAAAAAATAATTTACAAATTTTATCCAAATTAATACCAAATACCTTTATTACAAACAGATTTTTTTTTTTACTTCTTAGTTGATTTGTTATCTTTTGTATTCTTTGCAAAGTTGGATTTATTGGGGCTAGGAACATTGCCCTTAGGTTTAGAAGTAGCTATGTTACCTTTGTTTGGGCTTGCAATTGCATTTTTGGTTTGGAGAATACTGCCTCTTGGGGAATCCTTGGGAGTTTGTTTAGTACTCTTTTCTTTTTCTTCTTTCACTTTATCCTTCAATAATGAGAGTAGGTTATACCATTTGTTCATCTTATTCCTGTAATTAGTCTGAACCTTTTTCACTTTTCTATTCTTGTCAAGCATTTCAGCCTGGTCTATTCTAGCATATAACTCCACAGAATCTAAGGTAATCTCGAATCCTTTCAAATCAGCTTGAATAAGCTCCTTTTGGTCTGCAAGAGTAGACTTATGAATGAAAAAGTATTGATTTCTTGACTTCATGAAAATATGAGTTAGTTTATTTAAGGCATGATAAAAGGTCTCTCCTTTGTTCAGATCTTGAGAATGTTTCCTCATCAAGTAACCTTCAATACTATCAACATCCAATATCAATGGTTCAATACCCAAATTTCTTGTGAATTTTTTACACTTAATGAAGAAGTCTGAGAGCTTCTCATATTTATTCGTTAAGAGTGTTGATAAGGCTTCTGTTTGTTCAGATTCCTGATTTATCGATATGGGGACAGGTACTAGGTCCTTAAACGGTTGATTTCTGAGAGCCTCAATAAAGAATCCAGACTCCGTCGCAGCAATAAAGAAACTTTCAACATCAACATTTCCATTACCTACACACCAGGCCTCTCTATATAGCTTAGCCTTGTCCAAATCTGAAGAGAAAGGATAATAATTTTCCATAAAGCGCTTGAATTGATCAAATGGGACAGTAGACCTTTGCTCCTTCCCGGGTGTGCTTATCTTCATGAAAGTATTATAAATTGCCACGAATTTATTCTTCTTCTCCTGGCGATAAAAATCCAGAAGAACTCGGAGCAAAAATCCGGAGTCAATATATAGCTTTTCATACTTGAGTTTAGCTCTCTGTTTAATTTGTTGCTTGATTGACTTGAGCAATTCAGGATTCATTTTATTCAAGACTGTCTCAACTAGTCTGTACCCTCTGTCTAGCTGAACCCAGTGAACAAGATTCACAGAGGAGGTTAAATAATCCAGCTGGGCACCACCAAAGAGGAGATACCTGCAATGTAAGAAGAAGTAAATCTCATCAGGAGTGTATCTTTCTTCCAAGAAGTCCCTGAAGGTTTTTATATCCCAAACTTTGCCTAAATTAGTGTTCATTAGGCATTGATAGAAATTAAGTCTTCTTCTGTTCACATCAACTTGATCCTCTGGCCCAATGGCCTTAACCTTCATCTCAGTTTTGTCAAGGATGTATGTAGATAGCCAGCTATATACAAAATCAGAGAAAGAAGAGACCATTTTATAGCTGTCATAATACAGTATCTCGTTGTATTTAGAATCAAAGATTCCACGAATGATCCCAATAAACTCCTTCTCTTTCATTGAAACTTCGTCAAAAGGATTAGTCATCTTTTCTTCCAATTCCCTTTCAACAAGAACATGAAACGTTGGCCTGTAGTAAGTATATTTGGCAAGGTTGAGAGTTTCCATATTAAATTCATTTTGATTCACAAAGAACCGTTCCAGATGAGTATAGATGATAGGATGTTTATTAGTGCTAAATACGGTTTTGATAGAGTTGAGAAGGGTACTGTCTTTCTCAAATTCAGTAGCTTTTATTCCAATTCTTTGTTCATTATCTTTGTACACTATGTCAAGTTTATTTTGCATATCAAAGAGTTTGCGGCGTGTGTGTAAGAGAGTCTCAGACAGCTCAGCAAATTTCATTTCTCGGTGTCTACTGTCTTCTTTTAGCATATAATAACTCTCTCGAAATTTTATTTCAGAATTTTTCAACTTATCATAATCTTCCTGCAGAGTCTCATATTGAGCAGTAAGCTTACTATATTTAGTCTGTAAGTCTTGATACTGTCGTTCAAGTAGTTCCTTAGCTCCCTTTTCTCCGGCTACTTGCATCTCAAGCCTATATATCCTACTATTTCTCTTTTCAATAGCTGACTCGATACCCCTAATTTTAGTAGTCATTCTTTCCTTAAGAGCCTCATGCTCCTTTTTCAGATTTTCATATTGCCGATTATCTTGATATTCTAAGATCTTTTTATTGAGGGCCTCAATCTCGGCGAGCATCTTTTGCTTTTCAACTATCCAAACCATCTGTGCCTTTTGTGTGTCTTTTACAGTACTTTCAAGCTTAGCCTTAATTTCATTTGTCTCATAGACAAATGTTGAATTCATATATCTGTTTAGAGCTTCATTCTTTTTGTTTGCAAGAGCTAACATTTCTTCCTGAGTCTCCTTAACCTTTTGCGTTAAGGCGTTATTTTCTTCTAAGAGTCTGTCAGTCCTCTTTTTTATCATTTTCAATAGTTTAATAGCATATAACTCAGATTCATAAATTGCTTCAACTATAGCCTTCTCGCTTTCTGGGATAAGAAGGTACTGGTCATAGGCTTTACCCAAAGATATCTTAAAATGGGTTAAAACATTCTTAGTATGTTTAGTAATCTCAGGGTCAATAAGAGTTTGTTTCTGAAGAGCTTCAGAGAGTTCCTTGATAAAATCAATTTTCTCTTGGATTTTCTTTTTCTCTACATCTGGCATGTCTAGTCCAGCAAAGTTATTTGTTGCGGCGCTACCTGCTCTGATGATGCGCACCTTCGTGGTCAAATTCGTATCGAGTTCACTTGTGGTTCTTTTTGTTATGGGAATTCCCTCCATGATATCTCCTTTAGAAACCCTCAACGATGATAGATTATCAACTGTTTTGTAAACAACAATCCCTTGTCTAGGAGAATTCGTAAAACTTTTCTCAATCTTGATTTTTCTCACTGGTTTGCTAGGACTCTCATTAAAAAACGAATCGCTTAACTCTGAGGCAGGTCTTTGAGGAAATGTCTCGCTAGGCCCAAGACTCTCTCTATGGCTTTTTAAGGCTGCAAACTCCTTTGATGTGACAGAAAGGCTTTTCACAATAAGATTAGCAGTTAATGGCCTTGAAGATGCAGGAGAATCATAGTTCTTTTCACTCCTATTTGAAAGAGGGGTTGGGTATCTTTTTCTTTCAGTCAAACCTTGCTTCATGTTCGCTATGCAACTATTACAGTCCTAATAAATTTTATATCCTTTTTCAGGGAAGTTTTAAAAAGCGCAATGACAACTTTTAACTCAAATAGTCGAAATTGACATCGCTAAAGAGCTAAATTTTCAATCAGTTATAAGAACCCATTGGTTGGAGCTCACTAGAAAAAAATTGATTGCTCATCTGAGAATCCTCTAAAATTTAGGTTAATTTGTGTATCGCTCTCACAAGTACTATTTTTCTGTTGATGTTCTTATAGATAATGGCAAGAATTATGTATCAGAAATTCTGATACTTCTCTGAAAGCCATTATCAGAAACGATCGGATTCTTGGTCTATTTAAAGAAGAAATTTCTGAAATTTATAATTTATTTCTTAACTTGTTAGAATCATCTAACTCGTATTTTCCACATAATATCAGTACTATTACTACGTATAACAATGACTAGAAGATCTACTATTTATGTTAAATTTGATTTCGACAATAAGTTCGACAATCTCTACTTCTTAGGAAGTTCCATTTCCCTTAGAGAATTAAAACTAAGAGTCAAAGAATTATTAGAGGGTAAGAAGAAGAACTCTATCTCTAATATTGACTCATCATCTCGAAAGAGAGGCAAGAAGCTTATTGAAGATGAAATCCTTATTTATGATGCTGATGGCATCGTTCCATTGACAAATGACTTTGCACATGTGAAGGCAGATTCGAGGATCATTGTTCGAAGGAATTATGGTACTGCTGATAAGAATCAATGCATAAATGATTCTTTGTATCAAGATCAAAAATCATGCTTATTGAACGATGTACCTGAATTCGTACAAAAATTTTATGCTATGTATGATATTCACTTTATGCCTTTCGAACAGATCCAAAAAACTTTAAGGAACCCTAGATATTTTTTGACTAGGCTCGTAGATTTCCAAGTCCTAGACGAGCTTATCACAAGAAAAGAACTTCCACCCTCACTCCAAATCGCACAATTTTCTCAAGACTCTTCAAACTGGCAACCATTTCTCCAAGCCCAAAGAAACGAACAAGACTGCGTTCTATTTTTCTCAGTTAACAGGACTTTGAAGATTCAAGGTTGTGCTCGTCTTGTGTTCGAAAGAATCTCAAATGACAAGAATGCTCCTTATTCATGCAAATTGGAGTGGCTGCGTATTTGTGATGTCGATATTTCTCGAATTGTCGCATATAAAAAGGAATCTTTAACTTCAAGCATCGCGAAATTTGATAAGCTCTCTTGTCAAGAAATTTCCCAAGAACTCGGTCTTATTCTTCTGAACCAATTTAAGAGACCTGACGGCTGGTATGTCAATAAGAACTTACAAGAAAAATCTATTATTTCACATGGTGGATCCCCAATGATTGAAGAGAAGCCAACAGATAATCTTCATGATTCAGATTTACAACTTGAAGTAGAAGAGGGTGCAACCGATTCTACAGCAGAAACCTCAGAGAAGTCGGAAAATGCACAAGGGAAATTGAGTCCATTGGTACAATCCATTCTTGAGGAAGAACCTATTGAGGAATCTAAAACTAAAGAAACTTATCTTATTCATCCTCAAAATTTCCCAGTTGATAAGCCTGCACCTCCAACTACTACCAAAATCAGCAACCAATCTAATTCATTCAAGAATCTCTTCAATAATTACACTAGCTTCAACAAACCGGGATCTACCTTGCCAATCAAAGTTCCCTTTCAAGGACAATTTCAGGTTCCAAATAAGGTTCTTCTTACCCCAAAATCTAATAATGACATTGAAAATCAGGCATTTCATCCTTCAAGGGCTAGAAGACTATGGAACAGAACTGCCAGGTCTGAAAGATCAAGAAGTAGAGGTCTTTCAATGTCTAGAAGTCGCAAGGTGCTTGCTCAGTAATGGACTGAGTTCTTTAGTTATTTGGATTTGTCATGTTTATTTTTTATTTTGTATTATGTTTGAATATAGTAGCTGTATTTTGTCTTTGGCAGACAAAAATATGTATCTAATACGATATAAATTATCTTTTAAACTCAAAATTTCTCTCTTAGTTAGGGCTTTCTTACCTATCCCAAATTAACTATTAAATTTATATGAAAATAATACTCAAGCTCATCTTAGTCACATTGTTTATTATCTCTTGGTGTTAATGTGTAGGAATAGCATAGGAACTTTTCATCGGTAGGTAAACTCTAGAATTCAACCTTTAAAAGTCTTGACAAGGCAAGAAATTAATCAAATCAAGTTAGCAATAATAAATTATTTAATCTTATATCCATGTTGGCCTTGAAGAAGTTTTTCGCTACCAGCAAGCCTGGTTTAAACTATTTGTCAAGAAACTACTTCAGCTCTATTCGTAAGTATGCACAAGCTCTTAACTCATTTGTTAGAAGCAAACTATAAGAACATTCTCTTTGAACAAAGAGATAAGGTCGCACTAATTACCTTAAACAGACCCAAGGCCTTGAATGCACTCTGCCAGGAACTTTTCCAAGAATTAAACGACCTCCTTGCCAAAGTCGATAAGGACCCCTCCATTGGAGCCATCGTTTTGACTGGAAGTGAGAAAGCATTCGCTGCTGGAGCTGATATTAAGGAAATGATCGACAAGACTTATCCTGAAACTTACAATATTCAATGGTTATCTAACTGGGACTTCATCACCACCATCAGGTAACAAACAAGCAAAAAGAGATATAGATTTTTTAGAAAGCCTGTTATTGCTGCTGTCAATGGTTATGCTCTTGGAGGAGGTTGCGAATTGGCTATGATGTGTGACATTATTCTTGCTGGAACTGGAGCCAAGTTCGGACAACCCGAAGTCAAGATTGGCACTATTCCAGGTGCTGGTGGTACTCAACGTCTCTGCAAGGCTGTTGGAAAGTCCAAGGCTATGGAATTGATCTTGACTGGTGACATGATGGATGCCAAGACTGCTCAACAATACGGTACGGTTCTAGTTGTATAGCTTTCTTACTTGGTAGGACTTGTTAGCAATGTATATGAACCTGGACAACTTGTTGAAGAAGCTGTTAAGATGGGAAATAAAATCGCTAGCTTCTCTAAGCCTATCAGTAAATAAGAGTCCATAGTTGATAATGGTATCTAGTTGCTATGGCTAAGGAATGTGTCAATAAAGCTTATGAACTTCCTTTGACTCAAGGTATTGCCTATGAGAAGAAGCTCTTCTGGTCTACATTCGCTACCGTAAGAATGCGAGTTAATAATTGGTAACCTTAATAGAAAGATCAAAAGGAAGGAATGAAGGCCTTTGCTGAGAAGAGAGAACCCAAGTTCACCGACCAATAAATGAATATTTATCCGTATATTTGCAATATTTAAAGAAAATATGAAGTATCTTACATTGAATCCTGATATAATCCCTCTCAAACTCGCTAAGAATATGTAACAATCGAAAAACTTTGAATTCTTCCAAGAATTATTACAATAACTTTTCCAACAATTTTAACTCTTTAGTCAATTGTTTATACACTTTTCTAATGGCATAAGTGTCTTTCTCAAGAGAAATCAGTTTTTCTTCTAACAACAGTAGACCCTTAGTAAACTGTAATTCAGCTTCCTCAGCAACTTGAATAGTTTCCTTCATGGCTGTATATTGATCTAGAAAATGAATCAATTGTCAATATTCCTTACTGTAATAAAACAAAACTATATTATTCCCAAAAGGGTTGAATGCATAAAATTCTTTTTCTATGGTCATAGTGGTGAGTATCTCTTCATTAATTGTAGGCTCAAAGGTAAATGAAGGTGTTGGCTTAGCCCTCTTTATCCCATAGTCAGACAGAACTTCAATATTCTCATAGTCTAAAAATGCAGTATTATAATATTTGCAAAGTGCCTTAGTCAAAGATTTGTAGTGTTTCCCGAGAATGATATCACAACTTGGACACAATAGTGTAAAGTATGAGCAGTATTGATTGTAGGAAGATGCTGAAGTTTCCCAGGTTTCTGATTTTCTGACAGCAGCCTTTTTAAATATTCGTAAATTCCATTCAGGTTTATCTTCTAATAGATATATGGAACTTGTGATTATTAACTTGCAGTTCTTACAGCGATAGAGAATGAGTGACTCCTCCATGTAAATTTTCAATTATAACGACTTTTACATTTTTTTGACTATTAGGCTAATTTCAATCTCAGTGAAAATTTCCCATGTTTAATTTTCTTGAAGTCTTTCATGCATATTACTCAATAAGATATGGATATCATCGCGATATGGACAGAGATTTTGGTCTTAGTTTATGTTTCTGGTGATCTTAAACTAGTCTGATCCTGGACAGAATCTTTGATATTTTGATTGGCTGCCTAAAGTACTAATCTGGTCAATTCCTAAGTAAATTTATTCTCTTTTATTTTAATGCCGAAAACGAAGAAGAACCAATCTTCCTTAGGGAAGAGTCTTATGAACCACAAGAAGAAGGAAACTGTCGCTAAGGTAGATTCAAAGGAATTCACAGCTCAATTTTAGACCCATGTTGCCGATATTAACGACAATCCTAAAAATAAGCTAAAGTCCATCATTGATCAGAACTCTCTCTCAGAATTCTTGATGGAAGCCGAAATGTCATCCAAGAATTTTGAAGTAACACCAACCTAAAAACAATCATCACTTTGTAGTCCATCAGAGGAACAAAAATCAAGGAGGAGCATCGTATCATTGACTTAAATGAAGTCATGGGACTTAAGAAAAAGCCCAATATCGATGAAAAAGCCCTTCACCTTAGAATCCCAAGAAGACCCAAATGGGATTCAACCACAACTCCAGAGCAATTAATTCAAAATGAAAATGTATAAACTCCAAGGTCTGTTGAGCTCATTTTGTAGGATAGCTTCCTTATGTGGAGAAGAGAACTTGCCAAGCTTGAAGAAGAGCTTCTCATTGATAGAACAATGACTCCATTTGAAAAGAATATTGAAGTCTGGAGACAACTTTGGAGAGTTATAGAGAAATCTGATATTGTTGTCCAGGTAACATAGCTTGAAATCTGTCTTATCTGCTAGATTGTCGATGGAAGAAACCCCTTGTTCTATAGATGTCCTGATCTTGAATATTACGTTAAGGAAGTGGATCCTCTTAAAGAGAACATTTTGCTCATAAACAAATCAGATCTCTTGTCTGAGGAGATCAGAAATTGCTGGAGTGAATATCTTAATTCTAAGTCCATCAACCACATCTTCTTCTCTGCCAAAGCAGAACAAGAAAAGATTGATACTGATAAGATCGACGATGAAGAAAAACAAGATGAGATGGAAGGAATTGTTGAGAATACTCCAAGAGTTTTCACTAGAAAGAACCTCTTAACCGTCCTCAAAAAGATCGTCAACAAGGTAAAAGAAAACAAGACAAAGGTTCACGAAGACCACCCCGAAGATGATGCTGTTTCTAAGAAGACAAATCCAAAGGGTGATATTGTCACAATTGGTATGGTTGGATACCCCAACGTCGGAAAGAGTTCAGTTATCAATGTATTATGTAAGAAGAAGCTTGTTGGTGTGGCTGCCATGCCAGGAAAGACCAAGCATTTCCAGACTATATTCATTGAAAAAGATCTTATGCTCTGTGATTGTCCAGGTCTTGTCTTCCCTAACTTTACATCAACAAGAGCTGAAATGGTCTGCAACGGAGTCCTTCCTATTGATACTATTAAGGATTGGCTCTCTCCTTGCCAATACTTGTGCCAGAGAATCCCGAAGCATGTCTTTGAGGCAATATACAAGATCCACATTGAATTTAATAACCCCACAGCATCTCAAGTACTTCAGGCTTTTGCCCGTCAAAGAGGGTATAGATTTACTGGAAACTTTAGTAATATTTTAGTTATAAAACAGGAAGAGATTTGCCTGATGAAGCCAAGGTCGCCAAGATCATTCTTAAGGATCTAGTTAACGGAAAAGTTCTTTGCTGTACCCTTCCACCTGAGTATGACCATGAGAAATACAAGGATATTATTACCTACAATAATATCCCTAAGACTGAAACTGATAAGAAGGAAATAGAGAAGATCGAGGAGAAGAAGAATGAGGATGATGCTGAAGAATTAAATGATGAAGAACTCATAGAAAACAAGCAAAAAGTTGATGTTGAATTCTTTGATGATCAGGACGTCATTGAAGATCCTTTTGAAGGACTTGACAATGAGGACATCTTGCTGTTATTGCTAGAGGGAAAATCCATAGCAGGATATAAGCTGACTAAACAGCAAAGAAGAGACTTCAAATTTGCATTAAAGAGAGGAGAGGTAATGAAGTATAGAAACTTGTGTAATGAGATAGAAAATTGATATAAGAAAGGTATTGCTTGGAAAGAAGAAGGTATCTGGAGCTAAGACTAAAGGAAAATTCGCTTCAGATGATTTTGTGAAACTTGATACTAGATTCACTGCTTTGAAGCCAGAAGTTGAGCTTCTAGAGAAAGAGCCCAAGTAATTGATTTTAATGTATTTGTGGGGTTTTTATTCAAATTATGTCTAAGTGTACAAGTATTAAGCTATATTTCTTACAAATGATAGAGAATGTAATATTCACAGACTACTAAATTGTCATGGAAAATTAAAGTTTAATGCCTATATATCTAAAGTCATCTTCCAGAATAAAGTATAATGAGGTCAGGACAACTACAATGTAGTTTTCGAATGATTTTTTGTTAATCTACTATGTGAAAAATAAAACTCCTTTATACCTCTCTCTTTTCCCTGAAATACCATCTTTCATCGTCTTTTCGCCAATTTGTTGGCTTCTCCACTGACAAGGTCAAATAATAAGACGAGCTTTCTTACATTTCTGTGCATTTTCTATTATTTCTGGGAATTCATTGTATGTATTGAATTCAGAAGACTTCATTTCCTTCTGATCAGGATTTATTGGTTGATTGCTGCTGAAACCTCTCAATGAAGTATTATAAAGTTGACGCGAAAAGCCATATTTCTTAAGAACTTGTATTCTCTTAAGCATTTTGTTTGAATAAAATTAATTAGTTCTGTAGGAGAATCAAAAAAGATTCAGACTATTCATTGAAGTACTAATGAAGCTTTCAAATGATTACAATGATCATCTAAGACTCATTTCTGATTAATTAAAAGCTAAGTTCATTTCCTTTGGAATCTATAAATTTTCCATTGAACTTCCTAGTTTGATCCCGATCAAAATGAATCGCTCGCCAAGCACTATTAGTTCCTTCTTGCACACTCATTGGCGCTTGACTCCCTCCCATCTCAGTTTTCACCCAACCAGGCTCAACTAAAAAGCAACCTTGTGATTCCTTCATTTTCTTTGCGAGAATCCATCTAACATAACAATTCAATAAGACCTTTGAGACATCATATATTCTCGGAGAATAACCATGTGCTACATGCTCGCCTTTATAGGCAAGTTCTTCAAACTCCTCAGCTTTCTTGAATAGTTCCTCTAAGGTTATGTTTGGATTACTTAGGAATCGTCTTATAGGTTCTTTTTGATATTGAAGGGTTGCTAATAATGTAGTCAACGTAATAATTTTCCCTGTGTCGGAGAGAAATGGGAGCATTTTTTCTGTAAACAATACTGTTGAGAAAAAGTTAACATTCATGGTTTCTTCAATTTTATCAGGGGAAATTGGTGCATTAGGATTTTCAAATTGTGCCCTATCTCCTACTGCCGCATTGTTTATGAGAAAATCAACTTTTCCATAGCTGTTTCTTAGCCAACTCAAAAAATTATCTACGCTTTCCTTAGAACTGATATCGAGTTGCTGATATATCAACCTATCTTTTTCTTGAGGGTATGCTTGGGCAAGCTTTGTAAAAGCTTCTTTTCCTCTTGGAACACTGCGAGAAGTCATTAGAACAAGGCTATTTTTTTCACTCGAGAGAAGCCTTTCAACCAGCCCATACCCAATTCCTTTGTTCGTCCCTGTAATGAGAAATAATCGCTGTTTGCTCATAGGTTGGATTTATTCCTAATTTTACGAATATATTATTAATATTTTAGCCATAATACAATTAACTTCTTTTGCAAACTTCTTAATAAACCCTTTCTAAAGGACTAACTCATAAAATTTATGAAAATAATGATTACAACAAAACTCCCTAATAATCATCTCTGGGATATTCAGATTGGCAACTAAGGGTGAGATATGAGCTTGTTGCTTAGACTCAATCACTTCAAAGCAGTGAGACTAATCACTTTAATAAAAATAAAGAAAAAATATGATGACGGTGGGATTCGAACCCACGACGTTTCCGACTAGTGCCTTAAACTAGCGCCTTAGACCGCTCGGCCACGCCATCTTCATATCATTTGCATGACTCGTTAAGTTATTCTCCTTTTTGATTTTTTTTGGGGCTTAAGTCAAGGTACTGTTGAATATAAATTAAATGTCAATTTGGATTTCGCGGCATGGACGATAGAATATTTTACAGTACTCAGGTTAGAGGAGAAATCATAGAGAAGAGAATTCAATCTACAGCATGGGACGAGACTCATCACGGTAGCAATTTTTAATTTCGCTTGACAATCATAGAGGGACTGAGATATAAAGAAGATGCTCCTGCATCTCAGCATGTATCATTCAATGAGCGCCCAAATACCACAGACTTATACGCTGCCCTCGATGAGAGAGAAGAAGAGGAAGAAAATTCAAATCGGCTCTCTAAAAAGATAGAACAGATGGAGCTTGAGACTCGCTTATTGAATATTCCTGAAGTAACTCCTGAAAGGGAGTCTCGATCACCTAGCGAAAGTGCATATCCTGATGAATTTGAAGACCATCGAGAAGGCCAGGGTAATTTCATGACTTTTGCCGAAAGAAGTCCAAATGAAGTTGCAAATTTTGATCCTCGAATGCCCAATCCTGCTGCTGTTTATAATAGAGAACTTGCTTATTCACAAGCCTCCTCACAGAACGTCGAATATTTGAGGAAGATTTACAAGGTCCAGGAGATGAACCCTGTAAAGGCTAAATTCAAGTCACTTCACAAAGTCCAGCAATTCATACCAATCAGTTCTGGTGCCAACGCTAAGAGAAAAGTAATAAATATTCTCGGAGATTTGAATATTTAGAATCCTTCCTTGGAATATGAGTTCACTAAAGAGAATTATGATAAATATAGGGATGAGGAGATCGAAGAAATTGAGGATCTTGAAGATAATGCCCAATATTCAACTCCAGTTACTACAAAGAAATATATTAAGAGCCAAACAAATTTCCAGAATCTTACTCAAACAAATAAAGTCCCTATGAACAAGCCTATCCAGGGTCTGAAAAAGTAATAGCAGTTCAAATTTTTCATTTATGTTTTTTGGAATTCCTTTTGGGAATAGAATTAACTTATTAGGGAGAAAACTTTACAAGATATGCTTGAGAAAGGGCTAAAAAAGTATAATCCACATGCCAATCAGAAATGTAAGAGAATAGAAAAATCAAATTCAAAGTCTAGGGTTAGTTAAAGTTGTTGGCCACAAAACTACCTATGGGATAACTTCCATTGAATTTCATCCTGTCAATGGAACAACCCAGGAGCAGAACGTAACAATTTTCGAAATAAGATTGAATGCATTAGTCATATTTTGCGATAATTAATGCAGGAAAGCAATATTATTCAGTTAATATTGATATCAAGAGAAGATATTATCTTTATAATCCCAGACCCATTGTGTAAGTTGAGGCTTATTTCAGTAATCGCTAGGGAAGAAACCATTGGGAATAAGAAAGTTTACTATGTAGATAAAATTGAAGAAGCATGAGTTTACTAACTTTACGTTTACCACTTTCGAGGTTTCAATGTAGTAGTCTCTTGTTTTCGTATCTAACTCTACTACACATGGTTTTAAATGGCTTATGTGTAATCTTAATGTTCTGTCAGTGTTATCTTGCTTTATAAAGGCATTGCAGATGCGCGTGTTTATGAAGAATTTAACAATAATATATGAATTTATCGGATATATTTTTAAATGGAATGAGCCGAAGAATTTCAGATAGAGTAGATATCAACGAACAGCGAAAGCACTTGAACAAGCTTGATCAAGAGATTGAGAGAGCTATGCAAGGTACATCCAACCCGCCTATTTTTATTCCTCTAGAGCTAGAAAATCTCAATCAACAAACAAAACTGCAAAATAGAGCCCTAAAAATGAAACTTCATAACCCTAACACATCCATATCTCCAAAGTCAGTTCAATCTCCACAATCTTTCCTCACTAACAACTCAACATACATGCTTTTTAAGGACGCTTCTAAACTAGTAAGCCCACAGATCGAATTACATCTATCCCCCGAAAATCTAATCCCCCAGGGAGACCTTTTTAAAGAACTAGGGTTTGGATCTGAGAATAAAGAAAACGCTTTTAACCAATTATCAGTAACTAATTGTGTGTTGGCCTTAAAGTTAATGAATAGGTCTCTTCTCCAAATGAATTTAGAATAGATGAAGGAAAACCTTCCCCAGGTCCCAAGTTTAATCTGGATTTTACTAAGCTGTAAGCAAGTATAAACAACTTTAACTCTTTAGAAAAACTTCACCTGATAATAAAGAAAATATTTCCCACAAAGCTCAACAACCTAACGTGGCAAGTTTCTCTAATCTTCCAGAGGTTCCCACTGATGTAACTTAAATTCCATCATTCATAATTAGCTAGATATCCTACTCATCCAGAAATAAGCCTCAGCTCTCCTTCCAGCAATTTTCCAACATAGACAATCCAAAGAAAGGGAAGAAGTCTGGTCCATATCAAAGGCCAGAGAAGTTCTTTGAGCATCAAAACCAATTCCGTAAGCAGAGCTCCAGGCCCAAATCTCCATCTCCTCTAAGAGTAAAGAAACCCAAAAATTAACTAAGAGAATAGGTTGAAGATAGATTATTGCAATATGGAAGACAACAACAAGAAAAGAAGAGATTATTGGAAGAGGCCAAGCTAAAGGAAGCCAAGCAACAAGCAACCTTCAAAAGAACAAATAAGCCTTCCCATCAACAGCATAATAAAAGCGTTATACTTCCTTCACGTTCCTCTGAAGATGGTATCGAGCATCATTCTCCCATGAAGAATCATCTTCCTAACTATGTTTCATTGGGAATAAAGGAGACTACACCTCCACCAAAACAACCTGAACAAGATCATAGAGTGGGCAATGTTAGGAGCACTGATCTCTTTTATGAATTGCTCAAAGCTGATCTTGAAAAGTTTGAAATGGAATTACAAAAGGAAGCTCCTGTTCAGTATCAAAGCCCACCAGCCGAACAGAATAAAATAATAGTGAATAATGATGAATTATTTGACGCTAAGAGCTTCGGCATGAGAACCCCAGAAGACCCTCAGCCCTACTTTAGTCTTAATAAAATCCCTGCTCAGCCAGAAGAAACAAGTCTTCACAGTGTTTCTAGGTCTCAGATCCTGCCGTCCCATAATAGCGTCAAAGAGACTAAATCCTTGTCGAAAAGTCCTGTTTCCAGGAGAACTCAAAATGAAGATGGAACAACTCATCGTTCGAAAAAGTATGATCATGTTACTTCTAGATACATGGACGCCTTGAAGAGCAAGAGTGTCACTCCGAGATGTAAGAATTGGACTTAGAAAAACTCATTTGTTAGCTAAGTATGATACTGAAGACCAGAAGACTACATTCAGACCCCAACTGAGCAAGAAATCTCTGGAAATCGCAGCTCGCTTGGTAATTATATGTGCTTCTGGTTGTTTATAAGACTTAGGGAGATGCCTTTGAGAGACTTGTTTCAACTAGTGTCCAGAAAATGAAGGAGAATAAGAAAAAGATCATTAAGGAAGTTGAAAGTGAATATACTTTCAAGCCAAAAATCAATAAAATTTCCGAGCATTTGGACGAACATTTCAAGCAAAGTGTGTTCGGTGGAGACCAGCTGCATAGATGGGATCAGCTTTATCTTATGGTAGAATCTTAATAACTCTTTATGATTTCATAGAAAGATAAATATGAAATTGATGCTCAGATGAGGAAGCTTGAGAAAGAAAAGAGAGAGCTTGAAAACAGTGAATGTACCTTCCATCCTCAACTCAATACAAGCTTCTCTTATTTACAAAGGTAAGCAATATCCAAAATTCCTAAAATGCTAAATGTATTAGGGAGAGTAGAAGTGCTCTTGCAGACAGATCTAAAATTTGGGTTGAGAGAAGAGAAAAGAAACTGGATAAGGAGAGAGAATATATCATGGAGAAGGAGATGGAAGGATGTACCTTCCATCCTGATATTGTATGATTTGAAATGAATTCTCTAATTGTTAGTCTAAATCGTCAATGAGAGTTGGTCATTCTCGTTCAGCAATTAACCTCCTGGATAATTCTCAAATTAATATAAGAGGCTTAGATCAACACTTTGAAAGGGTTGACATGGCCAATAGAAAGAAAAAGGAAGCTGAAGAAAGGAGAAATAGAAATAATGGTAGGAGAAATTTCTTCTTGATATAACAATAAAAGGAGAAAATTGGAAGTATCAGATCACCATCCCACAAGAATTCAATCTGCATTTTGCATCTCAACATAATACTTCCTTCCATAGTGTCTACAGTCCAATCAGAAGAGTCTCCCAACCAAATTTGGATAGATCTGTTGACAAAATTGAGAAGAATGTGGTCTTTGTTGATCGATATACTAGGGGACCAAGAGTACTATAGGCTTCATCTAATTATTTATTTCTTAGGAAAATCTTACTGAGATCTCAGGAATCAATGACACGACGATACAAGATTTTGGAGATGTTGTTTCTAGACTGCATTATGAGCTCCATAGCATGCAGATATAATAATTTAGAGAATTTATTATCTTATTTCAATATACAATTTTGGCTTATTTGTATTATATCTGTTCAGAATGTACTTGTATGGAAATTCGATCTGAGTCCAATTTGGATTTAATAAAATTGTAATTAAATTTGTTTGAGGCAATGAGTTGGGAAAAGGATTTACAAGGTTTCTTCGGAGAACTCCAACACTTGATGGCAGGAAAGGATCAGACCATCCTTGAGAATCTTTCCAGAATTGAGAGCAACTGCTTCTCATCTGCTGGTGATGATAGTGACAGATTTGTTAAATGCATGACTGCATCCATGAAAAAGCTTAACAAGGAAGAAAAGAAGTTCGAATTTAGAATGGCCTTCTTCCAATATCAAACTGCTAAGTGCTTTGAAAAAAGTGGCGGTGATCCTCAAGCCATTGAAAAATGCAAGACTACCGCTAGACAAAATCTCGAGGATTACTTCAATATGTTTGTGAAAGGCCTTAACTAATTCATAATTTTCATAAATGTGTATTGCATGATGTTCAAATCTGACAAACATATCAAAAATGTTCTCCCTATTTATTTTCCAATCTTGTTTGTCTCTTAGAAACAGTTTTTATTGAAACCTTATAGAAACAAACAACACCCTAAACTAAAACAAACCAAGAAACGAAGAATCATATAAAAGCCTTAAATATAAGGGGTAGTTTTTCCTCTCTCTGAAAGGGGATTTGAACTTAACGTATCAATTGTACCTGTATCCAAATTCTTCTTGGTTTTCAGGAATCGAGTCAGTCTTTCAATTTGATCTCTAGTACTTTCATGTGGGTTAGTTTTCAGGTCGAAGTATTCAAATAGCTTATAGTTAGACTTCTATAAGATTATTTTACTGGGACTAAATAAGGTCGAGGGGTGAGATGGCCTAACCCTGCAGCCGCTCTTATAGACAATTTTGCATTTTCAACTCCTAATTCTCTAATGCGTTCTTCCATTTTATTAACTTGTTCTCTGGTGAACTTTAATTTGATAATTGTTTCTTTATAGGCATAAATAAGTTCTGAATAGGCTTCTTTTAGCTGCTCAATATAGCTATTGGAAGTCTTTAGTTCCTATTGATAATGTGTTGATCAAACAGATTTACATATTCCATGTTAAGATTCTTTCCAAGCAAAGTTTTCACCTGTTCAATACACTCATCTGCAAGACATGTCTGCTCGAAGTCTTCCAAGTTTGCTTTTAAATTTAAGAACTCCTTTGTAATAATAGCTTTTTCCCTCTTCAATTTTTCGTTCTTTAGGTCATAACAAATAAAATTGTTACTTACTGCCTCTTCTAAATTTTTAGTCATTGTTTCAAAGTGGTCTCTTTGTTCTAATAAAGCTCTTGTTTTTTCTACGTCGGATCTCTGCTTCTCGAGAATGTATTTCTGAAGTTCAGATTTTAGTTTTTCATTTTCTGAGGTTTTCTGCTCAAGCTTTTCCTCCAATGATTGTTTGATTCCTTCCACATAGGTGCACAGATTATTCACAATTTGGAAGAAAGGTGGAGGATTTGTTTTACATTCTTGCAAAACTAGCAATAAAACAAAGCTCATTCGGATTACTCTCAGAAGAGATTGCATTTATTCTCTCAATCAAAGACTGAGATACACAAAATATTGAATTGTAGACTTCCTCTTCAATTATTCTCATATCTGTCTGGTATTTTCCCTCTTGCCTATTGACACATTAATCTTAAGTATCCCTATACATACTTGCTCAACAGATATAAGACTTTGTGGCAAAGCTTAGCTTTCTTTGTGCTTGGTTCTTTCGAGCTAGCGTCAACCACTTGTCTAAGCTTTTTAGCATAGTGAACAATGCTCAACTAAGCATTTCGATTTATTCACAATAGAATTTACCACAAAATCAGTGTCTTGCTCTGGACGAGCTAATTTAGCTTGTCCAAGATTGAATTGGCTGCGGTTTAGGGGACTTGATTGTTCAGTCTCTGAAGGGGTCTTTTTCTTTGAGTAAGTCTCGAAATAAGTTTTCGAAGTCATATCTTTTAAGCTTGCTAGAGAATGACTTAAATGATGGCAAAATTACCCATGGAACGAGATCTTGTATTCAATTTGAGATACGCCACGGTTGGTTGCTTCCTTTTCAATTATTGTTGTATAAGTGATTTATTACATAGGTGGAGAAAGAGGACTTTTTATGGACCTAAATAAGAATGAGACAAAAAGCGTTAATTGTTACTCGCTGCTGGCATTGGCCTTAGATGAATTGTAACTTCTCCTGCCGGTTGTTAGGTTGGAAATGGGGGGTAAATTGGTTTGAGTTAGATATGCTTTGAGATCTTTAGCTGAGCGAGTGGCAAAATTTGTAAGGTTATTAATCGAGTTTAATTGTTGGATTTTAATGGCCTTTTTTCGAGTAATGGGCTTTATAGGAGACAAAGTTTCGATGAATCTATTGGTTTGGTCGATCATGTTACAAAAAATAAAATTTATTCAATACAAAAATTTATTATTTAAATGCACATGTTATAGCCGAGAGGGTTAGCCAAGATTGTTCTTTCTGGAAAATGGAACTTTATCCATAGACCATTTTGTCCAGCTTCGAAACTTTTGATCTCAGCTTTTCCTTAACAATTAATTTGGTCTAAAACTCCATACATTTTCTTCTCTAAGTCTGTCTTTCTCATGATCTATTAGATCAACTTCATTCTTTATCATCGAAAATTCATTCTTCACGTCATTCACCCTTCTAGTAAGCTTCCTAATTTCCTCATTCTTTAATTCAATAGTTTGGTGAACTATAAAACCTAACACAAATCCTCAAAATTTATTACGCTTATCATTAGTTTCTTGGAAGTGTTTAAGAGCTTCCTGGAGACTTTGATTTTTCTCATTGAGCAATTGAATAGACTCATTCTTTTCCTTCTTCAATCTTTCAACTTCAGCGTTTTTCTTCTCAAGTTGAGTAGTCAAGTCCTTGATCACGAAATTTTGCTCATCCTTAATCCTATTCTTGATAAGAGAAAACTACCACATGGATACTTATTTAAGGCGAGTTCATGATCAATTCTCATCTTGTTAATAGTGTCTCTGTGAGTCTTATTGAGATTTTTAATTTGATTCATCAATTCTTGAATTTTCTCATCCTTTTCGTCTCTCAGCTTTTCTAGTTCTTCTCTCAATTCATGAATCTTTTTCTCATAGAGACTCTAAAATATTACAAGCATATTCATTTTCTTTACTCTTGACTGCTCATATTGTTCTTCTTGTTGAACTGATCTAGCGAGTTCCTGCTGCCAGTTCCTTTCAAGCTCACGAATCTACTATTTTAAAATAAGGAGCTATAAAACTACTCTTTCATTGAGACGAATCTCAGTGCTGCTTCTGCCTCCAGCTTGAAATTCAGATCTTTCTCTGGCTTCTCTGAGTTCTTCCTGGAGTCTATTCACAATATCAGCATGTTTCTTTTCCATGCCATCAATCTATGGTTTAAGTAAAGGCATATCTTTATTTACCTGAGCTTTTAAATTAGCAATTGTCATTTCATGTTCGCTGATGATCTGCTTATACTTGATGCTATCTCTGTTTTGGTATTCAGATCTTGGGAAAGCTCTAGAATCGCTTTCAATGGGCTCTACCTTAAGCAAGGAAGAGGATTCACTATAAAATCAGAATCTTTAATTAATGCATACCCTTGAACATAAGAAGTAGAGATTTCTTTTCTTCCAAGTCTGGATTCTTTGTTCTCGAAACTGGGAGCATCGTCCAATTTGTCAACTCTATGAAGATCAACAGCTGTTGCTGAGCTCTTCATAGGGGAATAAAGCTTTTCAGACAGTTTATTGAGCTTAGCTCGAATTTCTTCCTTTTTAAAGTCCCTCACTTTCTTGTGAATCTCGTCAGGATTTGATTTGTGAGATCCTTCTCCTAGTCTGTCAGGAATGTAGTCCTGAGTTCTCTTTCTGAAACTGTCCCTGTCATCTCTATCACTTCTTTGGTTTTCAGTGGTCTTGATAGCAGCACTTGTGTCTGTGGGTCTGGGGTCAAAGTCAGAGAGTCTTAATTTTTCCCTATTTCTCTCATGTTCTCTGAAAGAGTCAATAAGCTTAGTGGGCTGATGATGTTCAGGTGATAAGAATCTTCTAGCATCATCAACACTAGCTCTTTTATCTCTTATATCTCTTTGACCTACATCTTTGCTTCCAGGAGATTGAAACTTACTGGGGGCAGATGGATCATAATCCTTCAAGTACTCACTGAAGAAGATATATTTCTTTCCAGAAGTGTTGTGTCTAATAGATCCACTTTGAACATGAGAATTATGCAAGAGAGTTGAGGATTGCATAGGAGAGGGAGATCTTTGAAGATCAAACTTACTAGGAGCTTGTACATCAGAAAGTCCAAGAGCCTGAGATTGTCTTTGTGGTTGAACGGGTGATTGAAGTTGCTTTTGAAGAAGTAGAGGGGACTGTAGTTGCTGGGAGGTTCTGACAGGCTTCTCAGGCTTTTGGACAGATTCATCCAAACCTACAAAGCTGACTTTAGGGCTTGTATTCTCCATTTGAGCTGAGAGTCTCTTTTGTGAGGTACTCTGAAGCTTGGAGCTAGACTTAAGAATGGACTCAGAGAGCTTGTCACTAAAGATGACTGAAAATGGGTGAATTATTACTCCCTGTTTCTCAAAATGCTTCCTGTGAGACCTTTTTGTTGTGAACTAGAGGGTTCGGGGGATTTGAGTAAAGTATCAATTGCAGAGGATTGATATCTGGATTGATCACCTCTATTTTCAGAAGTATCTAAGAGAATATTATTACAATGGAGGCTTGATACCTTTTTTGAGTTCTGAATAAGGTATGATCTCTTTTTTCCATTCTTTCATGCTTGGATCATTTTCCGCCTTCTTTTGACAGTTATAGCATACCTTTCTTTCCTGGTTTTCCTTTGTGAACTTAATAGTTGCAGGTTTTATCTGGCAATCTTGGCATTTGGTGAAGACACCTATTTGGAGTCGGTTAAATCTCAAAGATAAGGTTACCGTCCATCTTTCTTAACTTGTTTAACAACTAGTTTGACTAAATTTGAATTAAATTAGATTTGTTATTTTCAACAAGTAATGATTTAAGTATTAGAGATCGAAGACACCTCCTATTATTTCCAAACAGTTCAAAGTTATCAATATAGATGACCTCAAAGGTATTAACAAGAAACAATTAAATAGAAGTATTATATTCACCTGAAGGATCATCATCGTCATCATCCTCTGGGAAATAATTTATGTCATCTTCTAGCAGGGCCTCTCTTCTCCTTTGTTGGGCACTTCTTGTTGATTCTAATTCAAAATTATTGGGCTTTCTGTCCAATGCAGGTACGTAATTCCTTCTTGGAGCACCTACATAGTTTTGCCTAGGTCTAACAATCTTCTGGTCGGGATCTTGGATAGCTTCAACCCAGTGAGCAAGCCATCCTGCAGTCATGGGAATAGTGAAGAGGACTGAGAAGTAGTCAACTGGGAAGCCCATAGCTTTGAAAACAAGGCCACTGTAATAATCAATATTAGGGAATAGTCTTCTCTTTATGAAGTATTCATCACTAAGAGCGGCCTTTTCCAGCTCTAATGCTAGCTCAAGCAATGGGTCCTTATCAAGAATACGGAAGACGTCCACGACGACCTTTTTAACAATCTTTACTCTTGGATCTGTGTTCTTATATATTCTGTGACCGAAGCCATAGAGGATTCTCTTTTTCTGTTTGACTTCTTCAAGGAACTTTGGAATGTTCTCTTTCTTGCCAATTGCTTCGAACATTCTCAAAGCGGCTTCACCAGCTCCTCCACTCTTTGTTCCATAAAGTGCAGCAGCAGCTCCTGCAATGCACATATACACATCACAACCAGCAGATGCCAAATGTCTTAGAAAAGCTGTTGCATTGTTTGTTTCATGTTCTGCTTGAAGAATGAAGAGAGTATCAAGGGCTTTAACAAGAGTAGGATGAGGTTTGTAATTGGGGTCAGAGTAATTATCGATCATAGTGAGGAAATTTTCGATATAGTCTAATCCGTTGATGGGATCAACGAAGGGCCTGCCTATACGTCTTCTGTAGGCATTTGCAGCAAAGACTGGCATCTTTCCTAGGATTCTATAGATGAAATTATTTCTAACTTCTGGATTATTATAAATTTCGGTACCATTTAAGGCTGTGTTGCCCTCAGGATGAAGAGTAGATTCAGCTGAAATCATATTGACTAGTAAACCCATGGGGTGGGCGTTATATCTGAAATGGCTCATCATTTCTTTTAAATCTTCATGGATAAAGGTATGTGTCATGACTTTATATTTCCAAGTTGCATATTGATTCTTTGTTGGCAGATCTCCAAAGATAAGAAGGAATGCAACTTCAAGGAAATTAGAATGATCAGCAAGTTGCTCAATTGGATACCCACGGTAAGTCAAAACTCCAGTATTTCCATCGGCATAGCAAATTCTAGAAACACAAGCAACTGTGTTCATATATCCAGGATCATTGAGCCTCAAAGGGTTATTTTTTGCATCTTTTATTTTTGCTAATTCTGATCCGGGCAAAATCCCATCTACAATGCTCAATTCGTAAGTTTTTCCAGTTCTATTGTCAGTCACAGTCAATGTCTTGCTAGTTTTGGATGAGAGACGGTTAGGATTGAGATGGTTGGAAAGCTGAGTTAATCTTTGCATTGTAAACAATTTTATTATAGATTCAAACTCTTTTAATCTCTTTCTTACGTAATATGACATCAAAGACGCATTAATTTTGCCGTTGACTTCTCTATAAATTCTCTCGCCCCTTCATGAGTTATAGAACGAGGAGAGAGGATCACTCTGAGGCCTAGTAACCTCCAGATACTTTTTTAGAAAAGAATAGGATATTTTGTCTTTCTTAATAGCACTACATCTGTAGATATCAAAAACCGCTCCTAATTAGATCAATTATTAAGATTCTGACTTCTATTGTAACCTATATTCTTTAGGCAGCTGGTGTTGAAGAAATGCTAATAAAAAGATGTCGTCATAATTTAGGGCAGAATATTCTGTAAGTGAAGGTGTTCAGAGTTCTGCTGTTTGAGTTCAAAATTCAAATTATGAAAGGAAAACTCGACAAGCGATCAACCGAATTTGAAATTTAGTATTCTGAAATAAAACCAAATTTAAAAAAATGAGTACAGAATCGCAATTTCTCCTCACTCTTGGCCAGCCTATCACTAGATTTCATGATGAATACATCGATGAGTATAACCAACCCAGCTACTGTAAAAAATTCATGAGACTCTGAATAACTTTTTTAGATGAGAGTAAAACCGACGATGAAGAATACTTAGAAAGTACTTCATTTGAAGAAAAGTCCATGGCTATCAACGAGAAACTTAAGAACATGAGAGATATTCATAACTATGCAATTTCCAAAAATCAGAGTGGTTTTTTTGACGATAAGCTATCTCCTAAGCCACTCTCAATCTACAGGGCTGGGGGGCCTGCTATTAGTTTCCAGTCTCCTGATTCTCCTAAGAAAAGAGACCCAAATACACACCTCTATAAAAACTTCAATATTATACATAACAGCTCTGTTAACAATTCAAATATTTACTCTTCTCCAAATTTCCAAATCCTAAAGAATGACCCGAGTGCCTATACTTTAGTCACAGCTCAAGGAGAAATCGAGACTTTCAGAAATTCCTATAGCAGCCAACAGCAACCCATCAACTCGGCAATTAAGGAGAGTAATATGCAACTTGAGAAAATCAACAAAATGCTTGAAGAACATAGAAAGAAAAAGGCTCAAAAGTCAATGGAGGACTCCAGTATGTCTTCACCAATGATTGCCCAAAATTATCTTCAAGAGATGAAGGAAAGACTTTCTCATAGAATAAGTAACATTTCCGAAAATTTTCTCTTATTTCATAGGAGAAGGAACAAATAGAAACATCAGAATCGAAGAATTTGAAGATGATCATAGCGCAGAACCCTTCAAAAGTCAGAACAATACTAATGCAAGCGGTCTCTTAAACCTTCTAAACGGAAGCAAACTCTCCAATATATCTCCAAAGAACGTCCCTGACAAAACCTTGAGTTCTAACACAGCTGATTCTAGAATACAGAACCAACAACCACACCCACTGTATACTGAGCCAGATGAAAGAGAGAAGGCAACACTTAGCGCAAGAGACATGGGCTTAAGATCCAATATTCAAGATATGCAAACAATCAAAGTCCCTATGAGTGTTAAGCATGGAGAGAACAAGTTCTTGAATGCTACTGTCAACAGAAAAAAGATCAATTTGGAACAAAAAGCCCCTAATAGACAAAGCGAAAAGGAGGTAAAGAGAATCATTCCTAAAGCTAATTTGTATAGAACAGGTCAAGAACAAAGAGCAAAGAGAAGTCAGTCAGCCTAGAAAAGAAGAAGGTTAGTCACACCAAGACCCCTTCTCAATCAAAGGAGAAGATTGTTGTGAAAAAGACTGTGAACAGTCAAAAGGAAAACGTTTTCAATAATGCCAATCAAGCGAATATCTCTAACCAGGGAAAATCCAAGTCCCAAAAGAGTTCTTTTGTCGGCTCCTTTGTCCAAACCAAACCTACTCAAAACACCAAAAAGGTGCAATCTGAGACCAAACATGCTAGAAAACCAAGTGATATTACTCGTACCTCAAGACCTTCAACTGAAAAGGTAAAATCTCTCATTGTAATATCTTATATTGCTAGCTCAGAACCGAACCCAATGAAATCCATTCGAACTCTCAAAAATCCTCCTTCGTTGAAACAGAAAAGAAAGTTGCACCTTTGTTCTACGATCCAAGTAAAGATAAAAAGCAGGCCCGCCAACAACAAGAGGGACTCTTTGTCGTGCCTGAAAATGCTGCTGTTTATCCCACTAATAAATATTCTGAAAGCCTTGTCAGCAATAAACCCATAGTTCCTACTCACTACGAAAAGTATTATCTGATATCTCTTTTTTATTCTCTAGGGTTCCTAAAAATGAGTTTATGAGCAACAATGGAAGCCGTAATCCAAGCAGAAAAGAACCAAGAGAAAGATCTCCACCTACTGATGACAGCTTGAATAAGACTATGAAACACGAGCATAGCTCAATTTCTCAAAATTTGAATGAGAAAGTCAAGAAGAGACCTCCTCAACTTGATGAAATCACTGATGTTGAAATGTATAAGCAAGAAAAGACCCCTTCTAACTTATCTACTACCAATAAAAGCAGCAAAGCTGGAACTCCAAAGCATATTCTCCTCAAATTCAACAACAATTTGGCAAATAGCGTGAATCAAACTCTCAATCAAACTGAAAATACTAACAATGATAGTATTAACACCTCTACATACGCTACAGTCCTTCAACGTTGGTTCGGCAAACAGCCCCGCCACGAACCCACCAAGAGCCTAGTCTCCAGAATGAACAAAACCAGCAGTCTAAATCACAGTCAGAGAGACAACTCTCACACTCGCATTGAAGACAAATCTGGTTATGACGACGTCCAAAGGCTCGAGATCATGGAGAATAACTTGAAACAAATCAAGGAAGAACAACTAGTCAACAACAACTCTGTCGGCATCAAAAAGCCTGTTGTAAGAGCCTTGAGATCTGCTACCCTATCCGCAACCCCTCTTCGCAACATCCAAAATAATAAAAGTGCTCCAGGCCTATCAATATTCAGTAAACTTGACCCTAGAGTTGAAAATAGACAAGTTTCAAGCCCTCCCAATGCCCGTCCTCGTGAGATCAGACATCAGAAGACAATGTCTTTGAAGGAAATCAAGCCCACTCCAGAAAGCCTTATGAACTCCCTTAGGCTGAGACAAGCCAAGTTCTTCGGAGTTGGTGACGACACTCTAACTATTAGAGACAAGAGCCATGGAATATTCAAGAGTAATGTGAATTTCTTCCGTGGAGGTCCCATCCATCTTGACCATAACGACTATGAAGAAGAGGAAAGGAGAGCCTGGACTGAATTGAATATCTACGAGAGAAATAACATGTGGTTAACTGCCAAGAACCATAAGATTGAGGCTTTGTCACAAGAAAAGGCCAAGAAAGAACTAGAAGGATGCACTTTCAAGCCTCTCACCTATTCTAAGCTCCTTAACAGTTCTCATGGCAACGGAGCCAAGATGGGCGGGGAAACCTTCCGTGGTGACAACCTTCCCTCGGGTCGTGGACAAAGAGAGCATTCTCCTACTCAAAGAGGAGAAATGGGTGATCTTCTTTCAGATAGATTGACAGCTCGTAGGAGATCCATCTCAAAGGAGAAGAAACAAAGCAGCTCTTATAAACAACTCCATGAGCTGAAAAAGAACTGGACTGAGAGTCCTTCTAGTCATCAGCCTTATCTCGATACTAAGAGAGTACCTTCTGGACAGAAGATGTATGAGGAAAATGAGGTTGCAAACTATTTTAGTGCACCCAACCGTCCTAGTGAGAGAACTGAGATGAATGATACTATTAGAGTCCAGGACATGATTTCAAAGTTTAAGCATGCTTATTAATGTGTATACTCTATAATAAAGTATTTCAATGTTCTATATGTGGGCTCCAGTATTGTGTGAATTTAGCGGAGCCTGATTAAAAAGTTCTTTAAAGTATCGTTATGACTTATAAAAAAGTCTCTATTTAGTATAAGATCAAAGATGGACTGTATTGGTTTAATATGAGAAAATGTTCGAGAAAGGCTGTCTGATTCAACCATAGGCCCACATACTTGTATCAAGATGAGAGATGAACATATGGATGAACATACTATACAAAACTGATGGTATCTAGCACTTAAATTCAAAACCGATTCGGATATATACGTAGTGAAAAAAGTAAAGAAGATCAATCAGCATTCTTTTAGATTGATGAAAAGACGCTGATATCTTCTTTAAATACCACTTTTTTCTTACTAGAGCTTTTCTTCAAAGGAGGAAGGAGGTCTTTGGAATTAAACTCCTTAAAGAGTTGAACGTTTTGAGCTGTGTTTCCAAACACATTCATGATATCCTCAACCTCTTCATTTCCTAATACTTGTAACAACTCCTGATTTCTATGTCTGTAATTCTCCCATAAGGCATCTCTATATTTAGATATTCTGGCTTTAATTCGGGTTTTCTCATAGTTATACACGTAGACTGCGAGCAAGAGAAAACTGGTTACAAAGAACCAAGTAATGGTCATTAGAACAGAAGCAGATTTAGATTCGGAGCTCATTTCTGAGGCTGCATTCTCAGCCGATTCAAGATGATCCATCTTGGTCTTTAATAAAATAATTTAGTTTTATTTCTTTTACAAATCTAGACAAGGATATGAAATTTACTTTTCAAACCACAGAATTCTGATGATGGATACGATACAATCATCATAGTTACTATTCAGACAATCTCTACAGATCTATTAACTTGTTAAGCTGCTGCTTGATTACACTTGTTTCGTGAGCTGAATAGTAACTCCATTGAGATAAATGAGTCTTTCCTAAAGTATTAAATATTGTACAGATACTTACCTATTGTCCAAAGAGTCCCATCTTCAGTGTCAAGCTTCATCTCATTGAAGTCTTCATTCATCTCTAGACGATCTAGACATCGAAAACCATCATCTTCTATGGTAAAAATATCAACCTGAGATTTTGCAAATTCATTTTGAGGAGAAGGGCTGGCTTTGGACAGAACTAATAATTCTTTAAGATTATTGTCACAAGATATGTCTCTTATTGTTTCGTCAGTGTCCAATGATGATAAAAGCTTTCCATCAAGCAAATCGAACATCTTGAGCTCACTAATACCAAAGCAAATCACCTTAGATAATCCGTTTTCTGGACGATAGACCACAGCCTTATTGATGCCCTGTTTGAAAGCATCCGTAATACAAATAACTTCGGTATTCTTCCTTAGATCCCATAAAGATAATCTCTCTGAGGAACATGTAAGCACTTGATGATCGATTATCTCTATGGAGTTAATAGGGTTAAAGGACGGTTTAGTATGTTTCTTAATTGAATCACTTTGCAAGAAATATCTCAAGGGCGAATTCATTCGGACATCAAATAATTTCATGGTTCCATTATGAAGTCCACAATAAATGATACAATCCTTAGATTTCAAATAAGAGCCTATTAGTGTTGCTTCCTTAGAAAACTGGTAAGCCTCTAGCTCTCTTTGGGCTTCTACATCCATAATGCACATCGTAGAATTATAATGAGAAGCAAGCAAACTTCTACCAATCCTTTCAGACCCAAAAGCAATACTACTGCACAAAGACTCTGACGTGGCACATGGGGTAATCTGCAACCTATTTTCTACTCTCACCAAGTTGACTCTATCTGAGAGATTCAAGGCAAGAACATCCTCTCTGTTCAGGTCACAATGTTTAAAGTATTGTGAGGAATGATACTCAAAGGGAAGTTCTGTTAGTAAAGCTGGATTCTTTCTTAAAATTCGTAGATCTGTAATACTAGCAGAAAGTCTCCTGATGATGTTTTCTGTCTGGTTTTCTAAAGTTGCAGCCTTCTTGCTAAGATATAATTGATTTAGATTCTCAAGTCTTAATTTTGTTTCCTCTGTGAATGTGTCTTCTAGATAATATTCGCTCGAACCAGATTTTGCAGTGCCACTGCCCTCCCGGGCACATGAAAGCTCTTCGATAATTTTATTTTCTTCAGAATTTGCAAATTCACTCTTTTCTTTTGTTGATACATCTTGACTCAAGTCAAAATCAGAGATATTTCCCATCAAGCTCTTGCGAGCCTTTTTCTTTGCAATAGGTGAGTCCATAGCAGCTCTAAAGCGAAATTTAAGGAAGTTTTATTAAAGTTAGCCTAAGGAACATATTTGATTCAAAGGTATCTTCTCACTGCAATTTAGTTTAATTTTATTTAAGATATTTTTCACTAACGTATCTATAGAGGAATGATACTTTCATAATCGATCTGGATTGGCTCAATCTCATGTAGCTTCACTTTTCTGCCATTCTTGAGGATAATTTGGATTTTTATTTCATCAAATTTCCTGGATTCGTCTTTCTGTAGGTCCTCTATATAAATATAAGGACTTCTGGAATTTAAGACCCACTTATCATTGCTAATAGATTAACAAAAGACCTAGAGCTCTTACCAATAGACTCTGAAGAGCTTAATTAATTGCACTTTGTCTTCAGGTATGGAGAGATCTATCGAGACATTATACAATCTCATCTTTCCAATTTTCTCTGTAACATGATAATTAGTAGGACTGTATCTAGCATAGAGTTTAGAGACTAAGCCTTTTATTCCTTTGATTTCAACGCTCTCAGCCAATGGATTAAAGATTTGGTTGTCAAAGAGGCTCAATTCGCCAATCAGGAATGAATAATTTTTCTACTAGTCAGAAGAATTGAAAATTATATACCTGCTGAGTACCAGAGTTTTCAAGCTTTAGATACATTCCTCTGGCAGTAAAGTCATTCTCAGTAACAATTTCATATCTAATCAGAGTCCAGCCATTGATGCTCACACTTTTTCCTTTGTTAAATGTCAGGATGTTCTTCTTATTATCCACAACAAATACATCATGCCCAAGAGAGTCAAGTCCCTTGAAACACATCAATAGAACAAGTGATTTTGAAGTGACCTCAAGTTTGTACAGCTTGTATGTTTGGACCTAAGAAGTAAGTACAAATTTATCTAATCTAATTACTTTTTGTGCAGATATCTTTCCTGACAATTTGAGGCAAGTACCTCCATTCCAAGCTTCATTGGCCACAATTTTCATGCTTCCTTCATAATAATCTTCATTCTGGAAGAACTTATATCTTTTCTAATGACCTTATCAGAAAGACTAAAGAAATTACAAGAGAGTTGTAGTAATCCAGATTGAAATCAAAATCTGCAAGATTGTTATAAAACTTTCCATTGGGAACATGATTCACGCCTTCAACATAGTATCCGATTCCCTGGCCTTCGTTAAAATAGGTATGAATTGGAAGTGAGATATGTCTTCTTGGCTAGTTTATTAGAATTAATCTTTTGAATTCTTTACACTCACATATTTCAACATACTCTTAGTATCGTCTTTTACCAGATAGGTGACTAGTTCTCCCTTGAATCTATAAATTTAAGGAAAATTGAGATTTTAATTACTGAGCTCCATAGTGGCCACCCCAGAACTCAGCATCTTGGCCAAGTTCAGTACATTTGACCAGTCTGATCATACTTCTCACAGCAGGGTCAACGTTATTAAAGTCTAGATCAAGATTGTATGGAACCCAGTTCTCTGTTCCCTTGTGAATCATGTTCTTAAATTCTGGATCTTTGAAGATCTCTGGTCTTTGATAAAATACTTCTTGAAACATGCTGTCATAATAAAGGAGAAATTCTCCATTTGGTCCATAGCATTCAATAAAGAGAAGCTTGTTAATTAAGTTTTTGTTTTACAATTGAATACCCATGGATCAGCAACATTTGGTCCTGTTCCCCTGACGCTAGCATGGAAAGTCAAGACTCCTACCTTGTCTTGAGAGAGATTTATCTTCAAGTCTGCAATGTCTATCATGACACTTCTTGAACAAAACTGAAAAGAAGTCCTAGCTTTTTCAGATATTAAAGTAAAGACTTACGTATGAATGGGTAATCCTGTTCCTTCTTCGATTTGAGTTGACCATCCATTTCCGCCTTTGAGCTCTACAAACCAAGGATTTCTTGCTTTAAGAGTAAAGTATTTTTATTGCATGGATACATTTATTAAAAGAGCCTTCATGATCGGCAAGAGTGGTGATATTGTTTCCTATCCACATCTTTTCATCATTTCTGATAAATGTCTCTCTATCTTTGTATCCGTCGAAATTCTGATAGGTATATCCTGGAGCGAACAGAGCAATGGAAGTGTTATACTCTTTGCATTTCTAGAGATAAATCCTTCGAATCTATGATTTCTTACCTTGACTCCTTTATAGCTATTGTACTGCCCTCCCTCATAGGCTCCTCTTCCCCACATATCAATTCCAGTAAAGACTTTCAAACTTTCTTGTCCAGCGTTCTTAGAGGATTGTGCTAGCTTTTTTTCATCCCAGTGATAATCCGTGAAGAAAAGATCGCAAGCATCGTAGAACATCTATAATTAAGATTTATTGTCATGTTATTACTCTATTTTCATCATTCAGCATTGATTGCCACTGAACAATCCCTGATTTTATGACACTGTCATAATACATCACAATAGATCCAGGAACCTTTTCATGCATGACTTTTGTGAGATATCTGATCCAATCTGCGAGTTCTGAAGCACTGGCAACTCTTATGATTTAAATTGAAAATTGAATTGAAATACTTTGCTTCAATGTTGATCAGATACCCATCAAATCCGTAATATTTACAGATTTCTGCGAGCTTGTCAGCATAAACATGTTTTCCTTTATTATGCTTGTTACCATTATCTAAAGTTAACAAATAGAATCAAATCATACCATCTTCAACATCTCCGCTAAGCAAAAGTTTGTTTTCTAGCTCACCAGCTTCCCACTCTGTGATGAAAGTTCCCAAACATTTAACTCCGAATGAATGAGCTACATTGATATATGAGGAAGGAGGGATTCCTAATCTGGCATGAGTAAAGTAAATGAAAATATCAGTGTGATTCCAGTGATAAAATCTGTAGGTATGATCGCTTAGAGGTTAGATTACCAAGAAAAACCAATACCTTGTATTATACCCAAAAGCGTAATGATCCTCATTGTATCCGTTTCCCATATCATGACAGACACATAATTGGGATTTATTCTGAATATGATAATTAATCTTTTCAATATACCTTCTTTCTTTCGTGAGTATTTTGCAACTTTACAGTTGCTCTGTGATACTTATCACAAGGCTTCCATTCATAAATTTCTTTCAAAGAACATAGGGGTCTAATGATGGTCTCTTCATGGGAAATATCTTTATGTTTATCTTCTATAGGCTGTAGATAAGATTTGTCCACATCACTATGCACAACTAAAGAAGACAAGCTTCCTTTAAAAGATTCATTAAGATTTGCATGACCTAAAGAATAAAAAAAATAGCCATTCTGAATACCCAAAATTACAACATATGACCCTTTTTGTAAGGAAAGGTTATTTAGTTTTCTTTCTTCAGTGACATCATTCAGAGAAAATTTCAGCAGATTATCTTGAGTATTTATTGTAACCGAAAAATTGTTCCATTTCATCACATTTGCGGAGTTTTCAGTTGTTATTGAATTTTCTCTAACAATACGGTAAAATAAGGGAGCTGTTACCTTGATCTTATCGAAAGTTTCTCTTCAAATTTTTGTCGAACCTGTAGAATAATCTGACCATCTTCATCCATGATTCTTAATATCTCAGACTCAGAATATCTCACTGTCTGGTTGTAAATATCAAATAAGTCTTTAGGTCACCTCGAAGGGGAAAAAGGCAAATTCAACTTTGATCGAGGTAATTTCATCAAGGTTGAAAAAGAATTTGTGTTCTATTATTTTTGAAGGGTATTCAAGCCCTGGAGTCCTCTTGCGGGCTGGTAATCCTAGGAAATATCAAAGAGATAACAATTATTATGCCGTCTAGAAGAATCGTTCCAGTGAGTTGAAATAAGGGTTGTTTAGGGTTATACAACATGTGAAAAATAAAGATATTTACTTTAAGGCACAAGATATAATAAGAAAAGATGACAAATGGAAGACGAAAATTATTATTAATAAGAAGTAGTAGTTTTTGTTTTTTCAATTGTCACTCAGTTTGTGCCAAACTCAATTCTATAACTTTATTTGGGAATTTTTTTCTGAGAGTGGACTCGCATTGAGACCACAAGTCGGAGTTACCAAAGCAATCACTATCCCCTGTAATCTGTACTCTGGACATATTCTTCATCTTGACTAAGCTGTTGTCAAGACTGTCAAAGATTTCTTTCAGTTCAACATCTTTTATTTCAGTCAACGAGTATATATGGATGTCAAGGGTTTCAAGGTGTTCCATTTGATGAAGCTTTTTCATCAAAGTCCTAAACGACTTAGTGCTGATTTGCAGCCACTCGCTCCTGAAGGATTCTAAATATTGGAATTGAGAAAGTGCATTGAAAAAGTCATTCAATATGTTGATAATGATCTCAACCTCTGAGTTGAATTCAAATGTTTTTAGGTGAGTAAGCCTTGAGAGGATTTGTAGTACTTCGACGATTTCCTCTTGTATGTAGAATCTTTTATCAGACGAGCCATCATTATGAAA
>Ga0065720_1000023_pt1 | contig 46533 bp, 37 predicted proteins | sample Thericmetagenome_FD_59107 | JGI IMG/M metagenome (GOLD analysis project Ga0065720, IMG submission 59107) | Thermophilic microbial communities from the Joint Bioenergy Institute, California, USA of rice/straw/compost enrichment - eDNA_2 v2... | ecosystem: Engineered > Solid waste > Grass >... | reverse complement strand
TGGTGCTCGACCGTTCGGCAGCGGTACACCGGAGACCACGGCGGCCGGGGCCGGGCGGCCCACCTGGCGGCGGGCGCCGTCGCGACCTGGATCGCCGGGAGGCGACCGGTAAACCGAGTCCGGGGATCGCGCGTCACCACCACGTGACGACACACCTGGTCCCCGACCCGATCGGCGGGAGCGCCATGACGGACCCAGGACCGCGGCAGTGGGGGGCGGACGAGGCGGTCACCCGTCTCTTCGCCGCCCACTACCGGTCGCTGGTGCGGCTCGCCACCCTGCTGCTGCACGACCAGGGCGCCGCCGAGGACATCGTGCAGGACGGTTACGTGGCACTGCACGGCCGCTGGGCGAGGCTGCGCGACACGGACAAGGCGCTCGGCTACCTGCGGACCAGCGTGGTCAACCGGTGCCGGTCGGCGCTGCGGCACCGCCGGGTCGTCGAGACACACCTCGCGACGTCCCGACCACGCACCGACGTACCGAGTGCGGAGACGAACGCCCTCGACCAGCTGCGGCACGACGCGGTGGTCACCGCGCTGCGCGCCCTGCCGCCCCGGCAGCGGGAGGCGGTCGTGCTGCGGTACTACGCGGAGCTCTCCGAGGCGGAGACCGCCGAGGCCATGGGGGTCAGCCGGGGTGCGGTGAAGAGTCACACCTTCCGCGGCCTGGCCGCGCTGAAGCAGAGTCTGGAGGCGCAGTGATGAGACACGAGCGGAATCCGGCCCCCGCCGGGCCGACGACGCACGAGGAGACGCTGCGCCGGGCGCTCGCGGCGTACGCCGAGCGGATCGAACCCCGGCCGGACGCGCTGTCGGAGATCCGGCGGCGCATCCACGCCCGGGGCACCGCCGCTGCACGCGGCCGGGCCCGGCCGTCGGCCGGGCGCTGGTGGTACGGCTGGTCACCGCTGGCGGCCGGGCTGGTGACCGCCGTCGTGCTGGCGGTGGCCGTGGCGGCCGTCGGGCTGGCCGACGGCGCCCCGGCGCCGGCACCGGGGGTGAGTGTCCCCGCCCACGGGTGGGCCCCCCCGGCGTCGGCGGACCCGTCCGCCGCCCCCGTGCCACCGACGTCGCCCGCCGCGGGCCCCTCGGACGCGGCCCCCGGGCCCGACGGCGAGGGCGGCCCGCCGGAGCGCCGTGCCGCCCTCGCCGTCTACTACCTCGGCGGCCCGGCCGACCGGCCCCGGCTCTACCGCGAGTTCCACCGGCTCTGGCTGCACGACGGGTCAACCCGGGACCGGATCACCGCGGCGGTGCGGAACATGCTCGACGGTCCCTCGGGGATGGACCCGGACTACCGCAGCCCCTGGCCGACCGGGACCGAGCTGCGCGGGGTGCGCGTCGACCGGGACGTCGCCACCATCGACCTCGCCGGGGTCGCCCGCCGCGACGTCACCGAGGACGAGGCACGCCTCGCCGTCCAGCAGCTGGTCTGGACCGTCACCGCCGTCCCGGGCGTCACCGGGGTCCGGCTCCGGCTCGCCGGCGCCCCGGTCGGGCGGCTCTGGGACCGGGTCGACGTCTCCGGGGTGCTGCGGCGGGCACCGGCGGCGGAGGTGCTCGCCCCGGTGTGGCTCGTCTCGCCGCAGCACGGCGACACCGTCGACGGCACCTTCGAGGTCCACGTGGCGGGAATCCTGCCCGAGGCGACCGCCCGGCTGCGGATCCAGCGCGACGGCCGTACCGTACGCGAGCAGACGGTCACGTTGTCGACCGCCGGGCCGGCCCAGGGGGAGCGGCGGCTGAGCGTCACCCTGCCGCCCGGGCGGTACACCATTTCGGCGTACGCGACGTCGCCTGCCGACGGCAGCGAACAGCACCTCGACGACCACCTGGTGACGGTCCGCTGACCTCGGCCGGCGCCGCGGCGCGGCCGGGCGACACCCCGGGGAACGTCCTCCCCGCCGGCCCGGCCCGCGGTCCACCTGGTGGGCGGCACCCGGACCCGCCGGCCGGCCCCGGCCCGCCGGCTTGCGACAATTCCGTGTCGTGAAGACGTTCGAGGAGCTGTTCGCCGAGCTGCAGGCGAAGGCGGCGGCCGGCACCCCCGGCTCGGCGACGGTGGCCGCACTGCAGCGTGGCGTGCACGCGATCGGCAAGAAGGTCGTCGAGGAGGCGGCCGAGGCGTGGATGGCCGCCGAGCACGAGGGGCCGGAACGGGCCGCCGAGGAGATCTCCCAGCTGCTCTACCAGGCGCAGGTGCTGATGCTGGCCACCGGCCTGGAGCTCAAGGACGTCTACCGACATCTGTGAGTGCCCCCGCCGCGTCCCGTTCGGGCACGCGTGTCAGGTCGATCCGCCGACCACGGCCGAGCCGTCCGGCCACAGCCCTGCCACCGACCGCGAGGAGCACCCAGCATGCTGCGCATTGCCGTCCCCAACAAGGGCACCCTCTCCGGGCCCGCCGCCCAGATGCTGCGCGAGGCGGGGTACCGCCAGCGCGACGACGACCGTGACCTGATCTGCCGGGACGAGGCCAACGACGTCGAGTTCTTCTACCTGCGTCCCCGGGACATCGCCACCTACGTCGGCTCCGGCGACCTCGACCTCGGCATCACCGGCCGGGATCTGCTGGTCGACTCGGCCAGCCCTGCCGAGGAGGTGCTCGACCTCGACTTCGGGGCGGCGACCTTCCGGTTCGCCGCCCGGCCCGACACGGTGGCGACGGTGGACGAGATCGCCGGCCGGCGGATCGCCACCGCGTACCCCGGGGTCGTGGAGCGGTACCTGGCCGAGCGCGGCATCTCCGCGACCGTCATCCGGCTCGACGGCGCGGTGGAGAACGCGGTCCGGCTCGGCGTCGCCGACGTGGTCGCCGACGTCGTCTCCACCGGGGCGACGCTGCGGCAGGCCGGGCTGGCGATCATCGGCGAGCCGATCCTGCGCTCCTCCGCGCTGTTGATCCGGCGTACCGGTGCCCCGCACCACGCCCAGGTCGACCAGCTCGTCCGGCGGTTGCAGGGGGTGCTGGTCGCCCGGCGCTACGTGATGCTCGCCTACGACGTACGGGCGGACCTGCTGGAGAAGGCGACCGCGCTGACCCCGGGTATCGAGTCGCCGACCATCTCCCCGCTGCACCGGGAGGGCTGGGTCGCGGTACAGGCGATGGTGCTGCGGCGTGACCTGCACCGGATCATGGACGAGCTCTACGACGTCGGCGCGCGCGCCATCCTCGTCACCGACATCCACGCCTGCCGGCTCTGACCGGGACCGTGGCGGCGTGGGCCCCGCCCGTTCGTCTCCGCGCGCCGGAAACGGCGGCGGTCGCCGGAGGCGGTGGCGGTCCAGGCCGGGCCGTTTCCGGCATACGGATCGGGCGGTCGGCGGTGGGTACGATCGGGACGCAGCTTCGGTCGTGACCAGAGGGGGACGCCGTGGCGGTGATCTGTGACGCGTGCGGCACCGAGGACGACAGCGGCAGCGCGTACTGTCTCAACCCGGCGTGCGGCGCCCGACTGACTCCGCCCCCTGCGGAGCCGACGACACCCGAGACCGGTGTCGACGCGGGGCCGGACACCGAGGCGTCCCCGGCACCCACCGCCGGGTCCGAGCAGCCCACCACGAGAGGCCCGGATACCGGTACCGCCGGACGACCTGAGGCGGCGTCGCCGGCCGTCCGCGCCGCGACCGTCGCCGCGCCACGGCGGGCCAGGAAATCGGCGGCGCGGGCGGCGACGTCGGCCCGGCCCGGCACCGCCGCGTCGCGCACCGCGGTACCGACGACCGATCCGGTGCCGAGTGCCCCGCCGGGGGCCGTGGGCGCCAGCCCGGCCGACACCGTACCGGCACCGGCCAGGTCCTCCGCGTCCTCCGCCCGGTCCGGCACGTCGTCCGTCACCACCGCGCGGGCCGCCAGGCGGTCCACACCCGCGGCATCCGCGGCCGCGACGCCGACACCGACACCCGCGGCGGCCGTGACGTCGACACCCGCGGATGCCGCGGAGTTCGGTCCCGGCCACGGATGCCGCGGCACCGCGCCGCGGCGCCGGCCTTCTCACCGCGATCCGTTCCTTCCCGTCCACCCTCCGCGCGGCACGNAAGGCGGGCAGGCCCCCCGGCCGGTCGCGTGCCCGGCCCGCCCACCTCGCCGTCGAGGCGTCCCGCCCGTCCACGCCGCCGGCGCCCGGCGGCCAACCCCGGTGGCTGCCGGTGGCGGCGGTGCTCGTCCTCGTCGCCGCGGGCGGGGNCGCCGTGCCCTGGATGCTCGGGGACGACGAGACCGAGCCGCCCGCCNCGCCNCCGGCGCGGGCCATGGCCCCGGTGCCGCCGGCGCCGCTGGTCCCGGTCCCGCCGACCACCCCCCAACCGACCTCACCGTCTCCCACCACCCCCTCGGCGACGCCGAGCACGTCCGGCGAGGCGACGCCGAGCCGTACCGCGCCGGCGCGTCCCGCCGGCGCGTCCCGCCGGCGCCGGCACGCCGCAGCGTCCACGGCAGACACCCCGCACCACGAAGGCCGCCCCGGCGGCCCGGCGCACCACCGCACCACCCAAGCCCTACCTGGTGGTCTCCACCAGCGGCAGCCACTGCACCGGCTGGGACGCGGGGCACGGATGGACGATCCACGTCGCCGTGACCGTCCACAACGGACGTGGTAGGTCCGCGACCGGCACCCACGGTTACGACCGCAACGTCGGCGGCACGGGGACCTACCGGCTCTCCGGCGGGGCACGTACTTCTCCGGCGAGCTGCCTCCCGACCTGGGCAACAATCCCGAGCTGACCCAGCCGTCGGTGACCTGGAGCGTGACCGTCCAGCTCGAGGGCGGCGGCTCGCTCACCGCGTCTGGTACGGCGTACCGACCCTCCTCCTGCTGATCGGCGCCCCCGGTCGGACCCGCGGGGTCACCGCAGGGTGTGCACCGCGACCAGGGCAACACCTTGCCCGGTTTACATAGGCCTTTTCATCCCGACAGTCGGAGAGCGCTTTCTCTCAGTGGGCGCCCTGTCGGAGGTGATCCGCGGGTTCCCGGCGAACCCGACCTCGCCGCGCAGGATCACCTTCAGGATCACCGCCTCCGCGGGCGTCCCGAAGGTCGCCGAGTTCGAGAAGGTGGCGGCCCGAGGTCGGCGTCGTCACCGCCCACCATCGATCCCCCCGGGGGCGGGATGCGCCGGCGGTCATCGCCCGGCCCGGGCAGTCGGAGAGGTCGGCGCGGGCGGGCATCCCGCCGCGTCGGGTGTCCGGGCTTCCGGACGCCCGACGCGGNGGTGATCGTCGGGCGGGACTACANCGTCACGAGGGCGACCCCGGCGCCCGCCCTGAGGTTGGGCGCGGGAAAACTGAAGAGGTCACCGGGCAGTGGTAGCGGCCGCGGCCACCGCATGCGCAGCAACTGCCACCACCTGTCTTCGTTGCCACACCAACCGACCCACAGGAACTCGTCGGCGATCGTGAGCGAGATCGGGGCGGCGGTTGGGGCGACCCCGGGCTGGGTGGCCGCCTCGGGGGCGCTCCAGTTCCCGGACGCGTTGCTCGCCAGCCGGATGGCACCGTCCCGTCCGGCGAAGGCGACCACCAGCGTGCCGTTGGGCAGCCGCGCCGCGACCGGGCGGGCGCCGGCCGGCAGGGTACCGGACCCCGAGACGACCAGGTACTGCCAGGGCGTGGTGACGGGAGTGGCCGGCAACAAGGTGGCCAGGAGGGCTCCGTCCGGCGGGGTGAAGAACACGGCCGCACCGGTGTCGGTGCTCGCCGCCGCGACAGTCGAGCCGGGTGTCGTCACGCCGGTGGGACTGATCTGCCTCGTCACCCAGGTTCCGCTCGGCGCGGTGAGCGCGAACAGCGCGCCGTTGGTGCCGGCGAAGACGGCGGCCGGTACGTTGTTCGGCAGGAGGACCGCCCCGACGGGTGCGCCCGGGCGTGCGATGCCGGCCGGCGTGATGGCCCGCGGGCCCGCGCCGGGTAGCACGAGCTGGCTGTACCGCGTGTGGTGGATGGCGCCGTCGCGTCCGGCGAAGAAGACGTGGATGCCGCTCGGCGAGCTCAGGGCCGTCACGTTCCCGCCGGGAGGGGCGAGGTTGGACGGCCCGTCCGCGAAGAAGCTGAGGCTGGACCCTCCGGTCGGGTTCTGCCGGCCAACGATGAGCCCACCCTGCGTGCCGATGGTGAACACGGCGAGGCTTCCGTCGGCCTGCGCGGCCGCGCTGATGCCGGCGCCGGGTGGGGCGATCACCACGTTGCTCAGCGGCGCGGGGTTCGGTGCCGACGGGATGGTCGACCCGTAGATCCGGCCGTCGGCGCCGATGGTGACACCGACGACGGACGACGCGGGCGCCGCCTGCGCGGGGGGTGCACCGAGGGCCGTGGCGGCCAGGGCCAACGTGGCACCGACCGCCGACGTGATACGGAGATGTCTGGTGGGGGTTCGGATCACGGTCATCCTCCTGAGGGGCGAGAACCTCTCCTCAAAGAGACATCGGTGTTAATCATTTAATCAATAGTTATCAATTGAAAGAAGAGCGGTTCACCTGTGGCGGCGTCCTGCGCGTACATGTGGCCGTTCAGCGACCCGTGGTAGACGATGCCGTTGGCCGTGGTGGTCGAGGAGCCTACCGACCGCGAACAGCTCCGGGGCCCTGGCGCCACGACGGCCATCGCCCGGCCCGGGCAGTCGGAGAGGTCGGCGCGGGAGAACAGGTCGCCGCGTCGGGTGTCCGGGCTTCCGGACGCCCGACGCGGTGGTGATCGTCGGGCGGGACTACAGCGTCACGAGGGCGATTCCGGCGCCCACCCTGAAGCTGAACGCGGTGACCCTGTAGACGTCCCATCGCGGCGGGACCGGCCAACGCTTGCCGAATATCCACACCTCGTCGTTGCCACACCAGGCGACCCACAGGAACTCGTCGGCGATCGTGAGCGAGATGGGGGCGGTGGTTGCGATGATCCCGGGCTGGGTGGCCGCCTGGGGGGCGCTCCAGTTTCCGGACGCGTTGCTCGCCGTCCAGAGGGCGCCGTCCTGGCCGGCGAAGGCGACCTCCAGCGTGCCGTTGGGAAGCCGCGCCGCGACCGGGCGGGCGCCTGCCGGCAGGGTACCGGGCCCCGAGATGACCTGGTACTGCCAGGGCGGGGTGACGGAAGCGGCGGATAGCGCTGTGGCCAGGAGGGCTCCGTCCGGCGAGGTGAAGAACACGGCCGCACCGGTGGCGGTGGTGGCCGCCGCGACAGTCGAGCCGGGCGTCGTCACGCCGGTGGGACTGATCTGCCTCGTCGTCCAGGTTCCGTTCGGTGCGGTGAGCGCGAACAGCGCGCCGTTGGTGCCGGCGAAGACGGCGGCCGGTGTCCTGTTCGGCAGGAGAACCGCGGCGACGGGTGCGCCCGGGCGTGCGATGCCGACCGGCGTGATGGCCCGCGGTCCCGATCCAGGTCCCACGAGCTGGTAGTACCGCGTGTGGTAGATGGCACCGTCGTATCCGGCGAAGAAGACGTGGATGTCGCTCAGCGAGCTCAGGGCCGTCACGTTCCCACCGGGAGGGGCGAGGTTGGACGGCCCGTCCGCGAAGAAGACGAGGCCGATCCCCGAGGCCGGATTGGGCCGGCCGGCGACGAGGCCNCCCTGCGTGCCGATGGTGAACACGGCGAGGCCTCCGTTGGCCTGCGTGGCCGCGCTGATGCCGGCGCCGGGTGGGGCGATCACCCCGTTGGTCGGCACGGGGTTCGGCGCTGCCGGGATGAGCGAGCTGTAGAGCCGGCCGTCGGCGCCGACGGCGACAGCAACGACGGACGACGACGCGGGCGCCGCCTGCGCGGGGGGTGCACCGAGGGCCGAGACGGCCAGGGCCAACGTGGCACCGACCGCCGACGTGATGCGTGGGCGTCTGGTGGGGGTTCGGGTCACGGTCATCCTCCTGGGGGGCGAGAACCTTCTCCCAGGAGACATTGACGCCGAACTATTAATCAATGTTGCTCAATCGAAGAAGTGTCATTCGTGAAACAGTTCGGACCGGGCTTGATTCGTGAAATGGTTCGGACCGGGCTGAACAGGTGCCGGGACCACACCGGGCGGCGAGGACCCGCCGGGCACGGGGTGAACGCGTGGCCAGCGGGCCCGCCCATCGGTTCCCGTTGTACGGCGCGATGCGAACCGTCACGTCGGCACCGTTGAAACTGGTGAACGTTCCGTTCCCGAGCNGGCTGATTCGCTGACCGCCGGGCCAGACCGAACACGGGATCAGGGCCGTTGGCCGACGCCGGTCCCGACCTCCGCCAGCCGGCCGCCCACGAGCCGGGGCGCCAGCGGCGGGGTCGACATCCCACCGCTCGTCCGCAGGCCGTGCAGGAACTCCTCGATCGCCTCGCGGGCACTGCGCCGGGGCGACCAGCCCAGCTCGCGCGCGGCCCGCGAGGTGTCCATGAGCGGAATCCGGAGCACCGCGTCCAGCAGGTGCGGCGCGGCGGGCACCAGGTGCAGGTGCCAGGCGGCGGCCAGCACGGCGCGGACCGGGCCGGCGGGCAGCCGTACCGGTCGGGCCCCCAGACAGTCGGCGAGCAGCTGGGCGTCGACCGCCGGTTCCGCGGCGAGGTTGAAGGCGCCGCGGACGTCCCGCACCACCGCCAACCGGTACGCCTCGGCGGCGTCGGCGGTGTGCAGCGCCTGGAACCGCAGTCCCGGCAGGTCGGGTACGACCGGCACGATTCCCGGCCGCACCAGCCGTCCGGGCAGCAGCGGGCCGGTGAAGAGCCGCCGCTGTTGGCTGGCGGACTCCCGTTTGAAGATGAACCCGGGGCGGAGCCGGACCACGCGTACCCGCGGATGCTCCCGCTCGAAGGCGTCGAGGACCCGCTCCAGGTACGCCTTCTCCCGGGTGTAGCCGGCCGTCGGCCAGCCGTCCGTCGGCCAGCTCTCGTCCACCGGCCGGTCCTTCGGCCCCGGCGAGTACGCGCCGACGCTGGAGGCGTGGACGAGCGCCCGTACCCCGGCGCGGGCCGTCGCCGCGAAGACCCGCCGGCCGCCGACCACGTTCACCCGCCACGTGGTGAGCGGCCGGTGGGTGGGCTGGAACAGCCACGCGAGGTGAACCACGACGTCGGCACCGTCGAAGATCTCGACGAGGTCGGAATGGACGATGTCCGCCTCGACCCACTCCGTCTTCGGCACCTGCCAGCGAGGCCGTCGCCGGGCGATGCCGACGATTGCGCCGATCGCCGGATCACGGCTCAGCGCCTCGACCACGCTCGTCCCGACGTTGCCGGTCGCGCCGACCACCACGACCCGCAGGCCCGCGCCGGTGCCGCCCGGGGTGGTCACCGACGCACCCTGCCGTCGCGGCCGCACCGACGCCGCGCGGTCGTCTCCCGCGGGAGCCTCGGAATGTCCATGCCGCTGGCCGTACCCGGAAAACCGCCCCGCAAACCAGATTCGCCAGGCGGGCCCGCAGGACGTCGACGCGGCGGCGTGGCGCGGCCGGGAAAACCGCTTGCCGGACCGGGAGGGTTCGGAGAGGGTGGGGCCATGACGTACTGACGGTCAGCCCAGGTGAGCCGAGGCCCCGGCGGCGCGGATCCGCGCGCCCGGGTGAGCCGTTGCGCCGTGTGCGCACCCACCCCGAAGTCAGCGTCACCCCCATCCCCGAAGTGAGTCTCGTTGTCGCAGCACACCTTCTTGCGGAAGTCCCTGCCCCGTGCCGTCCCCACCACCGGATCGGCCACCGTCACCGTCTTCGCCTCCGCCCGTAGCTGGATCGAGTCCGACGCCCTCGCGCAGTGCCATCAGGTGGCGGCCCTTGACGGCATGATCCACGTCGCCGCGNTGCCGGACCTGCATCCGGGCAAGGGGGCCCCGATCGGCGCCGCCATGACGTCGACCGTGCTGTACCCGCACCTGGTGGGCTCGGACATCGGCTGTGGCATCGCCGTCTTCCCCGTCCGGCTCAGGCGTGTCGTGCCCGAGCAGCTCGCCGGCCGGTTTCCCGACCTCGACCGTCCGCTGGACCCGGAGCGTGACGCCGACGACCCGGCCTGGGCCGTCGTGGACGGCGACATTCCCGCCGGCCACATTCGAAGGGCTGGGAACGGTGGGCCGAGGCAACCACTTCGTCGAGCTGGCACGCGTCCAGAGCATCCTCGACCCGGGACACGCGGCCCGGCTCGGGATCTCCGCCCGGGACGTCCTCCTCATCGTCCACAGTGGCTCCCGGGGTCTCGGTGAACGCATCCTGCGGGACCACACCGCGGCGCACGGGGCCGGCCCGGCCGCCGATCCCGAGGCGTACCTGGCCAGGCACGACGCCGCCGTGCGCTGGGGAGCCCTCAACCGCCGGCTGCTCGCCGCCCGGGTCCTGCACGCGATCGGCGCCCCGCCCACCGCGCCGATCGTGGACCAGTGCCACAACCTGGTCGAGGTCCGCGACGGGGTGTACCTGCACCGCAAGGGCGCGTCTCCCGGGGACGGCCGCGACGTCCTCGTCGCCGGCACCCGGGGCACCCGCTCCTACCTGGTGGCCACGCACGCCGGGCCGGAGGCCAACTTCTCGGTGGCCCACGGGGCCGGCCGGAAGATGTCCCGGGCCGACGCGCTGCGCCGGGGCCGGGTCAGGCACACCGTCGAGGAACTGCGCCGGACGCCGCTCGGCTCGATCGTGGTGTGTGGCGACCGGCAACTGCTGTTCGAGGAGGCGCCGATGGCGTACAAGCGCATCGAGCAGGTCATCGACGACCTCACCACGCACAACCTGGCCACCCCGGTCGTCTCGACGGTCCCGCTGGTCACCTACAAGACGGCCGAACGCGCGGGCGCCGACACCGCGCGGGCCGGCCGACCCGGACGTCCCGGACACCGTCGCGGCCGGGGCCGGTCGTGACCGCGGGCGGCTACCACCTGCTCATCTCCGCCGGGCGCGGTCCGCGGGAGTGCGCCTGGGCGGTCGCCCAGCTCGTACGCCGCCTGGAAGCCGACTCCGCCCGGCGGGGGATCGTGACGCGCCGGATCCAGGCGGTCCCCGGTGACCGGCCCGGCACCTACCGGTCGGTCCTGGTGCACATCTGCGGCGACGGAGCCGAGGACCTCGTCGACTCGTGGACCGGCACCCTGTGCTGGCAGGCGCCCAGCCCGTACCGGCGGGTGCGCTCCGGACGCAAGAACTGGTACGTGGTCGCACGCCCGGTCCGGGTCGACACGCCGCACACGGTCTTCGCCGAGGCGGACGTCGACATCGTCCCCTGCCGGACCGGCGGGCCGGGCGGACAGCACCGCAACAAGGTCAGCACGGCGGTCCGGGCCACCCACCGCCCCTCGGGCATCGTCGTCGTGGTCGACACGGAACGGCGGTTCGGCGACAACCGCCGCCTCGCCCTGGAGCTGCTGCGGCGCCGGCTGGAACAGCAGGACCGGGCCCGGGCCCGCGCCACCGCGCTTGCCCACTGGCGGGTACACGACGAACTCGTGCGCGGCGATCCCGTCCGCGTGGAACGGCCCGTGACCCGCCCCGGCGGGATCCCGTCCGGGTAGCCGGGGGACCCGCCACACCCTCCGGTGCTCGGCCGGTCGGTCGGGTACCGTACCGCGAGCGGCAGGCGGAACCTGCCTTGTCCGGACGGGTCGGGAAGGATACGGGTGCGGATGCGTCTGCACGTGGGGTGCGCGATGTGGACGCACCGGTCCTGGCAGGGGCGCCTGCTCGCCCACCCACTCGCGGCGCACGAGCGTCTGCGCCACTATGCCCGCTGGTGCAACGCGGTCGAGGGCAACACCACCTTCTACGCGACCCCGGCCCGGGACACCGTCGCGTCGTGGGCGCGGCAGACCGACACCGACTTCCGGTTCGTGACCAAGATCCCGAGGGTCGTCACGCACGAGCGCCGTCTCACCGACGTCGACGAACCGCTGCGGGTCTTCCTGGACGCGGTCGAGCCGCTCGGCCCGCGCGCGCACGCGCTCTGGATCCAACTGCCGGGATCGTTCACCCCCGGCGACCTTCCCACGCTTGCCCGGTTCCTGCGCCGGCTGCCCGGATCCCACCGGTACGCCGTGGAGGTGCGCCATCCCGCGTTCTTCACCGATCCCCGTGCCACCCGGCAGCTCGAACGGGTGCTCGCCCCGGTGGCCGCGGAGTGGATCCCCTTCGACACGACGGCGTTCTTCCGCAGCCCGCCGACCAGCGACGCCGAGCGGGAGGCCTGGGCCAGGAAACCGCGGATGCCGCTGCGGGCGGTCGCGCTGACCGACCGGCCGATCGTGCGGTACCTCGGCCGCGACGATCCCGCGCGGACGGTCGAGGGTTGGCAACACTGGATCGAGGTGATCGTCGGGTGGCTGCGCGAGGGCCGCTCGCCGACCGTCTTCATCCACACCCCGGACAACGCCGAGGCACCCGTACTGGCCCGCCGCTTCCACGCCGACGTGCGTCTACGGGTGCCCGAACTCGCACCACTGCCGGAGCCGTTCCCGGTCGAGCCACCGACCCTCTTCTGACCGCTCCGGTGTCCCGCCCGGCGGCAGCGAAGGGGGGCACCCGAGAACACCTCGGGTGCCCCCCGTGTCCGGCGCGGTCAGCCGGCGGGCCGCCCGTCCGTCACCGACGGCCCGGCAGGCGTACCGTGACGTCGTCCGTCACCACGGTGGTGCCGGGGACGATCGGACTGGTCATCGTGCTGGTGACCGTGCCCGTGCCGGGAAGCAGACCCAGCACCTTGACGGTGTACGACACCGAGCCGCCCGGTGCCGGGTCGGTGCTGGTGACCCGCAGGTCGCCGGTGGGCAGGGCACCGGCCGGCAGCGAGGCGCCGCCGCTGCCGTCCGCGTTCTCCGCCCCGACCAGGTACGGCTGGTTGTTCGGGTTGGCCGGCAGCGCGGCCGGGTCGTAGGCGAAGACGATGTCCTGAACGCCGTTCAGCCCGATCCAGACCTGGAAGTGCCGGTTCGAGGTGGTGCCCCAGACGTTGACCTGCCACTCCACGACCACCCACCGCTCAGAGCCTGCGGAGAGGATGGCGGCGTACACGCCCGGGGCCCCGGTGCCGTCCAGGTCGGTCCAGAACGGCGCCAGGATGTTGTTCGGGCGTGCCGGATCCGGTAGCGAGGCGGGCAGCTGGCAACAGTTGTTGTCCTCCGCGGTGGCCGGCCCGACGACGAGGTAGCCGTTCGAGTCCACCGCCAGCGAGGTGTACCTCTCGCCGTTGAAGACGAACTCCGGCACGGTGAACGTGAGCAGGTCCTCGTCACCGATGGTCTGCGGCGAGATACCGAACCCGGCGAGCGGAAGCCACGCACCGGCGACGGTCCCGGCGCCGAGCGACGGGACACCCGCCTTCCGACCGGCGAGCGTGACGTTCTTCCGTTCCGCCTTCAGCGGGCTGGTCACCTTCGCCCCCGAGGCCGACGTGATCGGCAGCAGCGCGGTCGTGGTGGTGGCCAGGTCCACCGTCGTCGTCCTCGACGAGTTGTTCTGGGCGGTCACCGTGCAGGTGCTGGTGCCGAGCCAGGACACCGAGTCCGGTGTGCAGGCGGTGGTGAGGCTGACGTCGCCCTGCTGGGGCACGAACGCGACCGGCAGGTGCAGGGTCGGCAGCTTCGCGGTCGCCGGCACCAGTCGGATCTCGCCGAAGTACTGCGCGGTCGGCGCGGTCGACGAGATCTCGATCCGGAGCTGGACCGACTTGCCCGGCTTGACGGTGAACGACTGCGGCGAGACGGTGATCCGGCTGCCGGCCGGTGAGGTCACCTTCACCGTGTAGCGCTGGGTCTTGCCGCTGACGTTCTTCGCGGTACGGACCGTGCTGATCCGGCCCGGCATCACCTTGGCGTCGACCGAGGGCAGGTTCAGGTCGATCGCCCGGACCGGGTCGGCGCCGAGCGCGAGCATCCGGTCGGCGGTCTCGTCGAAGGTCAGACCGGGCTCGTCGGCCTTGGTGAGGTCGAGACGGCCGGCGCCGTAGTCCAGCGGATCGGCCCTGGTGGTCTCGTCCTCCTTGAGCACGTCGGTCTTGGCCGTGGTCATCATCGCCGACTTGATCTGGCCTGGCGTCCAGTCCGGGTGCGCGGCCGCCAGCAGCGCGGCGGCACCGGCGATGTGCGGTGCGGACATCGAGGTACCGGCGATCGCCTGGTAGTACTGGCCGGCCGGGCCGCCGGAGACGTCGTCCGGCGTCGGCGTGTTACCGGCGAGGATCTGCACGCCCGGCGCGGTGATGTCCGGCTTGAGGACCAGCCCGCCCGGTCCCCGCGACGAGAACGCCGCCATCACGTCGCCCTTGCCGGCACCCTTCTGGCCCGCGGTGAACGAGGCGGTCACCCCGGTGTGTCCGGCCATGAAGTTCTTGAACTGGGTGCCGTCCGCCAGGTGCACGGTGGGCAGGAAGTGGTTGTCGGTCTCGACGTCCTGCAGGCTCGGGTTGTAGAGGATCATCCCGGCCGCACCGCCCTGGGCCACGTTGTAGCCCTTCTCGACCCGGCCGTTCACCCCGCGCTGACACGCCACGATCTTGCCGGCGAAGATCCCGGCCGCGGCCGGGGCCTGGCAGTAGGCGCCGCCGCCGTACCCGGGCACCGACTCGGCCAGCACCACCGGGGTGGGATCCGGCACGCCGGCGGTGATCGAGGCACCGGTCAGGGTCAGGGTGTCGCCGCCGCTGCGCAGCGTCAGCGTCGAGCTGAACTCGCGGGTCTGGGTGGAGGCCGCGACGGTGGTCACCCACGGGACGTAGTTGTCCACGGTGCCGGCACCCGGCCCGGAGTTGCCGGCCGAGGCCGCGACGAAGACGCCCGCCGCGTACGCGTCGAGGAACGCCAGCATGCTCGGGTCGGTGGCGCCGCCGCCACCGCCGCCGATGGAGTAGTTGATGACGTCGACACCGTCCCGCACCGCCTGCTGGATGGCGTTGACGATGTCGGAGGNGAAGCCGCCCTGCGGGCCGAGAACCTTGTAGACGGACAGCCAGGCGCCGGGCGCGATACCGGCCACCGGGCCGCGCTCGACCCCGAAGACCTCCGCCGAGGAGACGACGTTGCCGACCGCGGTCGAGGCGGTGTGCGTGCCGTGACCGCCGCTGTCCCGGGCCGACGGGTAGACGTCGTCGCCGACCACCCGGTCGTAGGTGTCCAGGAAGCGGGCGCCGCCGATCAGCTTGTTGTTGCACCGGAAGACGTCCACCTCCGGCGTGAGCGGGTTGTCGCCGAAGTCGCAGGTACGCGGCGTGCCGTCCGGCTTCGGCGGTGGCGCGCCGAGGTTGCCCTGGTCGGCGAAGGAGGGGTGCTCCGGCCACGCGCCGGTGTCGATGACGCCGACGATGACGCCCCTACCGGCGTTGCGGGTGCCGCCGAGCTGGGGGTAGAGCGAGGTGGCCCCGATGAAGGCGCCGCTGGAGTCGGTCAACGGCTTGCGCAGGGTGTCCTGCTGCACGGCGACGACACCGTCGATCTTCAACAGTTCCGCGACCTGGTTGGCCGGCAGGATGGCGGAGACACCGCCGTACACCGTGCGCAGGCGCTGCCCGACCCTCGCCGTCGGGACCCGCTTGCTCAGGTCCTTGAGGAACGCGTTCTCCCGGCTGGCCAGATACTCGGTGTAGCGCTTCTCCGCCGGGGANCCGGACAGCTTACGGCCGGTCTTGCGCGGGCTGGTCGGTGCGTACCCGCTGACGCCGCCCGCGTAGCTGGCCACCGGGTCGTAGTCCAGCTTCACCAGAACCGGGATCGGGGTGGCGTCCTTGCGGCCGAGCAGCGCGGGGTCGGTCTGGGCGAGGCTACTGCTCGGGGCCTTCGCACCGCGCACCACGCCGGCTGGGCTGAGCGCGGTGGCGGTGAACGACGGCGCCGGTTTCGCCGAACCCGCACTGGCGGTGGCGACCAGTGCCATTGGCGGAAGCAGGGCTGCCGCGAGCCCCACGCGTAGCCAAAGGTGTTGTCTCATAGGGTTTCCTCTCGAGACCTGGGGTCGTGCGCATGGTTCCACGATGTGGATCTCGGCGCCAGATCCGGAGAGACGGCCGTCGACGAACGACCAGACAGTCGTCTTTGACGATCTGAAGAACCGTCGGGTCACCCGGCACCGGTCGCCAGTGGACAAGACGGCAGGAACGGGCGACTCGCCTTCTGGCACCTGGTCCTGCCCGTCGGTCCGGCCTGGCGAACGGCGTCACGCGGCGAGGTGGCGTACCGGTGGTCTCCCCGTCACCGGCGCGGCCCGCGCCGGATCACCGTGCGTCGTCGGGCGCGTCGACGGCGAGGCCGCGCGTGGTGCCGCGGTGTCGGGTCGGGGCTGGGCCCGGGTGGTCGGCTCCACCTCGCTGGTCCGGTGGTGTTCGCCGGTCTGGCGGTAGAGGTCAGCCGGAGGCTGCGGGACGGGCCACACGGGTGGAGGGTGGCGCGGACGGCGCCTCTCCGTTCGCGTGCCCCTCGCCGCGCGCGTGACCTCGGCCACATCCGGTCGCCACAGGGGGCGGAGGTGGCACGGTGGACCGCGGGGCCGGCCGAGCGGCGGTCGCCCCGGCGGGTGTTCGGACGGAGTGTCGCGGTGGGACGAGGGCCGGGTCGACCACGGGGAAAGGCGCTGCCGAGCTGGGCGGCGGTCGCGCTGGCGGTGGCCGGCGGTGTGGGCTCGGCCGCGCAGAACCTCATCAACGCCGAGTTGGGCAGACGGGCCGGCCACCCGGTGGTGGGTGGGCTGGTGAACAACGCCGGTGGGCTGCTCCTCGTCCTGCTCGGTGTGCTGGCGCTGCCGTCGATGCGATCCGGGCTGCGTGTGCTGTGGCGGGCCCGGCTGCCGTGGTGGACGTATCTGGGCGGGCTCTGCGGCACCTACTTCATCGCCGTCGCCACCTACGCGGTGCCGGTGCTCGGGGTCGCGGTCTTCACCATCGCCCAGGTCGCCGGGAACAGCGCCGGCGGGCTCGTCGTCGACCGGACCCGNCTCGCCCCGGCCGGCCGGCTCGGGCTGACCGGGCCCCGGCTGGCCGGGGCACTGCTCGGCATCGGCGCGGTGGCGCTGGCGCAGGTCGGGCGGCCGCTGGGCGACCTGGCACCGGGCCTGGTGCTGCTCGGCGTGGCCGGCGGCGCCGTGATCGCCGTCCAGGGAGCGTTGAACGGGCGACTCTCCTCCGTCGGCAACCCGGCCGCCGCGACCGCGACCAACTTCGTGGTCAGCGCCGGTTCGATGACGGCCCTGGCCGCCGTCACCGGGGTGCTCGGCCGGCTCGGCGGCGTCGACTGGCCCTCCGGCTGGTATCTCTACCTCGGCGGCGTGTTCGGGGTGGGGATCACCGTCGTGGTGCTGCTCGGGATCCGGTCGGTGGGGCTGCTCCGTACCGGGCTGGCCCTGGTCGCCGGTCAGCTCGGCGGGGCGTTGCTGCTCGACGTGCGGCCGGGCGGCCCGGGCGCGAGCCTGCCGGTGCTGGCCGGGGCGCTGCTCACCCTCCTCGCCGTGGTGGTCTCCGGGCGGGCGGCCCGCAACGCTCCCACCGCCACCTGACCGCGTCACCGCNCCCCGTGTCCCCGGCCTGCCACACGCCCGGGCCGTGCCCGTGGTCCCGTGGGAGGGTCGCCCGTGGCCCTGTCCCTGACCGGCCGCGGGTGGGCCACGCGGCGGATGGCAGACTGGTGACCGTGACCGACTCCGCCGTCGTCCGTGAGCCCGCCGTCGTCCGGGTCAGGCCCCACCGCATCCGGGTGGTCTGCTGGATCGCGGCGCCGGTGCTGGTCGTGACGTTCGTCCTGCTCGCCGTCGGGTTGCACGGCTCGACCGGTGCGGGGCAGGCGACGTTCCAGCGGGGAGACCAGCTCGCCATGGCCGGGTTGGGCGTCCTCGGCGCCGCGGCGGTGCTGCTCTTCACCCGGCCGCTGGTGGAGGCGGACGCCCGGGGTATTCGGGTACGCAACGTCGTCGGCGGGTACGAGCTGCCCTGGGACGTCGTCCGGGGGATCCGGTTCGACCGGGGTTCCGCCTGGGCCAGCGTGGAGCTGGACGACGACGAGCTGTTGCCGATCCTCGCCCTGCAGGTGGTGGACCGGGAGCGGGCGGTCGACGGGGTGCGGGCGTTGCGTACCCTGCACGCCGCCCACCACCGGACGTCGGCCGATCCGGGGTAGGCGTCGCAGGCGGCGGCCACCGGTGGTGGTGACCGTGGGAGGCGTCGATCGGGTCCGGGAGGGCCGGGCCCCGGGGCGTCCTCGTCCAAGGTTCCGGCGTCATCCGGTGCCCGTTTTGCCATTGTGCGGGCCGACCTGTTAGTCTTGCTGTGTCGACCGCTGTCCTCGGGCTGTGCTCGTTGCGGTGAGCGTGACGAACGCGCCCGGACAGTTGCGAAGCGGAGCGCCTGCTCCCACCCGAGTCGCCGTTCGTGGTGGCCGGGTCCGGTCACCGGTTCGGCTTCGCCGAACCGGGCGTTGATCCTCCGGGATCTTCTCATGGCCGGTCGAGCAGGCCCTGGCACGTGCCAGGGCCTTCTGCTTGTGGTCGACACACCGCAGACCGGCCGTCGCTGACGCGGGGCCGGTGAAGGATCACCACGAGGAGGCCCCATCAGCGTCGAGCCACGCGTGAACGAGCAGATCCGGGCACGTGAGGTCCGACTGGTCGGCCCTGAGGGTGAGCAGGTGGGCATCGTCCCGCTCGAGCGCGCCCTGCAGCTGGCCGCGGACGTCGACCTGGACCTGGTCGAGGTTGCGCCCATGGCACGCCCACCGGTGTGCAAGCTCATGGACTTCGGCAAGTACAAGTACGAGAGTGCGCTCAAGGCGCGCGAAGCCAGGCGCAACCAGCAGCAGACCGTCATCAAGGAGATGAAGCTCCGCCCGAAGATCGATCCGCATGACTACGAGACCAAGAAGGGTCACGTGGTGCGGTTCCTCAAGGCGGGCGACAAGGTCAAGGTGACGATCATGTTCCGAGGTCGCGAGCAGAGCCGACCGGAGCTGGGCTACCGGCTCCTGCGCCGGCTCGAGTCCGAGATCTCGGACCTGGGGTACGTCGAGGCCGCTCCGAAACAGGACGGTCGTAACATGATCATGGTCTTGGCTCCGCATCGGGCCACCAGGGCCGCCGCCTCGGCGGCGAGGTCGGGTTCGTCGCGCGAGCGGGAGTCCGGTGCCGGGGCACCGCCGGCCGGGGGCACGTCGCCGAGGTCGGCCGGATCCGCCGGGACAGCCGGCGAGTAGCAGGGGAGAGACGCACCAAGATGCCGAAGATGAAGAGCCACACCGGGATGGGCAAGCGGGTCAAGGTGACCGGCCGGGGCAGGATCGTTGCCCAGCAGGTCGGAATGCGCCACAACCTGGAGAAGAAGCCTTCCACCCGGNCTCGCCGGCTCACCGGCACGGTCGAGGTGGCCAAGGCCGACTACAAGCGGATCAAGAAGCTGCTGGCCCGCTGACGCGCGCGCCTGATCGTCAGAAGGAGAGTAGTTGAGATGGCACGCGTCAAGCGGGCAGTAAACGCTCAGAAGAAGCGTCGCACCGTGCTGGCGGCCGCCAGCGGCTACCGGGGCCAGCGCTCCCGGCTCTACCGCAAGGCCAAGGAGCAGGTGCTGCACTCGNTGCAGTACGCCTACCGGGACCGGCGCGACCGCAAGGGCGACTTCCGGCAGCTGTGGATCACCCGGATCAACGCGGGTGCGCGCGCCAACGGGATGACCTACAACCGGCTCATCCAGGGGCTCAAGCTGGCCGGGGTGGAGGTCGACCGCAAGATCCTGGCCGACCTCGCGGTCAACGACCCGACGGCCTTCGCCGCCATCGTCGAGGTCGCCCGTGCCGCCGTCGCGGCCGAGGGCACCGGCGGCGCCGCGGCGCAGGCCGCCTGACCTCGCGACATCCGATCGAGGCGTCCCACGTGCCGGTCGACCCGCAGGTGGGACGCCTCGACCATGTCTGCACCAGGGAGCAACCACTGTTCACCCCCCGTACCCCGCGGATCGTCGCGGCGCGGCGGTTGCACCGCCGCCGCGAGCGGGACCGGACCGGCCGATTCCTCGCCGAGGGGCCGCAGGCCGTCCGGGAGGCCCTGGCCACCCCGAGTGTCGTCGTCGAACTGTTCGGCACACCCGCCGGTCTGGACCGGCACGCCGGCCTGGCGGCGACCGCCGCCGACGCCGGGATCCCGGTCTCCGCGCTGACCGACGAGGCGCTCGCCGCGCTGGCCGAGACCGTCACCCCGCAGGGGATCGTCGCGCTCTGCCGCCAGTTCGACGTGCCGCTCGCCGAGGTGGTGCGCCGCCGGCCCCGACTGGTCGCCGTGCTCGCCGAGATCCGGGATCCGGGCANCGCCGGCACGGTACTGCGGACCGCCGACGCGGCCGGAGCCGAGGCGGTGGTGTTCGCCGGCGACGCCGTCGACCCGTACAACGGCAAGTGTGTCCGGGCCTCCGCCGGAAGCCTGTTCCACGTCGACGTGGTCCGGGCCGCCGACCCGGCCGAGGCGGTCGCGGCGCTGCGCGGCGCCGGACTCACGGTGCTGGCCGCCTCCGGCTACGGCGAGACCGACCTGGACGACCTCGCCGACGCGGGCGGACTGGCCGTTCCCACCGCCTGGCTCTTCGGCTCGGAGGCGCACGGGCTGACGGCCGGGTTGGCCGAGGCGGCCGACGCGCGGGTCCGGGTGCCGCTGCACGGGCGCGCCGAGAGCCTCAACCTGGCTGCCGCCGCGGCGGTTTGCCTGTACGCTTCCGCAAGAGCACTGCGTCCCGGACGGCGGACCGCCCCGGGGACGCGAACCACGACCGGGGAGATGTCGACCTGATGACCGTGTGCGGTGCGTCGGGCACGCGACGCCGCTCGTTTAGCCAGCCCGCCGGTGTCGGCGGGCGGCAGGGCTGACCCACACCTCCCTGCGGACCTTCCCACCGGCGGGCTGCGGCCGAGCCGCCCGTCCGTAGACTCTGATGGCCGCCCGTGAGGGCCGCCCACCGACCTGTCCGCACCGTCGCCGGGTACATGGTGTTTCCGCAGGGTCGCCGTTGCCGCGCCGCCGCGGTACCGCCTCGTCGCCGTACCGGGGCGACCCGGGTCGACGTGGCCCGCCGGGGCATCCACCGCGACGCGGCGGGACATCCGACGCGCCAGGTCGCGGGGGACCGCCCGCGACGCAGAGGGAGTAGCTGCACGTCATGACCTATCGCAACGACCCGTACGACCCCAAACAGGTCGCCCTGCTCGCCCCGGAGGCACTGGAGGCGGCGGTCGCCGGGGCGACGGCCGCGTTCGACGCCGCCACCGATCCCGACACGCTGGCCGAGTTGCGCCGGCAGCACCTGGGCGACCGCGCGCCCGTCTCGCTGGCCCGCCGCGAGATCGGCGCGCTGCCGCCGGCGGCCAGGGCCGACGCCGGCAGGCGGGTCAACGAGGCCCGTCGGAGGATCGAGACCGCGTACGCCGAACGGCTCGCGGTGGTGCAGGCGGCCCAGGCCGAGCGGATCCTCGCCGAGGAGCGGGTGGACGTGACCCTTCCGTCCGACCGGCGGCCGCGCGGGGCGCGGCACCCGGTGAGCACGCTCGCCGAGCGGATCGGCGACCTCTTCGTCAGCATGGGCTACGAGATCGCCGAAGGGCCGGAGGTGGAGCTGGAGTGGACCAACTTCGACGCCCTCAACATCGGCCCGGACCACCCCGCCCGGGGCACCATGGACACCTTCTACCTGGACGTTCCGGGAATCGTGCTGCGCACCCACACCTCGCCGGTGCAGGCCCGTACGATGCTCGCCCGCAAGCCGCCGATCTACGTCGTCTGTCCCGGCCGNGTCTACCGCACCGATGAGCTGGACGCCACCCACAGCCCGGTCTTCCACCAGGTGGAAGGGCTGGTGGTGGACGAGGGCATCACCATGGCCCACCTGCGCGGAACCCTGGACCACTTCGCCCGGGCGCTGTTCGGACCGGAGGCGCGCACGCGGTTCCGTCCGCACTACTTCCCGTTCACCGAGCCGTCCGCGGAGTTCGACGTCTGGTTCCCGCAGCACCGCGACGGTCCCCGGTGGGTCGAGTGGGGTGGCTGCGGCATGGTGAACCCGCGGGTGCTGGTCGCCTGCGGTATCGACCCGGACGTCTNCTCCGGGTTCGCGTTCGGGATGGGCATCGACCGGAGCCTGATGTTCCGGCACGGCATCGGCGACATGCGCGACATGGCCGAGGGGGACGTGCGGTTCACCCGCGCCTTCGGGGTCGAGGTGTAGCGGCGATGCGCGACGACGTGACGGACGCGGTGGACGACGGAACGGATGCGGTGGTCTGAGTCATGCGAATTCCCCTTTCCTGGCTGCGCGAGTATGTCGAGCTTCCCGCCGAGCTGAGCACCGAGGAGCTGGACCGGGCACTGGTCAACCTCGGCATCGAGGTCGAGTCCATCGTGGACCTGCGCCAGACGGTCACCGGCTCGCTGGTGGTCGGCGAGGTCCTCGACATCGAGGAGCTGACCGGGTTCAAGAAGCCGATCCGGTTCTGCCGGGTGGACGTCGGGGACGCCAACGGCACCGGCGAGCCGCAGGAGATCATCTGCGGGGCGAGGAACTTCGCCCCCGGCGACCGGGTGGTGGTGATCCTCCCCGGTGGGGTCCTCCCCGGCGGGTTCGCCATCTCGGCCCGGAAGACGTACGGGCGGATGTCCAACGGGATGATCTGCTCGGCCCGCGAACTCGGCATCGGCGACGACCACTCCGGCATCCTGGTGCTGCCCGAGGACGTCCCCGCCAAGCCCGGTGACGACGCGCGCCCGGTCATCGGGCTCGACGACGTGGTNGTCGAGGTCGAGATCACCCCCGACCGGGGGTACGCGATGTCGGTCCGCGGCCTGGCCCGGGAACTGTCGCACGCCTTCGACGTCCCGTTCCGGGACCCGGCGCAGCTGGCCGCGCCGGGGGCGACCGCCACGCCGGCGTACCCGGTGCGGGTCGTCGACACCGTCGGGTGCGACCGGTTCGCGGCCCGGGTGGTCCGGGGCATCGACCCACGTGCCGAGACCCCGCAGTGGATGCGGCGGCGTCTCACCATCGCCGGCATCCGGAGCATCTCGCTCGCCGTCGACATCACCAACTACCTGATGTTGGAGCTCGGCCAGCCCATGCACGCGTTCGACCTGGACGCGCTGCGCGGCGAGCTGGTGGTGCGCCGGGCGGTGGCCGGGGAACGGCTGACCACCCTGGACGGGGTCGACCGCGAGCTGCACCCCGAGGACCTGGTCATCTGTGACGCCGGGCTGCCCAACCCCCTCGCCGGCCCCGACGCCGGGGTGCCGGTCTCGCTCGCGGCGGTGATGGGCGGCGAGACCACCGAGGTCGTCGCCAGCACCACCAACGTGCTGTTCGAGGCGGCGCACTGGGATCCGGTGGTGGTCGGCCGGACCGCCCGGCGACACCGGCTGTTCAGCGAGGCGGCGAAGCGCTGGGAACGGGGCGTCGACCCGACCCTGCCACTGGTCGCGCTGGAGCGGGCGGTGACGCTGCTGACCACGTACGGCGGTGGCACCGCCGGGGACGAGGTGCTGGACATCGACCACACCAGGGCTCCGGCACGGATCGTCATCGACGCGGACCTGCCGGCCCGGCGGGTCGGGGTACCGTACCCGCCGGAGCGGGTGGTCGAGCTGCTGGAGCGGGTTGGCTGCACGGTGTCCCGGGACGACGCGCGCAGCGCCAGCGGGGCCGGCCTCTCCGGCGGCCGGCACGCCAGCGGCCCGCCGATCCTGGTGGTGACCCCGCCGGCGTGGCGGCCNGACCTCACCGACCCGGCCGACCTGGTCGAGGAGGTCGTCCGGCTGGACGGCTACGACCGTGTGCCGTCGGTCCTGCCACCCGCCCCACCCGGGCGTGGGCTCACCCCGACGCAGCGGCGCCGCCGTTCGGTCAGCCGGGCGCTGGCCGAGAACGGCTACGTGGAGGTGCTCACCCACCCGTTCGTGGCCCCGGAGACCTTCGACCGGCTCGGTCTGCCGGCCGACGATNCGCGGCGTACGACGGTGCGGGTCGCCAACCCGCTCTCCGACACCGACCCGCTGCTGCGGACCACGCTGCTGGCCACGCTCCTCGGCGCGCTGCGCCGCAACGTCAGCCGCGGGCAGCGGGATCTCGCGCTCTACGAGGTCGGCCTCGTCTTCACACCCCGGCCGCAGGCTGGCGAGCCGCCGAAGATGGGGGTGGCGCACCGGCCCAGCGACGCCGAGTTCGCCGCCGCCGACGCGGTCCTGCCGGAGCAGCCCTGGCACGTCGCCGCGGTCCTCAGCGGCGACATCGAGCCGGCCGGCTGGTGGGGTCCCGGGCGGCCGGCGGGCTGGGCCGACGCGATCGAGGCGGGCCGGATCGTGCTCGCCTCCGCCGGCATCCCGGAGGAACGGATCGTCGTGCGGCAGGCCACGTACGCCCCGTGGCACCCGGGCCGCTGCGCCGAGTTCCTCGTCGACGGCGTCACGGTCGGGTACGCCGGTGAGCTGCACCCGGCGGCGGTGGCGGCGTTGGAGCTGCCGGCCCGGACGAGCGCGATGGAGATCGACCTGGACGCGCTACCCGCCGCGCCGGTCGTGTCGGCGCCCCGGATCTCCGCGTACCCGCCGGCGCTGATCGACGTGGCGTTGGTGGTGGATGCCGAGGTGCCCGCCGACGAGGTCCGGCGGGCGATCGTCGACGGTGCCGGTGACCTGCTGGAATCAGTCCGGCTCTTCGACGTCTACGAGTCGGCGCAACTGGGCGAGGGACGCAAGTCGTTGGCGTACAAGCTGGTGTTCCGGGCCCCGGACCGGACCCTGACCGGCGAGGAGGCGGTCGCGGCCCGGGACGCGGCGGTGGCCGAGGCGGCGCGTCGCTGCGGCGCGGTGCTGCGCGGTGCCTGACGTCCGGCCTGCCGGGTCGTCCCCCGGCAGGCCGGCCCTGGCCGGCGTCCGTCGTCCTCGGACGGCGCACACCCTTCTCCGTCGATGTCATGATCTGTCGGATTCGATCTGTCACGTCCGGCGTTCCGGCCGCTAGGCTCGACACAGCGGTACCTGTGGCCGGTGCCGTGGCCCGGCATCGAGGAGACGCCGAGGCCCGCGGTCGGCGGCTCGGGAGTGCGGGTGGACAGACGTGGAGCGGTGCTCATCGAGCTNGGTGAGGATCGCGGCCTGCTGACGGAGGAGCCCGAGCCGTCAGCCGGGTCGCGGCGGCTCGCCACGCGGTGGCGGGCCGCTGTCCTGGTCGTGCTCCTGGTCCTGCTCAGTCTCGGCGCCGCTGACGCCCCGGGCGGACGACTGCGAGCCGCCGGCGTCATCGACGTGCCGACCGGGAGCACGTACTTCGTCGCCGGCGATCTGCTGCTGGTCTCCCTCGTCGAGAGCACGGCGGGCGGGCGCACCGGCCGCCTCACCGCGTACGCGCTGCCGGACGGTTCCCGGCGCTGGACCGTGCCGACCGATCCGGCCGGCCGCTACTCCGGTGACCTGATCGGGGACGTGCTCCTGACCGCCGAGGTCAGCATGGTGGGACGCGGCACCGTCACCACCGCCCGCTCCGCGTCGTCCGGCGNCGTGCGGTGGAGCCGGCCGGGGCGGGTGCTGCGGACGCCGGACAGCACGATCGGGCTCGGCGTCTGGGAGGTCCGCAGCCGGTCCGGGGCGGGACGGCGGCTGGAGGACGCCGTCGAGGCCGTCGACCTGGCCACCGGNGCGGTGCGNTGGCGGCTGCCGCTGTCCTCGACCGCGGTGGTGCAGCCGGTACCCGGCGATCCGCCCCGGGTGCTGGTGGTCCACGACACCGTGGAGGCCGAGCTGTACGACCTGGCCACCGGCGCCGTCGTCGGGACCGGCCGGCTGCCGCCGGCCGACTACGCACAGCACAACCCGCGGGTGATCGACGGTCGCCTGGTGCTGCGCCACCCCGACCGGACGGGCTTCTCGGTCACCGGGTACGACCTGCCGGACCTGACCCCTCGCTGGAGTCGTCCCGACGTCCGGGCCGGCGACGCGGTGCGCGACTGTGGCGGCCTGGCCTGCCTGGACGGCGAGAACCAGGTGGTCGCCCTCGACCCGCACACCGGCGTCGAGCGGTGGACCCGGGCCCGGCCGCTCGGGTGGCACTCGATCGTCTGGGCTCCGGACATCCTGATCCGGCCCGATGCGTACGACGGGCGCACCCTGCTCGCGGTGGCCGACGGCGGGTCGCTGGAGATTCTCGGCGCCCTGCCGGCCGGTGTGGTGGACTGCCGGGCCGGCCCCGCCGTCCTCGTCTGCCGGACCGCCTCCGACCGGTTGGGCCTGTGGCGGTTCCGGCGCTGATCGTCCGGCGCGTCGGATGTGTCATGTCTCGGGATCCAGCCGGCTCACCGCGTACAGCCCGGGCAGGTCGCGGACGGTGATCCTGCGGTAGTCGGTGTCGACGAGCCCGTCTGCCCGCAGTTCGCGCAGGATCTTCTCCACGGTGGTTCCCGCCGTACCGCAGGCCGTGGCGAGTTCCTGCTGGGTGAGGTGGACGTCGACGACGATGCCGTCCCGGGTCCGCCGGCCATGGGTGTGGGCTAGTTCGGCGAGGATCCGGGCCACCCGGACGCGGGCCGGGTAGGTGAACTCGGTCCGCCGGTGGTTCGACCACCGAAGCCGGTCGGCGACCATGGCGACGAGTTCGAGCGCCGCGTCGGGGTGCCTTCTGAGGAACAGTTTGANCTGCTCCAACGGGATGACGTTGACCAGCGCGGTGCCGCAGGCCGTCACGGTGGCCGAGCGGGGCTTGCCGTCCAGCGCCGACATCTCACCGACCAGGTCGCCGCCGAACCTGATCGCGAGCAGCGTCGTCCGGCCGTTGGGCAGACTCGCGGTCACCTTCGCCAGCCCGCGGCGCAGCAGGACGAGGTGAGATTCTTCGCTGCCCTGCAGGATCAGGATCTCCCCTGGTGACATCCGACGCGGCACACCGATCCCGAGCAGATCGGCCCGCGCCTCGGCGTCGAGTCGGGCCAACAGCGTTCCGTGGGGCCAGGTGGCAGTGCCATGTGGGTGGGGTGGGCTCGGCAGGGCACGTCCGGGCTTCCGTGGCCTCATGTCGTCGAAGGGTATCCGGACGTGCGCTGTGCGCAACATCGATGGAGGTTGGCATAGGTCGGGGAGCCACAGCAGGGCCCAACAGAGGAGTGCGACGGGTGCCGCCTCCGGCACGGCCAGCAGATCAGCGATGTCGGTGAGCCGAAGTGGGGACATGCCCCCAGCGAAGCCACATTGGCCGGGACACACCTCTCCACCGGAGGGAGTGACGCCGTGCCGACCGTACGAGACCGGAGGCACGAGATGCCGTACTAATACGGAGTCTTCTCCTCGCCTCGGCGGTTCGATCGGTCACCGCGGCCCGCCGGCGGGGCGGGTGCCGATGGCAGAGGAGAGTGGACATGGAACAGCCGGAGCGGCGACTGCTGATCGCCGTGGACATGGAGCGGTACAGCCGGCGGACGAATCTCCAACAGTACGAGGCGCAGAGGGCGTTCCAACTGGTGTTGCACGAGGCGGCGACCGCCGTGGGACTCGACCGGATCTCGTGGAGGACGCAGCAGGCCGGCGACGGCGAGCTGGCCATCCTGCCGACCGACGCCCGGGAACCTCGGGTGATCGGTCGGCTGGTGCCGGAGCTCGATCGTCTGCTACGCCGATACAACGCCGATCGGCTGCCGGAGGCACGGGTACGGCTGCGTGTGGCGCTGCACCAGGGGATGGTCCATCTGGACGGCGCCAACGGATTCCCGGGAAGCGCGGCGGTCGAGGTCTGCCGGCTCTGCGACGCCGACCAACTGAAGCACGCCCTGGCCGCCTTTCCCAACGCCGGTGTCGCTCTGATCGTCTCTGACGGCATCTACCGCGACGTGGTGGNGGAGTATCCGGAGGAGTTGCGGCCGGAGCGTTTCCGCCGGGTGGAGGTGCGCCATCCCGGTAAGGACTTCCGTCAGCCCGCCTGGATCTGCGTGATCGACGAGGATCTGTCGACACTGCCGGAGTGGACGGATCTCACCGAACCGGCTCCGGGCACGAGACCCGGCCGTGACCCGAGGCGGTCGTCNCCCGGTGCCCGGGGGCGGTCCGTCCCGAGGGATCGGTCGGGGTGGGCCTCCGGTGCCGGTATCCGAACCGGCGACGTACGGGTGCACGGCCCGAACGCCATCGGGCACGGTGCGCTGGCCATCGGGTCGGTCGGGGACAACGCGCGCATCCGTGGCGAGGGCGCTGACCGGTGAACGTGTCGACGACACCCCCGCAGGCGTGGACCGCGTTCGGCGACGACGGGCCCACCGCACCCTCACCGGACGTCGCGCCGGAGGTCGCCGACGCCGCGGCGGAGCCGGTCGGTGCGCCACCCGACACCGGCCCGACGGATGCGCCGCCGGGNCACGCCGTCCCGGCGGACCCGGCCGACGTCGAGGACATCACGGACCTGGATGACGACGGGGAGGAGGAGAGCCCGCCCGAGGCCACCGACATCCTGGCCCGACTTGCCGATGTGCTTGGCCTGGGTGCGGGGATCAGCACCGGCGCCGTCCGGGTCGATGGCCAGAACGCCACCGGGCACGGCGCGGTGGCGGTGGGCACCATCAACGTCACCGTTCCCGGCGGGGACGGTGAGGACATCTGGTGCCAGATTCTCCCGGCGGCCGGAGTCCGAGAGATGGCGGCCAGCTACGCGACCGCGCCGTCCGACGAGCAGCTCGACGCGCGGCTGCGGCGGCAGCACCTGGTCTGCCTGGGCGGGCGGCCGGGAACGGGTCGTTACACCAGCGCCTGTCTCGCCCTCGCCCGCCGCCGCTCGGCCGACCGGGTCGGTGTCCTCTCGGTGCGACGGCTTTCCGATCTCATCCGTACCGAGGCGCTGCGTGGTGGTCACGGGTACCTGCTGCGCCTCGACCCGGAGCAGCCCGTGGATGGGCTCACCTGGGTGGCGCTGGCCGCGCGGCTGCGGGACCTGGACGCCAACCTCGTCGTGCTCACCGATCTCGACCAGCCCGGTCCGAGACTGGCGAACGAGCTGGTGGAGCACCGTCCGGCCAGCGCGGCGGAGGTCTTCCGTGCGCACGTGCGCGCTCGTCTCCGCGGCCGCTGTCTCGACGCCGGTGCCTGCGGTGACGGGAGCTGCGTGGCGGCCTATGTCGACGGGGAGCTGAGCACCCAGCCGCTGCTGCGGACCTACCTGGGTGGCCAGCCGCGCCCGGGGGAGGTGGTGCGGCTGGCCGAATCGATCGCACGNCGCACGCCACGCGGGTCGGCGCTGGCGGAGCTGCTGGATCAGCTGCTGCCGGAGCAGATGCGCCGCCGGGCGCGGGAGATTCTCGACCCGGACGGGGCGGAGGCACCGCCGATGCCGGGCGGGGCGGACTACCTGCGGGCGTTCCGGCTGTCCTGCGCGGTACTCGCGGGCCTTCCGGTGTCGGAGATCGACCGGGCCGCCCGTCGACTGCTCGGCGGGCCCTCCGCCGAGGTGATGGGTCACCCGTCCGGCCTGCGGCAGCCGGACCTGGACGTGCTGCTTGGCAACCCGTTGCGTCAGGCGGTCGTGGTGGACGGGCCGGTTGGCGGCCGGCGCATGCGTTTCGCGGAATCGGCGGAGAAGCTGCCGATGTACATGCTCGAGGCGGCCTGGTCGGGATGGGGGATCCCGGACCGACTCCTGAACTGGCTGGCGGACCTGGCCTGTTCGACAGGCCCTGGCGTCCGCCAGGCCGCCGCCGGAGCCATCGGTTGGTCAGCCGGGCATGACGTGCGGGCGGCGATAAGGGTTGTCGGTGAGCTGGCCCGGGACCGTCGCCCGCGGGTGCGGCAGGCGGCCGGAATCGCCCTGGTCGCGATGGCGACCCAACCCGCGCTGCAACGGCGGATTCGCGTCGTGGTGGACGGCTGGCTACGAAGCTCGGCCTACCACCGTGACACCGTTGCGCGGGCCTACGCGCTCGGCCTGGCCCTGCTCTGGCCGCCCCGCGTCGCCGTCGCACACCTGCGGTCCGTGGCCGAGCAGCGGATGCAGCGGCGCGGCGACGCCGTCGTCCGGGGACTACTGGCGATCTACCAGGGCGGCAACCCGGAGGTCGTGGTGCATGCCCTGGCCGACTGGGCCCGCTCCGACTCCCCGGAGGTCCGACTGCACGCCGCGCGGGCGTTGCAGGTTCTGGCCGACCGTCGGGCGGAACCGCCCCGGGCGAACTGGCCCGAACTGCTCGAACTGATCCGGTCCGGTGCCCTGCGTGCTGCCGACGTGGCGATCCTCTGGTCGGTGGCGCTGCAACTGCCCGCCACCGCCTACCGCTCCTGGCGCACGCTCGGCTACTGGCTGAGCCAGGCCGACGGGGATCCGGAGCTGGCCGACCGTTGCCTCGAACTGCTCCGGCTCACGATGACGAACCTACCGCTCCGGCGCCGCCTGGCGCACCAGATCCGGCACGTCTGGCGGCCCATCATGCACCACAGCGAGACGCTCTCTCGCGTCTCCCGGCTCATCGTCGAGGGATGAGATGGCGAATATCGTCATGACGCCGGGACAGGCGTCGTCCGTTTCCCACCGGCCCCTTCAGGACGGCCGGTGGCGCAGGCTCCTCAACTGGTGGCGAAGCCGTTTCGGCCCGTCGGCGCCACAGGTTCTGACCCCTCCGCCGATGTCGGTTCCGGAGGNGGTCACACTGCGCCGGGAGGTCCACGATCCGCTTCTGGTCCCCGCGCAGGGCGATGCCTTCGACTTCCACGTCTTTCCCACGCTGAGCTGGGAGGCCAACCAGATGTCCCACGACGAACTGAGGTACCGGGTCGACCGGCTCATGCACTGGGCGCTCGGCGTGGTGCGCGAACAGGCCACCGNCCGCGCCCGGGGATTCGCCCCCCACCGGGCCTACGACCTNGAACGGGCCCTGAACGCCGAGTTCGCCAACCGGAGTTGGCCGGTCGGTGCGAGGGGCAGCNTCCCCCGGTTCCGGGCACGGGTGCGGGTACTCCCGGATCCGCAGGTGCGCAGGCAGCTGCAACCGTACTGGGAGCAGCGGATCCAGCTTGAGTGGGAGCATGAGCTCGCCAAGCTCCGGTCGGATCAGGTCGACCAGATGACCCGCCGCTGGCGTGAGGTGCTGGCGAACCTGGAGCAGGATCCGGTCACCGCGCACGCGGCGCGGCTGATCGAGCAGCAGCGGTTCGCCGAGGTGTTCGCCGAGTTCGTCGAGGAGCGCAGGCGGGTCGTCCCGGACCTGGTCAAGCTTCTCGAAGAGGCGGTGAAGGGGCACGGCGACCTCCAGATGGGGCCGTCGGAGTACACGGAGGCGTGGGACCTGGCGCTGCGGACGTACCGGAGGCAGTACGGACTGGGAGAAGACGGAATTAATGGTCACACATCGGGACATCTGAACGGTTGGAGCTCGAAAGGTCGCTAGGGGTCCCGAACGGCGTTGCGGCCGGTTTGCGAATGGTGATACGGTCCTCTGCATAGACATGCGGAGGTGGGCATGGGAATCCGAGTCGCGGTGGCCGGGGCCAGCGGCTACGCGGGGGGCGAACTGCTCAGGCTGATCGCCGGGCACCCGGAGTTCGACCTCGTCGCCGTCACGGCGCACAGCCAGGTCGGTCAGCCGGTCTCCACCGTGCACCCGCACCTCGTCGGGCTGGACCTGCCACTCGTCGCCACCGAACCGGCCGCGCTGGCCGACGCGGACCTCGTCTTCCTGGCGCTTCCGCACGGCGAGTCGGCGGCGGTCGCCGCGAGTCTGCCGGAGTCGGTCCGGGTGGTGGACCTCGGCGCCGACCACCGGCTGACCGACGCCGCCGCCTGGGACCGCTACTACGGCGGCCCCCACGCCGGCGCCTGGACGTACGGCCTGCCGGAACTTCCGGGCCAGCGGGCGGCGATCGCCGGCGCGACCCGGGTCGCGAACACCGGCTGCTACGCGGTGGCCACCATCCTGGCGCTCGCGCCGCTGATCGCCGCCGGAGTGGCCGATCCCGAGGACGTGGTGGTGGTCGCCGCCTCCGGCACGTCCGGTGCCGGCCGGGCCCCGAAGCCGCACCTGCTCGGCAGCGAGGTGATGGGCGACCTGTCGCCGTACAGGGTCGGCGCCCACCAGCACGTACCCGAGATCAAGCAGGCCAGCGGCGCGCGGAGCCTGTCGTTCACCCCGGTGCTGGCGCCGATGCCGCGGGGCATCCTCGCCACCGTCACCGCCGTGCCGGCGGCGTCCGGCGTCGACCCGCGCGCGGTGCTCGCCGAGGCGTACGCGGACGCGCCGTTCGTCCACGTCCTCCCCGAGGGGAGCTGGCCGCACACCGGCGCCACCCTCGGCAGCAACTCCTGCCACCTCCAGGCGACCGTCGACGTCGACTCGGGNCGGCTGATCGTGGTCAGCGCCATCGACAACCTGGGCAAGGGCGCCGCCGGCCAGGCGGTGCAGTGCGCGAACCTGATGTTCGGCCTGCCGGAGACGACCGGGCTGTCGGCGTACGGCGTGGCACCGTGACCGGCGGCACCGTGATCAGCGGACAGAGGAGACACACATGAGCGTCACCGCGCCCCGCGGGTTCCGGGCCTCCGGAGTCGCCGCCGGGCTGAAGGCCAGCGGCGCGNCCGACGTCGCCCTGGTGATCAACGACGGGCCGAGCACGGCGGCGGCCGGGGTCTTCACCACCAACCGGGTCAAGGCTGCGCCGGTGCTCTGGAGCCAGCAGGTGCTGCGGGGCGGTCAGGTCCGGGCGGTGGTGCTCAACTCCGGCGGCGCCAACGCCTGCACCGGCGCACCCGGCTTCCAGGACACCCACCGCACCGCGGAGCATCTCGCCGCCGCGCTCACCCGGGTGGGGTCGGTGCCGGTCGGCGCCGGCGAGGTGGCGGTCTGCTCGACCGGCCTGATCGGCGAGCGACTGCCGATGGACCGGCTGCTGCCCGGGGTCGACGCGGCGGTCGCGGCGCTGGACGCCGACGGCGGTGCGGCGGCGGCCGAGGCGATCATGACCACCGACACCCGACCGAAGACGGCCACGGTCGCCGGCGCGGGCTGGACCGTCGGCGGCATGGCCAAGGGCGCCGGGATGCTGGCGCCGGCGCTCGCCACCATGCTCTGCGTCCTCACCACCGACGCGGTCGCCACCCCCGAGCTGCTCGACGAGGTCCTCCGGGCCGCCTGTCGCGTCACCTTCGACCGGATCGACTCCGACGGCTGCCTCTCCACCAACGACACCGTGCTGCTGTTGGCCAGCGGTGCCTCCGGGGTCGCGCCGAGCCGGGCCGAGCTGACCGAGGCGGTCACCGCNGNCTGCCGTGACCTCGCCCGGCAGCTNGTCGCCGACGCCGAGGGCGCCACCAAGGAGGTCGCCATCGAGGTGACCGGCGCCGCCGACGAGGACGACGCGGTCGAGGTGGGGCGGGCGGTGGCCCGGAACAACCTCGTGAAGACGGCGCTGTTCGGCAACGACCCGAACTGGGGCCGGATCCTGGCCGCCGTCGGCACCACCGCCGCGGCCTTCGACCCGGCGGACCTCGACGTCGCGATCAACGGCGTCTGGGTCTGTCGGGCGGGCGCCGCGGCCGAGGACCGGTCCAAGGTCGACCTGTCCGGCCGGAACGTGACCATCCGGATCGACCTGCACGCCGGCGACGCCGCCGCGACCATCCTGACCAACGACCTGTCGCACGCGTACGTGCACGAGAACTCGGCCTACTCGACATGATCCTGACCCGTGACCTGAGCGAGGCGCAGCGGAAGGCCGCCACACTGATCGAGGCGCTGCCCTGGCTGGCCCGCTTCTCCGGCGCCACCGTGGTGGTGAAGTACGGCGGCAACGCGATGATCGACCCGCAGTTGCAGCGCGCCTTCGCCGCCGACATGGTCTTCCTGCGCTACGTCGGCCTCAAGCCGGTCGTCGTGCACGGCGGCGGCCCGCAGATCTCGGCGATGCTCAAGCGCCTCGGCATCGCCAGCGAGTTCCGCGGCGGGCTGCGGGTGACAACCCCCGAGGCGATGGACGTCGTCCGGATGGTCCTGGTCGGCCAGGTCGGGCGGGAACTCGTCGGCCTGATCAACGAGCACGGCCCGTTCGCGGTCGGACTGTCCGGCGAGGACGCCCGGCTCTTCACCGCGGTCCGCCGCCCGGCGTACGTCGACGGCGAGCCGGTCGACGTCGGCCAGGTCGGCGACGTCGACCAGGTGAACGTCTCCGCGGTCGCCGACCTGATCGCGGCCGGCCGGATTCCGGTGATCTCCACCGTGGCGCCGGACGCCGACGGCGTCCTGCACANCCTCAACGCCGACACCGCCGCCGCCGCGCTGGCGGTCGCGCTCCGGGCCCGCAAGCTGGTGGTGCTGACCGACGTGCCGGGGCTCTACGCCGACTGGCCGGACACCTCGAGCCTGATCTCCGAGATCACCGCCGACCAGCTCGCCGAGCTGCTGCCGAAGCTGGAGTCGGGGATGGTGCCGAAGATGGAGGCCTGTCTGCGCGCGGTGCGCGGCGGGGTGCCGGCGGCGCACGTGGTGGACGGCCGGGTGGCGCACTCGACCCTGCTGGAAGTTTTCACATCGGAAGGATTCGGCACGATGGTGGTTCCCGAGCCCGGGGCGGTCGGGTCATGAGCTCGCTGGTTGACCGCTGGTCGCAGACCATGATGGAGAACTACGGCACCCCGCAGCTGGCGTTGGTCCGCGGCAGTGGGGCGGTCGTGGTCGACGAGGCCGGGCGGGAGTACGTCGACCTGATGGGCGGCATCGCGGTCAACGCCCTCGGGCACGCCCACCCGGCGGTGGTGGAGGCGGTCTCCACGCAGGTGGCGACCCTGGGGCATGTCTCCAACCTCTTCGTCGCGGAGCCTCCGGTGGCCCTCGCCGAGCTGCTGCTGGCGCTGGCCGGCCGGCCGGGCCGGGTCTTCTTCGCCAACTCCGGCGCGGAGGCCAACGAGGCCGCGTTCAAGATCTCCCGCCTCACCGGCCGGACCCGGGTCGTCGCCACCGAGGGTGGTTTCCACGGCCGGACCATGGGGGCGTTGGCCCTGACCGGACAGCCGAGCAAGGCCGACCCGTTCCGCCCGCTGCCCGGCGAGGTCACCCACGTTCCCTACGGCGACGTCGACGCGCTGGCCGCCGCGGTCGACGACGAGACCGCGATGGTGATCCTGGAACCGATCCAGGGGGAGAACGGCGTGGTCGTCCCCCCGCCCGGTTACCTCGGCGCGGCCCGGCGGATCACCGCCGAGCACGGCGCGCTGCTGGTGCTCGACGAGGTCCAGACCGGGATCGGCCGGACCGGGCACTGGTTCGCCCACCAGGCCGAGGGCATCGAGCCGGACGTGATCACCCTGGCCAAGGGGCTCGGCGGCGGGCTGCCGCTCGGCGCCTGCCTGGCCTTCGGCCCCGCGGCCGAGCTGCTGCGCCCGGGGATGCACGCCACCACCTTCGGTGGCAACCCGATCTGCTGCGCCGCCGGCCTCGCGGTCGTCTCGACGATCGCCAACGAGGGGCTGATCGACCACGCCAAGCGGGTCGGTGAGCGGATCCGGCGGGGGGTCGAGGCGCTGAACCACCCGCTGGTGGCCGAGGTGCGCGGCGCCGGGTTGCTGCTCGGCATCGTGTTGCGCGCCCCGGCCGCCGGGGCGGTCGCCGGGCTGCTCCGGGACGCCGGCTTCCTGACCAACCCGGTGCAGCCGACCGTGGTCCGGCTGGCCCCGCCGCTCATCCTGACCGTGGAGCAGGCCGACGCCTTCCTCGCCGCGCTGCCGGCGGCGCTGGACCGGGCCGCTCCCGGGGACGCCGGCGTGCCGTCCGCGGTCTCCGGCGCGGCCCCCTCCGTCGGTTCGNCGAGAGGTGGCGACTGATGGTCCGGCACTTCCTCCGCGACGACGACCTGACCCCCGCCGAGCAGTCGGCCGTGCTCGACCTGGCCGCCCGGATGAAGGCCGACCGGTTCGCCCACCGGCCGCTGGCCGGGCCGCGCTCCGTCGCGGTGCTGTTCGACAAGCCGAGCCTGCGGACCAGGTTCTCGTTCGACGTCGGCATCGCCGAACTCGGCGGGCACCCGGTCGTGGTCGACACCCAGGTGACGCACTTCGGCCGGGGCGAGTCGCTGGTCGACGCGGCCCGGGTGTTGTCCCGGTACGTCTCGGCGATCGTCGTGCGCACCTTCGGCGACGAGCGACTCACCGAGATCGCCGCCGGGTCGAACGTACCGGTGGTGAACGCGTTGACCGACGGTTTCCATCCCTGCCAGCTCCTGGCCGACCTGCTCACCATCCGCGAGCACTGCGGCGGGACCGCCGGCCGGACCCTGGCGTACGTCGGCGACGCGGCCAACAACATGGCCCACTCGTACCTGCTCGCCGGGGCGACCGCCGGGATGCACGTCCGGGTCGCCGGCCCGTCCGGCTTCGACCCGTCGCCGAGCGTGGTCGCGCGGGCCGCCGAGATCGCGGACATGACCGGCGGCTCGGTGCGGGTGCTGCGCGACCCGCGGGAGGCGGTGGACTCCGCCGACGTGGTCGCCACCGACACCTGGACCTCGATGGGGCAGGAGGACGACGGTCGGGACCGGGTCACCGCGTTCCAGCCGTACCAGGTGAACAAGACGCTGCTCGCCGCGGCCCGACCGGAGGCGGTCGTGCTGCACTGCCTGCCGGCGCACCGCGGTGAGGAAATCACCGACGAGGTCTTCGACGGGCCGCGCAGCGCGATCCTCGACCAGGCGGAGAACCGGCTGCACGCCCAGAAGGCCCTGTTGGCGTGGCTGTTGGAGCAGGACCGACGATGACGACCCCGCTGACGCGCACCGCCCGGCACGCCCGGATCGTCGAGCTGATCCGGGAGCGCCCGATCCGGTCGCAGACCGAGCTCGCCGAGCTGCTCGCCGCCGACGGCGTGCAGGTCACCCAGGCCACCCTCTCCCGCGACCTGGAGGAGCTGGGCGCGGTCAAGGTGCGCGGTGGCGACGGGCCGGCGGTCTATCTCATCCCCGAGGACGGCCAGCGGCCCCTGCGGGACGCCGAGCAGGCCCCTGCACGGCTGATCCGGCTGCTCCGGGAACTCCTCACCGGGGTCGACTCCAGCGGCAACATCACGGTGCTGCGCACCCCGCCCGGTGCGGCCCAGTACCTGGCCAGCGCGCTGGACCGGGCGGGCCTGCCGGAGGTCGTCGGCACCATCGCCGGCGACGACACCGTCCTGGTGGTGGTCCGGGAGGCCGTCGGCGGTGCCGCGCTGGGGGCCAGACTCTCCGCCTGGGCCGGCCGGGAGGAGCGCGGCGAGGGGAGCCAACCGTGACGACGGGACCCGTCGTCCCGACGTGTTCGGCAGTGACCGGTTTCGAGCGGGCCGACGTCCGCGTGGGATCCGCCGTCGAGTCCGGCGGGTCGGCGCGGAGCGCCCGGTTGGGAGGCTGCCCGGCATGACCTTCACAATGGGCGGCGTGGACGACAAGAGCCTGACCGAGAACAGCGCCGGAACCAACCGTACGAGCCTGTGGGGCGGCCGGTTCGCCGGCGGCCCCTCGGAGGCGCTGGCCAGACTCTCGGTCAGCGTCCAGTTCGACTGGCGGCTCGCCCCCTACGACCTGGCCGGCTCCCGGGCACACGCCCGGGTACTGGCCGCCGCCGGCCTGCTCGACCCGGACGAGCTGGGCCGGATGCTGGCCGCCCTCGACGACCTGGAGGCGGCGGTCCGGACCGGCACGTTCCGGCCCACCGTCGAGGACGAGGACGTGCACACCGCGCTGGAGCGCGGCCTGCTGGAGCGGCTCGGCGCCCTCGGCGGCAAGCTGCGCGCCGGCCGGTCCCGCAACGACCAGGTCGCCACCGACCTGCGGCTCTACCTGCGGGATCACGCCCGGGGTCTGGCCGCGCGGATCGTCGGCCTGGCCGACGCCCTGGTCGAGCAGGCGGCCCGCCACGTCCAGACCCCGGCGCCGGGGATGACCCACGTGCAGCACGCGCAGCCGGTCACCTTCGGTCACTGGCTGCTGGCGCACGTCCATCCGTTGCTGCGGGACCTGGAGCGGCTGCGCGACTGGGACCACCGGGCGGCGGTCAGCCCGCTGGGCGCCGGCGCGCTGGCCGGCTCCGGGCTTCCGCTGGACCCGGTGGCGGTCTCCAGGGAGCTGGGTTTCCGGACCTCGTTCGCCAACTCGATGGACGCGGTGGCCGACCGGGACTTCGTCGCCGAGTTCCTCTTCGTCACCGCGCTGCTCGGGGTGCACCTGTCCCGGCTCGGCGAGGAGGTGGTGCTGTGGACCTCGCAGGAGTTCGGCTGGGTCGAGCTGGACGACTCCTTCGCCACCGGCTCGTCGATCATGCCGCAGAAGAAGAACGCCGACATCGCCGAGCTGGCGCGGGGTAAGTCCGGTCGGCTGATCGGTGGGCTGGTCAGTGTGCTGACCATGCTCAAGGGCCTGCCCCTGACGTACGACCGGGACATGCAGGAGGACAAGGAGCCGGTCTTCGACGCGGTCGACACGCTCGACCTGGTGCTGCCCGCGCTGGCCGGGATGATCTCGACCATGACGGTCCGGGTGGACCGGCTCGCCGCCGCCGCCCCGGTCGGTTTCTCGCTGGCCACCGAGGTCGCCGACTGGCTGGTTCGCAGGGGCGTCCCGTTCCGGGAGGCGCACGAGGTGACCGGCCGTCTGGTGGCGCTCTGCGTGGCCCGGGGCTGCGAACTCGACGAGGTCTCCGACGAGGATCTGCGGCTGGTCAGCGAACACTTCGACCCGGGTGTGCGGGACGTGCTCTCGGTCCGTTCCGCGCTGGCCGCGCGGACCACGCCGGGCTCGACCGGCCCGGGGCCGGTCGCCGAGCAGCTCGCCGCCGTCACCGACCAGCTCGACGGCTGGCGGGAGTGGGCCACCGAGTCGGTGCTGCCCCGGTGATCGCTCCCACCGGCCGCGACCTGCCCGGTTCCGGCTCAGCGGGCGAGGCCGACCGATCCCGTGTCGCCGGGGCCACCGGCGGCTCTTCCCGGTGGCTCGGACTGACGGTACGGCCGGCGACCCTCGCCGACGTCCAGGCGGTGCTGGCCTTCTGGCGGATCGCCGCGGAGGACCGGCACCGTCCCGCGGACACGTCGGCGGCGGTCGAGGCACTCATCGCCCGGGACCCCGAGGCGCTGATCCTCGGTGTGTTGGGATCGGAGCTGGTCGGCACCGTCATCGCCGGCTGGGACGGCTGCGCTGCCGGCTCTACCGGCTGGCCGTGGCCCCCGAACACCGGGGTCGAGGCATCGCCCGCATCCTGGTCGGCGCGGCCGAGGACCGGTTCCGCCGGCTTGGCGGCACCCGGGCCGACGCGCTGGTGCTGGTCGACAACGAGTTGGCCATACCGGCGTGGCGGGCGTACGGGTACCGGCCGCACCCGGAGTGGGCACGCTGGATCAAGTCGCTGTCGTCGCCCGTCCCCGCGCCGCGCCGCTTTCGCGGACGCGCCGTTTCCGACGATCGCCAGCCTGCCGGCGGGGCCTCCGCCGCGGCGACTGAGCGTGACCTTCACGTCGCCCTTCGCCGGGGCGCAGGGTGGAGGACGAGATCCTTCGCGAGTGAGCGGCTGAACGGGCGGTGAATCATCGAGCGACCCCGACGGACGACTCCGATGCCGTCCATGGTCTGCTTGACGAGTGCCCCTGACCACCGCCGAGTTCGCCGCGCTGCTGGCCGGGCCGGTGCTGCCCGCGGCCCGGGGACTGCTGGGCAGCACGCTGACCGCGAACGGCGTCACCGTACGGATCACCGAGGTGGAGGCGTACGCCGGCAGCGGTGGCGACCCCGCCTCGCACGCGTATCGGGGCCGGACCCCGCGCAACTCGGTGATGTTCGGCCCGGCCGGGTACGCCTACGCGTACTTCACCTACGGCATGCACTGGTGTGTGAACGTCGTCACCGGACCGGAGGGAGAGGCGTCGGCCGTCCTGCTGCGGGCCGGCGAGGTGGTCGACGGGCTCGACGTCGCCCGGTCCCGCCGCACCGCCGTACACCGGGACGTGGACCTGGCCCGCGGCCCGGCCCGGCTCTGCGCGGCGCTCGGGCTGGACGGTTCCGTCTACGGGCGCTACCTGCTCGGCGCCGGGCCGGTACGGCTGCGCCCGCCGGCCACACCNGTGCCCGCGGAGGCGGTCGCCGCCGGCCCCCGGGTCGGGGTGACCGGTGCGCACGACTGGCCGTGGCGGTTCTGGATCGCCGGGGACCCGACGGTCAGCGCCTACCGCCGGCACGTCCCGCGCCGGGCGCGGGTGGCCCGGCCGAGCTGACCGACGGTGGCGGCGGGCCGCCGACCCGGCGCCGTGCTGTGGCCGGCGCACGACACCGTCGTCCGGTAGGCGCCGCGGCGGCCCACCGCGCGGGACCGGGGCGGGTCGACGCGGGTACGGTGTGCAAAGCCCTTCGATGGGCGACCGTCCCGCCTCTTTCCACGATCGACCGAGGAGTCCGAGATCAGATGAGCGATCGGGTCCAGGCCCCCACCCCACCGGCGTCGACGAGCCAGCGGCGGCCGACCAAGCAGGAGCGGCGGGCCGCCGCGGAGGCCGCCGCCGCGCGCGCGGCGGAGATCCGGGCGCGCCGGCAGCGCCGGTTCGGCGCCGTTGCCGGGGTCGTACTGGTTGGGCTGGGGTTCGCTCTCATCGTGTTTCGCGGCGGCGCGGACGACCGGACAGCACCGGCGGCGGCGCCGACAGCGGCACCGACGGCGAGCCCGGAGGCACCCAGCGCCGCGCCGACCGCGACCGCCCCGTCACCGGGCGAGGACTCACCGGTGTCCGGCGCGTCCCGCGACCCCCGGCTGTCCCAGCGGCCGGTCGTCGAGGCCGGCCGCGGTGAGCTGCGCGACCTGGAGGTCACCACGCTGGTCGAGGGCACCGGGCCGCGGGTGCGCAGCGGTCAGACCATCGTGGTGCACTACGTCGGGGTCCTGTACGGCAGCGGCGAGGAGTTCGACTCCTCCTGGAACACCGGGCAGCCCGCGAGGTTCCAGATCGGGGTCGGGCAGGTGATTCCCGGCTGGGACCGCGGACTTGTTGGGGTCAGGGTTGGCAGCCGGGTTCAGCTCGACATCCCGACCGACCTCGCGTACGGCCAGAACCCACGTCCGGGCGCTCCCGCCGGGCCGCTGCGCTTCGTCGTGGACGTCCTCGACGCCCAGTAGGCGCGCGTACCCCGGGGCCGTGAAACCCGCCGGCCCGTGACCGGCGGGCCCGGCCGACCAGACGAGGGCCGTCCGGCGCGCAGCGCGCCGGACGGCCCTCCTGCCTGCCACGGGCCACGGGCGGCGACCGGTGCGCGGACCCGGTGGGTNTCGGGCCGTGCCCGTGCGGTCGTGGGTTCACGGCTGGTCACCGGCCGCGCGGCACGACAGGTCGCCGGCGGGGTCAGGCGACGACGGGGGTGGCGGGAGCCGCCGTCCCGGGCTCCTCGTCGTGGCCGGTGTTCTCGATCGCGTCCACGGTCTCGCGGTCCCGGTGCGCCAGGTACTGCCGGACGCTGTACGCCAGCGCGAGCGCCCAGACCAGGTAGAGCGTCGCGTACACGGGGTAGCGGACGCTGTCTGGTGCGGCGATCCAGTCGCTGCGCAGCAGGGACCGGACGTTGGTCACGATGATGATGCCGCCGACCGCCGAACCGAGGATCCGCGGCGGTACGTGCCGGACCAGCCACGCCGCGATCGGCGCGGCGACCACGCCGCCGAGCAGCAGCACGCCGACCCAGGCGAAGTCGACGTTCTCCCGGCCCAGACCGACCAGGAAGCCGATGCTCGCGGCCACCGCGACCAGGAACTCGCTGGTGTCGATGGATCCGACGACCTTGCGCGGGGACATCCGCCCGCTGGCCAGGATGGCCGGCGTACCGACCGGCCCCCACCCGCCTCCGCCGGTCGAGTCGACGAACCCCGCCACCAGGCCGAGCGGGGCGAGGAACCGCTTGCGGAGCGGCTGGTTGAGCCGCTCCCGTGGGATGCCGGCGACGGTGAACCGGACCAGGATGTAGATCCCGAGGGCGAGCAGCAGCAGCGCCATGATCGGCGCGGCGAACTCGGTGGAGAGGCTGGAGAGGAAGGTCGCGCCGGCGAACGCGCCGAGCGCGCCGGGCACGCCGATCTTGGCCACCACCTNCCAGTCCACGTTGCCGAACCGCCAGTGCGCGGCGCCGGAGGCCAGTGTCGTACCGATCTCGGCCAGGTGGACGGTGGCGGAGGCGGCCGCCGGATTGGTGCCGATCGCCAGCAACAGCGTGGTGGAGGTGACGCCGTAGGCCATGCCGAGGCTGCCGTCCACGAGCTGGGCGCCCAGTCCCACCAGGGCGAGGAGTAGGAGTTTCCGCACGGGCATTCCTTCCTGCGACGGGTCGGAGCCTGTCCGGTCGACGCGGGCCAGGCGCGGGGACGGGTGACGGCCGGTCGAACGGTGAGGCGGTAGCGATACGGGCGGTGGTGGTGACGGGCTGAGGGGCGCTTCGCTGCGCTATTTCCAATCTAATCAGTAGGGATTGTCAAGCAAGTGATGTCGGTAGTCAAGGCCAGAATACAGGCCGGAGAAGGGGGGAATATGATCGAGCGTCACCGATAGCCCCGGGAAACCGCCCGCCCGGGACGGCCGCCGGCCGGTGGAGACGTCAGTCCAGGTCGTCGAGGTGCAGCAGGACCAGTTCACCCGGACGCAGGGGTGGTGCCTGCAGGCCGGCGGTGCCGAGGACCCGACCGGACAGGCGGACCCCGCCGTCGGCGAGCCAGGGTGGGGTGGCGGCGAGAACGGCTGTGGTCTGCTCCGGCATGATCGGTCGGACGGTGTACCGGCGCTCGGGATCCAGCCCGGGCAGCCGCACGGCCCCGGGGCTGCTGAACGTCCCCGTCTCGACACCGACCAGAGCGAAGAGCGCCTCGGCCCGGTCCGGGGCGACGACCCCGTGGACCCACAGCGACGGATCGGGATGGTCGGCCCGCACCACCGTGCCGCCGTGGACGAGGTCCCGGTACCGCTTGTAGACCGCCACCCAGCCCGCCAGCTCCCGCTCCTCCTCCGGCGAGATCGCGGAGATGTCCCACTCGATCCCGAAACTGGCGAACAGGGCGGTCCCGGCCCGGAACGCCAGGCTGTGGGTCCGCCCGGTGTGGTGCGACCGGGGCTTGCCGACGTGCGACCCGACCAGCTCGGGGGGCAGCAGCAGCTGGGTCCAGCGTTGGATCGACTGTCGCTCCAGCGCGTCGAGGCAGTCGCTGGCCCAGATCCGGTCGGTCCTGGCCAGGATGCCGAGGTCGACCCGCCCGCCGCCGGAGGCACACGACTCGATCTGCAACCGCGGGTGGCGCTGGCGCAGGGTGTCGAGCAGCCGGTAGACGGCGCGGGTCTGGGCGTGGACGGCGGGCCGCCCCGCCGGCGGGCGTCCCGCGTCCAGCAGGTCCCGGTTGTGGTCCCACTTCAGGTACGCGATGTCGTACTCGCGCAGCAGCGCGTCGAGCCGGTCGAGGACGTACGCGTACGCCTCCGGGTTGGCCAGGTCGAGAACCTGCTGCCACCGGGACGGGCGGGGAAGCCGTCCTCCGGTGCCGAGGAGCCAGTCCGGGTGGTCGCGGGCCAGGTCCGAGTCGGGGTTGACCATCTCCGGCTCGACCCAGAGCCCGAACTCCATGCCGAGCCTGCGGACATGCCGGACCAGCGGGTGCAGGCCGTCCGGCCAGACGTCCGGGTCGACGTACCAGTCGCCGAGGCCGGCCCGGTCGGTGCGGCGGCCCCGGAACCACCCGTCGTCCAGCACGAACCGCTCCGCCCCGACCCGGGCCGCCGCGTCCGCGAGCGCGAACAGTCGCTCCGGTCGGTGGTCGAAGTAGACCGCCTCCCAGGTGTTCACCACCACCGGGCGGGCCCGCCGCTGCGGGCTCACCGCCCGGCGCAGGTGGGCGTGGAAACGCCCCGACATCTCGTCGAGCCCGCGCCCGTACGAGCCGTAGACCCAGGGCGTCCGGTACCGCTCGCCGGGGGCGAGGGTCATCTCGCCGGGGAGCAGCAGCTCCCCACCGCCGAGCACCGTCTCACCCTCCGGCGTCCGCTCGACGTAGCTGCGGTGGTTGCCGCTCCAGCCGACGTGCAGACCCCACACCTCGCCGCTGCGGAAGCCGAAGCCGGAGGTGCCGGCGACGAGCAGCAGGGTGGCGTCGAGGCCGGGCTTGCCGCGGCGGCCCTCGCGCAGCCAGGTGCCGACGGTGAGCGGCCGGCGTTGGGGCACCCGCTCCCGACACCACCGACCGGTGAGGTCGAGCAGTTCGTCGGCCTGGGGTGGCACCGGCAGGGTCACCAGCAGCCCGTCGAGCTGGTACGGCTCGGCCGACGCGAGGTTACGTAGCCCGGCCCGAAGCCGGACGAGGCCGGCCTGGTCGAGCTCAAGGGTGATCTCCAGCTCCAGGGCGGCGCGTTCGTCCCGGCCGGTCACCGTCACGCTCGCCGGTGCCGTGGCGGCCTCGTCCACCACCCGCAGGCCGGTCCGGGTGAACCGGGGTGACCAGTCCTGTCCGGCCCGGTGCCCGCTCNCCCCGGGCAGGCCGAACCAGGCGTGCGTGTGCTCGGGCACCGGGCCGACCGGCCGACCGTCCGCCGCGCCGCGCCGGACCGGCCGTCGGAGCGCCGTGGCGAGACCGGCGAGCTCGGGGCCGGACAGCGGACCCAGGTCGCCACCCCAGTGGAGCACCACGGGCAGGCCGTCGTCGACGACGGCCAGCAGCAGGCTCACCCCGGCCCGACGCAGGTGGACGACGTCGCCGGCACCACGACCGGGATCCACCGGACGGCGGGTCTGCTGGGGAACCGTCACGGGTACCTCCGGCTGTGGGCTGCGTCCTCCGGCTGCGGGCTGCGTCGCGCACCTGTCCGGGTAGCGTGCCGCCGGTCGTCCCGTCCCGTCAACGACGGACGGCGGGCGGGGCCCGCGAAGGCCCGCAACCGGGTACGGCCGCCCGCGCGCGATGGTGGAGAATCGGCACCGTGACGGACAGCAGCCTTCCCCCCGCCGCACCGACAGCTCGGGAGTCCGTGCTGGACGACCTGCGGTGGCGTGGCCTGATATACGACTCCACCGGTCTCGACGAGCTGCGGGAGCACCTCGCCGCGGGCCCGGTGACGTTCTATGTCGGCTTCGATCCCACCGCCCCCAGTCTGCACATCGGCAACCTGCTGCAGATCCTCACCGCGCGACGCCTGCAGCTCGCCGGTCACCGTCCGCTGCTGCTGGTGGGTGGTGCCACCGGCCTGATCGGCGACCCGAACGAGCGGGGTGAGCGGACCCTGAACAGCCCCGAGGTGGTGGCCGGCTGGGTGGAGCGCATCCGCGCCCAGCTCGCGCCGTTCGTGTCGTACGAGGGGGACAACGCGGCTCGGCCGGTCAACAACCTGGACTGGACCGGCGAGATGTCGGTGGTCGAGTTCCTGCGTGACGTGGGCAAGCACTTCCCGGTCAACAAGATGCTGGCCCGGGAGGTGGTGAGGGCGCGCCTTGAGACCGGGATCAGCTTCACCGAGTTCAGCTACCAGCTGCTGCAGGCCAACGACTTCTACGAGCTGCACCGCCGGTACGGCTGCACCCTGCAGTTCGGCGGCTCGGACCAGTGGGGGAACATCACCGCGGGGGTGGACTACGTCCGGCGCCGGGGCGCGGGTCCGGTGCACGCGTTCGTCACCCCGCTGGTCACCAAGGCCGACGGGACGAAGTTCGGCAAGACCGAGGGCGGGGCGATCTGGCTGGATCCCACGATGACCAGCCCGTACGCGTTCTACCAGTTCTGGGTCAACAGTGACGACCGGGACGTCAGTCAACTCCTGCGGTACTTCAGCTTCCGCAGCCACCAGGAAATCGAGGAGCTGGAGAAGGCGACGGCGGAGCGACCGGCCGCCCGGGCCGCGCAGCGTGCCCTCGCCGAGGAGCTGACGACACTGGTCCACGGCGCCGAGGAGGCGAGGCAGGCGGTGGCGGCGAGCCAGGCGCTCTTCGGCCGGGGGTCGCTCGACGACCTGGGCCCGGAGACGCTGTCCGCCGCGCTGGCCGAGGCCGGGCTGGTCCGGATGGAGTCGCTGCCGCCCGTTGCCGCGTTGTTCCGGGACGCGGGCCTGGTGAACAGCCTCAACGAGGCGCGTCGGGCGATCGCCGAGGGTGGTGCGTACGTCAACAACCAGCGGGTCACCGACCCCGAGGCGGTGCTCGGCCCGGAGGTGCTGCTGCACGGGAGGTTCCTGGTGCTGCGTCGGGGCAAGCGCACCTTCGCCGGGGTCGAGGTGGTTCCGGCCTCGTGACGGGTGGGGAGGGACGTCGCCGGGCGCGGTGTCGCCAGCCCCCGGGNGGGCCGGGTGACCGGGCCGCCCGGGGGCGATTTGGCATCGCGGACCCGTGCGGGTAAAGTGGCCTGCCGGCAGTGAGCCGGGCGAGCGCGTGGGTGACCTGCGGGCGGCCGGTCTGCCGCAATCCTCGTTCATCGACCGACCGTTTGTGTCGTGCCCTGAACGGGGAAAGTCCGATCGATGGATGTCGACTGTCGGGCCGGACACCCCGGTTTGACTCGGCGAAAACGGTCGGCTAACGTACCANCGGCGCCGGACGGGAGAAACGTACGGCGCGGAACGAAGCCCCGGAGGGCTGGTTCTCGGATCAGCCGTTCGGTGTGTGGTTGTTCTTTGAGAACTCAACAGGGTGTCTTGTTTGCCAGTGCCTTTTGGCA
>Ga0065720_1002826_pt1 | contig 46614 bp, 29 predicted proteins | sample Thericmetagenome_FD_59107 | JGI IMG/M metagenome (GOLD analysis project Ga0065720, IMG submission 59107) | Thermophilic microbial communities from the Joint Bioenergy Institute, California, USA of rice/straw/compost enrichment - eDNA_2 v2... | ecosystem: Engineered > Solid waste > Grass >... | reverse complement strand
TTTTTTTTTTTTTTTTTTTGGCTCGATCCTAGCGTCCACAACATAACGCTGTAGTATTATTAATAGCATAGCGCGATGGTTAAGATCTTTCGGGTTCGATGGGGTTCGGGAGAGTCTCCTACCAATCGGCACCCATATTAAAAAGTGGACCCAGACTGGGGATTTGTAGCCTCGAAAAATCTGAAACGTCCCGTTCATCTTATCGTTGTCATATCTCTCCCTAAATTGTTGTCAGTTGGGTTGCCAGGCTAGCCCTAATATTTCTGCTGACACTTAACAGTCTTTGAAACCATCAACATGGACGTCTTTCTCAATCATGTTGTGATGAAATGCGAGGAACAGGAAGATGGTAAAATAATAGAATGTAAGACACCTAGAACCAACACGGAGACTGGACATGCAACAAGCGAGGGCATTGCCTGGCATTGAACATAAAACTGGCGAACTATCAGACAGGAGGCCAGTGTTCACTTAAATTTCGGCTCGAACCATATGCTTTTCCGAGTCTTGCCCAAGTCACCTGCGGGACGGTGACTGTGGTGTGAATGCATGGCTATCCCCGACATAAGCTAGACGAGTAATCCGTCACTCTCTTAAGTCTTCCACTCTTCACATTCTCAGCTCAAGAGCTATTCTCTAACCCTATTCCTGCTAGATAATGGATGCAGCAGGGATAATACATGAGGCACATGTTCTTGGATACCAACCCTGTTGGTGTCGACCTAACAGGAGCTAACCCTAGCGGGACCGGTATCTCCGTGCGTGGTACGTGTCAGGTACCTGGGTACCTACGCAGAAATATTGCCGAGATTCTATGTACATTTCGCGCAGATCTCTGACCCGATGGACCGCACAACGCTGGCAGTGGCAGCACCGCAGGCTCCTACAACGCAACTTGAGGCATGATTGTAAATTTGCGTTGAGGATCCGCACTGGCACTTGACATTAAGGAGGTCCGGACAACCCACAGCGTTGGCGGCGGAAGCCAGGCAGGCGAGCTACGCATCGGGGTTCCATCAGTCATCTGGTTCTTAAAAAGACCTGAAAAGATAATCTCCTAATACTAGAAACTGCAGACCCCAAGTATCTTAGGGGTAAATAACATCTCAAGTTCGGCTGGAATGAACACAAAAGCAATAAGGGAAGGCGGAGGAAGAGAAAACGAATGGGAGTTTGAATGAACAAGAGAAATGTGTAGGAGGAATGGAAGAAGGAGAGAGGGAAAGTGAATATGAACTTAGGTATCTTGAGCACTTTTAAAAGCTTCCCAAACCCTATCATGCGTGCATGTCCAGGGGAGAATAGAGGGACTAAATTGCACACTATCAAGGGGGTGGGGCCTATGAAGAGATTCCATCCTCGAATGGGAAGCAGATTCCAAAAGGCAACTCACACCACATCCAGGGATTTGTCCAATGAGTGGACACTCCTTTGGTGCTGAGGTTATCATAGCCTGCGGAGGGTTGGCGGGTACACCCCTGTGAAAGGCCAGGGCTAAGGTAGGAAAGAAGCAGAGGAAGTGAAGAAGGCTGTTAGAGGGCATATTGCAGGTCATTCGAACACTGATTTGGTATCCTAGACGATTCACGGAAGAGAGTAGGTAGAGCTCAGGAATATAGAAAATGTGGAAAAAGTAAAAGCGTTTGCGGCCACGGCAACGAGGTTTATATCACTGTACAATGCAAGTTGTGCGAGCTGTAAGTTCAATATCCTAGTAGTTAGGTCACATGCTTCGTGAAGCTCCAGCTGGTCGTTGTGTCTCGGGTACCGTCTCCTGGACGTGGAGTCGCACCTTTACTCACTGTGCACCCAGTGTTGAGTCTTTTGAACTGCAAGTGTCTCAGATCGCAAGCCTTAGGTGGCTAACTCATGGGAAGCTCGGAGGGCATTGGAACAGATATCGAGGACTGGCTTCAACTGCTGACTAGCACCCCAGCAATTGACAGCTTTGATGTTTGTTGATAGGGTGAGTTCAGGAAACAATCTCACACTTCCTTTCCTTGAAGCTTTGACCAAATTACTTATCATCGTTCCCTGGTCGTGTCCCTTGGAACAAACGTATAAGCGTCCTGGATCATTGGGCTCGAGGGACTTTAAGAGAAGTCCTTGACCTCTGGCAAACTAACTCCCAATGACAGGGTCTACAAGTAAACCTTCTACAGCTACCTGTGGATTGCAATAATGCTTTCGGAACTTGCTAACACCGTGCATTGAGTGCAAGCCACACAGGTCTAGCAGCGAGAATACCTAGGTAGTAGAGCGTTTCAAGCAGCCCACCGAGACAAAGAGGTTGAAGTTGTCAAGTTTCTTTGCCAGACGTTTTCGGAAATCCGAACCCTGACATCATCATCAGATGATCAGGATGTTGGTGAGGTTCCAGATTGTCAAACGTTTGAGGAAGCAAATTTACTTGGCGCTTCGCTCCATGTGACGTTCCCAGGGGCCAAATCCATTCTTCGCAGTTCTTAACAGAAGCCATCGTATGTGGGCCACACAGACTCACTGGGAAACGAGGGCTGACAGAACTGGATCCAGCAAGTGTCCTTAACCGTATAAACATGTTTTTGTAGGTTTCGAGAGGGCTTGCAGCAGGCGAGAAAAGTGCAGTAATGTGTGGTAATGCGATGGGAGCGATGGTGTGATGGGACAGGGTAGTTAATGTTAGGTAAGCGAGAACCAAGTTCGGCCGAGGTCGGTGTGTGCAGGAAGCCTTCCCGCGGTCGCTGTTCTGTGCATTTTGCCAATTGGCCAACGATGGGCGCTCAAAACTTTTCACCCCACCTCGAGTAGGCGAGCGCCAACGCTGCTCTCCACAAGGCAAATCGCGGGGTCGCTGCACACAAGGAGGGACACTGCTTGCTCTTCTGCCCGCCACCAGCCAGATTTGATCTACACCCCGTGACTCGACTACCTTTAACTCTCCCAGGTCGGAGCTCTGTTGCGCAGGTCCTCGAACTCTTGAGCTTCTTCCCCCATCTATCGAATCCCCAAGTTTCTCTCGCGCTTTTCCCATCAGCAAAGATGCTTTCCTCGGTCAGACTTATCTCGCGGCGGGTGACGGTGTCCCGCAACCTAACCGCCCTGCGCGCCGCCTCCACCTGGGCCAATGTTCCCCAGGGTCCTCCTGTACGTTTCAAGATAGTTCGAATACGTCGTCTGTACGCGTGCAACCAGACTAACGTACTCTTCGAAAGGATGTATGTGTTTCCGGCGACTCCGAGCTCTCCTTTGCACTGGCTTGCTGACCTCAATGTCTCGGCTGTGTCCAGGCCATTCTCGGTATGCGCTCCCTTGCCCGTTCTCACTAAGACGATGGTTTGACAGTTTGTGGCCTGGAGGCACTTTGGAGCTGACATTTGCTTTTGCAGGTATCACAGAAGCCTTCAAGGCCGACAAGTTCGAAAAGAAGATCAACCTCGGTTCGTTGCACCACATCGTCTTCTTCTAACAGGCTCTGACCCACAGGCGCAACAACTGACGCGTGCCTTTTTTTGTTCCAGGTGTTGGTGCCTATCGCGATGATGCTGGCAAGCCCTATGTTCTACCATCGGTGCGCAAGGCTGAGGAGAAGGTGATTTCGGCTCGCCTGAACAAAGAGTACGCTCCCATTACGGGTCTTCCCGAGTTCACCAAGGCCGCTGCTGTACTCGCCTACGGCAAGAACAGCTCGGCTCTTGACCGTCTGGCCATCACCCAGTCCATCTCGGGTACTGGTGCTCTGCGCATTGGCGCTGCCTTCCTCGCCCGCTTCTACCCCGGCGAGAAGACCATTTACATTCCCACCCCCTCGTGGGCCAACCACGTCAATGTCTTCACGGATGCCGGCCTCAAGGTCGAGAAGTATACCTATTACAACAAGGATACCATCAGCCTTGACTTTGAGGGCTTGATTGCGGACATCAAAAAGGCCCCCAACGGCAGCATGTTCCTGTTCCACGCCTGCGCCCACAATCCTACTGGTGTCGACCCGACTCCTGAGCAGTGGAAGCAAATCGAGGCCGCCGTGAAGGAGAAGGGCCACTTCGCCTTCTTCGACATGGCCTATCAGGGCTTCGCCAGCGGCGACATCCACAAGGATGCCTTCGCGGTGCGCTACTTCGTTGAGCAGGGCCACAACATCTGTCTGGCCCAGTCGTTCGCCAAGAACATGGGCCTGTACGGCGAGCGCATCGGTGCTTTCTCCATCGTGTGTGAGAGCGCAGAGGAGAGCAAACGTGTTGACTCGCAGATCAAGATATTGGTCCGCCCCATGTACTCCAACCCCCCGATCCACGGCGCCCGCATCGCTGCCGAGATCCTCAATACGCCCGAGCTGTACGAGCAATGGCTCGTTGAGGTTAAGGGCATGGCCGATCGCATCATCAAGATGCGCGCCCTGCTCAAGGAGAACCTGGAGAAGCTCGGTTCTAAGCATGACTGGAGTCACATCACCAGCCAGATTGGCATGTTTGCCTACACCGGCCTGACTCCGGAGCAGATGGACAAGCTTGCCAAGGAGCACAGCGTCTACGCCACCCGTGACGGTCGCATTTCCGTTGCTGGCATCACTAGCGACAACGTTGGCCGTCTTGCTGAGGCTATCTTCAAAGTTAAGGGCTAAAACTCGGTCCCTAAGAGAAAAGGATAGATGGGCATGGAGTAGGGAGAATGGGTAGGCTGGTTGGAGTATCGGGACTGTGGAGGTTCCTTTCCTGCGTACTGTGCATCTGCGAGCTGTATCTATCGTACCGGATTGAGTCCTTTGTCATGTACAACGTTTAGGGGGTAAGTTGTGCATATATACAGGTCAGGGAGACAGAAGCGATCGCATGTGAATGAGGAAAGTGATTAATCTCAAAACAGCTTGTCAACTGCTATCGAGGGGGTCTCTGAGGCATCATCCGAGAGACTGGGCCTATGCCATTTTCAAGCGTGTCAAGCCTCCTCTCACCTTGTCCAATTGCCGTTCCATCTCCTTGTAGATCCTGATCATTTCCTCAGTTGCCTTTATTTGTTACCGCCGAGGGCAGTTGTTTCTTCGATACCTTCTGCATGCTTGTCTGTCCTCCCTTCATCGCCTTCATCAATCACAACTCCAAACTCTTCAAGCTGAACCAGCAGAGCACGAATGCTCTCTGACAATCTCGATTTTGCATCACGCAGATGTGCCGCATAATTTGCTAGAGCCTGCGCCGTCTCTGGTGTGTAGGTGTCGCGCCTGGCCATCCCCAGTGCTATCTCTGCCTCTGCTTGTTGGCGCTGCGCCGCCAGTGCCGCCTCGGTCGCACGGAACTCGAGACTACGCGCTATCGGGCCATGCTTTGCTTCTAGGACGCGAAGTAACTGAGCTAGAACTGTGGTTTGTTGCTGGAAGAGGGAAGCAAGAGAAGAGACGACCGCAAGCCGGGCGCGAGTGAGTTCAAGTTTGCGCTCGGCTACCGTCATTACGAGGGTTGAGACATGATGTTTGAGGTTTGGGATTGTGCGATGGACAAAGGATGGATTTGTTGAGGGGTTGGCGATGCAAGCTAGCTGAACGGCAGCTGAGAGGAGGGTCGTGGAGACGAGGTTGGCGAGTTGGGGAAGGTGGGTAGGAAAGTCGGAGAATGGGGGATTAGAAAGCAAAAGGGTAGTTGAATCGGGAAAAAGATTGTTATTTGATTCAAGGAGGGGGGGGAGAAGGGTGAGGAGTTCGGCAAATTGGGGGGTCAGTTCGGCAGGTTCTGTTGATGTGTCTGAGATCGGCGCTGTTTGGCTGAGTGTCCGCGATCGTCTGCCCAGCGGTGGTGCTGAGACTGATTTGGACTGTAGTGACTGCGGGTTGGCAGTTGATATTGCATGCGTAAGCAATTGTTCCTTCGCAACTTGCAATCGACGTTTATTAAGTTCCTGGCGACACAGACAGCTCAATACGATCAGCTTCCACCGTTTTCACCACCCGCACCATTAAGATGGAGAACTAACATCTTTCACCCGTGAACGGTCGGCAGCATCGAAGTCATTCTTGGTTGTTCCATCCTGATTTATTATTGATGTCGTGAGTGTCGAATAGAGCACAGCAAATTGGGGGTTACTTTGCAGCACGGGGTCCTCGATTGGAGGAAGCATCGTGATGATAATGGGGGTGAATCGACCACAAAGGTCCGCGTCTCCAACGAGGGGCCGCAGGGCAGTTTGCGCGTCGAAGTTGGCTAACCCCACCAAAACAGGTCCGCAAAAACATGAGACCCACTTCTTGGCTGCCCCGCACCTGGCAGCTGCCTTGCTTGAGTGCTGACAGCTGTCAGGCCAGACTTCCGAAATTTTGAGCTCGAACGAAACGACAGCCCGTCGTCAATGGAGAGCTTTAGGACCAAGGTCGGTTGCGGGACAGACGAACAAGTCTCCCATCAATTCTCGCAGAGATCCAGAAAAGGCCGTCCAGGTCGACCAAGAGCTTCACGAGTCCCGCAGTTGGCCAATGCGACAACTGCAGCATCAATTTTCTATTCATCGCCTCAAACCGCTTGACACCCCACGCAGCACTCATCAGTCGAACGATGCCGTCAACAACCTCCCTTCAATTTTGCTTGCGGGTAGCTGCGAGGCCAACAATTGCCATGCTTTCGCCAGCACCGACCGCGCCCCTCACACACCTTCTGACTAGGCTGGCTGTCACATTCTTCAGTACAACGCCTGCGGCTCCCTACAAGCAGCCTAGCGTTCCCGGCTCCGACATCCCGATCCCTTCCCCGACGGCCAAAATGCCCGAGATCCCGGACTACCCGTACGGCCCACGGCAAGTTTACAAGCAGTCGAACACGGGCCTCTACGGCTCCCAGCGTATCCGCTTCGGCAACAACGTCTCAGAGAAGTTTGAGATCAAGACGCGGCGCGCGTGGCGGCCCAACGTGCAGCACAAGCGGTTGTGGTCCGATTCCCTGGGTGTATTTGTGCGCACGCGCGTAACGACGCGGGTGTTGCGCACCATCGACAAGGTTGGTGGTCTCGACAACTACTTGTTGGGCCACAAGGCGCAGCGCATCAAGGACCTTGGCCCCTGGGGATGGCGCCTGCGCTGGCGCATCATGCAAACGCCTGCGATCCGCGAGCGGTTGGCCAAGGAGCGTGCAGCACTGGGGCTGCCACCAAAGGAGGACGTCGGGGAGTGGATTAAGGTTGAGGGTAGTCAGGTCGCTCGGGATGCTCTCATTGCCGAGGTCGATAAAAAGCTACAGGAGGATGGTGTGTTTGAGCTCTCTAACGAGGCTTCGGCAGGCCCGAGCGAACAAGACATCTTTATGAAGGAGCAGAAACCTCGGACACAGTAATGGGGGGATGGGACATGAATTCTTGTACCATATATGTATATTTTGATGCGCGCTGTGTCATTTGTTAGAGCTGGTGTCAATGAATAAAGATTTCTGTTTTCTCCGGTCTTGTGAAGATTACGCACCACTTCAGAACGGATAGGCGAATTGGCCGCACCGGTTAGCTTGCTTGCAAAACGGTACATTATCTCTTGCCGTGTCTGCCATCCTACGCTTTAATCACAAAGTAGTGGGTACGAAATGGCAGCCAAAAGTAGGCAGCTTTATGCTCTATTTTACGAAATCTATTCGCTGATATGTCGATAATAATGTGATACAGATCTGGTCCAAATTCCAGATACATGCTGCCCCGGATCAAGTAACTGCCCACGTCTTCGCCAAAAGAGTACTCCATCATACCACAACAAAGCCCATGGCAGATCAGAATCGAAAACAGAAAAAACCGTCAAGCCAAATGCGAAATGCACGTATCTGTACAGATTCGACGGACAAGTTTAGAATCGGAGATCCCAGCCGATCTGCGGGCCAATCTTGGGTAACTCCTCAGCGACGTGCTGCACATCCTTATCACCACGTCCACTGAGACAGACAACGATGTTTTGGTCCTTGCGCATGGTCTTGGCCAGCTCAATGGCACCATAGATACCGTGAGACGACTCCAGGGCGGGAATGATACCTTCAAGCTGGCTCATCAGGCGGAAGCCAATGAAGGCTTGGGCATCAGTGGCGGCAATGAACTGAGCACGCCCAGTATCCTTCCAGTGGGACAGCTCGGGACCAACACCTGGATAGTCAAGACCAGCTGAGACGGAGTGTGTCTCGTCGATCTGCCCATGCTCGTTTTGCAGGACATAGGTGCGGACACCATGAAGAACGCCCTTAGAGCCAGCTGTGAGCGTGGCACTGTGGCGGTTCGTCTCGATGCCGTCACCGCCAGCCTCCACACCGAGCAGCTTGACGCTGGGCTCGCTGCTGAAGGGATAGAACATGCCCACCGCATTGCTACCGCCGCCAACACATGCCACCACCGCATCTGGCAGTTTGCCGCACTGCTCAAGCATTTGAGCCTTGGTCTCGTTACCAATGACAGACTGGAATGTGCGGACGATAGTCGGGAAAGGATGCGGGCCGATGGCCGAACCGATGATATAGTGAGTGTCCTCGAGATTGACGACCCAGGCACGAAGGGCCTCGTTGACGGCATCACGAAGAGTGCGGCTGCCAGCCTCAACGGGAACAACCTTGGCACCCAGAAGCCTCATGCGGAAGACATTGAGGGCTTGCCTACGAACATCCTCTGCGCCCATATAGATGGTACACTCCATACCGAACTTAGCACAGACTGTAGCTGTCGCGACACCGTGTTGGCCAGCGCCAGTCTCGGCAATGATCTTGGTCTTGCCGAGACGGCGAGCAAGAAGCAGCTGGCCCAAAGCGTTGTTGATCTTATGAGAACCTGTATGGTTCAGGTCCTCACGCTTCAGCCAGATCGTGGCGCCACCAGCGTACTCTGACAAGCGCTCAGCCTTATGCAGATGGCCGGGGCGACCCATCCAGTGGTAGTAGGAACGGTACTCTTCCCAGAAGTTTGGATCATCCTTGATTTTGTTGAAACCTTCTTCAAGCTCTGAAAGGCAATCCATCAACGACTCAGGGACATACTGTCCGCCAAACTCGCCAAAACGCTCTGGAAGCCTGCCATGCATAGAAGCAAGCTGCGCGACAAGATCTTCGGCTTCACCATCGCCAGCGACGCCATCAACAGAGGCATCAGCGCTGTTCTGATCCGCACCAGACGCGCTCTCCTCTGCGGCAGGGTTGCGGCCACAGAGGTAAGAGCAGAACTCCTGAACAGCCTTGTACTTTTCGTTTTCAGCGGCCTTCTGGAGGGTTGTGACAATCATGCTGCCAACGACGACGCCATCGGCAATGTTGGAGACAGAGAGGAAATGATCATGAGTGCTGACACCGAATCCGACAGCGGCAGGCTTGTCACCACTGTACTTCTTGACGCGGGCAAGAAGGTCGGGAAGGTGAGCATTGAGGGTTCCAAGGGCACCGGTGACACCCTGGCGCGAGACGACGTAGATGAACGAATCAGCCAGCTGACAGAGAATGCGCATACGGGCATCCGATGTAGCCGGAGCAATGAGAGGAACATAGGACAGGCTGGACAAAAACCAATGGTTAGCTAGAAAAGCACACACACCCAGGTATTAGGTTGGCGTGATTCCGGACATACCCTCCCTTGGTGCACAGACGGCGGAAAGAGACTGCCTCTTCGGGCGGCAAGTCAACGATGATAAAGCCGTTAACTCCAGCTTCCTTGCAGTCATTGATCAGGCGCTCCTCGCCGTAGTTTAGCAGAGGGTTGTAGTAGCCCATCATCAGGATGGGGGCGCGAAGGCCCAGCTTGCGGGCGTTCCGCACCATCTGGAGGGTAGTTTGAATGGTAACACCATTTTGAAGAGCGACCTGGAGCCAGAGAACCTGGTGTTAGCACCCTGTTATAGGGCAGTGGTATATGAGGTAGAGTGACTAACGGTGTTGGCAGTCTGGATGGTCGGGCCATCGGCAATGGGATCAGTGAAGGGAACACCGAGCTCAATTACATCGGCACCGCCCTTTTCCATAGCAAGGAGAACATGAGGAGTGTCCTCAATCTTCGGGAAGCCGGCAGTGACATAGGTAACGAGCGCAGCCTGCAATGAGGGTCTTTATCAGCCATTGTGCGCTCCCACAATAGGGACAGAATCGACAGTATTGAGCTCAGGCGAATGCGGGACACACAGAATGCTTACCCGGCCCTCGGCCTTGCAGCGCTGGAAAGTTCGCTTGATGGCCTCCATAATGGCTGGTTCAGGTCAATTGGGTCAGTCCTAGCTTGATCTTTTCCAGCGACTGTAAGCACAAAAGAGAGGATGCAAGCGGCCAAGTTGAGGTTGGCTCCAGACCTTTTTGATGTTGGATGAACTACTCCAAGGGAGCTCACTGTCCCGGACTGAGCAGGCGAGGGGCACACCCACCATGAGTCAGCGGATCCCACTTTTTGTTTTGGATTCGTCGCCTCAACAGCAGGGGCAAGCGGAAACACCGATCGCGGCGGGCCCACCTGCCCAATGCGGCTGCGGATGGAACCTGCAGGCCCAGAGTGAGGGACCGGACCTGAGAAGCGGATGGTGGTTGTGGGGAAGTCAGAAAAAACTTCTTGACGTGGTTTGACACAGCTCGCACTGTTGGCAACTTGCATAAAAAGTCACAACTGTCAATCATTTCTCAGCGTACTTGTACGCTGAGAAAATAAACAAGCAAAATATTTACTGGATGCATATTTTCTTTAAATATCAATTATATACAGGTTATTACACGATTCCTGCAGGGTCTGAACGATCTGTTGTAATCCGTATGATGCAGACGCTCTAGTCTAGCGAGATGCTGCCGTCTACGAGAACCTGAAAATGCGACGACTTCGAACACACGCGATGCGCCCAGCCCAAACCAGGCCAGCCGATTGATGGGTATATTCTGCTAAAGAGAAACGAAAATAAAAGCAGAAAAGAAGGGATCTAATTTGCAACTTGTTTCATTCCATCCTCCAACTCAGATCGGCGTGTAACTCGGGGGTGAGACTGCAAAGCCGTAGTTTTCGGATGAGTCCCGTCGCTGGTATTGACGATCAGAAGGCCTCTAGCGATCTGAGTCTTGGACCTCCGGGTGGCCGTTCTTTTGGGCAAGAGACGGCCATCTCGCCGACTCCGACCGACCACTCTTCACACTGCCTGCGTGGGCATAGTACCCAGCTCCTGGTGTCCAACCACTGGTGGACATCGAATTCCCGTCAGAGTCGCTAGCACCGACATCCTTCAGGCCATATTCTTGTCCGCCTTCACCCCGTGTTTTGTCCCTCTTAACTGCGTTTGCCATGGCCCAGAGGATGCCAATGAGCACAACAATGATGTAAACAAGCAAGAGAGCTGTCGAGATAAGTGCCTCCTCCACAATGCTCTGGCGGAGCTTGTCGATAACTCTGTTAACCGCTGCGGTGATCTCGTCCGTTGTAACGGTAGAGGGAGAGGCGAGGAAACTTGTGAGGTCGCTATCGCCACTAACACTATCATTGGCGCCTCGCGAGAAGACATCTTCCGCGAACAGTGGGAGTGTTACATGGGCGTGATCATGCACCCATGTGAGACCCTTCTGAACAGCGTCGATCTTCCTCCCAATCAAGCATCCCACGAGATCCTTGGCTGTCTGCAGCAGTACCGTATCTTTGAACGCAGAATTGAGGCCCTTGTCAATCTCGTTGTCGAAAGTGGTTAGAGTGTTGTTGACCGCCGATGTCGCCTCCTGAACCCAGCCAAACAGATCATTGTTGATGTCGTCCTGGAGCTTGAGGATAACACCGTTGGCTTCGTTTGACCAATCCGTGGAGACTCGTTGAAGTGTTGTGACGACCTGGCCGGTAAAATCGCCAACCTTGGTGGAAAGGGCTGGCACTTCTTTCTGGAGCAGCTGGAGGATGATATATTGGCAGAAACAAGAGAAGAATCCCGCCAGAGCGAGGGAAAGAACGAAAAGGGCCGGTAACGAGGTTGTGTAAGCCCATGCCCACCGAATCAAGATGATGTACTTGCGCTTAGAAGTGATGAAGGAAGCAATCCGAATGCCAAACCGGGACGTCATGGGTCGAGAAATCATGTAAACTGCATCCATCGGGTCGTAGACATGCTCGCTGAGACCTTTGGCGCGCTCCATTTGTCTGCGCCAGCGGCGAATCTCGAGCCATCCCATCGCCACAATTGCCGCAACAGCTAGCAAAGGAACGATGACTAAGAAAGCAATCTTGGCCTTCGCAACAATCTCGGCAAGAGAATCGAAGAAGTCATTGAGGAAGGTGTTGTCGGAGCAAAAAGACAGGGCCTTCTTCTGAGCTACGGGGAAAACAGAGTCGTCAAACTTGTAGTTTCCAAATGTGCTGTTTATCTGCTTCTTCAGAGTGTCGAAGGGAATTGCGATAGCATCTTTTGTGAGATTTTCGATCTGGTCAAAAGTGGGAATCTTCTGGTTCAACGTCTTGATGTCTTTGACAAGATCGTCACTGCTGATCTTAATGTTCTTAAGGTCGGCTAGCGGTTTTTTGACGGTGGAGAGGTCGGGCATGTCGAGATCAAGCCAGTCCTTAACGCTCTTGCCTAGAACTTTCGTGCTTTCAATACTCTCCAAGAAGTTCTCAGCAGGATCTATGATCTTCTCAATCTGACTGGTGAGGCCGCTGACAGCATTGTTCATGAGCTTGGTAGCACCTTCAATAACCTTGACTGCGACATCCAGACCTCCGTGAATCAGGGCGGTAACCACGCAAACAAACGTGCCAACATACATGTTGATGATGAAGAAGAGGAGGTTTTCGACACCTGTCAAGATCATGATGAGGACTTTAACCAACCCAGAGACAGCTTTGGTGATGCCCTCAGAAGCGAGAGAGTTGACACCGACTGAAAGGTAGTGTGGCATAGAAGCCATGGCACTACCGATATCTTCCACTTTGCTGCATGCCGAAAGAGCTTTTACTTTAGCATCTGCGATGTTGTCGTCGAGGCTGCCAGAGAGGAGCAAGACGCGGACGAGAACCAGGATCAGCAAAACCGTCCAGCGGTTGAACCAGAGCTGGGAAAGCCGCGCCCGAAGGCCAAGATAAGGGGTAATCGACGGAGCCGTATTCACATGATCAGGAAGTTGGACGCTGGAGCTACTGGAAGGGTCGTTATGGATCGGAATTGTCCGCCAGTCATTTGGATTCAAGCTTGACGGAACTGGGGGCACGGCCCCCAACTTTTCGTGGAAAACCATGATAATAAGGCTTGATGAGAAGCGTTTAACTGACTTGTTGGGTAAAGAACAAACTGCTAAGGATTATCGAAAATGTTGGCGATAACAGAAAGTAGACCAGCTACTGATGATGCCGCCGGAAGAGTATTAGGAGCAAACAACAGAGAACGAGGCGCTGTAAGAAAAAAGAGAGAATAATGAACAAAGCCGTTTCACAATTGATTCAAGGTTATTCAATGAAGCTGTGCATCAAAGGAAAGACAAGCGAAAGGTGGGGGGTATAAAGAGAATAGCAGGGTCAATAGGAAAAGGATGGAACAATAGAGGTGAAATACTGTGGGAGACCGAGAGGCAGCCATAACAAAAGCATCAAAACACCGCCGTAATAAGCAAGCAGCACATGACTTGGGCTAAATATTGGAGGACAAAGATAGAAGCATGCTCATTCTTTGTCTTGGTGCTTCAAGGGCAGAGCTGCGTTGACAGGCCATGGGTCGTTGGTGGGCGCTTGTTGCTTAGCGCCGACTGCCTCGCAGCCAGTCGTTGTGCCACGCCGGGGTCTGTGAATGACTGCGCGGTTACCCAAACGCCAAAGCTGTCAGTCGCGTCGTACTGATGACAGGAAACAAATTGCCACAAGGGAAATCCGATCGGACACTTTCTGGCTCCCTTATCTCGATCTGTGGATGATGCATTTGTCGTCCATGCATTGCAGGCATCGCAAGTCGGTCAAGCGAGCATCAGATGAAGCACATGGGTAGGTCAACCTGCTCGAAGTGGCAGGACCCGCAGGGAACAATATGCTCTGGGCAGCACCATCGTGGCATGCGGAAACCATAACAGTACGAGTTTTCAATGGGGCAATCATCTACTGGGGCAACGCTGGATGGAGAATGGCAAGGTTAACACTGCGGTCACCAGTTCGTCGGCAGCGGGTTTGGTTTGTCGGTGGGAGAACTCCAGATGATGCGCTCTTGCTGGCCCAGCGTTGAAACGCCAAAATGCCAAGCCTGGCCCCCTCCCTCGGGAGTTGAAGTTCAGGGATTTGGCGACGCTGATTGGCTCTGCAATGCTGGCGGCTCCCATGTTTGCTGCGATCTTGGGCTTCCGAGAGAACCGTAGCGCCCTATCTCCAACCAGCTTCCTCTCCAGTCCATTAATCCACATCTGCGCGTTTCAGTCGATCCCGTGGTCCATGATGCTGATATTCAAATCTGCCATAGCAACTGACGATTCTGCACTTCAACTGAGAATTAATACTACACACGCCCCAAACAGTCAACACCAATAGTTCTCCTCGCTAGAGTCCCAAGCTTAATCAGAGGTTGGCATTCATCCCAAGCCGTTACGATCCGAACAAATTTGTTGTTGCTCCTGTCCAAATCTCATGCCATCACGCCGACAACTTTCCCGACTTCTTTGCTGTCCATGTAGCAATTGAATCCATCAGCAGTTGTGACAGCGCATCGTACAACTTCAACCCAACGTTCCTCAGTCTACTTCTTACCTCATCCATCCCAAACGAGTTGAACCCTTGTTTAATATAGACAGCACAACGCTGTAAATGGTGGCTCTTGTCACCTTTTATATCAGAGAGCTTGATATGGACAAAACCAAACCATAAAAGACGTGCTCCTGCTCAATGCGTCCATATATGTGTGCTCCACGCTCTTTGCAGGTGTAGCGCTGGATTAGGGTTGACAAACCAACAATGTAGCTTTTCTGCATTGGCCGTGACCGAGACTTTGTTCCGGGTGACCACACCTACGATGGACAAAAGTATGCTCTCGGGCTTCCAGCATTTGGAATGCCCACATGCGTGGTTGTGGGCGACATTGCTGTTAGTGTCACCTCCACTCAGTCATTATCGGACAAACAGTAGGGTTTGCCTCCAGCAGAGGCAGCATCACCCTTGGTGATACCATTGTCCATCAGGGGATGAAGAGAAGGTGCCATGTTGTCGGTTCCCATGAATAAGAATTATGACCCGAAACTGGATCAACAACCTGTGCAGCGGCAGGCTGATGGACGAGAAAGTAAGCTTTCTGTGTGGCTGGCATGAAGGCCATTGAACTAAGGCATGTGTCTTTATATGAATTGTAGTTCATGCATCACTTGGTTTGCCTTCAAAGCTTCCCGTCATGGCTATTGATCAAATCCTTATATACCCAATATCTCACCGGCCGCAATCATCCCACTGCTTCTTGGTGACCCAAAACCCCCCGGTCTTCTCTCGCCTGTGGTGAAACATCCTGGCCGGTAAATTCACAAGCCAATTGCTTGGTTTGTAGTTGATGGTATTGTGCAATTGTCATGGGGACCTCTTTGCTAGTTCGCCGGATCTCTTGTCCCACACCTCTTAATAGCTGCCAAACCTTTGATGCTCTGGACCTGAGTGCCAATTCTATGGGGTTACTTACAAATTTCGAAGGTAACAGGGTTTGGCAATTGGGTGCTGGAAGGCCGAGATCTTGAAAGTTATCAATCACATAATCACAATTACATAGCATGATGGCCTTGGTCTAAGACGCGCCATGCAAACGGGGAGGAGATATACTGGCAGCAACCGACATTGCTGATTAGAACTAGACGGGTATGAAATCCACACTATTCTTTTGACGCCGTAACTCCCAACTGTGATAAGTGCAAGAGACCAACACCCCTGCTACACCCTGTAGGCCCAAACATCCTATTTCTTATACCGACCACCTTGACGTGGTTGACTGCCATAGGCTCTCCTCCCTTGGGGTTTTTTGTCACGACTCAAGCTTGCGGAGAGCGTGATATCAACTCTAGGAGGGGTAGAAAAGCCGAAGCTCTGATCAAGCAGTTAGCCAAATGTGTTGGGCTGAGGATCCGGGATGTCACCAACCTTCGCAACTTTAACTAAATCCAGCTTGTGGACATCGAAGACACTGCGCAGACTGTGGGAAGCGTAGGCGTGGATGTACGACCGGTAGCCCTCTTTGGCGCTCTGATTCAGATAATAGTTGGTGCTGATGAGCTTCTCAAGCTGGGACTGCACATTGAGGATCTTGTTCTTGGGGAAGTCGTATTCGACGACAGGCACCTTCGCAGCCTTAAGGTGCGCCAGAAAACCGAGCTCACAAGGCTGCAGGAAAAGAAGCGAACGACCTTTACCATTGTTACCACGGGCTGTCCGACCGACGCGGTGGATATAGTCGCGCGGATCATCCGGAGGGTCGAACTGAACAATCCAATCAACTTGAGGAATATCGAGACCACGGGCTGCGACGTCCGTGCAAATGAGAGTTCCAGACTTGGCGTTGCAGAACTCGAAGAATGTGTTGGTTCTCTTCTGCTGCTTCTGCTTGCCATGAAGGTCAAGAACCGGCAAGTCGATGTACTGCAGTAGCTCACTGTAATACTTAACCGAGTTGCATGACGAGAAGAAGACAATGATCTTCTTCTTAGCCATTTTCTTAAGGAACGAGAAAAGCAGGAGGAAGCGCTTGTCAGCCTCGACCACAACATAACCCTGCTCCAGACCCTCAACTGTGCTGTACTTCTTTTCTTCGTCGACATTGATGTAGAGGGGCCCGGGGCGCAGTGAGATGCGCGCCAAGTCCTCGACCTTGGTTGTCTGAGTAGCAGAAAAGAGCATGGTTTGACGGTCCTCCTTGGGCAGAATCTTGACAATCTGGCGCATTTCATCCTCGAAACCTATTTCCAAAATGCGGTCTGCCTCGTCGATGATCAGCGACTTGAGGTTCTTGAAGACGAAAGGGGTATTTTGCAAGTCTGTAACCGACAAGGTCAACATATAGGAATGGTAAGAAGGGTTGTTGTGATCACTCACGATCGAGTAGGCGACCAGGAGTGGCAATGAGGAGGTTGACGCCTTTCCCCAGCTTCTCTGCCTCAGCGCGACGGTTGGCCCCACCAATGACAACACCATCTGTGCAATTGAAGTCAGCAGTGTGTCAACTTTACGAGGGGGCACACTGCGTACAGGTTTGCGAATGATACTTCATCAGCTCGCGCGCAACGCCGAAGATCTGAAGGGCTAGCTCGCGGGTAGGTGTCACCACGATAGCGCCAGTACCGTTTCTGGGCTTGAAACGCAGTGAGCTAAGCATTTCAACAGCCGGAATGAGGAAGGCAAGAGTCTTGCCGGAACCTGTCTTTGCCGCGCCCAGGACGTCCTTGCCGGCAAGCGCAGGAGGAATGGCTCGCCGTTGAATTTCAGTCATCTTAGTGAATCCCATCTCGGAGATTGCCTTCGTTGTCTTCTCGGAAAGGTTCAGCTCTGAGAACTCTTGAGCATTTGTAGGAGGTGGGAGAAGGTTGTCGTTCTTGGGGACATCCTCCAAATCGGTGCCGTTCTCGGGCCTGGAACCGTCTTCATCCTGATGAGCGACCTTCTCATCAAAGCTGCCATCATCAGAGGGAGCGTCCTCGCCATCGCTATCAACCTGATCAGGTTCATGTTGGCCGTCGCTGTTGCTGCTCTCTGAATCGCTCGTCTCTCTCTCCTCAGGAGTAGGATCCCGCTTCAGCTTTTTGAACTTTGCGGGCTTGGCAACAGCCTCATCAGGCTTCGGCCCCTTCGAATCCTTGAATTTTCTCTTTTTGCTGGATTCGGACGCCATGTTGATGATTGCACGGCGCAAAAGTTCGATGCTGGATGGCACGACGCTGCGATGTTGATTTTTTTTACCCACCCATCGTTATCAGTGGATTGATAGCAGGTGGGCCAAGGCCTCTCGGTACAATTATTCTCCCGGTTCCGGCGGGGTCTGATGGCTTGGTGTCTGTTCCTGATGCCATATGCAGCTAGATGAGGGTCAGGAGCCACACTTCCTCACCCAGCTTACCTAATATCCCAGCTGATTGATGCATCTTAACTTGCCTGGCACATTGGACTTGTCAAGCGCTGTTAGCATACAACCCCTATCTGGATCAGTTTTCAGCAGTCTGGCCACTAGGCCATAAAATCTGTCATTACAGGATAGCTGAATGTTTCTGTACATGGCTGACAACTCACAGCATGCTTTGTTCTGGCTCATCATTGTCAAGCAAGCCGATGTGCCACCCACTTTTCTACGTTCCCTCTAAGCAACCACATACATTTGATGAAACCAGCGGACTGCCCATTATGACTTCCTAGCCACCTTAGGCCACCTATACCTGACATCCATCGCCAGCCTCACTTGACAGTTGCTGGTCACGTGAACCAACCGCTATTGACACATCACAGATGCGGCGCGGCCCGTCTATTGCACTTGCGAGTTGTAGATTTAGTGAACAAGCGTAACTGCTAGCCAATGATCCGCTCTGACTCCTGGGAAAGTACTTGCATGGTTCACTGTTCAGTGGCTGGTGTATGTGTCACGTGAGGCCGACTTCAAATACCATGCAGGTCGTGATCACCAGTCTAGTAGAGGTTAAAACCGCAACGCTGAACAAGTTTGATAGTGCCGAAGTTCCTCCCCCACATTCCCTATCAATCTAGCAGGAGAAACAGAGAGCCAAGAAGCAGAAAGCCCATGATTTGTGTGACACGCGCGTAGCCAGGGGTATTGCACTGGGCTCTGCTGGTCAGCTGGTACAGCTGAATGCTAGGCTTTTTGCTTGGCATTTGTGCTGGAAAGACGCAAAGAACGACAAAGATTGACACAATTCTCCGGCAGAAAGTCCAATTGGTGGGTTGACACTAATTGACAACCTACCTGGGGCTGGGGAGCGTCCAGAAAAACGACCTAAATATTCCTGAGAGTTCAGCCACACATCAATGCCCACCTGGTTCCGGTTTCTGCCGGCTGTGATAATGTGGGGTTTGACTGTCAAGGAAGCCTGCCGCATCAAAGGGATCCTGGGAACAGCATATCTCAGCTTCCGTTGCTTCTGGGAACAAGTAGCTAGAACAGGCTGAATTGGTTGCAATGGGCAGATCCAAGATTGCTGATTCACAAAGAGCCAAAACAGGTGATCTGAAAAGGAAAACTAGCATATCACACAACTGCGACCCCGCTTTCTTGGAAGAGCCAACCCACTCGATCTCCGGACGGTTCTGCACGGTGGGGCACCCTGATGGTTGACTCCTGGTTAGATTGGCCAGCGCAGCTTTGAGCCTCTCTGCAGACCCGCCGACTGTGTGGGGCAAGACGGCCGGGAGATCAGGATCTTGCCCCTTGGACCACCCGAAATGGCATCCTGGGAATTCCGATGCTCTGGAAGCTCATCAATGACAGCCGACCCAACGTCCCGTCACAGCGTTTCTGATTTTGGATGACCGCGTCTCCCCTAGGTTTTCTGCACACTTTTGCACTTTGATTTTTTTTTTGCTCTCTCTCTCTCTGTGCTTTCCTGTTCGCCAGTTCAATGCTAGCACACTTTGCAGCCCTAACTTGCAGCGGCATCTTGTAGCAGGAGCGGTAGGAGTGACGTCTACCTACCTAACCCTGTCGGTGGTCTGGTGCTAGGATTTTGTACCACTTAAAACAAGGGGACTTGCCGCCTTTTGCCCCACGACACCTCACGCCATCTCCTGGCTGTTGCTACAAAACTGTTGCCTCGGCCAACAGGACAACATCTAGGTCGTCTCTTGTACTCAGCTGCACACTCTTTTCCTTAGTAACCCATCTGCTTTCATTTCCTCCCTTAATTCCCAGATCACCGCCGCTCAGGTTGCCCTTTCGCAGCCATGGCGCCCAGGATGAATGGCGTGGGCATCATGCCCGAGGACACTCGTATCTGTGTTGTCATGGTTGGCTTACCCGCCCGAGGGAAGAGCTACATTGCGCAAAAGGGTGAGATACCCCGGCTTTGTCGGCCCATTTACTCGCCACTAGGCATGGCGTTGCTAACTTGGCTTTCATTTTCCAGCCCAGCGGTACCTGAAATGGCTTTCCATTCCTGCAAAGACCTTCAATGTTGGCAACTACCGACGGAATGATGCCCCTCATCCGTCGGCCGACTTCTTCGATACCAATAACCCTGAAGGCGAGCGCAAGCGCCGTGCTGCTGCCGAGGCAGCTGTGTCAGACATGCTCAAGTGGTTCAAAGAGGAGGGCGGCGTCGTGGGCATCCTCGACGCTACAAACAGCACAAAAGAGCGCCGCAAATGGGTGCTCGACAAGGTTGGCCGCGAGGGAATTGAAGTCTTGTTTGTGGAATCCAAGTGCGACGACGAAGAATTGATCATGGCCAACATCCGCGACGTTAAGACCAGCAGCCCCGATTATGTTGGCCAGGATCCGGAGAAAGCCGCGCAGGATTTCCGAGAGCGGATTCGTCATTACGAAAAGGTCTACAAGTCCATCAATGAGGATGGTGATGAGGACGATCTTACCTACCTCAAGATCATGAACGTTGGTCGAAAGGTTTTCATCAACCGTATCCAGGACTACCTGCAAAGCCGCATTGTTTACTTCCTCATGAACCTGCACATCCGCCCGCGCTCTGTTTGGCTGTCTCGCGTAAGGTTCTCCATGTACTAGCCTCTGTGCAACTGACCAACTAACCCATCTCTTTACCAGCATGGCGAATCCATCCTCAACCTCGAGGGCCGTATTGGCGGAGACTCCGAGCTATCCCATCGTGGTGAAGAGTACGCTCGCAAGCTTCCCGAGCTGGTCCGTGAGTCTGTCGGTGTAAGTGTCTTACCGCAGCCCCATTATTGTAACGTTCGCAATTAACATGCTCTTGATGAGCAGGATGATCGTCCTCTGACGGTCTGGACGTCCACCCTTAAACGCACCATCGCCACAGCTCGCTACCTCCCGAAGCATTACAACCAGCTGCAGTGGAAGGCGCTCGACGAGCTCGATGCCGGCGTCTGTGACGGCATGACCTACCAGGAGATCGCTGACCGCTATCCCGAGGACTTTCAGGCGCGCGACGAGGATAAGTACAACTACCGTTACCGCGGCGGGGAGAGCTACCGCGACGTTGTAATCCGCCTGGAGCCCATTATTATGGAACTTGAGCGCAGCGAGGACATCCTCATCATCTCACACCAAGCCGTCATTCGCTGCATCTACGCCTACTTCATGCAGAAGTCGCAGGAAGAAAGCCCCTGGGTTCCCGTCCCGCTGCATACCCTCATTAAGCTTACCCCTCGTGCATACGGCACCGAGGTGCAGACTTACAAAGCTAACATCAAAGCGGTCAGCACCTGGCGCGGCAAGGGGAGCACGGCGAAGCATGAAGACCCTGCCCCCGACGGCGGCATCTAAGCTGTCTCTTGCCCTAATGTCTTGCCTTAGTGCCCTCCGAACATACTGGGCACTTGTTACTTGGCATGCATCTAAGCTGTTGATGATGTTTGGTTTTTTTTCCTTTGTTTACCGCACTTGATATGCGTTAAAAGCTTATAACTTTCCAATTTGTCCGGCCTTGCAAACTGGGATGGAACTTATATGGAATGGGATGGATGGCTCTCGGCATGGCGTTCAGGTTTGGCGATGGAAGGATGGATGGTTGGTTTGTCTGGTAGTGTACTTGTTGGAACATAAACTTCCTTCCCAGGCTCACGGTCACGGTAACTACGCATTTTCCAGGGGGTTAGGTAACTGTTTAGACGGAAATCAAGTGACGCGCAGCTTTACGAGCCTGCATAGGGTTAACCAGATCTGTTGAGTGTTATGCAGTTCTTCACGGAGTGTCTATTTAGGACCACGACTCTGAATGCTATGTATCTAAGATGCATGGATTGGAAGGTTCATCATAGTATCGCGTCCTGGAGTCCTGATCATGTGGGTTTGCACTCAGTTTGGCATATAGTCTTGTGATCAAAGCTCTCTACCGATGGATAATGCGAGCTCGACTAACTCGTTGAAGTTGACACGACAAGACAGGAAGAATCCCCATGTGATGAAACGTGCTCCTGCAGAAATTCCCTGAAGGAGACTATTCCAATGTCGATAAGGCATCCATTCATTGCAACATGAAGAGGATAGCTGACTAAGAGCATTGACAACTGGACCATTTCGTCACTCATGCCTACGCAGGTTGCAGACTCTGACTGGGATAGAAAGTCTGAATTTCCCCTAAATATCATGCCAATCCTACACATAAGGTTAAATGCAATGCTGCCAAGCAAAGGGGAAATGGATGCCACAGATACCAAATACACAGGCACAACCTCCTCAGTAGTGAGGACGAGGGATGAAGTGCATCTTTGCTTCACCCACATCAAACACCACCAACGCATTCTGCATGAAAACATCCCCAAGAATGTATGGGCCTGATCCACCGCTTGCAATTGCCGTCATGCACAAGCCCGTCAAAGGGTCAACCATGGTGCGGTAGATGAGGTCGACCGGGTTGATGTAGAACTTCTCACCATCGAGGACCACGGCGACTTGAGGAGCAATAGCATCACATGAGGTGAAATAAGCTCCGTACATCCACATGTAAACGGCCGGAGGAGTGAAGGCAGCGTTGATGGCGTCGGCGAGACCTAAATAAGGGGATGTAAGTTAGCACTGACACTCAGCGGAGGAGCAGGCAGCCAAAAGCACTGTAGACTTACTCGGTGGCAAATAGTTCAGCGTCGTGCCACTGTCGACGATGTATGGGTACTTCTTGGTATTCATAGTCGAGTCAAAGTACCAGCCATCGGGGATGACGGTGTAGAAAGAGTACTGAAATGCGGTTGCGGGAACACCGATAATATTCGTCTGGGAAGGGTCAGCAGTCGCCTTACAAAAGTTGGTTGAACTGAGAGCCTGGGACAGTGGCTTACGATTATCATGTCCAGAGTGGCACTCCTGCTGAAGTCTGCGCCGACTGCCGGGGCAATTCCGCCAAAGGAGATCATGCCAGACGAAGCATTCCGGTCAATGGCGATGCTGAACAGGGGATCAACCAAGCCCTGGCTCACCATGCTGGTGAACAGGGGTGAGTACTGAACTTGGCTGCCATAGTCGTGGTCGGTGCCAGAGTCTCCATAATAGGCATTGGTCAGAGACGGAAATGCCAAACCCAATAGACCGCTGGTGTAATTGTTTCCAAACCAATACGTGGTGTTCGCGAGGCAAACCTGTTGCTTCTTAACGGTAATATTTCCGATAGTAATGTCGGAGAAGCCCATGGGACCAGTGACAATCTCGCCGTCTCCATACTGGATAAACATGTGGGTAGGCGGATCGGTGCGACCGTACTGAAAGGCATCAGGGTAGGCCTCTCCAAAGCCGCAGGAAGATTGGGGGAGAAACTGGCCGGTGTAGTCAATGCAGTGGAAGTCTTTGCTAACTGCCCACGTGTCGGAGCTGCCAGTGTCAATGAGGAGCGACAAGGGATGGCCGTCCCAGGTGGCCTCAATGGCATACTGGGTGCCGTAAGCCGAGGTAGTCGTGATGTTCTCGTAGCCAAAACCACCGGCATGACGTTGGTGGATGCCCAACACAGAAGCTGCAGACTTGCTATTGAGATTCATGGCAAAGCCATGACGGGTGGAGACCGGGCGCAGTTGGTGGACATGATGGTTGACTGGAACGACCTTGGACGAATACGTCGGGAGAATACCCTTGGGAACATGGTAGGTGATTCCGGGAGGAGCATGCTTCAGCACTTCTGCGTGCAGTTTAGCTCCAGCAAGCCCTCCAAAGAGGACAATCCAGGTGACTCTTGTCATTTCGAGGACTCGATTATCAGAGTGCTGCAAGTTTTGCTGTTGCTTGATGTTGCCGGAGGAGAAGCGACCTTTACCGACGGAATCTGACGGGAATATTGACCGGTGGAAGGAGGGAACACTCTCGGGTTTGGCCCAGATCACGAAGTTTTTGTCCCGCAGACTTGGTGCTTCATTCAAAGGAAAGAACCTCGGGAAAGGCCAAGTGAGCGACTGCCTTGATATCTGTGTCGACTAGGATGCGGCAAAGGCGCCGTAAACAAGCAACAGCTGGGTGCTGTCAGGTAATGTCTCACCAAGGAAAGTACGAGGGAACCCCGGGAAAGGCTTGCGTCACGGGAATCACGACAATCGGCTCAGTCCTGCCATCATGACTTGAAGACAACTTCGGGTTGGACAACGACTGAGTTGTCCGGGTCTTGGCAGTGTACTAGATGGAACAGCGCCAAAGAGCTTCCAACTTGAGCCGGACTCCAATCTCCCTCACCTTTCAATCAACCATTTGTTAAGAGCTTCGAGGAGTACTTCGGCGGGTCGGAAATTCAGCTAAGTCTTTGCATTTTTTATTCCAGTGTTTCCAGTGGTGTCCAACGGGATTTAACCCACGATCATTGCGGAAACCGTCCTAAACCTGATCACGATGTAAGGCTGCTGGGCGGCGCAAATGGTCCAGTTTCAATGAAAATGAAATGACCACTGCTAAATTGAGACTCTTGTGAATTGTAGGTAATTACGGCTCAAAGCTGGTTGTTCCCAACGGTGCCTGAAGCTTGCTTGCCTTGGAGCATCGACTGAGAATGATAAACGTAGAAGTTTTTTTCTCGATTGTCCACAGGAGAAGCCACTAAGTGCCAAGATGTCTTCCAAATATGACATCAAGAAAACAGCCTAACTTGAAAAGAGGCTTATTAAGGCATCATGTTGCATCAAAAATTAGCAAGCAATGTCTTTTAGCACGAAAGTTCGGATGACATCCTGTATTGACTTTCAAGCCATCCCCTTCAAAAGTCCGCGGGGCTCGTTTATGTCACTCGGTTGACAACCGCTGACAACCTGTTGTGCATCCTTCTTGAGCCCCTGAGAGTTGAGTGACACAAAAACATTCGTGCAAAGGCCCTTCCTCAGCCGTTGGCAGCCTCGTTACACCGCGATTAGCTCTGTAAGCATCCTACACTCTCACGCCGCACGATTCAAGATGTCTGATCCGCTCTGTGCACTGCTAGTTGGCATGACTATGGCACATGGACTTTGACACTTTTATTTCCGGCCTCTTCATTTTGTGGACAATGTAGCCTGCCGTAAGCTTCCTTCCCCTTGACAAGGCATCCAGCTGGTAGGAATCTCGAGGACTCCGAGGACTCGGAAGTAATTCGAAACTCAGCAAAAGGAAACCTCGAAGATACCGAGTGAAACAGGGAAGATGTAACAAATGGGTTTTCTCCTTCGGTGTAACGTGGACCGAAGGCAAAACTTTAGCATTCTGCGAAACGTCACTGCTAAGGCAGTTGGCATCAACCAATGCCGGGAGTGGGTAGGCCAAACAGAGGCGTGATTTTGGATCAGCTTTCTTACATAGGAGACTCACCAGATCGACACTTCTCCCTATATGATCTCACTAAGAAAGATTAAATTCACCACAGTGTTGAAAGCAGAACTTTACCTACAGAGTTTGACTGAACACTCCATCGTCGCAAAACCGTACACATGGTTCAAATTCCATGATGCTCTTGTTGATACTTTGATCGGTAGGAAGCTTCGATTCATTTGCCCAAAATCATCCGAATTGCCAATAGAACAAACATTGCTGGAAATGCAGCACTATTAGAGAACTGTGATTCTCCATGTGAGGGTGAACCCTGATGTTGGCAGAATCCCATGTGCAAGACTAGCTGTAGGATCACGTGATTTGACCTGGCCAGGTAGAGGTCTTAGAGTCCGTGCACGTCAGCGGCTCATTCAGCGGGGCTCAAAGAGCCAAAGCATGGGCCCGAGGAAGCCACTTTTCCCTCCACATCGCACCGCCGCACCGTTGGCTTGCTCTATGCAGCAAATTGCCAAGCCCAGCTACAGCTGTTGAAAACTTTCCTGCCCATTGGGAAGTTGAGGAGTTAGGACTTTACCACAACCCGCTTATTTCCTTCTTTGTTATCCAGCTTTTCTGCCCTCCGACTGGTCATCGCTGCGTCGGCGCATCTCCGTGAAAAAAAGCGACCGCTGCTGAGTGCATCGTGTATGCTTTCTGCGCCGACATTCGATCCTTGTCAGGTAAGTTTTTTGCGGTCTCTCCGTCCCACATCTGGGAGTTGGCCGGTTTGTGCGCGACCAGCCATTCCTACCGCACTTCACCGCGACCGACAATTGGTGTCAATTTGCTCATTGACTGACATAACGCAGCGATTTTATTCCAATACCTCGGCGATCCCTTTCGTCCCGCCTTTCGCGCGCTGGAATTACTCTGACTCAAAGCGCCGTCACCTTTCTACGTGTTTGCTCTGTGATCTGAGGATTTCCTCGTGGTCCTTAAGTTTATTTCATCTGCGTTCTTCTACTTCTCTACCTTTTTATCAGTGCGACCTGCTTTGGGGGAACATTAGGATTGAGGTTGAGCAGCGAAAGACCAAAGGTTGTCGATCGACACTTTACCACTGCAAAACCTTCCAGACTGTGTTAAGCTTTGCTTGCCCTCTGGCAACGTCAACATGGCAAACTCAACTCCAGACATCAATTCGATCTTGCGCTTGCTTGGTAAGGGCAATTTTTCCCATTTTCTGTTTCAGCAAACAGTGTACTGACTGGTCTGCTTCCAGATGCCACTCAGCGCCCAGCTAGCTCTGCTCCTGCACAAACCCAGCCTGGGGTTCCTGCGCCTGCTACTGCTTCGGCACCTTTACCTTCAAATCCCTATGCAACATCAGTCCCAAACCCCTATCCGTCTCAGACGGGTACCTACCAACCTCCAGTGGCTTATCAGTATCCTCAACCAGCCTCTAGTGGCAGCATTGATCTGAGCTCAATCCGTCCTGTCAACTCGGGTACTGTTCCTCTCGCTGACGCGATAGCTAAAGCAAAGGCATACGCAACTGAACAGGGCTTTACCCCATACGATCGCCAGAGTGGTTCATATTCCGACTCGCGTGCGAATGATTCGAGGCAGTATTCCCGTTCGAGATCTAAGAGTCCCCGTGGACGCGATCCCTACCGTGACAATTACAACCCGTACCGCGATGAGCGACGCGCCGACCATGGTCGCGATTATGGTCGCGAACGCTCATATTCCCCTGGGCGTGGTCGCGCATTCTCTCCTCGTGGCTCACACGGTGGCCGTGAGCGGTCCCCTCTGCGCAACAAGGATGACGTGGAGGTCATTGAGATTGAGGCCAGCTTGGTTGGTTTGATCATAGGTCGCCAGGGAGAAAACCTCCGTCGTGTCGAAGGCGAGACTCGTTGCCGTGTTCAGTTCATTCCTCCTCAAGGTCCCAACGACCAAATGCGACTTTGCAAGATCCAAGGTCCTCGTCCTCAACGTGAGGAGGCTAAAGAGATGATCAACCGCATCATTCGTGACAGTGGCATGCGTGGTCCAGGCGAACGCGGTCGTGATGGCGGCCGTGGTCCTCCGGCCCCTAAAGAAGGGGAAGACACTGTGCAAATCATGGTCCCGGATAGGACCGTGGGCTTGATCATTGGTCGCGGTGGCGAAACCATCCGTGATTTGCAAGAGAGGAGTGGTTGCCACATCAATATCGTGGGTGAGAATAAGAGCGTCAACGGACTTCGTCCTGTGAATCTCATTGGCCCTCCCGCGGCCACACGTATCGCTAAGGAGTTGATTTTGGAAATTGTGGACAGTGATAGCCGGAACGGGAACCTGCCCAACCCCCGAGGCGGTCGCAATGACAATTTTGGTGGAAACGGCCAGGAGAAGGTCAATGATTCAATCTTTGTTCCTTCTGATGCCGTTGGCATGATCATTGGAAAAGGTGGTGAGACTATCCGCGAGATGCAGAACATGACTGGCTGCAAGATCAACGTGTCGCAGCCCTCAGGTCCGGGTGAGGTTGAACGTGAGATTGGTTTGGTCGGTACTCGTGAAGCTATTGCGCGAGCCAAACGTGCCATCGAGGACAAAGTTGAGGTCGTGGTATGTGTTGCTGCTTCCTACCCTGCTGTTTATTTTGTAATGTCTAACACGTCTCTACAGAGGCAAAAGTCTGGTTCTGGTCGTGCCCGTGGACAGCACCGCGATTATGATAACCCCAACTATGGCCAGTCGTCTAACACTAACAGCACCCCTTCTACCACTGCTGTTGGAGCTGCCACTCAGTCTAGCGCTGGCAGCTCCACTGCCAATCCGGCTGATCCCTATGCGCCATGTAAGAGATTGACTCCGTCATCGCCTCTGTTGATATTACCGTCGTTGACCCAATGCTAACCGACTACACCAGACGGCGGTTATGAGAATTATATCGCGCTTTGGTGGCAATCGCAACTTGCTGCTCAAGCGGCACAGGCACAGGCTCAGGGTGCCACATCCCAGGCGCCTGGGTCCTCGTAAAGTCGCCATGATTTCAGGCTTGTTGTTGCGCTTGATGTTGACCCGCCCACTCAACTCACCGATGCGCCTTGACATTGCCGCCATCTGCCTCGATGCTCATCTTGACCTTACGCCTTGCATCCCCTGCATGGTGGCCCAATGATGATACCAGGGCATGAAAGGATTTTTGAAATCTGTCCGGATTTCTACGGTTTTGCAACCGCCCAGCACGATCCGGCCTGTTCCATGACTGTACAGTACACGCTTTTTACGACCTTTTTCTTTCTCTTACGGCTCTTCCCGGACGAAAATTGCGACACCTGCTCGGCCCTTGATCGTTGAATGCACGAGAAAAAGCTGGCCCATGGATCTTCCACGGATTTAGATCTTGTCCTGCCTTTTGCCCTTGATCACCTATCAGCGTTTGCCATGAAGCTGGCACATATGTGCTCTGGTTGCTTGATGCAATCTGCGATACTGCACGAACTCACATCTCAAGGTTGGAGCATTCTTGATGCATATTTGATGCCTGGGTCCAGACAAAGCCTTAATGGTCTCCTCCTTGCAACACTTGACTTGCGCCAGGACTGCACTATCGATACACCATTCCCCCAGACTTTCATTGAGACAATGATGCACCTAGGTCTTGTTTGCATCCTTGAACATTGCACTGTGGGCATGAAGGTGGACCTTCTAACACCATGCTTCGCCAGACTCGCTTTAGAGTGATGACTGGTGCATGCATCTGCTTTGCACTTGAGACCTTGAGGCTTCGAGTGTTTCCATGTCGCAGGCCGGCCTTAGTTGACCAGCGCAAGCTTGACCAACCGGGTTACCTACCCAGAGATTTCTTTTGGCCTCCAACGTTGCGGCCAAAAACTAATGTGGACATGCGCATCTAGTGGTTATCTTGATGCCCAGCTTGTCATTCGCATGCCCATGATTTGGCACTGAACCAGTGATTGACTGATTACGTTCCACCCGGTGCATTATTTCTAGAGTCGATAGATGGGTGATCTAGCAAAGGCACACCGGCATTATCAGGGATACGGAGAACAGCCTGGTGGTTACTGAGTTAATCAGGTTGATGTACACTAGCGTAAGCACCAAAAGCCTTGGGAATGGGATGACATCGTGTAGAAAATATTCTGCTTGGGTTACCAACATGTGATAGTTTGCCATTCTGCTACAACTTATAGTTCCCTGTTCTGCCTGCTGAATCACACTTAAGGCTGGCATGAAGCTTGGGCTTAGATCCGCTGTCCCATTCTTCGGCTCCATTGCCCACCTTTTGAGCAATGTCCTCAGTCGGAAAGTTCCCCGGCTAACATGTAAGGTCAAACACTCTTCGCAAGCAGGCGTTCCCGTATGAGGATGAGAACAGCCTCAGCTTCCCAACTTTTCGGGAGGATAAGAGACGGTCTACAGGCAACAGGAACTGCTTTTGAAAATAGTGTTTCAAGAGATTATGAGGAAAAAGAAGCATGTGATTGTGTTACAGCGATCTCTCCGATCCTCTCAGGTGGGGAATGATCACTAATCCTGGAAAACCGCTCGGATCTTTAGCGCCAACGCACTGTTACGGCGCGAAGCGACACTTGGAAAAGATGTAGTGAACCAGGACAGGGGTCCGAGGAATAGTATATATTCCAGGAACTACCCGACGCCGTTCATCTCGTCTGAGACATTCTGACCTGTACCAAGTGACAAAGATCACATCGAGCCCAGTATTTGTCAATGACATCAACAAACAGAGCAACAGATTCGGGCGCAAGCCTACTGGCCTTTATGACAAGGCTGTCTCCATGTGTTTACGTCTACCGTCCAGAACCATCTACTACAGGCACCATCGAAGAACTCCCAACCTCCTCATCGAAACCAGTACCTAAGCTGATCCTTCTGGCAACATGGATGGGCGCTCGTGATCCACACATTGCAAAATACCTGTTTCAGTACCGAGCCTTCTTCCCAACCACACCAATCCTCCTCGTTCGCTCGGAACCACGCCACTTTACCCGGCCGCGCGGCGCGCCACGCGAGCTTGCCCCCGCTCTGCCTGTGCTACACTCGGTCTTCCCTGAGCTGGCTGCTCCAGGCAAGGCCTCCTCTTCGAACTCAGCAGCGATATTGAAAGCAAATCCTCCGCAACTCCTCATCCACGCCTGGTCCAACGGCGGGACGAACTCCCTTCATATCCTCCGGCTGCTGCTCGCATCCACAACCACCTCGACACCCTCACTCGACCCGCGCTGTGACCTGCCCCGATACACCCTCGTCCTCGACTCTACGCCCGGAGCCTTCCGGTACTGGGCCGCCTTCCGCGCCTTCACGACCGGCCTGTCGGGCATCGTCTACTGGCTCCTGGCTCCACTGATGCACGCCATCTGCCTGCACTACTGGCTGCGACACGAGATTCTGGGACGGGGGAAGACCGGGCCGTTGGCGGCGGTAAGGGAGGGGTTGAATGATGAAAGGTTGTTGTCTTCGTGGAGTGAGGTCCGGAGAACATATGTGTATAGTGAGGGGGACAAATTGGTGCACTGGCAGGATGTGGAGGCCCATGCGGTTGAGGCAGAGAGGAAGGGATTTGTGGTGCGGAGAGAAAAGTTTGATGGAAGCGAGCATGTTGCGCATCTGAGAAGGGACGCGACGAGGTACTGGAGGGTTGTGAAAGAGACTTGGGAGGGGGAATGCTGACCGGTATTGGTTTGAGTGCGATCATGGGGTATTAGAGACAAACGGTACGGTTATGTGAAATAGTGTGTGATGATGATAAAGATACCTGTGCCAAAAAATACCTCCCCGTATCCCCGCCTGTACACCAGCATCAGTTCCAGAACTCCCGCCTGTATCCCTACGCCATGTAATTCAAAATCTTGGGTATGAGCTGTATAGTCGAGCACGCCTGGTCATGTTTACCGCCAAATGCCCGATCCGCTTTCCGCAAAGCACCCTGCCCTTCATGTCTCAACGTCGCGTTCTGTCTTGGTCGTGGTCTCGTTACTCCATGTCTCGGCGCGCGTAGCAGATATATTGTGGAATGTCACCATTCGATTCCCGTGAGATTGGAGGGGAAACTGGGACTTCGTCGTCGTTACTTGGTATGCCGAAATCTTTACCAATACACAACACTTCGAGGCTTGCCCTGTGATCAGCTTCAGGGGTCATATCGCCGGATGAATACCGCTCTGTTACGAAGACCAAAACCAGGCTCTGTCCTCGGAATCAACATCGACGGTTTGTGGACCGCGAAACCTCCCGTTCGCACAATCGGAAAAGGGTATCCTCATGACGTTCGTTGCTTCTTGTTCTTATGCTTGCCGCTTCCTTCGTCTTGGTCAGCGGCCACCTTGTTATTATCCAGCCAGACGGCGCCCTCAGTAATCTCATCCATACCGCCGTCGTAGCCTTCGTCAGCCTCCAGCTCGGCCAGGCAAGCTTCGCACTCTTGGTCATGCGGCTTCTCATCGATCGCTGTCCCCTCACTGCACATGCCGAACACGCCGTTGTTCTTTGCCTCGAGGCAGCTCAGCTCTTGCGTCAACTCATGCCAGATGAAGCGGTCGAAGCAACGTGGGCATTTGCCCGAGAATACGACTTTGCGGCACATGGGGTCGGTCTGGCACCTTGGAAGATCGGCTTTGGAGAGGAGGGTGGTTCGGGGGACTTGGGGTACGAGCGTCAGGGGTCAAGGAGCGGCTTCACAAAGAGCCAGATTACTTAGGGGGCAGGACCGTTGGATTCCCCGATCTGGGGCCAGCAGCGCGATTGTCGTCAAACTCGAGTGAGGACTGTGGCTGTTGTGATGGAAAGCAAAGACAGGACTAGTAAGTAAAAGTCAGCTTGCTGTCCCTGGATCATGGCCGGGATGCCGGAATGTCGGCTGTGCATGGCTAGATGTGGGATAGGGGAACAAGTGGCATGTGCTTTTGTGACCCCTCGTCCAGCCCCGGCCCAACTGCGATCACAGACCATGCTCATAACCCCCATTTTGTGCGAATAATGCAGGCCAGTCCGGACTTCGCTCAGGTCATGGAGAATGTAGACTGCCTAGTGGAGATGAGTCGGGCAACGACATTCTGGACCAGACTTACACGTCCGCGGACCTGTGCTGTTTGCCTGGGTGGCTTTTCTCCTGCGTCGGCGTCTGTATAGTGTGGACGTGCCGGTGCACTCCACCGTTTTGCTGGCTCTTTGCTGGGTGGTGCTGGTGGACAAGCCGTGGGGGCCTCCACAAAGCGTGTCAAATGTCTTAAACTGACGAGAAGTTGCCGGCGTCAGGGCTTTGGGGGCAGATCGCTTCTGGGCTGGTTGCTGTGGTGCCGTGCTGCCCGGGGCATGCGATCATAAGTGTGGATCGTTCGAGGAAGGCATGTCAATGGGCGTGGTGTCGTCGGGGCCAAGGAGAATTCCTGGAGCAGTAGTGTTGGGTAATATGGGCGCTTGTGAACCTTCCTCTCGGACTCCTTCCCTTGCGAAGACCCAAACCAACCTCGTCGCTCCTCAGAACCATAGGGAAATTGTGGTTAACAGCGGGAGGCAGAGAGCGGGGCCAGTGGCGGAATGCTCCCTTCGCGCCATCGCCGGATCCATCAAATGGATCAGATGGGGTTCGAGACACCCGACAGTCCACTGAAGCTTGGCCCCAGGAACCCTATGAAGGAATCCCAAGCGCCATATCAACACAACCCTTCTTCGCGCTGATTGGAACACAATCGCAATCTGGGCAGACGATGAGCCACGATGGACGATGCGCGATGATGCTAGACTACGATATCGAGGCATCTTGCATTAGCGGGAGGTGTTCTAGGTTGTCGCTAGCCCTCGTTGGTCCAGTGTGTGTCCTGTGCGTGCAGTGGGCGCCTCTTGGTGCCCCTTCTGTGGAAGGTTGGAACGCTTCTGCGCTCACAGAGGCTTCCGGTTGGCGAATTGGAGGGCTTGATGAGCGCCCCGGGGCCCTGGCACTGGCTACATTGCGTCTCGCACCATGCACGAAAACAAGCGACGGCACCAGCAAGTCATCACATCTCAGAATCGTGTCGACCTGACATGCAGCAGCATATGCAACCCTGTTTGTCAATCAATACATGCTTAATCTTTCTTCTGGAAACACCTGTTCTGATATTGGTGTGAGCTGTTCGATCTGTTCAATGGCAGATGTTAAGACCGCTGCCTGTTGGGTGACTTCACCCACACCAGGCGCTCGAGAACCGTTGGATGCGACCCCGCAATCGCTTTTTCCTAATTAAGAAGTGGTTGGTGGGCCCAAGACCCACTTTTCTGATTGGCACAAACCTTTACCAAGACGGACCGCCCATCCCCCGCGATCCTCCACTAACTTCCCCCTTCTTCTGCGTGCATTGAGGCGGCTTTCTTGTCAGTGCCTTACCAGGAAACAGTCTCTGCAAGCCCAATGTGACTCAAAAGCAACTAACGCACACTATGTGTCCGATGGTGATTCACCTCGCCATTTTATGACGAAATTCTGACTGCATCTTATGAGGGGTGCTTCCTTCTGCCTTCTCGCAGATTGACTCTTGCCCTTCTGCTCACCTTGGTATTCAGCAACTCACTGTGATTACAACTTGGGCATCTCGTCATCCCGCTTTAGATGCTACTTGCGGTGTAAGCACTACTTCGATGCAAATGACGTTCAAGCCACTTTGTTTCTAGTCGGTAATCCTGGCTATTCAGCACCTCCGATCAAATGTGCGGCTTTGGTAACTGCTGACTCGCAGGCTTTGTCGCCCATAGCTGCGATAAGCGGCAATGGTGGCGACTGAGCAGCGTCGATCCATTACTTATATACATCCAGCTTCCCTCTTTTCTGGGGGGATGATGAACAGTATGTGCTGTATGCTTCTTGATAGATCTCGAGTTCTGTCCAACATATTTAACACGCTGGCATGGTTCAATGTTTGCCTAACCCTGGTGGCGATATCAAGTTGTGAATGCGCATCCTTAACTTCCGTGCTTACATAGATTATCAATCACTACCCCCATATCCACCCAAGCCTCTCATCGACAGAGGTGTTAACGGCTGGCAATGTGCGAGAAGCGTCATGATTATGGCTTTCTGACTTGGTCTTAAGGCAGCTGACAAACAGTTTCACCCTCTGGCTAGTCAGTGGTTATTTTATCTGCTGCTGAATAAGAGGATGACAATCTCGGTCAGAGCCGATGGAATTCAAATGTTCCCTCTACAGTCGTATTCGGTCTTGTCTCCAGGTTCTTCCGAGGTTATTAGAATCAGTTAAAAGCAGTCCTCTCCATATAGCCCTGCAATACCCACAAGCTATGGTCAAGTAATCGTTATCCAAAGCTTTCACGAAAGAGGTTGCATAATCGTGGGTGTAAGAAACTGTTACCGCAGTGTTCTATTTGTCATCAGAGGGCGATGATGACGGCTGTAGAGCATGTTTGATGGACTTACCACTCGGGTCTGACCATATCGGATAGTTGGCAGACGGGTATGCTAGCCAGTTCTACACCCTGAGTCATGGTAAGACCCTTACTGACAATCTATGACCAGCTAACGCCAAGATTGCCTTGGTATCTAAGGACAAGTTTACAGTAAGCAGAAAGTGAGACATACATGACGCGTTGATACGGCGGCATCAAGCACGATCGAGGACTTCTTGGACAGACTCTCATGTTGCTAGCAGACAAGAGTTTATGGAGAGTGAAAATACTGCCGATTATGGATCGGTTCTTTGGACAGATAACTTCATGGCCTGTGGTTTGAACCATACTGTATCAAAGCTGCAAAAAATAATGATTTGCCACTGACATATTTTCTGAATATCCGAAGGTGTGATAATTTGGAATTGGGACATCCTGCTCAGGCAGGGTGAAGAGGTTTGGAGCCTTGCCGCGGTCAATCCGTCTCTGTGGTTTGTACCGCATCACTTGTTTATACGGACGCAGGGCTGTTCGATGGCTGGTTCAATATCTCATTATGGCATGATTACCCACTAATTTAGTCTATGTATTTATGATCCGCTTTGCTTCAAGGCTCCTCCCCTTTCACACTCAGCGACGGGATACAACCAGCGCACTCATTACCTGGGGTACCTGCAGGTAGCAATTTTGCTCACCCAAACTTTGCGAAAGTAGACTGCTGGTCGTATACGCGAGTCATTGTGGACCTTGTGAAACTGTTGTGGTTTCGAACTTACGGCTGGCTGGTTAATGAGAACCAGACAAAAAGCAGTATCCCCTCTGCTAAACCAACCGTCACTGTTGGATGTAAAAGAGAATGGTGAATGTGGACGGGAGTATTTACTTGGCCGTTGCCCTGCAGAACACACGGCCCTGAGGGAATCTGTCAAGCACAATGGATGCCGCAGAATAACGATGCTCTACCTTCTAAACTGCACACGCGTGAAGGTGGATGAGTATGGCTCTTATATAAGGTCAAGTGTGCACCTGACCTCAGTGGAGCCTGGGCTGATCGAGGTAAGGCAACGGTGACCACACCGTGGTCACTTGCAGCTAACAGTCACGATACCCTCTCTCTCTCATGCTTGTCCTCCGTAACCCCCATTTACATCCAACTGGGTGCCCAAGTTTAGGCTCTTCCCAATAGCGTCTCTGTTCTGTACCCGTGACTATAGAATAGTGCTGTCATGCAATTGGAGCTCACGATTGAGATCATCTTCATCAACCGTTAACGCGGGGCTTACTTTTGGGAGTACTATATCATCTGGTACCTATGTCAGACCCGCTTGAAACTCGAGAGTGCAATCTTGTCTTTGCGAGCTTCCCTGCATCCTTGCTGTGACCACTACTGATCATCTAGAACGAACCAGCTCGTCAGAAGAACTTCGTGTTCGCCATCTTCTTCCTTAATCTCATTGATATCGGTGACATAATGCAGTTGTGAAATTTTGGAACCATTTTGATGACCATGCAGCAGGGAAGAGGGGTGAGGATCAGACGGGCGACTCCTGTCAACTCAGAAGGCTTGGTGAATGACGATAAACTTGAAAGCACTTCAAACTACGAAATCAGTTTGCCATGTTTCATCAAGCGTCCCGACCTGTCACAAGACCCCGGATATAAGAATGACAAACCTTGATACCAGAAGCATTTGCGGACAAGATTCGTATCATGGAGATACTTTCCAAACACCCATGCCGAAATAATATTAGATACCACAAATGCCGCGTCCGTCGCGGACGGGTAACTGGTTTGCTCGTGATAAGACCATCCTGTTCTGAACTCTCTGAAAAAAATGAAGGTGTACGGGCTTCGCTTTAAGATCTTGACCGAACAGCTGTCATAGCTGATATCCAGGCGGTTATCCCCCATTTCTGTTTCGTTGTCTCGCACATGACAACATCAACCCTGCCAATATTGTGACTTGGGGAGAATAGAGAATCGATCCTTATCGACTTCGAGTCATGCAAGCCTTTGGGGGAAAACTTATCTGTTGTGGCACTGAAGGTTAAATGGACGGCCACCATTAATTTCACCGAAGGGACACGACTTAGTCGCCATACCCAATATCAGAGCGTGGCTCGATCGTATTCCCACCGCACATGCTTCGACCTGTCACGAAGAGGTTGGACGCGGAAGACTCACAAAAAAGCAGGGGGAGCAGAGCCCTCTATAAAGCTGGCGAGGTTCACAAGTTCAATGCAGAAAGCGGAACTGGATGCTAAGCACACCTCTGATGGCGCTGAGGGAGAAGCCGCTGCACCCCCTTCCCCCTCCCTTTTTAAAAATGGCAAGCCACCGTAATGGTCAATAGACGCTACAGGCAACCCTGGATACAGCCAAGTAAGATGGATGACGCACTAATGATAGGAACTCAATAGAGACCTAAAGTTTCTTGTCTACGCGAGGAACATCCAAGGGACGTTATTGAGACTGCTATGGAGATGTGACCCTGAAGAGATTTCGTGAGTATATGAGAAGTTACCTGAACTACGATCAAGTTAGCAATTCTTGCCCTTGTCATTACACCACAGATCAAACATTGACCGATCCCAAAACCCAAATGAAGATTCCCGTTTCAAAATGTACAGATTCAGTTTCCCATGTCGTTCAGCTAATAAGTGCTTAATATGTCAGAGTATCCATGACGGTGTCACTCTCAAGTCCAATACCGATACCTAGGATGCCTGCTCCCTAACTTCTGTGCTTCCTCCTCCGTGAGTCCCTCCAGCCGGTGATCGCGCTTCCCGGCGGCACGAGCCCTGTTCTCGTAGGCGCAGTACAAGATGCCAAAGATGGCCAGGCACACGGTGGCAATCTGCCCAGCCAGGTTGATGGTGTGGCCGGTGAAGTACTTGGGGGCATCGGAACGAGTGTAGGTCCAGCTGTTGTTTGTGAAGGAGGTTAGCGGGGGTTCATCTCAAGGAAAGGAAAAAGGAGTTCTTACGTTGCCACAATGCCACCAATCGTGCCCAGAGTGACGACGTAACCGGATGTGACGGCTCGGACGGCGGGGCCTGCAGAGTCTGAAAAGTGTAAGCGTTTATGCGCAGCAGAGGGAGAAGATGACTTACTGTTCATAGCCCAGCTGAGGAAGCCTGGTCCGCCTGGGAAAGCCCCAACCGTGACAAAATAAACAGCCATGTACCGAATATTCGGCTTTGTCTCCCAGCGAAGAATGGCAAACCCAATAATTGCGAGGCACGAGAACGAGGCTAGCCAAATACCACGCTGATGTGTCTTGTCACTGGCATACGCAATCGCAATGGCGACCAAGCACGCAGCCACGTACGGAGGGACAGACATCAGCTGTGCTTTGGTACTAGACCAGCCAAGATCGTTCAAAATCGTCGGCATGAAGACCGACAACCCCTGGACAGTGATGTTGATAAGGAAGAAGCCGAACGCACACGTGTAGTTGTGAATGCAGAAAATCGCCCGCCTCAGGTCTGTCCAGGTAACCTTTTCTGCCGGATCAGCCTTGTGCTCACGTACCAAACGTTCGGCTGCAATCTTTCTCTCACGTTCAGTCAGGAACCACGCCGAGTGCGGGCTAGCAGGCATCCAGATCGGGGCAATTAGCCCGACGATGATGGTGACGAGCCCCTCAAAGAAGAAGATATTCCTCCACGTATGGATCTTCGCAGCTGCCGCTCCCCAAGCGGGAATACGTGAAAGCGCAGTGGCCAACAATCCACCAAACGCTCCTGCAATGGACGCAGCAGAGACGTATATACCCATGCGGAAGAGCAGCTCGTTGCGTTTGTAGAAGCAGCTCAGGAAAAATGCCATACCCGGCATGGCGCCGCCCTCAAACACACCCAGGAACGCGCGTGCCGTCATCAAGCCTGCAAAGTCCTTCACGAACGCAGTGCACAGCGAGACAAGCCCGAATCCGCACACCAGGAAGGGAAGATACCATCTGCCGCCCACACGCTTCAAGATGACGTTGCTTGGCACCTCGACGAGTAAATAGACGATGTAAAAAACGGACAGTGCCCAGTTAAACCGCATGTTACGGTCGAGGTCGAGGTCCTTGGCCAGACCCTGGATGCGCGCGTTGCCGATGTTGATGCGGTCCAGGAAGCAGAGCATGTAGAGGAGTGTGACCCAGGGGACGAGGTGCCAGTCAATCTTGTGGCGGATGACAGTCTCTTCGGCTTCGGTCCATTCGAGTTCGGAGTCAGGACCGCTGGTGACGCCGCCGTCGGTTGAGGAGGCATCTTTGATGGAGCCAGCAGGGGCCTTTTCTTGCCGCACCGGGGGAGCTGCTGATGGTTGGGATTGTGTGTAAGCTGCGTTCATGAATTAGGGGGGGAGGAGGAGGCCGTACCGATTTCCTTCTCTGTTGTGGGCATGGTGGTCAATGATGTCTCAAATCAGGTTTGCTGAGTCCTTTTAACTCCTGTTCTGGGCCTGAGAGGCTCGTGGCAGCAGAAACGAGACTGAACTCAGTCTGCCGGAAGGGAAAGCATTACAGGCCTGTCCCGCGGCGTCCAGACGCAGGTCTTATAACAGCCTGTTTAACATTCCCATCCCTAACCGTCTGTCTCTCGAATGTAACCGTTACCGCGCCGAGTCCCTCACCGCGTGCGTGCGTCGTGGCAATGGCTTGCCCAGACCCAGATTCGGTCCTCTCTCTCCGTCGGTTGTTTGGGTCGGTGCAACATTCGCAATAGTATTAGGCGTGTCCACCCCCCAAGCCATTGCACTCTCCACACCCTCGTTGGCTGGTTGAGAATAACCGGGACGGCAAGGGCTGGTCACATCCAGCCTGAGCATTGTGATAGAGGACAAGACTGCAAACAATGCATGGCGAGGAACAAACAACCGACAGTCAAGATCTAGCCAGGGAGCTATACTAGATTTCGCGTGGACACATGACACAACTAGACGAGGTGTAGCTGCATTAACCTTGTCCAATGCCTAATGTCTTTGACTTCGGCATCGTTTTCCGCTTTCGGGTCATAGTTTTGTGCCCGTTCCTGCTGCAAATCAATGGGCAAGATAACAAGACAAAAAGAAGCAGAAGCGGGCCAGATCTGTAAGACGTTGCGGTTGACACGTGCCAAGACGCCGTCACGGAGCGTTGAAGCGTTGGGAACACTGGAAATGCGGGGGAGACATGAGGCCAAGCACCTTAGAAGGCCAAGCCAGAGATGATGGCGGGAAGCATGGACAAGACAGGGAATGGGAATGCGGAGAAAAAAAAGCATGCATGATGGTGTTGGATACAAAGAAGTTGGGGAGGCCGACTGGCCGCCACCGCGTCACAAACCATGTTGGCTGGATAAAAGATCAAAAGCGGGGACGGAATCGGAGCAGTTCCGCTCTTAGCTGCGGAGAGGCTTCTGGGGTACATTGGATTGTGGCCAAAAGATGCAATTGTGGATATTACCTACGGATTTGTGACCTTCTCCATCGAGATTTGGATCTCCCAGTAGACAAGATTTCTCAAGTGAACTCTGTTTCTGTTGCATTGGGAACCCTGTCAAAAACTGGAGATTCAATGACTGTTTCTCCATCTTGACGCTCCGGAGAACATTGAGCCCCCAGGCCGAAATCCTACAGCAACATCAGTGGCAAAGCTCGAACAACCTTCCTGAGCTGGAGTTTGTGGTAACAGCCAAGGGTTACATTGCACTGAGCCAGCCAATTGGCCAGCTGGAACATGCATACACTTGCAGAGCCGCACCTATCGGCAACTGTTATCGGCACTTTAGGTTAATGCTGAGCGGTGTTCGCTTTTAGGAGTTTTGCAAACAGTCGATTGGGGTGGTGCGTTCTGCTATATCGCTGCTTGAATACTACGTCGGTGACAGACTCGACCATTTGCTTACCTATCACCTGCCAGGACGCCCGCTCTTGTGGAGAGTAGCAAATGGGAGCGCAAGGGAGCAGGTAAACAAGGCTTTTGTGTGCTGGGGGCGAAAAAGGATTAATGGGTATCACCACCATGCCTGTTGGGCGTCAATTTGGACAAGATCTATAGCTAGCGCTGGCGAATATATCTGCAAGGAGGACACACCCATTCATTGATGCTGTGATTGCAGTCAGCCCATTAACTCGACGCCGTTCCGAACTGCTCCCACCACAGCGGCGGTCTGTATCGCCTCGTTAGCGCCGCTCGCGACTCTGTACTCAATCTCTGCTAACGCATCCAGCCAAGTGATCATCACCTGGGGCTTAACCTCCAGCTTCACCAGTTCTTCTGACAGGGAGGTTATGATATCGGCTAGGGCCAAGCCCTGTGAGATTTTGAGCGTGTTGATTATTGTCAGACACGCGGTAACGTCGCTCGTGCTCAACAGCGTATTGAGGATCTTCTTGATCGCATCTGGCGGAGGAGCAGCGACGCAGTTGTAGATAGTTTCTGTTGTGATGGTATCGCGCACGATCTGGTCTCCGGGGATCTTGGGGCCATCGCGTAGTTGGAGGGGTGTGCCTGCATCGCGTTAGGTTGGGGGCTGCGATGAATGTGAATAATAACAACAAAACTTACTTGATGCATGGCAGGCCTGAAGCACGTTCAGCGCCCTACGCATGTCACCTCTGCTCAACTTCACCAGCGATTCCACAGCATCGGGCGTAATCTTAACGTTCTCCTCCTCAATCACCTTATCCACCAAGCTGCGGATATCTTGTTCCTTTAAGGGACTGAAGCGGAAACGGGTACACCGCGAAAGCAGCGCGGGGCTGAGCTTGTGGGAGTAGTTGGCAATGATGCAGAACCGCGTGTTAGCGGTGTACTTCTCCATGATTCGGCGCAGCGCCATCTGGGCTGTGTTGGTCATGGCGTCCGCTTCGTCGAGGATGATGAGCTTGAACGCCGCAATACCCGCCCGGCCTGCTGACGATCCCATTGTAAAGATCTGTTTTGTTGAGGCAAAAGTCTTGATCTGTTCCCGCACCACTTCGATACCACGATCATCCGAAGCGTTGAGCTCCAGCACCATTTGGCGCATGTTTTCCGCGCCATAGATTCGACGAGCGAGGGCAAGAATAGTAGAGGTCTTTCCTGTACCAGGAGGGCCGTAGAAAAGGAGATGAGGAAGTCGGTTTGATTCGATAAACTTGTTGATGGTCGCCAGAATGTCTTGGTGACCCGACACATCCGAGAGCGTTGCTGGGCGGTATTTCTCAACCCTGTAATGGAGTAATTAGTCACGGCATCATACCAACAGAGAACATATCCACTAACCATGGTAGACTGTCTTCTGCCTCAACTGGCAAATTTCCAACACTTCGCTTCCCCTTGGCCGTGTTGTTCGCAGAAAAGATGATGCTCTTGGATGAGATATCGATGTCCATCTCGTCCTCGTAGTCTGACATGTCGCAGATTTTGGATGCCGATTATCGTGATTCAAACTCAAATAGGAACCAGAAAGAACCGTTCTGGTAATTGTTTGCTTTGCAGACCAGACAGTTGGGGATGGATACACAACTGAATGGAGCGATGTTAGCAGGTTGTGGACAATGCAATCTGCAGTCAGCACAAGGCGCGTCGACGCGTCGCGACCTGCACCCAATTAAAGCTGTTTTGCGCCACAGATCGATTGTGCCTGTGCCTGTGCCAAGGGACAAGGAGAGACGCTAGCCACAAGTGCCCCACTTGGGAGTCGAAAATTACCAACCGGCAATCCAACATTACGCCCAACCTAATCTAGTAAGTTGCACTAGCGCTGAGTTCGCTGTCTTAGACCGTTACCAGATAAAGCACATGTAAGGTCAACCTTTTGGAGATGCACAAAGAACGAGGCCAATCGCGCAGAACACCTCCTGAAATGTTACGACCAGTACCGTACCTGAGACAAACAACGCAGGACAGCGTGCCAGGTTAAGTATCACCATATCTCCGAAACTGATTTCCCTTGTCAGCCAATAGAGGAACCATATCTAATGACAGTTGAAGATGATAGGTGCTCACTCAAATCTCATCCTCTGGACTACATACTTCTTTGTTTGCCGAAGGGTCAAAGTTGATTTGTGCCTAGTCTCATCTTCAACACCGGCATATTGCGTTCTTAAACACTCAGTTAGCCTTTCTGGGCCTCTAGATGGTAACAGTGTCATCAAAGGAGAAATTTTGCAGTCTTGACCTTCGGACTTTCCCACCGCAAGCTAAGGAGTGTGGTGGTGGCGAACAGGAGTAGCAAAGTTCAACCCCTTCGGCCCACTCGTTCTTCAGCTCATCCAGACTATCAGCAGGTTAACCATCCATGTCTTCATTCTCATCTTGCGGTCAAGGCTCGTTCGGCAAGATGCAGTCAGGCACGTTAACACTCTGGCCCAGAATCAGACGGCCCGTCTTTCAGCCAGGCCCGACGTGCAGGACTCCTGTGCACGGTTCTAACGGGCTTTCCTTATATGGAATGTGGGGCTACGGAATGGTGCCGCCTTAGCTGATTTAATGTACTCTTACGCATATGGAAATGTTGAGAACAGAAACACTGTCAACATTCCCTCCGTTTGCAGGGCAGAATGGGACAACAATAATGTAAGTGGGATCGGAGTCTCCTTTCAAACTTTTAATAGTCTACATCCACGAGACCACGCACTCCAGATCATCTCCAAACCCAAGACCTTCGTCAACATGAGCCACCATCTTAACAGCGGTGCCTGTCACTGCTCCGGGCATTTTCATGACAGTGACTTCAGCCCATCACAATTTCTTCAGCAGCATGTCGAAGAAGTTAGAAAAACTTCTCAACATTCAAAACAGTGGAAGGACCCACAAGCCAGCTCCTCAATCCAGAACTTAGAGCCTCGAAGCCAAGTAGGCCTTGCCACATTATCTTGCATTTCATTACAAAACACGTCCTCGGCATCCACTGGTGGACTATCAGCCCGCCAGAAGGCCGAACTCTATGAACAGCTCTACACACAGCCTCCAAGGACTGTCAGTGGTGTTCAGGAGACCTCCCGAACGCTTGATTCATTACATAAGCAGATATTCTCCCTAAAATTGGATTTATACTTTGCCAGAGAGGAGAGAGAAAAGTGGCGAAGGCATTTCAATGAGGCCATACGTTGGATTGTGGTGCTTCAGTGTCCGTGTTGTGGAAAAGGAATACAAGATTCGGGAGAGCAGGCCTCATTAGACGAGCAAGGATCGCATCTGGGATGCATCGACACTGATATTCCTGCTGGATTGCCACCTTCCAGGGGATTGGTGAGACCTGATGATATCTCAGGCGAAATTGTAACGTATTCGCCGTGTCCCTTCCTAGGACCCAGTAGCACCGACACCAGGACTCGGCAGCAAGTCCCCCATGCTCCTAACCCTACAGACACCCCAGTATCGCACAGCTCAACACCTAGATCATCTACCGACTTCTGGCTGGACGAAAGCTGTCGCCAAGATGCCAACACTGATTCCATTGCTTCCCCTGAGCCACAGCAAGTCCCCAAACCTCAGAGTGACAATCGTCTTCAGCGCTATCCCCCCCACCTCCGTCGCCCACACCGCATTACGAGCCTGTTCCGGTGTTCAGCCTCAGCGAGACCAAGCCTACCGACTGCAGATATGCCAGTTCCCCCAGCTAGTACCCCGCATGCACAACAAGCTTCCCATCCGCCGCTTTCAAGACATTTTTCACAACATGATAGGCCAGGTCACAGTCGAAGTCGTGCCAAGGGAAGCGCAACGTCGCCTACTTTGAGGGGAAAACAACAATATGGAGCCACTGGAGAGGTCGAGGATTATGGTGATGAAGATGCAGGGGTTCGTGTTTTGGGAGATTGTCAGGACAGGAAAAATGACGGGGATGATGGATATACAAAGTGGAGATGGAGATGGCTTCGGATGTGGAAGAGGAGGGTTTAAGCTTTGGACCATATTTACATATCTATTCAGGTTGCTAATCTTGCTTGTTCCTTTGTGTTGGTGAGATATTTCTATTTTGTTCGTCTCATTTCTAAAACACCTTGCTTGGGTCCTACAACTCTTTAGATTTCTTCTCGAGGGATGTTAATCTTATGTTCACGTAAGTTTTCACAAAGCTGATCTTTATCGAGTCAGGTAAGGCATGGGCATTGTTAATTGCAGAATATTGCCGTGAGATGGATTTATTAGACAATTTTTTCAGAGTCCTTCAGCCTTGTTGGCATTAGGTAAAGCCCCTCAGTTATTGCTGTGTATGTTTTCCATCCTAGAGGCCAATCAGGCCATCCAAAACACCCCATGTGCCGAAGGAAAACTCACCCTAGACAAGTTTACATACCCAGCCATTCCTCGTTGACCCAATGTCTGCCACCTGCATACCTCCAACCTCCTACCTGATGAATCCATTCATAACCCGCGGCGCACAGCCCTATTTTTGCTAGCTTCTTCATAGCATTTTCTTTCTTTCGGTCCCATCTCCCTCGAGCACTTTCTTCAAAATACTCTCCCTTGCCGCATCCCTTGTTATTGTTACATGCTGCTTCAGCTATTGATATTCTTTCTCGCGCTTTTATTGAGCCTTTTTTTTTCGCTGCAGCTGTTCCCAAATGGCTTTGGAAATGTTATGGTCTCTCTGAACATCACAACGCCTGCTGAGCTCAGGAGATCACTGCCTCCTTGCCTGAGGTAGGCCGTTTTTATAACGGGTGACTTGGTTTGGTGCAGGCAGGGATCGACAATAGGTCAAATGGGTTAGATGATGGCCACTGACGATATGGGATGCACAGCGAAGTCAACTACTACGTGTAATAACCTGTCTTAGTCCTCAGTGTCCTTGTGTCAGGGAGAGGAGGAACCAAGGGAAGTCTACCATGACCGGGCAGCTTCCTTTATAGAATCCTCATCATGCCTCGGCCATATGGCTCATTCTCTTCGGTTATCCGGCTCTAGACATCTTCCGGGAATAACCACGTATTTGTGCCGCTCACAATCATCCTGTCTCTGGTGTCTCTTGTGTTGGCAGTCGGGGATATCCTTTTCTTTGGACTGCCATGTCCATGTGAAAGCACCAAACAAGATCCCCCATTACAGTCCTTGTTAGCCACAAGTGACCACGGTGTGGTCACAATTGACCTACTTCGGTCAGCCCGGGCTCCACTGAGGTCAGGTGCACACTTGACCTTATATAAGAGCCATTCTCATCCACATTCACGCGTGTGTTGTTAGAAGGTAGAGCATTGTTACTCTGCGGCACCCATTGTGCTTGACAGATTCCCTCAGGGCCGTGTGTTCTGCAGGGCAACGGCCAAGTCAACACTCCCATCCACATCCACCATTTTCCTTTATATCCAACAGTCCTTGTTAGGGAGAGAGAAAACCAAGTCCCTCATCGTGTCCGGCTAGCTTCCTTTATAGAATCCTCTCGGTCATTTGGTTCATTCATCTCGATCTTCCGGCTTCAGTTATCTCCTGAGGTTAACCACAGATTTGCGCCACTCATAATCATTTCATCTCCGGTGTTCCTTGTGTTGGAAATTAGGGATACCCCTTGTCCCTGGACTGTCGTGTCCGTGTGACTATTCCTGATGTTAGGTGGCTGGGCGAGACTTATTTTCTATTCTTTCCCACAGTGTGGCATTTTGGAGTAGCCCAGACCTTGACGAGGATGCACTCGCATCCTGCAATGTTTCGAAGTTTTCTAATCATGATATTTACAGGCCACATCAAAAGGATCGAGAATACTAGCTGTAGCTGAACAAACCACCAGAACCCAACCTTCCAAGGGACGATGTAGATAACTTAGCTGGACTCTGACCATAGACGCTACACTAAAGATTGTTTCTGATAAAACAAGCTTCGCATCTCGATCGACGCGTACCCTGTCACACGGACACGGCAGTTCAAGGAAAGGGAGGTCTCCGACTGCCAACACAAGAGACACCAGAGACAGGATGATTGTGAGCGGCACAAATACGTGGTTATTCCCGGAAGATGTCTAGAGCCGGATAACCGAAGAGAATGAGCCATATGGCCGAGG
>Ga0065720_1003106_pt1 | contig 46628 bp, 37 predicted proteins | sample Thericmetagenome_FD_59107 | JGI IMG/M metagenome (GOLD analysis project Ga0065720, IMG submission 59107) | Thermophilic microbial communities from the Joint Bioenergy Institute, California, USA of rice/straw/compost enrichment - eDNA_2 v2... | ecosystem: Engineered > Solid waste > Grass >... | reverse complement strand
GATCGGCAGAGTGCTGGTCAGCAGAGTGCTGGTCAGCAGAGTGCTGGTCAGCAGAGCGCTGAGGGGGGTGTCGACTCGGCCGGCCCGACGCCGGAGACGCCGGTGCCGACCGCCGACCGCCGCGGGCAGCACCCCGAGGGGCGGCCCTGACGGGTCACTCCTTGAACCACTCTTCCCAGCGGTCGAAGGCCCCGGCCAGCGCCGCCCGGAAGATGCGGTCGTCGTCGAACTTCGTGACGAAGGTGCGCGCGACCGTACCGGGGGCGCGGCGCTCGACCGACTGCGCGTAGATGGTGTCGTAGCCGGCCTCGATCGCCGCGGACTGGGCCTCGACCGGCCAGTTGCCGGACTGGCCGAACGGGATGGCGAACTCGGTGGTCTCGATGCCGAGTCGGTCACGCAGCGCCCGGCGGGACTGCTCGATCTCCTCGACGATCTCGCGCGGGCCGAGCCGGGCGAAGTTGGGGTGGGTGACCGAGTGGCTGGCGATCGTGACGCCGTCCGACGCGAGCTGGTCGATCTCCTTCCAGGTCAGGAAGTCGTCGTGGCCCTTGCGGCCGTCGGCGAAGCCGCTGACGACGAACGCGGTCCACGGGATGTCCAGATCGCGCAGCAGCGGTGCGACGGTGGTGAGGATCGAGCGGAACCCGTCGTCGAAGGTCAGCGCGAGCCGCATGTCCCCAGGGACGGGCACGGCCTGGTTCTGGTCGGCGAGTTCCCGTGCGGGCACGAACGTGTAGCCGGCCTCCTTCGCGGCGGCCAGCTGGGCCTCGATCCGCTTGAGGGAGACGTCGTTCACACCCATCTTGGGCATGCCGACGGTGTGGTAGCAGAGGATTCGGCTGGTCGGCACCCGCTTCTTCGTGGTGCGCGCGATGAACTGGCGCTCGGTGAACGCGCGCGCCTGCGCCACCCTGTCCCAGGCGGCCTCGATCCGCCACTGCGCGGACTTGCGTGCCCGTTCGACCAGACCCACCGTCAGACTCCTTCGTTGATCAACCGTTCGTCCAGGCGGCGCTGCCGCAGCCGCCGGCCGACCGCGGTGAACACGAGCGGCGAGAAGAAGGGTGCCACCCGGGGTCCCATGGCCTTGCGCAGCTGCAGTGTGCGCCATTCGGGCAGGCGCCGGGCGTCGGCGTAGATCTGCAGCGCGAACTCCTCCAGCGCCTGCGTGGCCCGGATGGTGCCGTTGCCGTGGTCGTAGGCCCGTCCGACGCGCAGCAGCGCCTCCTTGGCCAGCCTGCGGCGGTACATCTGGTCCAGCTCGGGGCCGTCGGGCAGCAGGTCGCCGTGGTTGGTGAGGATCTCCTCGAACGTCAGCGCCCGCATCTGCAGGTCCTTGAGCCCCATGTCGGTGTCGTAGTAGTCGCTCGACATGTTGGACTCGTGCACCCGGTACAGACCCTGGTCGGCGCCGGAGATGAACCCGACGTCGCCGTGCAGCGCGAGCTTGAGCCACATCTCCAGGTCGGAGGTGTGCAGCATCTTCGGGTTGTAGCCGCCCACCTTCTGCTGCAGCTCGGTGCGCACCACCACGGTCGGGGAGAAGACCGGGTTGGCGGCGGCGTCGAAGCGGCCCTTCAGCCACGAGTGGCCGTCGTAGATGATCGGTCGCCACGCGCCCTGCCGCAGGTGCGGGCGAGGCTTGGTCACGTCCCACCGGCGCGCGTGGCCGTAGCAGAACGCCACGTCGGGGTGGGCGTCCATGAGGTCGACGGCGCGGCGCAGCGCACCGTCGTTCAGCTCGTCGTCGGCCGAGATCAGCAGGGTGAGCGGGGCCTCGGCCCAGTCGAGCACACCCTCGTTGAACGTCGCGATGTGGCGCATGTTCGTGGTGTGCTCGCGGGCCTCGATGCGCGGATCGGCCGCGGCCAGCTCGCGGGCGACGTCGGCGCTCCCGTCACCGGAGGCGTCGTCGATGATCAGGACGCGGACGTCGACACCGGTCTGGGACAGGATGCTGCGGACGCAGTGGGGGAGCAGATGGCCGTAGCGGTAGCAGGGAACGACGACGTCGACGGCTGATGTCACGGCGGAGAACCTCCGGGCTCGGGGGACAGCCGGGGGAGCAACGCTGATCTCGGGAGCGCCCGGGAGTCTACGNCGAGTGCGGTCGCAGTCGCCCGGTGGTGTCGTCCACGACGTACGCCTCGTCGCAGCCTGTACACCGCCAGATGGACGAATCGTCCGATTCGTCCTGTGTGAGCCGAGCGCCGCAGCGGCCGACCCAGCCCTTGTGCACCGCAGGGTTGCCCGCGACGAACGAGTGCGGCAGGACGTCGCGGGTGATGACCGAACCCGCCGCTGCGAACGCGTACTCGCCGATCTCCGTGCCGCACACCACCACGGTGCCCGCCCCGAGCGACGCCCCCCGGCGCACGTAGGTGGGCACCACGTCCTCGGGCCCGAACGGGGTGCCCGACCGCGGTCGCAGGTCGTTGGTGAACAGCACGTTCGGGCCGAGGAACACGTCGTCCTCGCAGGTCACCCCGCGCCAGACGAGCGTGGCGTTCTTCACGNTGACGCGGTCCCCCAGCACCGCGCCGTCCTCGATGAACGCACAGTCGCAGATGTTGCAGTCCCGGCCGACGACCGCCCCGGGCAGCACGTGCGCGAACGCCCACACCCGCGTGCCGTCGCCGACCTGGTCGGACTCGCAGAGCCCCTGCGGATGAACCTTGATCGCCATCAGGAGACTGCCGCCGTCAGCACGTCGACCACCCGCTGCTGCTGCTCCTCGGTGATCTCGGCGTAGATCGGCAGCGACAGGATCTCGTCGGCCAGCTGCTCCGCGACGGGGAAACTGCCGCGGCCCTCGCCGAGCCCGCCGAACGCCTCGGTGAGGTGGACCGGCACGGGGTAGTGGATGCCGGCGCCGATCTTTGCCTCGTGCAGCTTCGCCAGCACCTCGTCGCGGTTCGGTACGCGCACCACGTACAGGTGCCACACGTGCTCGTTGCCCGCCGCCACCGTCGGTGTGACGACCCTCTCCACGCCTTTCAGCAAGGTCGTGTACCGCTCGGCGGCCACGCGGCGGGCGGCGTTCCAGCCGGCGAGCCGCTTCAGCTTCGCCGAGAGCACCACGGCCTGCAGGGTGTCGAGGCGGGAGTTGAACCCGAGCACGGTGTGCTCGTACTTGCGCGGCGAGCCGTGGTCGCGGATGAGCCGCACCCGCGCGGCGAGGTCGGCGGAGTCGGTGATGACCGCGCCCGCGTCGCCGTAGGCGCCGAGGTTCTTGCCCGGGTAGAAGCTGGTGGCGGCGATGTCGCCGAGCACGCCGCAGGCCACGCCGTTGCGGGTGGCGCCCTGGCTCTGCGCCGCGTCCTCCAGGATCGGCAGGCCCTCGGGGCGCACCGACTCGATCGCGGCGCGGATCTTCTCCACCTCGGCGGACTGGCCGTACAGGTGCACCGGCACGACGACCTTGGTGCGGTCGGTGATGGCGGCGGCGACCTTGTCCGGGTCCATGAGCGCGGTGTCCGGCGTGCAGTCGACCAGCACCGGGGTCGCGCCCGTGCGGGCCACGGCCTCCGCGGTGGCGATGAACGTGTTCGCCGGGATGATCGCCTCGTCGCCCTGGCCGACGCCGAGGGCGCGCAGCGCCAGCTCGATCGCGTCGGTGCCGTTGCCCACGCCGATCACGTGCCCCGCGCCGAGGAACTGCGCGTACTCCTGCTCGAACGCGCCCACCGCCGGCCCGTTGATGAACGCGGTGCGCGCGAGCACCTGCTCCCAGCCCGCCGCCACCTCGTCCTGGATCTGGTCGCGCTGGGCACCCAGGTCGACCAGCGGGATGGGGGTGGGCTCGGTCATGAGGTCACTCCGGACGGGACGCGCACCGCGGCTGCGAAGGCGTCGACGACGCGGTGCTGGTCGGCTTCGGTCAGCTCGTGGTGCAGCGGCAGGATCACCGTGCGCCGCGTGAGGTGCTCGGTGACCGGGAGCGGGATGTGCGGGTGCCCCTCGTACGCCGGCTCCAGGTGCGCGGCCATGATCCCGCGGCGCCCGGAGATCCCGGCCTCGGCCATCGACTGCAGCACCTGCACGGCGGGCGGGGCGTCCTCGGGCAGCTCCACCCAGTACGACTGGAAGTTCGAGGTGCCGAACTCCGGGTCGCGCACCGGGCGCGCCCCCAGCGGGCTGAGCAGCTCGTCGTAGCGGGCGGCCAGCTCGCGGCGGTGGGCGACCATCCCGGGCAGCCGCTGCAGCTGCACCAGGCCCATCGCCGCCTGCATGTCCGTCATCCGGTAGTTGAAGGCGGTCTCGAGGTACTGCTCGAGCTTCACGCCGCCGGACGCGTGCCGCTCGGCGGCAGAGATCGACATGCCGTGCTCGCGCAGCCGGCGCAGCCGCGCAGCCCACTCCGGGTCGTCGGTGGTGACCATGCCGCCCTCGCCGGTGGTGACGAGCTTGCGCGGATGGAACGACCACGCCGCGAGCAGCGCGCCGGTGCCGACCGGGGCCCCGTGCAGCGTGGAACCGGCGGCGCAGGCGGCGTCCTCCAGCACCGGGATGTCCCCGGCCACCTCGCGCAGGGCCGGGATGTCGGCCGGTTGGCCGCCCTGGTGGACGGCGAGCACCGCCTTCGTGCGTTCGGTGATCACCGAGGCCACCGACTCGGGATCGAGGTTGCCGTTCGACGCCAGTACATCGGCGAACACCGGGGTGGCGCCGACGTAGCGCACGCAGTTGGCCGTCGCGATGAACGAGAACGACGGCACCACGACCTCGTCGCCGGGTCCGATGCCGAGCAGGTGCAGCATCAGGTGCAGCCCGGTCGTGCAGTTGCTGACCGCCACCCCCTCGGCGGCGCCGACGGCGGCGGCGAACGCCTTCTCGAACTCCGCGACCCGCGGGCCCTGCGCCACCCAGCCGGACTTGACGACCTCGGCGACCGCCGCGGCCTCCTCCTCGCCCAGCAGGGGCTTCATCACGGGGATCACCGGCAGGGCCGCCTGCCCGTCGCCGGTCACAGCTTCGTCCCCGCCGCGGTCTCGGCCATCCACCACTCCACGAGGCCCTTCAGCCCGGTCTTGAGGTCGATCTGCGGTCGCCAGCCGAGCTTGTCGGCGGCGTGGGAGATGTCGGCCAGGCGCCGGGTGACGCCGTTGACCGCGCGGGCCGGGCCGTGCTCCGGCTCGAGGTCGGAGCCCATGGCCTTGAGCAGGTCGTTGGCCAGCTCCAACAGGCTGGTCTCGGTGCCGCTGGCGATGTTGAACACGTCGTCGGTGACGTCGGCCTGCGCGGCGAGGATGTTCGCCCGGGCGATGTCGTGGACGTGGACGAAGTCCATCGTCTGCGTCCCGTCGCCGAAGATCACCGGCGGCTGGCCCTTCGCGATGCGCTCCATCCAGCGGATCAGCACCTCGGTGTAGACGCCGTAGGTGTCCATCCGCGGGCCGTAGACGTTGAAGTAGCGCAGCGCCACGTAGTCGAGGTCGCGCATCGCCTTGAAGCTGCGCAGCATGCCCTCGTTGAACGCCTTCGCGGCCCCGTAGAACGTGTCGTTGTTGTACGGGTGGTGGCGCTCGTTGGTCGGGAACTCCTCGGCCAGCCCGTACACCGATGCCGACGACGACGCGATCACCTTGCCGACCCCGGCGTCCGCGGCGGCCTCGATGACGTTGAACGTGCCGTCGACCAGCGACTCCAGTGCCAGCCGCGGGTCCTCCGCGCACTGGGTGATGCGCAGCGCGGCCAGGTGGAACACCACGTCCTGGCCGACGGAGAGCTTGCGCACCAGATCGACGTCGGCGATGTCGCCCTCGACGAGGGTCACCCGGTCCCCGCCCGCGGCGAAGGCGTCGGCGAGGTTCTCCCGGCGGCCGCGCACCAGGTTGTCCAGCACCGTGATCTGCGCGGCGCCCGCGGCGACCAGCTGGTCGACCACGGCCGACCCGATCGTGCCGGCGCCGCCGGTGACCAGGATCCGCTGGCCCTTGATCGGCTGAGCGGTACTCATCTCACTTGCCTCCGTGGGGTCGCTCCACCTGGCGGATCGGGACGAACGCCCCGCCGCTGGCGAGGCTCTGCGACGCCGCCTCCAGCGCGGCGAGCACCTGCAGCCCGGACCAGCCGTCGGTGAGCGGGGCGCGCTTCTCGTTGATCGAGGCCACGAACTCGGCCATCACGCCGCGCAGCGCCTCGTTGTTGGGCATCGCGGGGGCCACCATGTCGCCCTTGCGGTAGGCGACGATCGTGGCGGCCCGGTCGTCGGAGTCGAGGCTCGCGGCGCTGATCTCGGCACCGGAGTCGTAGACCGACAGCTTCTGGGTGACCGACAGGTCGTCCCACACCACCATGCGCTCGGACCCGCCGACGATCATGTTGCGGATCTTGGTGGGGGACAGCCAGTTGACGTGCACGTGCGCGAGCACGCCGTTCGACAGCTTGAGGGTGAGGTAGGCGACGCAGGCGTGGCCTGCGCCGACCGGGTCGGAGCCCTGGGCGGCGACCTCCACCGGCCGCAGGTCTTCGGGGAGGATGTTCTCGAAGATCGACAGGTCGTGCGGGGCCAGGTCCCACAGCACGTCGACGTCGCTCTGGATCAGCCCGAGGTTGATCCGCACCGAGTCGATGTACTGCAGCTCGCCCAGCTCACCACCGCGGATCATCTCGCGCAGCTTCGCGACCGCGTTCGTGTAGCAGAACGTGTGGTCGACCATCAGGACCAGGCCGAGCCGGTCGGCGGTCTCGGCGAGCGTGAGGCCCTCCTCGAACGTCGGCGCGATCGGCTTCTCGACCAGCACGTGCTTGCCGGCCTCCAGCGCCGCCATCGCGACGGCGAAGTGGGTGGCCGCCGGGGTCGCGATCGCGACCGCGTCGACGGCGGGATCGGCGAGCACCTCGTCGACGGAGGTCGCGACCTTCACCGTGGAGTACTCGCCGAGCACCCGGCGGGCACGCTCGCCGTCGAGGTCGCAGAGGTACTCGACGCGCATCTCCGGCGTGGCCTGCGCGTTGCGGATCAGGTTCGGCCCCCAGTACCCCGCGCCGATCACGGCGACACCGAGTCGCGGAGGCGTGGATCCCGTGGTTTCCGAGGTCGATTCCGAGCTCGCGGCGGTCACGCGGTGGTCCTCTCGGCAGGTGATTCGGGTGCCGGGGTCGCCGTCGGCACGATCGACGTCGTCGACCCTGCCGGCGCTCGGCCCCTCGGGCCGTCCGGCCGCCCCCCACTATCGCACTCGGCGGATTCCCGGCTGCAGGGCGTCGTCGCCGAACGTGCTTCCGGCGCGGCTGAACGGGTGATCCCTGCCGGGATGCCGCGTTCGGGTGGTCCACCGTCACCTCGCCCGCGGTCGCGCGGTTGTCCCGGTTGTGGGGACGCGGATGCGTGTGTGCTGTGCGCGGTCGGGGGACGACCGCGCTGCTCGCGTCCGCGCTCACCGCGCTTGCGCATCTCTCGTGTCGTGTCCACTGCCGCCCCCGTGCTCGAAGCCGCCTCGGCGACGCGCTCGATCGTGGGGGCAACCTCCGCCGGGCCCACCGCGTCTTCACCTACGAACACACGACGTGCTGGGCCACCGCGGTGCCGCCGTGGGGGACGGCGGCACCGCCGGTCCGGCATCTGTGCGTTACGGCACACCTCGCCGTGGCGCACGTAACAGGCTCGGGGGCGTGGTCGATCAGTCGGTGACCGACTGTTCGACGACGCAGGCGCGATCTCCCGCCCGTCGCGGGGGCTGAGCGAACCCGGCCGCCACCGCAGACACGAGGGACACGGGGGACAGACCGCTGATGGCCACGATCACGCCGGACCGGATCCGGGAGTTCGCCACCCTGGCCGGCCCGGTGACCGAGCCGCCGCCGGGCGAGTACCGGGTGGCCTATCAGCGGGTCGGCGGCCAGAGCAGGGGTCGTGTCCTGCGGACCCTGGTCGTGGTGCTGCTCAACGTGGCGCTGGAGATCGGCTTCGTGGTCTTCCTGCTGGCGCCCGCCCACCACCCCGAGTACGACGAGTACCGCCCGTGGGTCAACGTCGCGAACATCTTCGTGCTCTGCTCGGTGGCGCTGGTCGAGGGCCTGCGCCTGGTCAACGTCATCTCCCTGTCCCTCGCGACGCTGCTCGCCCGCGACCCGATCCCGGTGCGCCCCGACCCCCGCATGCGCGTGGCGTTCCTCACCACCATCGTGCCCGGCAAGGAGCCGGTCGAGATGGTGCGCAAGACGCTGCACGCGGCGCGCCGCATCCGCTACCCGGGGAAGCTGGACGTCTGGCTGCTCGACGAGGGCAACGACCCCGTGGTGAAGGCCATGTGCGCCGAGGAGGGCGTGCGGCACTTCTCCCGCAAGGGGATCCCCGAGTACAACACCAAGAAGGGTGCCTTCAAGGCGAAGACCAAGCACGGCAACTACAACGCCTGGCTGGACCGCCACGGGCACCGCTACGACGTCTTCATGTCGGTCGACCCCGACCACGTCCCCGTGCCGGAGTACGCCGAGCGGATGCTGGGCTACTTCCGCGACCCGGATGTCGCCTTCGTGGTCGGCCCGCAGTGCTACGCCAACGACGAGCGCTTCGTCACCCGGGCCGCGGAGTCGCAGCAGTTCCCGTTCCACTCGGTCATCCAGCGGGCGGCCAACGCCTACGGCGCGCCGATGCTGGTCGGCACCAACAACGCGGTGCGCATCGAGGCGCTCGGCTGCGTCGGCGGCCTCATCGACTCGATCACCGAGGACATGGCGACGGGCCTGGCGATCCACTCGCGGCGCAACCCGTCCACCGGCGGCCGCTGGCGCTCGGTGTACACGCCCGACGTCGTCGCGGTCGGCGAGGGCCCGTCGTCGTGGAACGACTACTTCAGCCAGCAGCTGCGCTGGTGCCGGGGCACGTTCGAGCTGCTCATCGGCCCGTTCTGGCGGCGGCTGCACCGGCTGGGCAAGTTCCGGCCGCTGCACTACATGCTCATCGCGGCCTTCTACCCGTCGATGGCGGTGGGTTGGCTGCTCGGCTGCGTCAACGCGGTGATCTACCTGACGCTCGGCGCGACCGGCATCAGCGTGCCGCCCCAGCTGTGGCTCGCGCTCTACGTCGACGCCACGCTCTTCCAGCTCTGGGTGTACGTGCGCAACCGGCGCTACAACGTCAGCCCGTTCGAGGAGGCCGGCTCGCCCGGCCTGCGCGGGATGATCATGTCGATCCTGACGTCGCCGATCTACGCGGCCGGCCTGCTCGCGACGCTGCTGCGCCGGCCCGCGAAGTTCGTCGTCACGCCGAAGGCGGTGGCGTCGTCGACCGACACCCTCTGGACCTTCTGGCGGCACCTGATGTGGGCCGCCGTCATCGGGGGCTCCATCACCGCCGCGTTCGTGCTGGGCTACGCGAACTTCAACGTGCTGATGTGGCCGGTGCTGGCGCTGATCATCACCCTCACCCCGATGCTGCTCGCCTGGCTCGACAAGCCGGAGCCCGCCTCCTCCGAGGCCCGGTCCGCGGCGCAGTCCGCTCAGCGCCCGGAGCTCCCGCCCGAGCTGGCCTACGAACTCGATCCTGAACGGACCGTCAAGATTAGGGCTGTGGCATGAGGAACGTCATCCGGAGCTTCGTCCGGTTGGTCAACAAGTTCCGGAAGCCGATCGTCGTCGTCGCGCTTCCGGCGGTGCTGCTGGCGGTGAACGTGCCGCCCGCGATCTCCTTCGTGGAGCAGATCCAGCACCAGTGGCTGATCGACAGCCCCGAGTACAAGGCGCAGTACGGCCGCTGGGACGTCATCGAGCTGCCGGAGGACGTGCAGGTCAACGCCATCCACGCGGCGATGCTGCCGACCGGCAAGCTGCTGATCATCGCCGGCTCGGGCAACGAGCAGAAGATGTTCGACGCCGGCACCTTCCGCACGCTCGTCTACGACCCGGTGAGCGGGCAGTCGAAGCTCGTGCCCACCCCGGCCGACATGTTCTGCGCCGGGCACGCGTTCCTGCAGGACGGCAAGCTGCTGGTCGCCGGCGGCACCCAGCGCTACGAGGTGCTCGAACCGGCGGTGAAGTTCGCCGGCGGCGCGATGCGGGTCAAGAACGAGGACCCGGACAAGGCCCACGAGTTCCCCAAGGGCACCGAGTTCGTCTCGCCCGACGGGCGGAGGTACAAGGCCACCCACGACTTCGAGCTGCCGCCCGCCGAGAAGGTGCCGGTGAACCCGCGCCGGCCCAACGGCCCGGTCAACGTGGTCGCCAGCGAGGTCACCGTCTTCGTCGAGTCGGAGGTCGAGGGGCCCGCCGGCGTCACCGAGGTCCCGGCGCAGTACTCCGTCACCGGGCTGACCGGCCTCGACGTCAACAACGTCTACGGCCTGGCGGAGAAGCTCACCCTGGACAAGCAGGACTTCCAGGGCATCGCCGACAGCTTCGAGTTCGACCCGTGGAAAGAGGAGTACGTCCGGGTCGGCGACATGCAGTACAAGCGCTGGTACCCCTCGCTCGTCGGGCTGCCCGACGGGCAGATCCTGTCGGTGTCCGGCCTGGACGGCGTCGGGCAGATCCTGACCGGCCAGAACGAGGTCTACGACCCGGAGACCAAGACCTGGACCGAGCGCAAGGACCTGGAGCAGTACTTCCCGACCTACCCCGCGCTGTTCCAGACGGCGAAGAAGGACGTGCTGTTCTACTCGGGCGCGAACGCCGGCTACGGCCCGGCCGACCAGGGTCGCGAGCCCGGCTTCTGGGACCTGAAGAAGAACACCTTCACGCCCGTGTCCGGGCTGCGCGATCCCGATCTGCTGGAGACCGCGGGCTCGGCCTTCGCCGGCCCGGTGCAGGACCAGAAGGTGATCGTCGTCGGCGGCGGCGGGATCGGTGAGTCGCCGCGCTCGACCGCGCGCATCGACGTGATCGACCTGAAGGAGCCGAAGCCGCGCTACACGCCCGGCCCGGAGCTGCCGGCGCCGACGCGCTACCCGAACGTCGTGCAGCTGCCCGACGACACGGTGCTGATCTCCAACGGCTCCCGCGACTACCGCGCCAAGGGCGCCAGCTGGAACTACACGGCGAGCATCTACCACCCGGACACGAACACGCTCACGCCCGCGGCGGACCCCAGCGTCGGCCGCGACTACCACGCGGAGGGCATCCTGCTGCCCACCGGCCAGGTCATGACCCTCGGTGGCCAGGCGCTGTTCCGGGACAAGGACAACACCAAGCCGGCGCAGTTCGAGAAGCGGCTGGAGATCTTCACCCCCGCGTACCTCTTCCGCGGGGAGCGGCCGACCATCGCCGATGCGCCGTCGACGGTGGGACTCGGGGAGACCATGACGGTCGCCACCCCGGACGCGGACCGGATCGCGAAGGCGCGGCTGATCAAGCCCGGTGCGTCGACCCACGTCACCGACCTCGAGCAGCGCTCGGTGGCGCTCGACATCGAGAAGAACTCGGACGGCACCCTGGAGCTGACGGTGCCGAAGGAGGACACGATCGCGCTGCCGGGCTTCTACATGCTGTTCCTGGTCGACGACCAGGGGGTGCCGTCCGTGGCGAAGTGGGTGCAGGTCACGCGATGACGCACCCCGGCCGGGCCGGTGGTGGGGGGCTCGTGACGGACCACCGGCCCAGCCGCCGGTTGCCTCTGGAAGACTCGCGCGACGTGCGGACCCGTCGCCCCCAGGCCCTGCTCTACGGCGCGGTGGCCGGTGCGCTCGTCGTCGCGCTGGTCGCGGCCCTGTTCGCGGTCGTCAACACCGGCGACGCGGACGGGCCGCGGCCCGGCAAGCCGCTGCCGTCCCCGACCGGGCTGTTCGTCGACCCCACGGCGCCGGCCGCTCTGCAGGCGCAGGAGTGGCAGGAGCAGGGGCGCACAGAGGACGCCCGCCGGATGGGCGCGATCGCCGCGCAGCCGGTGCCGCTGTGGGCCACCGCGCCGACCGCGCAGGTCGCCGCGCAGGTCACCGCGTACGTGCAGAAGGCGAAGGCGGCCGGGCAGCGGCCGTACCTGGTCGCGTACCACATCCCGAACCGCGACTGCCAGAGCTTCTCCGCGGGCGGTGCGGAGGACACGCAGGACTACGCGAAGTGGGTGCGCGAGCTCGCCGGTGCGCTGGCGGGCACCGACGCGCTCGTCGTGGTGGAGCCCGACGCCGTGCCGCACGAGGTGTCCGGGTGCGCTGGACGGGCGAACGAGCGGCACGGGATGCTCACCGACGCCGTCGAGGTGCTCAAGGGCGCCGGTGCCACCGTGTACCTGGACGCCGGCAACCCCGGGTTCATCACCGACATCGGGGCGCTGGCCGACGCGCTGCGCCGTAGCGGAATCGATCAAGCAGACGGCTTCAGCCTGAATGTCGCGAACTTCTACCCGACCGACGAGAACGTCGCGTACGGCCGGAAGCTCTCCGACGCGCTCGGCGGGAAGCACTTCGTGATCGACACCAGCCGCAACGGCAACGGCCGGCCCGCCACCACGGGCGACATCGACGGTGGCCCGTCGTGGTGCAACCCGCCCGGCCGGGCGATCGGCCAGGCGCCCACCTTCGACACCGGCGAGGACCGCGTCGACGCCTACCTGTGGATCAAGCGTCCCGGGGAGTCCGACGGGTCCTGCCGGCCCGGCGAGCCGCCCGCCGGTCAGTGGATGCCCGACTACGCACTCGGCCTCGTCTCCAAGGTCTGAAACTCCAAGGTCTGAACAAGTGAGTCCCGCACCGCGCTGGAACACCCTGATCCGTGCCGTCCTCGCCGTCGGCGCCGCCGCGCTCGTGGCCGCCGGCTGCTCGTCCCCCCCGACCCCGGTCCCGCTCCCGGTGGGCGGCCAGCACGACCTGTTCGTCGACCCTGACACGCCCGCCGCCGCGCAGATCGAGCAGTGGCGGGCGCAGGGCCGCACCGCCGACGCCGAGCAGCTGCGCAAGATCGCCGAGCAGCCGATGCCGGAGTGGCTCACCACGCCCACGTGGGAGGTCGAGGAGCAGGCCCGCACCTACGTCGAGAAGGCGAAGGCCGCTGGCAAGCGGCCGTTCCTCGTCACGTACCACATCCCCGGCCGCGACTGCGACAGCTACTCCGGCGGCGGCGCCGCCGACGCGGCCGACTACCGGGAGTGGACCGACGAGGTCGCCGGCGCCGTCCGCGGGACGAACGCGCTGATCATCGTGGAGCCCGACGCCGTCCCGCAGACCATCGCGTGCGGCAAGGGTGAGGAGCGGCTCGACCTCATCGCCGACTCGATCGCCGAGCTCAAGGCCGCCGGCGCCACCGTGTACCTGGACGCCGGCAACCCCGGCTTCATCCACGACACCGGCCAGCTCGTCTACGCCCTCAAGCGCGCCGGCATCGAGGACGCCGACGGGTTCAGCCTGAACGTCTCGAACTTCCTCGAGACCGAGGAGAACATCGAGTTCGGCAAGGAGCTGTCCGCGGCCCTCGGCGGCAAGCACTTCGTGATCGACACGGGTCGCAACGGCAACGGCGGTGTCGACGGCGACGTCGACGGCGGCCCCGGTTGGTGCAACCCGCCCGGCCGAGCCCTCGGCACCCCGCCCACGTTCGACACCGGCGAACCGCTCGTGGACGCCTTCCTGTGGGTCAAGCGAGTGGGGGAGAGCGACGGCGACTGCCGCCCCGGCGAACCGCGGGCCGGCCAGTGGTGGCCGGAGTACGCCCTGGAGCTCGCGCGCAACGCGAAGGACTGAGCGGGCCGGGCGCGGGCCGGCGCCGGCGAGTCCTGCGTTCGATGCGGCGAGTCGCGCGCACGGTCCCACGAGCACCGCGTTCGGGCCGGAGTCGTGCGTGCCGCGCGGCGAGTCGTGCGCGCAGGGATGTGCGGACCTCACGCTGTCCGCGGGCCGTGATCGGGTCGAGGTGCCGGTCGCCGCGGTCGGGACAGCGGCAACCCGCACCTGAACGTGATCGCGGCAGGCCGAAGGCGGAAGTCGGCTGCCGCGACGGCGAGCCCGCCGGCTCGAACGTGCAACTCGCCCGACGGAACATGCGCCTCGCCCGACCGGGCGTGCAACTCGCCCGGCCGAGCGCGCGACTCGCGGGGACCGTTCGCGAGACTCGCCGCACCGGGCGCGGGACTCGCGGCACCAAACGCGCGACTCGCCCGGCCCGAACGCGGGACTCGCCGGACGGAACGCGCGACTCGCGGTTCCTCCCGCCGGCCGTCAGCCCCCGACGAGCTCCACCAGCTTCCCCGCGACGAGATCGACGTCCTCGTCCGACAACCCCGGGTGCAGCGGCAGGGTCAACTCGCGCGCCGCGAACTCCTCCGTCCGCGGCAACCGCCCCGCCGCCTCCCGGTACGCCGTGAACCGGTGCACCGCCGGGTAGTGCACGCTCGACTGGATCCCCGCCGCCCGCAGCTCCTGCATCACCGCGGTCCGGTCGGTCCCCGCGGGCAGCACGACCGCCATGAGGTGCGCCGTGGTGGGGTGATCGGCCGGGAACGGGACGCGCACCGCAGTCCCGTCGAGCGCGGCCCGGTACCGCGCCGTCAGCGCGCGCCGGCGCGCGTTCCACTCCGGCAGCCGCGCGAGCTGCACCAGCCCCAGCGCACCGCGCAGCTCGTCCATGCGGAAGTTGTGCCCCGGCTCGACGACGTCGTAGCCGACGGCGCGGCCCCGGTCGCGGTCGAGGGTGCTCGCCGTCATGCCGTGCGAGCGCAGCAGACGCACGCGGGCCCGCCGCTCCTCGTCGGCGACCAGGACCATCCCGCCCTCGGCGGTGGTCATGTTCTTGTTGGTGAAGAAGCTGAACGCCGCCGCGGCCGAGTGCCGACCGACCGGGTACTCGGCGCCCGCGCAGTGGGCGGCGTCCTCGATGAGGATCAGCCCGTGGGTGTCGGCGAACTCCTGCCAGGCCGGCAGGTCCATCGCGTAGCCGCCGTAGTGCATGACGACGACGGCCCGCGTGCGCTCGGTGAGCCGGGCCTTCGCGTCGGCGAGGTCGAGGTGCGGGCGGTCGAGGCCGGCGATGTCCACGAACACCGGGGTCGCGCCGGCGTGCACCACGGTGCTGGCGGTCGCCACGAACGTCATCGACGGCACCAGCACCTCGTCGCCGGGGCCGATGTCGTGGGCGGCCAGCGCGAGCTGGAGGGCGGCCGTCGCCGACGACACCGCCACCGCGTCCGCGGCGCCGTGCAGCCGCGCGAAGTCCTCCTCGAACCGGCGGACCCGCTCGCCCATCGTGAGCCAGCCGGAGTCGATGACCTCGCGGAGCGCCTGCTTCTCCGGCTCGCCGAGGACGGGGGCACCGAGTTCGATCACGTCGTCACCGTACGGGCCGAGCTCACCGCCCCACGACGCGCATCCGCTCGTCCAGCTCCCCGGCCGCCTGGCGGGCCTGGAGGACGGCGAGCCGGGTGAAGCGCTGGTCGAAGTCGTGCTGCGTGAGCCCGCGGTTGCGGAACTCCTCGGCCAGCTGCGCCGCCCCGTCGGGGATGGACCAGGTCGCCTCGAAACCGAGCTCGGTGCGGGCGCGGGTGAAGTCGACGCGGTAGGAGCGTGGATCGTTGCCGGTCTCGCCGGTGATCTCCAGGACGGAGCCGGGGACCGCATCCACGACGGCCTGCGCGATCTCGGCGACCGTGCGGTTGTTGCGCTCGCTGCCGACGTTGAACGCGCGGGCCCGCACGACGTCGGCCGGCGCGGCGAGCGCGGCGACGACGGCGCGGGCGATGTCCTCGGCGTGCGCGAGCGGGCGCCACGGCGTCCCGTCGGAGAGCACCGTGACCTTCCCGGTCAGGATCGCCCGCCCGACGAGGTTGTTGAGCACGATGTCGGCGCGCAGCCTCGGGGAGAACCCGAACGCGGTGGCGTTGCGCATCGCGACCGGCACGAAGTCGGTGTCGGCGAGCGCGACGAGGTCGTCCTCGACCCGCACCTTCGACACCGCGTACGGCGTGACCGGCTTGAGCGGGGCGTCCTCGTCGACCAGGTCGTCGCCGGGTTGCGCGCCGTACACCGAGCAGGTCGAGGCGTAGACGAACCGCCGCACCCCGGCCTCCTTCGCCAGCCGGGCCAGCCGGGTCGATGCGTGGTGGTTGATGTCGTAGGTGATCTGCGGGGCGAGCGAGCCCAGCGGGTCGTTCGACAGCGCCGCCATGTGCACCACGGCGTCGAAGCCCGCGAGGTCCGCCACGGTCACGTCGCGCAGGTCCTTGGCCAGCCCGGGCACGTCCGCGACGTCGAGCCCGCCGAGGACGCAGTCGGCGAACAGCCCGCTGTCCAGGCCGGTGACGTCGTGCCCGGCGGCGGTGAGGATCGGCGCCATGACGGTGCCGAGGTAGCCCTGGTGCCCGGTGAGGAGGACCCGCATGCCCGCGCCGCCCGGTCGCTGCTCCGCCATCGTCACTCCTCGGGACCCGACACCGACAGCACCGCCTTCTGCACGTGGAACCCCTCCGCGTAGCGGCTGTGGCACTGCACGCCGCGCACCCGGGCCAGCCCGGTGAACGTCTCGGCGTCGAACCACGGCTTGGTGGTCTGCGACTCGTAGCAGGCGTGCAGGACGTCGATCTTCTCCCGCAGCACGGTCGCCGGGATCGGCACGAACGCGTCGGGCTGGGCGAGGTCGCCGTCCCACTTGAGGATCTCGTAGCCGAGCGCGAGGTGGGCGCGGAACGCAGTCGGGACCAGCTCGGCGAGCGTGCGGTGGTCCTGGTGGGCATCGTGCACCGCCGGGCACAGCACGAGGTCCGGCTCGGTCCGCTTGCGCAGTGCCTCGACGGCGGACTTGGCCGCGCCCCAGTGCTCGGGCAGCCGCCCGTCGGGCAGGTCGAGCACGGTGACGTCGAGGTCCGCGCCGGGGCAGAGCGCCTCGAGCGCCGCCAGCTCCTCCTCCTCCCGCACCGTGCCGCCCCCGGTCAGGACGAGCGCGGTCACGGAGAGCCCCGGGTGGGCGCGGCAGATCTCGAGCACGGTGCCGCCGGCACCGATCGCGATGTCGTCGCAGTGGGCGCCGAGCAGCACGAGCTGCTCGACGCGCCGCGGCAGCAGGGACACGGTCGGCTCCTCAGCGGACGATCTCGAGCCGGGGGATCGGGAACACCAGCGCGCCGCCCCACTCCCGCACGTAGGCGAGCTGCTCGGTCAGCTCCTCGCGCAGGTTCCAGGGCAGCACGAGCACGTAGGCGGGGCGGTCCTTCGCGATCCGGTCGGGTTCGTGGATGGGGATCCGCGTGCCCGGGGTGAACCGGCCGTGCTTGTACGGGTTGCGGTCCACGGTGTAGGTGAGCAGGTCGGGCCGCACTCCGCAGTAGTTGAGCAGCGTGTTGCCCTTCCCCGGCGCCCCGTAGCCGACGACGGTGGCGCCCGCGCGGCGCGCGTCGATGAGGAACTCGACGAGATCGTCGCGGATCGCCGACACCGACGCGGCGAACCCGTCGTGCCCGTCGACGGTGTGCAGCCCGGCGGCCTCCTCCGCGGCGAGCACCTCGGCGACCCGCGGGCCGGGCGGACCGGCGACCGCGTCCGGGCGCGCCCACAGCCGGATCGAGCCGCCGTGGGTGTCGAGCAGCTCCACGTCGACGACGGTCAGCCCGCCCGTCGCCAGCGCCCGCTGCGCGGTCAGCACCGTGTAGTACTGGAAGTGCTCGTGGTAGACCGTGTCGAACTGGTTGCGCTGCACCAGCGTGAGCAGGTGCTGCACCTCGATCGACACCCACCCGTCGTCGGCGACCAGCGCGCGCAGCCCCTTCGTGAACCCGAGGACGTCCGGGATGTGCGCGTAGACGTTGTTGAGGCAGACCAGGTCGGCCGGGCCGTGCTCGGCCCGCACCCGGGCGCCTGTCTCGGCGCCGAGGAACGCCGTGAGCGTCGGCACCCCCTTCTCCCGCGCGGCCGCGCCCACGTTGACCGACGGCTCGATGCCCAGGCAGGGGATCCCGCGCGCCACGACGTGCTGCAGCAGGTACCCGTCGTTGCTGGCCACCTCGACCACGAACGAGTCGGGGCCCAGCCCGAGCCGCTCGGCCGCGTCGTCGACGAACCGGTGCGCGTGCTCGACCCACGAGGTCGAGTACGACGAGAAGTACGCGTACTCGGTGAAGGTCTCGTCGGGATCGATCAGCGGTGGCAGCTGCACCAGCAGGCACCGCTCGCACACGCGCACGTGCAACGGGTAGGTGACCTCCGGCAGGTCCAGCGCGTCCGCGGTGAGGAACAGCTCGCACGGCGGGGTGGCGCCGAGGTCGAGGAACGTCCGCAGGTGCTGCGATCCGCAGAGGCGGCAGGTCGGCTCCCCGCGGGGAGCGGCCGCGCCCGTCATCGGGATGACCTCATGCCGCACGACTCGCTGCGGGCCCGCCCGCCGTTAGCGGCCCGCCTCCGTACTCAGCTCCGTACTCAGCTCGGCGAGCAGCTCCCGCCAGGAGCCGGCCGCGCGGTCCCGCTCGCTCATCGCGGTGACCGGGAGCGGCCACTCGATCGCCAGGTCGGGATCGTCGTAGCGCACCGCGATGTCCTCGCCGGGCGCGTGCGGCCGGTCGATGCGGTAGCAGACGTCGGCCGACTCGGTGAGCGCCTGGAAGCCGTGCAGCAGCCCGGGCGGGACGTACAGGGTGGTGAACTCCTCGTCGTCGAGCCGGATCGCCAGTGATCGCCCGAACGTCGGCGACGAGGGCCTGGCGTCGACCAGCACGTCCAGCACCGCGCCGCGCGCGCAGCGGACGAGCTTGGCCTCGCCGCGGCCGCGCCGCCCGTGCAGCCCGCGCACGGTGCCCTTGCGCGACCGCGACTGGCTGTCCTGGACGAACGCGTCCGGGGCCAGGCCGTGCTCGGCGGCGATCGCGGCGTCGAACGTGCGGGTGAACACTCCCCGGTCGTCGCGGTGCGGCGTGGGGCGAAACGTGAGCACTCCGGCCAGCGACTCCTCGCGTACATGCACGGTGGAGGGCTCGGCGGGCGGAGGGCTTTCGTTATGGGCGCATGCCGGTACTGCAGGTCGGAGCGCGGCGAGCTGGTGCTCGACCTCGGTGACCAACCGGCTTGCGAGTACTTCCCGCCGCTCGACGATCCCGGTCCGGACCCGGTCGCCCCGCTGCGGCTGTGGTTGTGCGCGGACTGCGGGCTCGCCCAGCTCGCCGACGACGCCGACCTGCCGGACCAGCCGGCGGGCGTCGAACCGCGGGCGCTGGCCGAGCAGCGCCGTGACGCCGTCCGGGCCGTGGTCGCCGCCGGACTGCTGCCGTCGCGGGGTCGGGTGGTGGAGGGCCCGACCCCGCACGGTGGCTCCTGGCTGCCGCTGCTGGCCGAGCACGGCCTCGACGCGGCGGGCGACGGACCGGCGGACGTGGTCGTCGACGGCTCGTTCGGGCTCATGCACGCCACCGACCAGGCTGCGGCGCTCGACGGGCTGCTCACCCACCTCGCCCCGGACGGGCTGGTGCTCTTCCAGTGGCACACGCTCGCCGCCATCTTGCGCGAAGGTCAGTGGAACGCGGTGCGCCACGGCCACTACGCGTACTACTCCGCGCCCGTCGTGCAGCGGATGCTCGCCGATCGCGGGCTGGGGATCGTCTCCGCCTGGACGTTCCCGCTCTACGGCGGCACGGTCCTGGTCGCGGCCCGCCGCGGCGGCCGTCCGGATGCGTCGGTCGGTGAGGTGATCACGGCCGAACTGGCGGCGGGCGTCCGCGATCCCCAGGCGCTGCGCGGGCTGCAGCGGGCCATGGACGCTGCCACGTCCGCCCTGCGGCAGCTGCTCGACTCCGCCGCGGCGGCCGGCGAGCGGGTCCACGGCTACAGCGCCGCGTCCCGCGCAGTCGCTCTCCTGAACTCGACCCGAACGGACCACGATCGGTTGCTCTCCGTGGCCGATCTGTCACCGGCCAAGCAGGGGTGCCGGATGCCCGGAACGCGGGTGCCGATCGTGTCCCCCGACCGGCTCGTCGCCGCCTCCCCGGACACCGTGCTGGTCTTCGTCTCCGAGCTCATCGCCGAGGTTCGCGAGGCGTATCCGCAGATCGAGGCCGCGGGCGGCCGATGGGCCGACGCGGGTACCGGAGCCGTCGCGACCGCATGACTCCGAACGGGTCTGTGTGATCGAGGTAACGCCCCCCGTGCTCACGTCGAGTAGCAATCGCGCGCCACAGCGGGGAGCGGCGTCGCGGACACCTCCTCTGCGATGCGAGGGACACGTGAGTTCAGACATCGGGTTGAGCCGTGCGCGGCGGGGCGCACCTGCACGGCCTGGACCCACTGCACGTCGCCCGGCCGGGCCGGTGCAGCCGCAGGTGGTGGATCGCTGGGAGCGCCGCTACCGGGCGCTGACGATCGGCGTCGATCTCACCGCGATCGTCCTCGCGGTCGTGGCCGGCAACGCCCTCGGCCTCGGCCGCGAGGTACCGCAGTTCGGCAACGTCGCCCCGGGCGTCGGCATCCTCGCCGGCCTCCTCATGGTCGTCGCGATGATCGTCTGCCGGGCCTGGGACCCGCGCATCCTCGGCCACGGGTCCGACGAGTTCGGGCGGTTGATCAAGGCGGTCGTCACCAGCGCCGTGTCGCTCGGCATGCTCGGCCTGGCGTTCCAGGCGACGGCGGCGCGGCCCTGGGTGTTCGGGCTCATGCCGATGGCCGGGCTGCTCAGCGTGCTCGGCCGGCTCGCGCTGCGGAAGTGGCTGCACCGGTTGCGCCGGGGCGGCCGCTGCGTGCACCCGGCGATCGTCGTCGGCGGCGACGAGGCGGTCACCGAGATGATCGATCGCACCCGTCGCGACACCGCCCGCGGCTGGCGGGTAGTGGGTGTCTGCACCCCGACCGGGCACGCGCCGGACGGCGGCGACGAGATCCTCGGGGTGCCCGTCCTCGGCGATCTCGACGCGGTGGGCGACGTCGTCCACCAGCACGCCGTGCGGGTCGTCGCGGTCTGCCCGGCCCCGGGGTGGACGTCACGCCGGTTGCACCAGCTCGCCTGGGACATCGAGGACATCAACGCCGAACTGGTCGTCGATCCCGGGCTCATGGAGGTCGCCGGGCCGCGGCTGCACGTCGACCCCGTCGACGGCCTGCCCCTGCTGCGGCTGACCCGGCCCACGTTCAGCGGCGTCGCCTGGGTCGCCAAGCAGATCGTGGATCGGTTGGGCGCGCTGCTGCTGCTGGTGTTCCTCTCGCCCGTGCTGCTGGCCGTGGCGGTCGGTGTGAAGCTCGACGGTGGCCCGGTCTTCTTCACGCAGACGCGGGTGGGCCGGCACGGCAGCGAGTTCCGGATGCTCAAGTTCCGCTCGATGGTGCCCGACGCCGAGGCGCGGCTGCCCGAGCTGGCCCACGCCAACGAGGGCGCGGGGCCGATGTTCAAGATCCGCGATGATCCGCGGGTCACCCGGTTCGGCGCGTTCCTGCGCCGCTACTCGTTGGACGAGCTGCCCCAGCTGTTCAACGTGCTCGCCGGGTCGATGTCGCTCGTCGGGCCGCGGCCACCGCTGCCCAGCGAGGTCGAGGCCTACTCGCCCGCCGCGCAGCGCCGCCTGCTGGTACGGCCGGGGCTCACCGGGCTGTGGCAGATCAGCGGGCGCAGCGACCTGTCCTGGGAGCAGGCCGTCCGCCTCGATCTGCGCTACGTCGAGAACTGGAACCTCGCTCTCGACGCCTTGATCCTCTGGAAGACCGTCGGCGCGGTGTTGAACAGCCGCGGCGCCTATTGAAGGGCATTCCGTGAGTCGCAGTTTCGACCGGTCCACCGCCCTGCAGGAGCGTCTGCACGAGATCGTCCCCGGCGGGGCCCACACCTTCGCGAAGGCGTCCGACCAGTACCCGGAGGGCATGGCCCCGGTCCTCGTCCGCGGCCGGGGCGCTCGCGTGTGGGACGTCGACGGCAACGAGTACGTCGAGTACGGCATGGGCATGCGGGCCATCACCCTCGGCCACTGCTACGAGCCCGTCCTCGACGCGGTGCGCGAGGCGCTCACCGTGGGCCAGGCGTTCACCCGCCCCACCGAGCTGGAACTCGCCGCCGCTGAGGACTTCCTGTCCCTCGTGCCGGGCGCCGACATGGTCAAGTTCTGCAAGAACGCCTCGGACGCCACGAGCACCGCGATCCGCGTCGCCCGCGCCGCGACCGGGCGCGATCTCGTCGCGTACTGCCACGACCAGCCGTACTTCTCCTCGCAGGACTGGTTCGTCGGCACGCTGCCGATCAACGCCGGGGTGCCCGACGCGGTCCGCGCGCTCGTCCGGCCGTTCGCCTACAACGACGCCGGCTCGCTGCAGGCGGTGCTGGAGGCCGACGACGGCCGGATCGCGTGCGTGATCATGGAGGCCGCCACGGCGCTCGCCGAGCCCGTTGAGGGCTACCTGCAGGCGGTCCGCGAGCTGTGCGACCGCCACGGCGTCGTGCTGATCTTCGACGAGACGATCACCGGGTTCCGCTGGTCCGCGGGCGGCGCCCAGGCCGTCTACGGGGTCACGCCGGACCTGTCGACCTGGGGCAAGGCGATGGGCAACGGGTTCCCGATCGCGGCGCTCGCCGGCAAGCGCGAGCTGATGGAGCTGGGCGGGCTGCGCACCGACAAGCCGCGGGTGTTCCTGCTGTCCAGCACGAACGGCGCGGAGACGATGTCACTGGCCGCGTTCCGCGCCGTCGTCGCCGCCTACCGGGCGAGCGACCCGATCGCGGTGATGGAGCGGCAGGGCCGCAGGCTCGCCGAGGGCGTCAACGCGGTGGCCGCGGAGGCCGGCGTCGGTGAGTACCTGTCGGTGCTCGGGCGGCCGTCCTGCCAGGTCTTCCGCACCGCCGACGCGTCGGGTGCGCCGTCGCAGGTGATGCGCACGCTGTTCCTGCAGGAGATCCTGCAGCGCGGCGTGCTCGGTCAGTCCTACGTGATCTCCGCTGCGCACACCGATCTCGACGTCGAGCAGACGATCGACGCGGCCCGCGCGGCGGCCGAGGTCTACCGCAGAGCGCTCGAACACGGCCGTCCCGAGGACTTCCTCACCGGCCGCCCGGTGGCACCGGCCCACCGCCGCCTGGCAGAACCCCGACAGCTGGCAGCGCCATCGCCGATCGGCCGCCAGGAGGACCTCGTCCACCTGCCGTAACGCCGCACGGGAACGGGGCGAGTCATGCGAGGTCATCGCCGGACAAATCAGGCAGATCGCCGGCCGAACCTCGATTCGTCCATGCACGCCACGGGGGGAACGCACATGAACGCGGGTGAGGACGTCCGGCTCGCCGGGGTCGCGCGGGTGCTCGGCGCGTGGTGGCGCGCGCTCGCCGCGCTCGCCGCGCTCGGCGCCCTGGTCGGCTTCCTGCTCTCGTTCGTGCTGTCCCCCGGCCAGCAGGCGTCGAGCAAGGTGGTGCTGCACGGGCAGCTCGACAAGAACCAGCTGCTCACCCAGACGCAGATCGCCACGAGCCTCGCGGTGCTGGACCCGGTCGCCACCGCGCTCGGTGGCACCGGGGTGGAGCTGCGTGACCGCGTGAGCGCCGAGGTCCTCGACGGCAACGTCCTGCGGATCACCGGCACCGGGCCAACCGCCGAAGAGGCGCGTGCACTGACCGATCAGGTGGCGAACGGGTACGTCCGGTTCTCCGCACAGGTCGTCGCCCAGACGAAGGACGCCGCCGAGGCCGCGGTGGCCCAGCGGCGGGAGGCCGCCCAGCGCAACCTCGACGACCTCAAGGCCCAGATGGCGCAGGCGCAGCGAGCCGAAGAGCCCGACCGCGCGCTGCTCGGGCGGCTGGGCACCGCGATCGCGGCCGCCGAGGCCGAGATCAGCCGGCTCGACCAGCAGGCTGCCCGGGAGTCGAGCGAGCTGAGCATCCCCGGCGAGGCCGAGGTCCTCGAGCGCGCGATCCCCGAGGGCGCGGCGCAGCCCAGCCCGCTGGTGCTCGTGCTCGGCGGTGCGGTCGTGTTCGCGCTGCTCGGCGCGGGCGCGCTCGTGTGGAGGGCGACCCGACCCNGCCCGCTCACCGACCCGGACGACGTCGCCGCCGNCCTCGGCGCCCCCGTGCTCGCCGCCCTCGCCGTCGAGNAGCGCCCGGAGCCCGAGCTCCTGCGCGAGGAGGGACGGTTCCACCGCTGGCTGCAGCACCTGAAGAGTCCCGAGGCGGCCCCGGCGGCGCTCGATCCGCGCTCGGCCGGGGAGACCACCCGGTACCGCAGGCTGCTCGCGCGGCTGGGCAGCGCCGACGGGCGGCCGATCCGGCTGCTCCTCGTCCTGGTGGACGACGACCGCGCGGCCCACCGCGCGGCCGAGGAGCTCGCGGTCACCGCCGCCGAGCACGGAGCCGTCGCGGTCGTCACCGACGACATCTGGGACGCCGACCAGTACACGTCGGCGATCGGCGAGCACGACCGCATCACCGTCGTCACCGCGGAGGAGCAGGAGCGCAGCGGCACCGCCGCCGCCGAGCCGATCCAGCTGCGGATCACCCACGTCGCACCGGCCCGCCCGACCGTGCCCGACTGCGCCGCCGCCGACGGCGTGCTCGTGCTGGTCGAGGAGGGCTCGCGCACCGCCGCCGAGCTGATCGACATCGGCGGGGCGTGCGTCGACGCCGGGCACCCCGTGACGGGCGCGGCGCTGGTGTCCGTGGTGCGACCACCCGCGCCGGAGGAACCTCCCGGCGGGGAGGCCGTGCAGGAGCGCGACGACGAGCTCGTGGTGGGATCGTCGTGAGCCGCGGCGAGGCCCCGACGGCGGAGGTCGTCCGGCTGGAACCCCTGATCGATCTCGGCGGCCTCGTCGCCGGGGTGCGCTGGCGGCGCCGCATGTGGGCGATCGGCGCCCTCGCCGGGCTGCTGCTCGGCGCGGTCGCGGCGATCCTGTTCCCCGGCGGCACCACCGCCTCCACCCGCGTCTACGTCGTCCAGATCGGCGAGGCCGACTCCGGTGAGGCCGCGATGAAGACCTCGATCGCGGTGCTGCGGTCCACCGCCGTCGCATCCGCGGCCCTGCAGCGGCTGGGCTCGGACCAGAACCCGACCGACTTCCTCGAGGACTACACCGCCGAGTCCATCGCCGCGAACACGATCGACATCACCGCCGAGGGCCGCGACACCGCCGACGCGATCGCCCGCGCGCAGGCGCTGGCCGACGCGTTCATCGCCGACCACGTCGCCCGCGCCGAGAACGCGGCGCGGGCGGTCGTGGACGCGATCAAGGAACGGCAGGACGCCCTGCGCGCCTCGCTCGCGGCGATCCCGGCCTCGGACCTGTCCACGACCGCCGTGGAGGCCCGCGCGATCCTGACCGCGAAGATCGACTCGCTGGAGACGCAGCTGGAGCAGGCCGCGATCGGCAACCCCGCGGTGGCCGCCGGGACCCAGATCATCGACGCGCCGCACAAGTCCGGCCGCGGCTTCCTGTCCACCGCCGTGATCTACACCGGCCTGGGCGGATCGCTGGGGACGGTGCTGGGTGTCGTGCTCGCAGCCGTCGCCACCGTCGCCCGGGACAGGCCGATCCTGCGCAAGGACATCGCCGCCCACCTCGGCGCCTCGGTCGTCGCGCAGCTGCCCCGCCGACCGCTGCTGCGGCCCTCGACGGCCACGCAGGGCGAGCGCGAGCGCACCGTCGCATCGCTCGTGCGCCTGGTCCGATCGGCTCCCGGCTCCGTCTCCCTGCTGCACGTCGGCTGCTCCGGCGTCGTCGAGGACATCGCCGCCGAACTGGCTCGCGGCGTCGCCGCCGACGGCCCCGTGACGCTGATCGACGACCTGCCCGGCCGTCCGGTGCAGGCGCCGGAGGGCGCCGAGGTGGAGCTGGTCGCGGGGACCGGATTCTGCGCGGACGACCGACCAGCGGACCGGCGGCTGATCGGGGTCGGCTCCGTCGAGCCCGGCACCGCGTGGCTGGACCTGCCGCGACTGGGCCGCGAGACCCTCCTGCTCGTGCGCACCGGATCGGTCGACACCGCCTGGCTGCACACGATCGCCCGCCAGCTCGCCGATGTGGGCGTCACCGTCATCGGGGTGGTCGTCGTGCACCCCGATCCGCGCGACCGCAGCGACGGCACGCTCTGGGACGCGCTGAACGTCGCGCTCCGCGGCCGCGCGGGCGCCCACCCCGCCGACCGCGCACCCGCCACCGACGGCGCCGCGGCGACCGTGACCGTCCCCCTCGTCGTGACCGGCAGTGCAACCACGAACGGCGCCACGAACGGCACCGGGAACGGGCACCGATCGACGGGCAACGGTCTCGTCCTGCACCCCGGCGAACGAGACGAGGCCGCCTCCGCCGAGGCACTGGTCCTCACCCCGCCCGGCCCGAACCGCGAGCGCCGGCGGCAACGACGCCGCAGAACGGGCGCTCCGCGCCCGACCACCCCCCAGGAGGAGCCGTGAACGTCACCCTGTTCGGGCTCGGCTACGTCGGTTCGGTCACCGCGACCTGCCTGGCCGTGCGCGGTCACCGCGTCGTCGGGGTCGACACCGACGCCGGGAAGGTCGCGACCATCAACGCCGGGCACCCGCCGGTCGTCGAACCCGGCCTGGACGAGCTGGCCGCGCAGGCCGTCGCCGCCGGGGCGCTGCGGGCCACCGAGGCCGGCGCCGACGCTCTGGCCGACTCCGATCTGTCGCTGGTCTGCGTCGGCACCCCGTCCGCGCGCGACGGCAGCACCGACCTCACCTTCGTCCGCCGCGTCGTCGAGGAGATCGGGCAGTCGCTGGCCGGCCACGACCGGCCGCACACCGTCGTGATCCGCTCCACGGTGCCGCCGGGCACCGTCGAGGACGTCGTCGCACCGCTGCTGGAGGAGGCGTCCGGCCGCCCGATCGGCCCCGACCTGCAGGTGGCGATGTGCCCGGAGTTCCTGCGCGAGGGATCGAGCGTCCGCGACTTCTTCGATCCGCCGCTGCTGGTCATCGGCATCACCGATCGCGCGCCCGGAGCCGCCGAACCGCTCAAGGAGCTGTTCGGGTTCCTCGACTGCGAGGTGCGGGTGGTGAGCAGCCGCGCCGCGGAGAGCGTCAAGTACGCATCGAACGCCTTCCACGCGCTCAAGGTGGCGTTCACCAACGAGGTGGCGCGACTGTGCCGGGTGCTGTCCGTGGACTCCCGCGAGGTCATGGACGTCTTCGTGCAGGATCGCCAGCTCAACGTCTCGTCCGCCTACCTGCGGCCGGGCTTCGCGTTCGGCGGCTCGTGCCTGCCGAAGGACGTGCGCAGCCTGCTGCACCTGGGCCGGATGAACGCGATCGACCTGCCGGTGCTCGCCGGGACGATGGCGTCCAACGAGCTGGTGGTGCGCGACGTCGCCGACCGGGTGCTGCGCGCCGTGGACGGCACCGGACGGGGCAACCGCCGGGTCGCCATGCTCGGGTTGTCGTTCAAGCACCTCACCGACGACCTGCGGGAGAGCCCCAACGTCGCGCTCGCCGAGATCCTCATCGGCAAGGGCCTGGACGTGAGCATCCACGACCCGATCGTCAACATGGCGAAGCTGTCCGGGGCGAACCTGCGCTACGTGCACGCGAAGCTGCCGCACCTGCAGCGCGTGCTCTACGACGACCCGGCCGCTGCGCTCGCCGGCGCGCACGTCGCGATCGTCTCGTCGGCGGGGCCCGCGGTGATCGACGCGATCATCGCGGCGAACCCGCCCGTCGTGCTCGATCTGAGCGGGCGGCTGCCGCAGCTGGAGGCCCTCCCCGGCTACGAGGGGGTCGGCTGGTGAGGACGTTCCTGCGGCCGGGCCGCCGCAACTCCCGGCACGTCTGCATCGTCGTGCAGAACCTGCCGGTTCCGTTCGACCGGCGGGTGTGGCTGGAGTGCCGAGCGCTGATCGCCGCCGGTTACCGGGTGTCGGTGGTGTGCCCGAAGGGGAAGGGCGATCCGGCGTTCCAGCAGATCGACGGGGTCGCGATCTTCGCCTACCCCGCGTTCCCGCCGGTCACCCGGCAGGTGATGTTCCTGGCCGAGTACGCGTGGTCGATCCTCGCGACGCTGGTCAACCTCGTCCGCGCCTACCGGCGGGCGCCGTTCGGGATCGTGCAGGTCTGCAACCCGCCCGACGTGCTGTGGACGGCGGTGCTGCCGTTCCAGGTGGTGTTCGGTGTGCGGATGGTGTTCGACCAGCACGACCTGTGTCCCGAGCTGTACGAGTCGCGCTTCGGTTCCCGCGCCGCGCTGCCGTACCGGGCGCTGCTGCTCGCCGAACGCATCACCTACGCGCTGTCGGCGCACGTCATCTCGACGAACGAGTCCTACCGGGCGGTGGCGCAGCGGCGCGGCGGCAAACGCCCCGAGGACGTCACGGTGGTGCGCACCGGGCCCGATCCCGACCGGATGCGCCGCGGCAGCCCCGACGACGACCTGCGCCGCGGCTTGCGCCACCTGCTCGTCTACATCGGCGTGATGGGTCCCCAGGACGGGGTCGACCTGGCGATCCGGGCGATGCACCACATCGTCGCCGGGCGCGGGCGCACCGACGTCGGCCTGACCCTGATCGGCGACGGCGACGCGGCCCCCGAACTGCGCCGGCTCACCCGTGAGCTGGGGCTCGACGAGTACGTGCACTTCACCGGGCGGGCCCCCGACGACCTCGTCACCCGGCTCATGTCCACGGCCGACGTCGGACTGTCCCCGGACCCGAAGAATCCGCTCAACGACGTCTCCACGATGAACAAGACGATGGAGTACATGGCCTTCGAGCTGCCGGTCGTGGCCTTCGACCTGGTGGAGACGAGGGTCTCGGCGCAGGACGCGGCCGTGTACGCCACGCCGAACGACGTCGCGGAGTACGGCGACGCGATCCTGGCCCTGCTGGCCGACGACGTGCGCCGCAAGGAGATGGGGGCGCGCGGCCGCCGCCGCGTCGAGGACGTGCTCGCCTGGCGCAACCAGATCCCGGCCTACGTCGGCGTCTACGACCGGCTCGTGGCGAGCTGATCATGTGCGGGATCGCGGGCACCTACCGCTGGCCCGGCGGCGCCGGGATCACCGCCGCGATGACGGCCGCCGTCGCCCACCGCGGGCCGGACGGCGCCGGCCACTACCGGCACGCCCTCACCGACGGCGAGGTCCACCTCGGGCACCGCAGGCTCTCGATCGTCGACCTGTCGCCGACCGGGGCGCAGCCGATGGCCGCCGGCGGGCTGGTGATCACCTACAACGGCGAGCTGTACAACGCCCCGGAGCTGCGGCGCGCGCTGACGGCCGCCGGGGTGCGGTTCCGCGGCACGTCCGACACCGAGGTCCTGCTGGAGGCGTGGCGGCGCTGGGGCCTGGGCTGCCTGCCGCGGCTGCGCGGCATGTTCGCCTTCGCGATCTTCGACGAGCGCACCGGCGATCTGGTCCTGGTGCGCGACCAGTTGGGCATCAAGCCGCTGTTCCTGGTGCGCCGCGGCGGCGGGCTGGCGTTCGCGTCCGAGCTGAAGGCGCTCGCCGGTGCGGTCGACGGCCTGGCGGTGGACGAAGCGGCGCTCGTGGCGTCGCTGCTCTACTACTGGGTGCCGGACAGCCGCTGCGCCTACCGCGGCGCGGAGAAGCTGCAGCCGGGCACGTGGCTGCGGATCCACCCGGACGGCAGCACGGACCGCGGCCGCTACTTCTCGTTGCGGGACGTCGCCGAGGAGGGCGCCGCGGCTCCGCCGGTCTCCACCGAGGAGCTGGCCGCGATCGTCGCCGACTCCACCGCGAAGCACCTCATCGCCGACGTCCCCGTCGCCACGTTCCTGTCCGGCGGGCTGGACTCCAGCTACCTGACCGCGCTCGCCGCCCGGGAACGCCCCGGCATCTGCGCGTACACGATCGGGTTCCGCACCGAGGACGCCCGCTTCGAGGCGATGCCCGACGACCTGCGCTACGCCCGCATCGTCGCGGAGCGGTTCGGGGTGCGGCTGCGCGAGATCGAGATCGCCCCGGACGTGCTCGACCTGCTGCCGCGCATGACCCACCACCTGGACGAGCCGATCGGCGACCCGGCCGCGATCAACTCGTACCTGATCTGCACCGCCGCCCGGGCAGCCGGCGTCAAGGTGCTGCTGTCCGGCATGGGCGCCGACGAGCTGTTCGCCGGGTACCGCAAGCACCTGGCCAACCGGATCGGCGTCGGCTACCGGAAGGTGCCCGGGCCCGTGCGGCACGCCGTGGCGGCGGCCGTGGACCGGATGCCGGTCGCGTCGGCCTCCCGCGGTTACCGCTCGGTGCGGTTCGCGAAGCGGTTCCTGTCGTTCGCCGACCTGCCGGAGGAGGAGGCGTTCCGGCGCAGCTACACGCTCTACGACCGGCAGGAGCTGCGCGCTCTCGTGCATCCCGATCTCGCCGGCACGGTCGACGAGGTGCTCGGCGAGCACGCCGCCGTGTACGCCGACAGTGCGCTCGACGACCACGTCAACCGCATGTGCCTCACCGATGCCCGGATGTTCCTGCCGGGGCTCAACCTCACCTACACCGACCGCTCGACGATGGCCGCCTCCACCGAGGTGCGGGTGCCGTTCGTCGACGTCGAGGTGGTGAAGGCGGCGTTCCGCATCCCGGGCCACCGCAAGATCGTCGGCCGCAGCGGGAAGGCCGCGCTCAAACAAGCCGCTCTCCAGGTCCTGCCCCCCGAGATCGTGCACCGGCCGAAGGGGCTGTTCAGCGCCCCGCTGCGGGCCTGGATGAGCCGCGATCTCGCCCCGCTGGTGCGCGAGGTCGTCGAGGACGGGCTGCTGGTGTCGTGCGGCCTCCTCCGCCGCGACGCGCTGCGCAGGCTCGCCGCTGAGGACGCCGCCGGTCAGCAGGACCGGTCGAAGCACCTGTGGCACATCGTGACGCTCGAGCAGTGGTACCGCGCCGCCGCGGCGACCGGGGCGGGCGGCATCCGGGCCGTCCGGGCAGGAAGTGCCGTCCAGTGAGGGGAACGGAACGGACGTGAAGCAGGTCGTGCAGAACTACCGCAGCGGCGAGCTGGCGCTGCTCGACGTCGCCGAGCCGGCGTGCAAGCCCGGCGGCGTGCTGGTCAGGACGCGGTACTCGCTGATCTCCACCGGCACGGAGCTGATGAAGGTCGGCGAGGCGGGCATGTCGCTGCTCGGCAAAGCCCGCGCGCGCCCCGACCAGGTCGCGAAGGTGCTGCAGAGCGCCTCGACGATCGGGGTGGCCGCCACCTACCGCAAGGTCACCAGCAAGCTCGACTCGTTCACCCCGCTCGGCTACTCCCTGTGCGGCGTGGTCGAGCAGGTCGGCGCCGGCGTCCGCGACGTCGCGGTGGGCGACCTCGTCGCCTGCGCCGGGAACGAGCACGCGCTGCACGGCGAGCTGAACTGGGTGCCGACCAACCTGTACGTCCCGGTGCCGGCCGGGCTCTCCCCGCGGCACGCGGCCTTCGGCACGGTCGGCGCGATCGCGCTGCAGGGCGTGCGGCGGGGTGAGCCGCAGCTGGGCGACGCCGCGCTGGTGATCGGGCTGGGCCTGATCGGCCAGCTGGTCGTGCAGCTGCTGGTGGCGTCCGGGGTGCGGGTGGTCGGCGTCGATCCCGACACGACCAGGTGCGACCTGGCCGAGCAGCTCGGGGCACTGGCCTGCGCGCCGCCCGGCTCCGGCATCGTCGACGCCGCCGTCGCGGACCTCACCGGCGGTCGCGGCGTCGACCAGGTGTACCTGGCGGCGGGCGGGAGCAGCAACGAGCCGGTCGAGCTGGCGGCGCGGCTCGCCCGCGACCGCGGCACCGTCGTCGACATCGGCAAGACCCGGCTCGATCTGCCGTGGAACGCCTACTACGAGAAGGAGCTCGACGTCCGGTTCTCCCGCTCGTACGGGCCGGGCCGCTACGACCCGTCGTACGAGCTGGACGGCGTGGACTACCCGATCGGCTACGTGCGCTGGACCGAGCGGCGCAACATCGCGTGCGTCCTCGAACTGGCCGCCCGCGGGAAGATCGATCTCGACCCGCTGATCTCGCACGTGGCCCCGTTCGATCGAGCCGTCGAGACCTACGAGCAGCTGTCCTCCGGGCAGCTGCGCGCAGTCGCGGTCCTGTTCGAGTACCCGGGCGCCGCCGAATCGGTCGTCGAGCAGCCCGTCCTCGGGCGCGCCCGCCCGGCCCGCGGCCCGCTGCCCGCACAGCCGATCAGGACGGACCGGCCGCTGCGGCTGGGGTTCGTCGGCGCGGGCAACTACGCCTCCTCGATGCTGCTGCCGCACCTGACCGGCCGCGAGGACGTGGTGCTGCAGCGGGTCGCCACCACCTCGGCGCTCTCCGGGGCGAACGCCAAGCGCACGTTCGGGTTCGTCGAGGCCGGCACCGACACCGAGGCGGTGCTCACCGATCCGGACGTCGACGCGGTCTTCGTCGTCACCCGGCACAGCTCGCACGCCGACCTGACCCGTCGGGCGCTCTCGGCGGGCAAGGCCGTGTTCGTCGAGAAGCCGCTGGCGCTGACCGAGGCGGAGCTGGAGGCGATCCTCGACGCGATCGACGCGTCCGGCAACGACCGGCTCCAGGTCGGGTTCAACCGCCGGTTCGCGCCGCTGCTGGTGGAGGCGAAAGCGCGGCTGGGCCGTCGGATCGGCCCCGCCACCGTCCGCTACCTGGTCAACGCGGGCACGCTGGACGCGCAGAGCTGGTACCTGCGGGAGGCGGCGGAGGGTTCCCGGTTCGCCGGTGAGGGCGGGCACTTCGTCGACACCGTCAGCTGGCTGCTCGACGCCGATCCGGTGTCGGTGTTCGCCGCCGCCACGCCCGGGCAGACCGATCTGCAGGTCGTGCTGACCTACCCGGACGGCTCCACCGCGGTGATCACCTACGCCACCACCGGGTCCCCCCGGTTCCCGAAGGAGACCATCGATCTGCTCGCCGACGGGCAGGTGCTGCGGTTCGACGACTTCGCCCACGCCGCGGTCCTCGGGAAGTCGAAGTGGTCGTCGCCGCGGATCCCGCGCGGCCGCGACAAGGGCCAGGCCGCACAGCTGGAGGCCTTCCTGACCGCGGTGCGCACCGGCGGGCCGATGCCGGTCGGGATCGACTCGCTCGCCACCACGACCCGCGCGACGCTGGCCGCGACCACCAGCCTCACCACCGGCTCACCGGTGCGGCTGGCGGGCCCGCTGTCGTGATGGGGCCCGGCTGGTACCTGCGCCGGCTCTCCCGGATGGGGCCCGCGGAGATCGCCGGCCGGGTGGTGACCGCGGCCCGCGTCCGCCGCTTCCGGCGCCGGCTGGGCGCCGCGCCCGCGACGGCGAGCTGGCTGGCCGAGCGCGTGTTCGCAGCACCGCTGCCGGACGGCGCGCTCGCCCGGGTGACAGCAGAGGCGCAGGCTGCGCTGATCGAGACCGCCGATCGACTGATGGACGGGCGCGCGGAGTTCTTCGGGGTGGAGCGCACCGACATGGCCGCCCCGGACTGGTTCCTCGATCCGAAGACGGGCCGGCACGCCCCGGCCGACGCGTACGCGTTCGACGTGCCCCACCGCGACGAGGAGTTGATCGGGGACGTCAAGCAGCTGTGGGAGCCGTCGCGGCACCAGCACCTGACGGTCCTCGCCGCCGCCTACGCGCTCACCGGCGACGAGCGCTACGCGCACCGGGTCGCCGACCACCTCAAGTCGTGGTGGGCGGCGAACCCTCCGCTGCGCGGCGTGCACTGGCTCTCCGGGATCGAGCTGGGCATCCGGCTGATCTCGTGGGTGTGGGTGCGCCGGCTGCTGGCCGGCTGGCCGCAGGCTCCGGAGCTGTTCGAGCACAACCCGGTCGCGCTGCACCAGCTGCACGAGCACCAGCGGTGGCTGGTCGTGTTCCCCAGCCGGGGCTCGTCGGCGAACAACCACGTCATCGCGGAGCTGGCCGGGCTGGTCGTGGCGACCTCGGCGGTCCCGTGGTTCGCCGAGTCGGCCGCGTGGCGGGAGCGGGCACTGCGCGCGCTCGACCGGCACCTGGTGGCGAACACGTTCCCGTCCGGGCTGAACCGGGAGCTCGCCACCGAGTACCACGGCCTGGTCCTGGAGCTGGGTCTCGCCGCCGCGGTCGAGGCCGCCCGGGCCGGGCATCCCGTGCCGGACACGACGTGGGACGCGCTGGTGCGCATGTGCGACGCGCTCGCCGCGATCGTCGACGTCCGGCTGCGCCCGCCGCGGCAGGGCGACGCCGACGACGGCCGCGGCCTCGTCCTCGACGGCACCGCCACCGACCGCTGGGCGTCCCTGCTGGCGACCGGGGACGCGCTGTTCGGCCGCCGCGACTGGTGGCCGGTCTACCCGGCCGGCGACGTGCTCTCCACCGCGCTCGCCGCGCTGGCCGCCCCGACCGGCCGGCGCGCCGCGCTCGACCCACGGCCGACGACCCGCCCGCACGAGCTGCCCGACGCCGGACTGACGATCCTGCGCACGGCAGCGGGGGAGGGGCCGGAGCTGTGGTGCCGCTGCGACGGTGGCCCGCACGGGTTCCTCTCCATCGCCGCGCACGCGCACGCCGACGCGCTGTCGGTCGAGGTCCGCCACGACGGCGTCGACGTCCTCGCCGACCCGGGCACCTACTGCTACCACGGTGAGCCGACGTGGCGGCGGTACTTCCGCTCGACGATCGGGCACAACACCCTCGAGGTCGACGGCCGCGACCAGTCCCGCTCCGGCGGGCCGTTCCTGTGGATCCGCCACGCCCGCACCCGGGTCCGCGCGAGCGCTCCGCGGGCCTGGTGGGCCGAGCACACCGGTTACGGCCGCGCGGGCGTCCACCGCCGCTCGGTGCGGCTCGACGGCCGCGGCCTCGACATCGGCCTCGTCATCACCGACGAGCTGGACGGGCCCGCCGGGCACGCCTGCCGGCTCGCCTTCCACCTGGGGCCCGATGTGAGCGTCGCGCTGACGGACTCCACCGCGCGGCTGCGCTGGCCCGGCGGCGCGGGCGAGCTGCGCCTGCCGAAGCGGCTGTCGTGGACGGTGCACCGCGGGGAGACCCATCCACCGCTCGGCTGGTACTCGCCGGGTTTCGGCCGGAAGGTGGTGAGCACCACACTGGTCGGAACCGGCGTGACCGATCCGGCCGGCCTCGTCGTCCGCACCCACCTCACCGTCCGCGCCACCTCCGAGCCGGTTCCCTGAGCGAAAGGTCCCGACATGCCTTCCTCCCGCGGCGCGCACCGGGCGTCCGTCCTGGTGCTGCTGCTGGCGGCCGTCGCGCTGCTCGCCTCGTGCACGAGCACCCCCGGCCCGCCGTCCACGGAAGGCGGTCCGGCCACTGCGGGCCCGGCGCCGCTGCCCGCCACCCCGCCCGCCCGGGTCTGCGACCGGCTCCCGCCCGGCCCGGCGCAGGCGCCTGAGGGCGCGGTCGTCGTCGATCCCGCCGTCGACGGCGACCTCATGCGCAAGACCACGGCGAGCCCGCCCGGCACGACGTTCTGGCTCGCCCCCGGCACGCACACGCTCGGCGCCGACCAGTTCGGGCAGGTCACGCCCAAGGACGGCAACGTCTACCTCGGCGCGCCCGGCGCCGTGCTCGACGGCCGCGGCATCAACCGCTACGCGTTCGTCGGCACCGCCACCGGCGTCACGATCAAGCACCTCACCGTGCGCGGCTTCAACCCGCCGCACGACCAGGGCGTGGTCAACCACGACTCGGGCAACGGCTGGATCATCGAGGGCAACGCCATCGAGGAGAACCGCGGCGCGGGCCTCATGGCGGGCGCGGACCAGCAGGTGCGCGGCAACTGCCTGCGCAACAACGGCCAGTACGGACTCAACGCGTTCCAGCCCGGCAACGGCATCACCGGGCTGGTCGTGGAGTACAACGAGGTCGTCGGCAACAACACCGACGACTGGGAGGCGCAGAAGCCCGGCTGCGGCTGCACCGGCGGTATGAAGTTCTGGGCGGTCGACGGCGCCGACGTGCGCGGCAACTGGATCCACGACAACCGCGGCCCCGGGCTGTGGGCCGACACGAACGACAACGACTTCCTCATCGAGGGCAACCTCATCGAGAACAACGACTCGGGTGCGCTGTTCTACGAGGCCAGTTACAACCTCGTGCTGCGCAACAACGTGATCCGCAGCAACGGCATCCCCGAGGGCAGGAGCATCGCCGCGAAGAACGACGCGTTCCCGCAGCCCGCGGTCTACCTCAGCGAGTCCGGTGGCGAGCCGCGCGTCCCGGCGCGCACCGACAAGATCGAGATCTACGGCAACGTGTTCGACCAGAACTGGTCGGGCATCACCGCGTGGGAGAACGCCGACCGCTTCTGCAACAGCCCGGCCAACACCTCCACCGGCAGCTGCACCCGCTTGGTCGCCGACCGGGAGCAGTGCACCCAGCCGGGCATCGCGCAGAGACCGCTCTACGACGACTGCCGCTGGAAGACCCAGCGCGTCGAGGTGCACGACAACACGTTCGTCGCGGCCGCCGCTCCGGTCGGCTGCCCGGCCGGCTTCGCCAACAAGATGGCGATCCTGTCCAACTACGGCACCTACCCGGAGTGGTCACCCTACAAGGGCGAGGTCATCCAGGTGGCGATCGCCACCGCGCAGGACAACCGCTGGTACGCCAACACCTACCGCGGGGCGTGGACGTTCGTCGTGGGCGCGGTGGACGAGGTGATCCCGCCCGAGCAGTGGCAGCAGTCCGGGCAGGACAGCGGCAGCTCGTTCGAACCCACCGACACCGTCCCCTGCTGAGGTTCCCGGGAGCCGCCATGACGACGCGCGACGAACCCGCCGCACGGGTGCGGGAGGACACGCGGGTACCACCGCGCGTCGTCGGTGTCGCGTGGGGGCTGCTCGCGGTCAACACCCTGGGGTTCACCGGCGTCGAGCTGATCATCCCGTTCCCGCGGGTGGTCGGGCAGCTGGTCACGATGGGCGCCCTGATGGCGGCGTTCGCGATCGCGCTCGCGGCCAACCGCCCGGTCCGCATCCGGCCCAGTGCCTACCTCGTCGTCCTCACGCTGATGGTGATCACGAGCGTGGTGACGAGCCTGCGCCTGGAGTCGGGCATGGGGTCGCTGTTCCGCTGCTTCCGGTTCACGGTGTTCGTGCTGACGCTGTGGCTGCTGGCCCGCTGGTGGCGCGGCGACCTGCGGTTCGTCGGGTACCACCTGCGCACCTACTGCATCATCCTGCTGACGGTGCTCGCCGGGCTGGCGATCTCCCCGGGCGCGGCGACGTCCGGGCCCGGCGGGCGGCTCGTCGGGGCGCTGTGGCCCATCCCCGCGCCGCAGGTCGGCATGTACTGCGCGGTCGTGACCGGGCTCGCGCTGCTGCTCGCGCTCGATCGACGGCTGGACCGGCAGAGCGTGCTGATCGTGGTGGTGCCGGCCGTCGGGATGCTGCTGCTGTCGCACACCCGGACCGCGCTGCTGGGGCTCGTCGTCGGACTGGTCGTGGCCGGGAGCTCGCTGTGGACCCGCAGCGCGCGGGCCCGCCGGTTCCTCGCCGCCGGAGTCGCGGCCGGGGTGGCCGGTGCAGTGGTCTTCGGCGAGGTGATCGCCACGTGGCTCGCCCGCGGCCAGGACGCGGACGAGCTCGCCGATCTCACCGGCCGGGCGAAGGTGTGGCGGCTCATCGAGACCCAGCCGCGCACAGGGCTGCAGGAGCTGATGGGGGTAGGGCTGGGCGACAAGTCGTTCGCCGGGCTCCCGATCGACAGCACTTGGTACTCCAGCTTCTACGAGCAGGGCTGGATCGGCGTCGGGCTCGTCGTCGTGGTGCTGCTGCTCCTGCTCGCGCTCGCGCTGCTGCGCCCGCCGTCGACCGAGCGCGCCTGCGCCCTGTTCCTGGTCGTCTACAGCTGCATCGCCTCGTTCACCGAGGTCGGGCACAGCGACGCGTCCCCGTACCTGCTCAACCTCGCCGTGGCGGCGTCGTTGCTGGTGCACCGCCCGATCGCGGCGCGGCGCGCGCAGCGGGAGAGCCGGGCGTGAAGATCCTCGTCGTCCACAACCGGTACCGCTCCGGGCACCCCAGCGGCGAGGACCGCGTCGTCGACCAGGAACGGGCGCTGCTCGCGGCAGCGGGCCACGACGTGGATCTCTTCGGCCGCGCGAGCGACGACATCGCGCGCATGCCGCTCCCGCAGAAGGCGCTCGTGCCGCTGCGCGTGCCGTGGAACCCCGCCGTGCGCACCGAGCTGGCCGCGCACCTGCGCCGCACCCGGCCCGACGTCGTGCACGTCCACAGCACGTTCCCGCTGCTCTCGGCGTCGGTGGTGGCGGCGTGCGCCGACGCCGACGTGCCCGCCGTCGCCACCCTGCACAACTACGGCCAGGTGTGCGCCACCGGCACCCTCCACCGCGCGGGTGCCCGCTGCACGCAGTGCATCCCGACCCGCGGTGCCGCCGCCGTGTGGCACGGCTGCTACCGGAACTCGCGGCTGGCGTCGGTGCCGGTGGCGCTCGCGCTCGGCGCCAACCGCCAGCGCTGGCGCACCGGGATCCGCCGGTTCCTGTGCATCTCCGCGGCGCAGCGGGACCTGCTGGTGGCGGCTGGGATGCCGGGGGAGCGGTTGGTGGTGCAGCACAACATCGTGCCGGAACCGCCCGAGCGCCGCACGGGCCCGGGCGAGCACGTCCTGTTCCTCGGTCGGCTCAGCCCGGAGAAGGGCGTTCCGGTGCTCCTCCGGGCGTGGGAGCGGATCGGGCCGCGGCTCGGCCTGCCGCTGCTGCTCGTCGGCTCCGGCACCCTGGACGACACCGTGGCGGCCTGGGCAGCTGGGCGGGCCGACGTGCGGATGCTCGGGCTGCGCAGCCGCGCCGAGTGCGCCCACCTCGTCGCGCGGGCGACCGCCGTCGTCGCACCGTCGGTGTGGCCGGAGGCGTTCGGCCTGGTCGCGGTGGAGGCGATGGCCGCGGGGGTGCCGGTGGTGGCCGCGGCCTCCGGTGCGCTGCCGGAGATCGTCGAACACCGGGTGACCGGGCTGCTGCACGAACCCGGCGACGCGGTCGGGCTCGCCGCAGCGCTGGCCGAGGTCGTGGAGCCCGCCTGCAACGCCGCGCTGGGCCACGCCGCCCGCGCCGACTACCTGCGCCGGTTCGCCCCGGAGGTGGGGGTGCCCGCGCTGGTCGCGCAGTACGAGGCGGCGATCGCCGGCCGGTGATCAGCCTGCAGGGCCGGTCAGCGCGGCGGCCAGCCGGTCGAACGTGCCGTCGAGCTGCGCGCGGAACTCCTTCGTGGCTCGGGTGATCTCGTCGACCAGACGGTCGCGCTCCGCCTCGGCCGCGCGCAACTGCTCCTGCAGGCGGTCGAGGTCGAGCGCGCGCAGCGACTGCGTGAACCCCCCGAGCCCCACCGCGGCCATGAGCACGTCGTTCTTCGCCCCGTAGCCGAGCGCCACGGTCGGCTTGCCGAGCTTCAGCGCGGCGATCACGTTGTGGTAGCGGCTGGCCACGACGACCTCGGCGGGCTGCAACCGGCTCATCAGCTCCGCGTACGAGGAGACCGGTTCGGCGAGCAGACGGTCCCGGGCGAGGCCGGGGCGGCTGCGGGTCACCGCGGCCACGACGGTGGCCACAACGGTGCGGTCGACGTCGTCGCCGGTCACCAGCCGCACCTGGCGGCCCTCGTCGAGCAGCGAGCCGACGAACGCGGTGATCGCGGCCTGGTACGCGGCGTGGATCTCCTCGGCGTGGGCGCGGTCGTCGTCGCCGCCGTGGTAGTCGATCACCCCGACGGCCACCGACCGGGGCACCACGGCGCCGTCGGCCGGTTCGGGGAGCGTGAAGACCAGGTCGGGATGGACCTCGTCGCCGGAGGTGTCGACGCCCATCCGCGCGAGCGCGTCCTTCGACAGCTGGTCGCGGAACGACCGGCGGGTGGTCAGGCGGGCGGCCGCGACGATCAGCCGGCGGGTCAGCGGGGCGCGGATCTCGTTGGCGCCCACCCCGACCAGCGCAACGGTCGTCCCCACGAGCCGTCCGCTCGCGGCGAGCACGAACAGCGTCCACGGCCAGCCCCACGGCCGCAGCGGAAGCGTCGTCTCCAGCACCCCCATGCCGGGCACGACGACGACGTCGCAACGGCGGACGAACACGGCCGTGCGGACGGTGTCGCGCAGCTTCGCCCACAGCTTGCGCAGCGGGTCGAGCCGGCGCGGCGGCCCGGCGTAGTCGTAGGAGTGCAGCGGGACGGCGGGGATGCCGTGCGCGGCGCTGACCCGCTCCGGGCCCGCGCACATCGCCACCAGCTCGGCGTCCGGGAACCGGGCGCGCAGGAACGCGACGACCGCCTCCAGCGAGGCGTCGTTGCCGAGGTTTCCGGAGCCGAGCAGCCCGAACAGCCCGATCCGCCGGGCAGCCCGACGTGGTGCACCCCGTTCGCCCATCGACCCCGCTCCATCAGCACCTGACATGGCTCCTCCCGGGTCGTGCCCGGGCGACCCGGCGTTACCCGTAACGGCCGGGCGGGGCGGGGCGAGTCCGGGGAGGCGGGCGCGCTGCCGCCCACGGCTCCCACGACCAGAGATGAGGAACGGCCGTGAACCACGCCCCTCGGCTCACCGTCGGGTTGCCCGTCTTCAACGGCGAGGACTACCTGGCCGAAGCGCTGGAGTCCCTGCTCGCCCAGACCTTCACCGACTTCGAGCTGATCATCTCCGACAACGCCTCCACGGACGGCACCGAGCAGATCTGCCGCCGCTACGCCGCCCGCGACCCGCGGGTCCACTACGTGCGCCAGCCGCGCAACCTCGGCATCTCGGCCAACCACAACGTGCTGGTGGCGCTGGCGCGGGGAACGCTGTTCAAGTGGGCGGGACACGACGACCTGTTCGATCCCGACCTGCTGCGCCGCTGCGTGCAGCTGCTGGACGAGCACCCCGACGCCGTCCTCGCCACCGCGTGGACCGCCGTGATCGATGAGAACGGCGAGGTCACCGACGTCGTCGACCAGTACCCGGCCGACTCCGACTCGCCGCGGGCCGCTGCGCGGTACCGCGGGCTCTTGCGGGCGATCAGCGGCGACGACGACTACGGCGTCATCCGCACCGCGGCGCTGCGCTCCACCGGGCTGCTGGGCAGCTACTACCACGCCGACCGGGCCCTGGTCCTGGAGCTGTCGCTGATCGGGCGGTTCCTGCGCATCCCCGAGCCGCTGTACTTCCGCCGGGACCGCGCCGACCGGGTGAGCCGGCCCAGCTCCACCCGCCGGAACCAGGCGATCCGGGACTGGTGCGTCCGTCACGACCCGGCACGGGCGGGCCAGCCGGTGGCGCGGCTGCTCGGGGAGTACGTGCTGGCGTTCTTCACCGGCATCGCACGCGCCCCGATCCCGGCGGCGGACAAGCGCGCCTGCTGCGCCGAACTGGTCCGCTACCTGGGCGCCCGCGCGCTGCGGCTGCCGTCGGCGCACGACGAGGTCCGCGACGGTGCCGTCGTGGTGCGGCCGGCCCCGGCCGACGGGGCCGCCTGAACAGCCACTCACGCCGCGGGCTGCGGGGACGCCAGGCGGTCCCGCAGCCCCGCGTGCAGGTGCCACCACCAGCCGCACGTGGACAGGGCCGTGGCGAGGACGATGCCCCACACCGACCCGGCGGCCCCGGCCAGCGCGGCGCCGAGGATGCCGAACACCGCGTAGAACGCCGACCCGATCAGCTGCATGGCCATGCTGCGCCGGGACGCGCCGAGGGCGCGCAGCCCGACGGCGGCCGCGGTCTGCAGGCTCGCGTTCATCACCGAGAGGGTGGCCGGCACGATCAGGGCGGCCGCGACGGGCCAGATCGGCCCGAGCAGGTACTCGCCCGCTGCGTCGGGCAGCACGAACAGCAGCAGCGCACCCCACACGAGCGCCCCGCTCGCCTGCAGCACTCCCAGCGCGAGGCAGAAGCGGAACAGCTTGTGCGGGGCCCGGTGCAGCACCCGGGCAGCCTCCGGGATGGTCGAGTTGATCAGGCCCATGAGCAGGCTGAGGACCGGGCCCATCAGCAGCTCGCTGCCGCGCAGCGCGCCGACGTCGGCCAGCCCGGTGACCGCGCCCACGCCGTAGAGCCGGATCTGCGCAGCGCCGCTGCTGCTGGTGTTCTCCACCAGGTAGCGCGGCCCGAGATCGCGCTGCTGGCGCAACCACGCGCGGGTCCGGCCCGGGCGCGGCACGATCCGCGCCTGCACGCAGCCGTACGCCGCGGCGACGCCCGCCGAGGCACCCCAAGCCAGCAGGTAGGCCCACACCGTGCCGGACAGGCCGGCCATCAGCAGGGCGGGCACGAGCGCCACGCCCCACACGACGTCGTTGACGAAGGCCTTGCGGGTGACCCCGCCGACGATGAACGCGAACCGCCAGTTGTCCTGCAGCAGCAGCGCGGGCAGCACGACGGCGAGCGCGATGAACCCGGAGCCCAGCGCGTCGCCGATGAGCAGGCCGCAGACCAGGCAGATGCCGCCGGCGGCCAGCCCGACGACGATCGCCGCGCCCGCGGTGCTCGCTGCCGCGGCGCGCCAGGACTCGCGCGAGGCGGCGCTGAAGCGGACCGCCAGCGGATCGGTGACGAGGCCGCGCGAGACGTTGACGATCACCGCGTAGGTGACCCAGACCAGGCCGAACACGCCGAAGTCGACGATGCCCAGCGAGCGGGCCACGACGATGCCCACCGCGACGTTGGTCAGCGACGAGACGGCCTGGTCGGCCAAGCCCCAGCTGATCCGGCTCGCCGCCGCGCGCCAGCTGCGCACCAGTCCGGACGGCTCGGGACGGCGTCGGTGCCGGCCCCTGGTGGGCGGCGGTGGTGCGGCATCCGTGCCCGGCCGGTCGGCGGTGTCGGTCACCTGGTGCACCTCCGCGCCGCTGCCGGCTCAGTGATCGGACGGGGGCCGGGCGGCCCGATCCTGGCTCGCCCGGGCGGGGTCCGCCGTTACCGGCCGGACGACGCACCCGGCGGCGGCGTCGACGAGCAGGGCGAGCAGCGGCACGATCCCGAGCGCGAGGAGGAACCCGCCGAGCGCGTCGGTGGCGTAGTGCGCGACGAGCACCGTCTGCGCCCAGCCCGCGACGAGCCCCGCGGCCGCGGTGACCCCGAGGACGACGAGCAGATCAGCGGCCCGGCCCCGGCGCACCAGGAGCAGGCCGACGACCAGGGCGAAGGCGGTGGCGCCCGCGGTGTGGCCGCTGGGGTAGGCGAGGAACTCGCCGTGGATCTCGCGGCCGACCAGGGGCTTCGCCGCCGCGCTGGTCACCGCGACCGCGCCCTGACCGAGCACCGTGAGCGCGGCGAGCCGCCACCGGGCGGTGAGCAGGCAGATCGCGACCAGGATCCCGCCGAGCAGCAGCACGCCGGCCGGCTCACCGAGGAAGTCGACGAACCGGGCGATCCGCTGCAGGTCGGGGATGGGTCCGCCGGCGGCGGCGAGCAGTGCGTCGTCGGCGGGCAGGGGCTCGGCCGAGCCGGAGATCGTCAGCCCGACGGCGGTGCTGCTGACGCAGCCGCCGGTGGCGACGGCGGTGAGCGGGGCGCGCAGACCGGGTGGCACCGCGGGTCGGGCGAGGCCCGCGGCGACGACGTTGGGTCGGTCCGGCGCCGTCACAGACGCGGCTCGGGGGCTCCGAGCCCGGCGATGACCGCCTGCAGCGGCTCCCGCTGCGGCGTGGTCTCCCAGAGCATCCACGGGCTGTTCCCCGCCCGGTAGCGGGCCTCCAGCGCGGTGCGCTCCTTGACCGTGTCGGCGGGGTGCCAGAACCCGGTGTGGCGATAGGCGAGCATCCGCCCCTGCTGAGCCAGCGGGGTGCAGGCGTCGGCGATGAGGTCGCCGTACTCGGGAATGTGGTCGAAGATCTCCGGCCGCAGCACGAAGTAGCCGCCGTTCTCCCACAGCGGCATGTCCTGCACCGATTTGATCTCCGAGATGCGGCCGTCCTCCTCGACCTCGAGGCAGTGGAACGCCGACTGCGGCGGCACGGCCAGGAGCGCACCGACGGCGTCACTGCGCTTGAACTCGTCGACCATGTCGTTGAGCGGCAGATCGGTGAGCACGTCGGCGTAGTTGGCCAGGAACATCTCCTCGTCCTCGACGAAGTGCCGCACGCGCCGCAGCCGTTCACCGATCGGGGAGTCCAGCCCGGTGTGCGCGAAGGTGATGTTCCAGTCCTGGATGTCGGAGCCGAGCAGTTCAACCTTGCCGCCGCGCAGGATGAAGTCGTTGGACGCCGTCTCCGCGTAGGAGAGGAAGTAGTCCTTGATGTGGTGTGCGCCGTAGCCCAGGCACAGGATGAATTCGGTGTGCCCGAAGTGCGCGTAGTAGCGCATGACGTGCCAGATGAGCGGCCGCGGCCCCACCGTCGTCATGGGTTTGGGCAGATCGGACACTCCGTCGCGCATGCGCATCCCGTAACCGCCACAGAACAGAACGACTTTCATGACAGCGCCCTCATTCCGCAGAACCGTGCCCGACGTGGACAGCGCATGGACTCGTCGGACGCGGGCGCCGCGTTAGCTGCGCCACGAGGGGTCCACCGGGCGGACCGGCCCACATCGACTACATTTCCGCACGTGACGCTGTCCGTGCCTGAGACGATCCTCTTCCTCGGGGTTGGGCCTGTGGTGATCTACGCGGTCGTGGCCGCGCTGGTCGCCGTGCCGAAGCTGCGCCGGCGCCCCAAGTACCGGCCCGGTGACCCGTGGAACTTCAAGCCCCTGTGGTGGACGGCGAACCCGGCCGGCGCGCAGCTGCCGGCCGCCACCGAGCACCCGCGCACCGGCGACAAGGGAGGCGCACGTGGCAACTGGTGACCACGGGCACGGGCACGACGTCGCGACCGTCGACCCGGAGGACCTGCCGAACGGTGCGGTGGTGACCGCGTCGGGGCGCATCTCGGCCGCCCAGCCGTTCCAGGAGCCGACCAAGACCGATGTGCCGTTCACGCCGTCGCAGCTGACCCGGCTCGACGAAGCGCTGACGATGGCCAGCCGGGAGACCGGTCTGCTGTTCAGCCTCTACCTGGGCGACCTGGGGCCGGACCCGGCGGCCCGTGCCTCCGAGCTGCACGACCAGCTCGAGAACCCGAGCGACGCCGTCCTCGTGGCGGTGAGCCCCGATCAGCGCCACATCGAGGTCGTGACCGGGCCGGAGGCGCGGCTGCGCCTGCCCGACCGCGGCGCCAAGCTCGCCGTGATGAGCATGATCGCCTCGTTCAAGGAGAACGACCTGCACGGCGGTCTGCTCTCGGGCCTGCGGATGCTGGCCGAGCAGGCCGGGCCGCGCCCGCGCCAGCACCCCACCACCGCGCACCGCTGACCGCTTCCCTCCCGCGTGGGCGCCGGTCAGCTCCGGCGCCCACGGCGGGCGAGCACGTCGATCAGCAGGGCCGAGCCCAGCCCGCACGCGGCGGCGGTGGCGTAGCCGCCGATGACGTCGGTGGGGTAGTGGGCGCCCAGCAGGACCATCCCCGTGCCCGCGATCGCGGCGGGCACCGCGCTCACCGCGAACAGCAGGAGCCCGGCCTGGGCCGGGCCCACGCGCCGGATCCGGATCAGCGCGAACGCGACGAGCAGGCCCAGCGCCGCCGCGCCGCCGGTGTGCCCGCTCGGGTAGCACAGCTCGCCGTCGGCGATCGTGCGCCCGACCACCGGCTTCAGCACCGTCGTCAGCAACCCGGTCAGTCCCGGGCCGAGCAGGGCCAGCGCGGCGAACCGACGCTGCCCCTGCCAGAACGCACCGACGACCGTGACCGCCGCGATCGTGATCACCACCGGCGGTGAGCCGATCCAGATCAGCGCTTCCAGCGCCGAGCGGCCCGNGAACCGGGGCCGCACCAGCGCGCGATCGAGCGCGCTCATCCCGGCCGGGCCGGTGTCGGCGAAGCGGACGGCGAGCACCGCCACGACGGCGACGGCGAGCAGGACCACGGCGGCCGNCGCCGGGCGGGCCCGCGCGGGCAGCAGATCGCCGTCCGGGCGGGAGGACAGCACGCGCCGACGGTACCGGCTTGATCGTCGTCACCCGGATGCGCATCGCGCCCGATCATCTGGCTAGGCGGCGATCGGACCAGTGATCTGCGACGAACGGCCGCTTATGTCGCGAGCCGGTAACGCGGCCGGAGGAGGGGCGAAAGGACGGGGTGAACGCGCCGTGTCCAGCCCCCGGGCGGCGCGCCGAACGACCCGGTCCGCGGCGTCCCCCTCGCTGCCGCGGCCGGCACAGGAGGACGTCGATGGGCTCCCCACCCAGCGGCGGCGGCCGCCACCGGCTGCACGAACCGGACCTCGACGCGCCGCGCACGACCGCGTTCGGCGCCGGACCCTCCGCCGACCGCACAGAGCTGGTGAACCACCCGGAGCGGCCGGGCCTCGAGGAGCTGAGCCGGACCGAGCAGCTGGACGGCACCCGGCGGCTACCGCGGGTACCCCGACCTGCGCTCTCGCCCGAGACCGACCGGTTCACGGTCGTGATCCCGCGGCCCCGGCACACGCTCGATGAACCGACCGAGGTGATGCCGGTCCTGCTGCCGCCACCACCGGTGTGGCACCCACGGGCCGCCGGCCCGCGGTCCGGGCCGATCCCCGGCAACCGCTGGGACGTCGTCCTCGGCGGCCTCGTGGCCACCGCGTGCATCGTCTACATCGCGATCGCCGGGTTCGGTGCGTTCCGCAGCAGCCCGGTCGGCCCGACCAGCTCGGCGCTGGGCCCGTCCGTGGTGACGGCCCCGGCGTCGGCCCTGCCGAGCCTCGAGCCGACTCCCGCACCGACGCCGGCGACGCCNCCGACGAGGGTGGCGACGTCGGCTGCTGCGNGAGCGTCGGCGCAGCAGCCCGCGGCGGCGGGGACGACCGAGGAGAGCTCCGCGGCGCAGCCCAACCCCGTTCCGGNNCCGCCGTCGGGTGGATCGGGTTCCTCGGGGTCGAGCACGTCCGGGCCGGGTGGGCAGTCGGGTCAGG
>Ga0065720_1019001_pt1 | contig 46693 bp, 55 predicted proteins | sample Thericmetagenome_FD_59107 | JGI IMG/M metagenome (GOLD analysis project Ga0065720, IMG submission 59107) | Thermophilic microbial communities from the Joint Bioenergy Institute, California, USA of rice/straw/compost enrichment - eDNA_2 v2... | ecosystem: Engineered > Solid waste > Grass >... | reverse complement strand
TCCGCGCACCTCCGGTCCCGGCTTCGGTGTCGCCATCCATCGCGATGTGTTGGACATGCCGCGGCGGTGGCGGGAGCCCCGGATTGTCTTTGTCAACTCCATGTCAGATCTGTTCCATGCCCGGGTACCGCTCGACTATGTACAGGAAGTTTTTTCGGTCATGCGGGAGACCCCCCGGCACACGTACCAAATCCTCACCAAGCGCGCCGCCCGGTTGGCGAAGGTCGCCGACCAGATCGACTGGCCACCGAACGTTTGGATGGGCGTAAGCGTCGAAGACAGCAGCCAGATCCATCGAATTGACCAGCTTCGGACGGTGCCGGCAGCGGTTCGTTTCGTCTCCGCCGAGCCACTACTCGGCCCGCTGCCGAATCTCGATCTCACCGGCATCGACTGGCTCATCGTCGGTGGCGAGTCTGGCCCGAACGCCCGCCCGACGGACTTGGGCTGGGTGCGTGAGCTGATCGCGATGGCGCGTAATGCCGGTACTGCCGTTTTCGTGAAGCAGCTCGGATCCCGGTGGGCTCAGCAGCACCAGGCAGACCGCAAAGGCGGTGACTGGCGCTACTGGCCGGAGGATTTGCGGGTTCGCGAGTGGCCGGCGGTTGAGTCGGGATGGCGGATGCCTGACAGCGCTGTCTCCGTCGGCCGGCCAAGCAGATGACCCGGATGGGTCTGTCAATCAATCAGAGCTGATTTCTTATGGAGGTGCGTAATGGCTGACTGGCGCCACCATGCTGCCTGCCGCAACGAGGACCCGGAGCTGTTCTTCCCGGTCGGCACGTCCGGCCCGGCGCTATTGCAGGTCGAGCAGGCCAAGGCCGTCTGCCGGCGGTGCTCCGTGACCGATGAGTGCCTGCGCTGGGCACTCGAGTCCGGTCAGGACGCCGGCGTCTGGGGCGGGATGAGTGAAGAGGAGCGGCGGGATCTCAAGCGGCTCGGCGGCCTGAAGGTCCTCCAGGGTAACTAGATGGAGCGACCTCTGCTCGGCTACACCGACACGGGCACCACCCCACACATGGTTGCCCGTGTCGGCGCCCGTCCCTATCTGGCATGTTGCCGAGCTTCCAGCCTGACGTTAGCAACGGGGAAATCTGCCGCAAGTGCAGGGCGTCATCGACGCCAGTGCTTCCCCGCAACTACGACTTCGAGGAATCCGAGTGACGATCGTCGCAACCCCACAGGTCAACCTGATCGCCTGGACCCACTTCGCGCCGCCGCCGAACGTGCCGTGGTCCACCGACGCCGACGGTGGGCAGGCGCTCGTGGAGTTCGCCGGCCGGGCCTGCTACCAGTCCTGGCACAAACCGAATCCGGCGACTGCCACCAACGCTGGTTACCTGGCGCACATCCTCGAGGTCGGGCACTTCTCGGTGCTCGAGCACGGCACCTGCACCTTCTACTTCACCGGGGTGTCCCGGGCGTTCACCCACGAGCTGGTCCGGCACCGGCACTTCTCCTACTCGCAGCTGTCGCAGCGGTACGTGCCGGAGCGGGACGCGGCCATGGTCGAACCAGCGGTGATCGCCGAGGATCCGGAGCTGCACAAGCGGTTCGTCGAGGCGACCGAGGCGAGCGTGCGGGCCTACAACGAGCTGCTGGAAGGGCTGGAGCGCCGCTTCGCGGACGTGGCGAACCCGACGCTGCGCCGCAAACAGGCCCGGCAGGCAGCCCGCGCGGTGCTGCCGAACGCCACCGAGACCCGGATCGTGGTGACCGGCAACTACCGGGCCTGGCGGCACTTCATCGCCCTGCGCGCCACCGAGCAGGCCGACGTGGAGATCCGCGAGGTGGCCATCGAGTGCCTGCGCCAGCTGCAGGGCATCGCGCCGAACGTCTTCAACGACTTCACGATCACCACCCTGCCCGACGGCACCGAGGTGGCGTCTACGCCGCATGCGGAGGTGTCGTGATGCTGCTGTCCGACCGCGACCTCGTCTCCGAGATCAAGGCGGGCAGGCTCGGCCTCGACCCGTTCGAACCGGCGCTGATCCAGCCGTCGAGCATCGACGTACGCCTCGATCGGCACTTCCGCGTGTTCAACAACCACCTCTACACCCACATCGCCCCCTCCATTCAGCAGGACGACCTGACCTCGGTGGTCGAGGTGCCGGACGGGCAGCCGTTCGTGCTGCACCCGGGAGAGTTCGTGCTCGCCTCCACGCTCGAGGTGATCTCGCTCGGCGACGAGCTGGCGGGCCGGCTGGAGGGGAAGAGCTCGCTGGGCCGGCTCGGCCTGCTCACCCACTCCACCGCGGGCTTCATCGACCCCGGCTTCTCCGGCCACGTCACGTTGGAGCTGTCCAACGTCGCCAACCTGCCGATCACCCTCTGGCCCGGCATGAAGATCGGCCAGCTCTGCATCTTCCGGCTCTCCTCGCCGGCCGAGCACCCGTACGGCTCGGCGGTCTACGGCTCGCGCTACCAGGGGCAGCGCGGCCCGACGCCGAGCCGGTCGTGGCAGCAGTGGCGCACCTGGCCCACCACCCACGTTTCGTCTTCTACCCCTTCAGGAGGCTCGTATGAAGTTCACCGTTGACAAGGCACTGCTCGGTGAGGCGGCGGTGGCGGCTGCCAACGCCACTCCCGCCCGTCCGTCGGTTCCGGTGCTCGCTGGTGCGAGGGTGGAGGCCCGTAACGGACAGGTGATCCTGTCCGGATACGACTACGAAACGTCCACCGAAACGTGCATCGAAGCTACCGTCGCCGAGCCGGGGACCGCGCTGGTGTCCGCCCGGCTACTGGCCGGCATCAGCAAGGCGCTGCCCAACAAGCCCGTTGAGGTGAGCCTGTCCGGTGCTCATCTGGAGCTGGTCTGCGGAAGCGCCCGCTTCACCCTGCCCACCATGCCGGTGGAGGACTACCCGACGCTGCCGGAAATGCCGGACGCGGTCGGCACCATCAGCGGCCCGCTGCTCGCCGAGGCGGTCAACCAGGTGGCGATCGCCGCCAGCCGCGACGAGGCGCTGCCGATGATGACCGGCGTCCGTATCGAGATCGGCGGCGGCAAGCTGGCGATGCTCGCCACCGACCGCTACCGGCTGGCGTTGCGGGAGATCGAGTGGAAGCCGGACGACCCGGAGAAGACGCTGAACCTGCTGGTGCCGGCCAAGTTCCTGGCCTCGGCCGCCAAGTCCTTCGCAGGGGATGTGACGATCGCTCACTCCGGCCGGGGTGCTGGTGAGGGTGTGTTCGGGCTGTGGAGCGGCAGCCGGCGTATGACCTCCCGGCTGCTGGACGGCGAGAACTACCCGCCGGTCCGGTCGCTTTTCCCGAAGCAGGATCAGATCACTTCTACCGCCGTCGTTGAGACGGATGCCTTGGTCGCGGTGGTCAAGCGGGTGTCGCTGGTCGCCGAGAAGAGCACGCCGGTGGTGCTCACCTTTACCCCGGGCGGGACGCTGCTGGTGGAAGCAGGCGGGACTGAGGACGCCCGCGCGTACGAGGAGACCAGCGTCAAGTTCCAAGGCGACCAGTCGTTCACGATCGCGTTCAACCCGCAGTACCTGACTGACGGGCTGTCGACGATTGGTGCGGCTGCCCGGTTCTCGCTCGTGGACCCGACCAAGGCTGCCGTGATCGATGGGGTCGGCGACGACGCCCACCGGTACCTGCTCATGCCGATCCGGACGCAGCGATGAGTGTTGTCTGTTTTCCGCAGCGGGTGCAGCGTCGCCGTAACTCGTGCGACTACCACAAGTCGTACTCGCGGGGCTGCCCCGGCTGCCAGGAACGTTCACTGCGCGCATACCACGAGCGCAAGCGGTCCATTCAGCAGGGGCGGTGGGACAACGCCCTGGTTGACGTTGCTCCAGCACGGGACCACCTTCGTGTGCTTACCGGGCTGCATATGATGACCCAGAACCGGATCGCCGAGTTGTCAGGTGTGACGGCCACGGTGATCAACCGCATCCTGGTTGGGGCGCGAACCCGGGCGACGCAGTGGACTGTGGACGCCATTTGCGCTGTCCGGCCGGAAACAACACCTACGGCCCGCATTCCTATCCACGGGACTGGACGCCGGCTACAGGCCCTCGCCGCCGCCGGCTACGACGCCGAACATCTGGCGGAGATGATGGGCTGTAGCGGGTACTCCCTGCGCCGGGTTCGCGCCATGCGCGGCCCCAGCGTGACTGTCGGAATCGCGCTCCAAGTCAAGTCGCTGTTTGACCGTCTTGGGGACACGCGTGGCCCGTCCCAATGCGCCCGTGACCTCGCCGCCCGATACAGGTGGGTGCGGGCAATTGACTGGGAAGGGCTGGCGATCGACGACCCGAACACGACGCCGCCGGCTTGGCCGGACTCCGACAGCGTGGATAAACGTGTTGTCGCCGATGCCTTGCGGGGAAAGGTGCACTTCAACCGGCTCACCACCCCGGAAAAGGTTCAGATGTACCGATTGTGGCGTCAACAGCGGCAAGACACTGGCCAGCCGTGCGGCCGATACTCGTTCGCTCACGAGTTCGGCATCGACCCGTGGCGTGTCCGCCCGATATCCAAAAAGGAATCCGAACTTGCATTCAGCAACCAATCACGAGAGGTAGCCTGACATGGCAGGAGAAACCGTCATCACCGTCGTCGGCAACCTGACCGACGACCCCGAACTGCGCTACACCCCCAACGGCGCGGCAGTCGCCAGGTTTCGGGTCGCATCAACCCCCCGCGTCTACGACAAGGCATCCGGCGAATGGAAGGACGGCGAACCGCTCTTCCTCTCCTGCACGGTGTGGCGGCAGATGGCCGAGCACGTCGCCGAATCCCTCCAACGCGGTACGCGGGTGATCGTCCAAGGACGGTTGCGCCAGCGGACGTACGAGACCCGTGAGGGCGAGAAGCGGACCGTCATCGAGCTGGAGGTGGACGAGGTCGGCCCGTCGTTGCGGTATGCCGCTGCGAAGCCGCAGAAGCTCGAACGCTCCAGCGCCAGGTCGTCGAGCAACGACACGCCAGTCGATGACCCGTGGTACAGCGCCGCACCGGCTGATGACCGGCCGCCGTTCTGAAGTCCGTCCATGGAGGAGCCCGTGGCCCACACACCACTTTCCTACGACCGCTGCAACGGCACCCGTGCGGCCACGGGCGTCCGGAAGGAGACTGCCAAGTGACCTGGTTCAGGGTGGATGACGGTCTCCACAAACACCGAAAGCGGATCCGTCTCGGCCTTTCGGTCGAGGGCTTCGCTGCTCTCGGCCTGTGGACGGCCGCCGGGTCGTGGTCGTCCGACGAACTTACGGACGGATTCATCCCGGACGACGTATTGGACTACCTCGCCCCGAACGTCGGCCGCGAGTTGGCCAAGCGTCTGGAGAAGGCCGGCCTCTGGAACCGTGTCACGCGTGACGGCGAGGAGGGCTGGCAGTTCCACCAGTGGGATGAGCACCAGCCGTCGGCGGAGCGGGTAATGGCTGAGCGTGCTGCCGCCGCCGAACGTCAGCGTCGTGCCCGGGAACGGGCGAAGGCGAAAAAGGACGAGAGGGGGCAATCCATCCCACAGGATGGGGTGTCACAGGACCCGTCACGCGTGAGTCACGCCGTGACTAACACCGTGACTCACGGAGATGTCACACCCGCAGTCACGGTCCCCCCGACCCGACCCGACCCGACCCATATACCTCCTACGGAGGTAATACCTCCGGTAGGGGACGCCAACGAGGCGTCCACGAACGAGGCAGGGGAAGAGCCAGCCGACGCGCTCATCCCGGCGCCGAAGAAACGGCAACGCCGGCGACCCACCCCGCCGAACCCAGACGGGGGGATCACCGCGAAGGACGTAGTCGCTGCCTTCGTTGACGCTTCACGCGAGGCCAACCTTCCTGACCCCACCTCGGTGGTCGTCAAGAGGGTAGGTCGCGACGCGAAACGCCTCCTCGAACAGGAGATGGTTGACCCAGAAGATCTGCTGCGCGCGGCTAAGGCGTGCGGAGCCAACGGCTGGCAGAGCCTTGACATGCAGCTTCGCCGCCTCGCCGCCGAACGTCTCCAGCAGGAACGTCGTAGCCAGCAGTTGATGTACCAGCCCAAATATGAGCCCCGTGAGGAGCTAATAACTGCCGACCGTCAGATACCCCGCGAGTCGGCGCAACTGCGGAAGGCACGCGTCTATGACGCGATGGCCGCCGTGCTTGACGCGAGACTTGGGGAGGGAGTAACCAAGTGAAGCCCGGCGATGTCGCCCGTGTCCTCGCGAAGTGTAATCTCCTCGACCGCCGGTTCGGGGAACCGAGTGTCGAGGAAGCAGCCGCTTGGTACGAGGTGCTGCACGATCTCGACGGCGATGACGCGCTGGCGGCAGTGACCCGCCACTATCGGGAATCAAGAGACCAGATCATGCCGGCTGACATACGGCGGCATGTAGCCGAGATACAGGCGGAGCGCCGCCGGCGGCAGCCGTCCCCGTATTGCGCACTTCCATCTCGCTTCGAGAACGACCCGGAGCGCAAGATCCGAATCGCGCATGGCACAGCGACGCTTCGCCAGGTCTTGGGCCGGATCGCTGGCCACATGGCTACGCAGCGGCCAGCACTCCCGTCGGCGATGGAAAGGCTCCGAGAGCTGACCGCTGACGTCGAGATCATCGACATGAATGGAGGCGAGGAGCAGTGACGGTCGTCCAAGACCGCCCGCCGGCGCAGCGCGCCCCTGTCGAGGACACCAACCGCCAGGTGCCGCAGGACATTCCCGCCGAACAGGCAGTCCTCGGTGGTGTGATGCTGTCCAAGCAGGCATGCGCCGAGGTTCTGGAGATCATCAGCGGCGCCGACTTCTACCGGCCCGCACATCAGAAGATCTTCGATGCGATCGTCCGCTTGTACGGCCGAGGCGACCCGGTCGACGCGATCACCGTCGCGACCGAGCTCGCCGACACCGGCGACCTGATGAAGGTCGGCGGAGCGCCATACATCCACACCCTGGTAAGCATGGTTCCGACGGCCGCGTCCGCCGCCTACTACGCGCGGAAAGTCGCCGAGCGGGCCACGCAGCGGCGACTCATAGAAGCCGGCATGCGGATCATCCAGCTCGGCTACCGGGCCGGTGAGGACATTGCCCGGTCAATGACCGAGGTGGCGACGCTCGCCCAGCAGGCGGTGTACGAGGTGACCGCCCGGGAAGCGGCCGAAGGCTACTCGCTTCTCGGCGACCTGCTGGAGCCTACGCTCAACGAGATCGAGGCAATCGGTAATCGCGGCGGTGAACTGACTGGCCTGCCGACCGGGTTCATCGACCTGGACCGGCTGTTGAACGGTCTGCACCCGGGCCAGCTGATCCTCGTCGCTGCCCGGCCAAGCATGGGAAAATCGACCCTGACCACGGACATCGCCCGACACGTGTCTATCCACACCAACAAGAGTGCCGCCATCTTCTCCCTTGAGATGGGAAAAATCGAGCTGGTCATGCGGATCCTGTCCGCCGAGTCCCGTGTGCCGCTGCACATCCTCCGGTCCGGACACCTCGGCGACGACGAGTGGATGCGGCTGGCCCGCTGCATGGGCGACATCGCCGACGCGCCGCTCATCATCGACGACACCCCCAGCCTGACGTTGATGCAGCTTCGGTCCAAGGCGCAGCGGCTGAAGCAGACCCACGACATCAAGCTGATCGTTGTCGACTACATCCAGCTGATGTCCAGCCCGAAGCGGGGGGCTTCCCGCGAGCGGGAAGTTGCGGAGATTTCGCGCGGGTTGAAGCTGCTGGCCAAGGAGCTGGAGATCCCGGTGATCGGGGTCTGCCAACTGAACCGTGGCCCGGAGGCACGCCACGACAAGATTCCCCAGCTGGGGGATCTCCGCGAGAGCGGCGCCCTTGAACAGGACGCGGACGTGGTGATCCTTGTCCACCGGGACGACTACTACGACAGGGAGTCACCCCGCGCGGGAGAGGCGGACTTCATCGTCGCGAAGAACCGCAACGGGCCGACGGACACGATCACTGTGGCTGCGCAGCTCGACAAGTGCCGGTTCGTCGACATGGCCCCGGAGGAGGACCGATGAGCCCCGACGCCGCCGCCTGGGTGCGCGACCACGTGCTCACCCCCACCTACCGGGCCAACACGGTCGACCCGGCCCGCTGCCCCTGCCAGTGGGGGCCGTCTGGGCACTGCCTGGTGGAACGGCACGACCGCTGCCCCCGCACCCAGGGCTGGGAGCGGCACGGCCAGCCGTCCCCGGACACGTGGATCACCGACGCGCAGGGCATGGTCGCCCACGCCCCCGGCGTCACCGCCGCCGTGTGGCGGGCCGGCACCCCCTGCCGGTGGCTGTGCCCGTGCACCTGCCACGCCACCGTGGCCGCCCTGTTCCCGCTGCCACCCCAGCCCCCGGTCCGCAAGGGCGTGGAGCTGCCGATCGCGGCGACCGACCGGCTCCGCCGCGACGAACCCCAACAGCCGACTCTGCCCGGCCTGCCCTGACCACAGACCTGGCCCGCCCCGAGGAGGGGACGGGGCGGGCCGGCACCCCAACCCGAGGACCAGGAGGACCGTTGACGACCTGCGTGATCTGCGACCAGCCCGCCGAGCCGACCGCCTACGCCTGCCAGCAGATGGCGAACCTGGCCGAACGTTTCAATCGGGCCATCGAAATAGCCGACGTTGTCGCCATCGTCAATCCCGACGGCTACATCGGCACGTCAACCCGGAAGAAAGCCGAGCGTGCCCGCAGCCTGGGTAAGCGGATCGTGTGGATGGTGAAGCCGTGACCGAGCACCCTGCCTGCCCGACCTGCGGTTCCACGGTGCACACCGCCCAGACCGTGACCGGCGGACTCGTCGTCCTCTACCCGTGCACGTGCTGGCTCCACCCAGACGTAGGTGACGACCTGTCAATCCTGTACCCGGAGGTCTACCGGCACGAGGAGAGCAACCCCCGATGAGCAACAAGAGCATCGGCGCGCGAATCCGTAGGCTTCGTGAAGCCGCCGGCCTGCGACAGCAGGACCTCGCGGACGCTATTGGCCTCACTCGGACCAGCATCTGGACCTAGCCGGCGTTGACCACCAGCCTACGCCCCGCATCGTTGACGCGCTTCAGCGTGCCGGTTTGCTCAGAAAGGACAGCTGATGATCCCGAGACCACGCGACCACGAGGGGTTGCCCCTTGAAGGACCTGAGACACCGAGCGCGATACCAGCTTCGCTGGCTACCCGGATAGCCGGCGCACAGCGGGCGATCGTCTCAACGCTCACCCAGATGGGCGACCTGCTAGCCAAGCTGTCCGATGAAGTCGGCAGGCAGCAGAGCCATCTGGATGAACTCAGCAAACACCCCGAGACCGTCAAGGTGGTCACCGACCCGAGCCAGCTCGCCGGCGGCGCCGGGATCATGACCGACGAAGAGTGGAGGGCGTTCGACAAGACGCTGGCCACCTGTCGAGGACGGGTCGACACCGACGACGTCACCAGGTACGGGGATATCCTGCACCGGGCAGCCCACGGCGGCAACGAAACCGGGTGCTATCCGCAGATGTGCCGCCAGTTCGAGTCGTACGCCGAGGTGCTGTTGGCCGCGCTCACCCGGGACGGCCGGCTCCTGCCCGCCGATGCTCGCGCCTCCGTTGAGTACGGCGTCCGTGTCATGCGCGGCGACACGGTAGAGAACGAGTGGGCAACGGACTTGGCGCGCGCCTGCGCCGTGGCCGACTACCACGACAAGAAACGCGAGGAGAACGCCGACTGGCCCACCTCGGCGGTAGTGCTGCGCCGTACCGTCACCGCGTGGGAGGAGTACCCGCAGCCGTGACCAGCGATGCCCTGATCCCCGGCCCCACGAGGCCGCGTCGCTGCCGTTGTGGCCGGCTCGTGCCTGTCGGCCCGCTCATTGACGGCTGGGGGTCAGGGTGTGCGGCCAAGCACGGGCTCGTGCCGCCGCGAACGCCACGCATCCCGAAGCCTCGGCAAGCCCCACCACCAACCGCCGATGCGCCGACCCTGTTCGATCTCTTCGGGGTCGAGGAAGATCCTGTCCCCGATCATGCGTAATGCATGTTGACCAGGTAAAATGGTGGATGTGTCCACCGTCCCAAGACAAGGGCGCCGCAATGTGCAGGTGCGCCTATCGCGGGAAGCCGTTGACTGGCTCGAAGAGACGGCTCGCCGTGAAGGCGTCGTCGACGACGACGGCAACCCGAACCGGTCGGAGATGATCCGCATCATGCTCGCCTACGCCCAACGGCACCGGCCCAAAGGATGGCGCCCCTGAGTAGCGGTACCGCCAGTACTGCGGTAACTGACAGTGGCGGTATTCTGCTTAAGATCCCGTCCCCTCCAGCCTGAGGGGGTTCCTCACGCAAGAGAGGACCCCCATGCTCTTGACAGTCGCAGACGTCGATATCCGTAACCCGCTCGTCCGTGACGAGCTGGCCGACGTACACCGGCTACACGCCCGGATCTTGAACCTCACCGACCCGCAACCCGTGGACGGGCCGCGCATGCTGTGGGCGCAGCTATCCCACGACAGGCTCGCCATCCGCACCAACCACCCGATCCCCGAGGACCGCTGGCCGGACGGCTACCTCAAAGCGGTCACCACCAGAGAGTGGACACCACCACCGGCCGGACCGGTCTCCGCCGTGTGTGTCGTCAACCCGGTCCGACGCTCGTCCCGCACCGGCCGGATCATCGCCACCCCTATCCCTGACGAGGAAATCCAACCGTGGCTCGCCGAACGGCTCACCACCGCCGGCATCCGGCCCGATGAAATCAATGTCGTCCGGGTACGAACCGTTTCCGGGCGGCGCGCCGGCGCGCGGGTAATCCACCGGGTCGCCGTGTGCCGGCTGACCGGAACCGTCACCGACCGCGAAGCGGCGACCCGCCTCGCGGTCGCCGGCGTTGGTCGCGCGAAATCCTACGGCTGTGGGCTCACCGCCTGGTGGTCGCGGTGAGGTGGCCGTCCGGTCCGGTGATGGTGTGGGACCTCGCCGGCCAGCCGCAGCGTCAGAGCCTCACTCTGCAAGACGTTCCCGGTGTGTGCGCCATGTGCGGCGCCGAGGTCGAGCAGTCGATGGCCACCAAGGACGTGCTCGGCGGGAACTTCACCGACCAATACCTGCTGGCCCGACCCGACTCCGGACGGGTGTGCTACGCCTGCACTTGGGTGTGCTCCGGCAAACCCCCGGACACCGTCCGCATGTGGACTGTGCTGGCCCGACCCGACACGACATTGCCCCCGTCGCACCCGAAAGCGCCCATCAGCTCCGACCACGTGCACTTGACCGCGCGGAACGACATGCGCGCGGTCGTCCAAACACTGGCCGACCCGCCGGACGGGCCGTGGCTGGTGTCGGTAGCCGAATCAGGCCAGAAGCACCACGTCCCCTACGCCCAGATCAACCACAGCCGTGGCCGGTGGCGGGTACGCATGGACGCCCTCGACGTCTCAGCCACCCCCGCCGAGTTCCGGCAAGTGTTCCGGCACGTCCTGCGCCTGCGGGAGGCCAAGTTCTCGGCGGCCGAGATCGAAGCCGTCGCACCGAAGATGCTGACCGCCGCCACTCTGCCCGTCTGGCGTGAACACGGCGAACCGCTCACCCCGTGGCGAGGATCCGCACTACTCCACCTCGCCTGTTTCCTGCCGAACAAGGAGCACATGGATGACTACCTCCGAGACTTTGGCTGACCTGTACCCCGGCCTGCCAGCCGAAGCCACCGTCACCGCCGTCGACCAGCAGCAGCTCATGGACTGGGCGACCCGATTCGCCAACCTCGTGGTCGACGCGATCCCGCCCGGCTCCATCGCACCCGCCGACTACAGCGGGCGCACCGAATCAGCGCTCCGTGAGGCCGCCACCGCCGGCACCTACCCGGAGGCCGTGTCCCTCGCCGTCGAATCGGTGGCCCCCGGCCAGCGGGGCGCCCTGACGGCAGCGACGCAGGAAGCGTTCGTCGCCCTCGGCAAGGAACTCGCCGACCCGCAGGTGTTCGCCGCCTGGGCGGAGATGATCGGCCGTGACTGCGTGTACGTGGTCGCGGCAACCATGGTCGCCCGCCGCGAACGCCGCACCGCCAAGAAGAAGCCCGACACCCCCGCCTCGTCCACGGCCGCCGCCATCCTCGGCACCGGCGACACCACCTCTGACGCGGAAGGACTGTTCTGATGACCGCTCCGGATCTGACGTCGCTGGCGGCTGTCTCCGACCTGCGGCTCCCGCTCGCCCTGCTCGCCCTTGACCCGATCAGCCACGGCGCCGGTAACGCCGGCAACACCCAGCTCCTGCGCACCCAAGCCCACATCTGGCAGGGACGCCGCGTCGAACTCCCGTACGTGTCCGGAAACAGCATTCGGCACCGGCTACGTGACGCCCTCGCCTGGCACCTGGTGCGCACGCTGGACGTGCCAGAGCTCGGGCTCGCCCGCCGGGTCGTGGACCTACTGTGGTCCGGCGGCGCGCTCACCTCCACCGGCAACAAAGCCGACCTGAACATGATCCGCCGGGTGGCGCAAACCCTGCTCGGCACATCCACCCTCGGCTACTCGGCGCAGTCGGACATCGTCGCCGGCACCCTGTACGTCGACAACGCCCACCTCGTCTGCCAGGAAAACAGCAACCGGATGCCGCCGCCGCTGCTGTCGCACCCGCACGCCCAGCTGCCGGCAGCAGTGTTCCGGGGCAAGACGTTCAGCGCCAGACACGACGTCTCCGGCTCACCGGTGTCCCGCTACATCCGCGTCGACAGCCCGGAGGATCTACTCAACGCTGGCAGCGACCGGCCCCAGCAGATGATCTACGACATGCAGGTGGTCAAGCCCGGCAGCGTGCTGTACACCGCGTTCACCCTCCAAGCACCGACGATCGGGCATGTCGCCGCGCTCGCCGTCGCCGTCGATGAGGCGGCGCCGCTGGCCGGCGACCAGCGGGAGATTTTCCTCGGCGGCAAACGTTCGGTCGGGTTCGGCCGCTGCGCCGTCTACGGCCGGATCGATGACGCGTTCACCCCGCACGGAGGCATCCAGGCGCTGCGAGAGGCGTACGAGCAGCACATGCGCGAACGCAAGACCGAGATCCTGGATCTGCTTGGGGAGCTCGTCGGGTGACCCCAGTGGACGTGACCATCCCGCCTGGCACGGTGGCCGACACCACTATCCAGCCCATGGTGCCGGTGCGTGTCGAGGCCCGTATGGCTGAACCGGTCATCGGCCTCGACACAAACCCGCTGCACCTCGACGGGCCGCTGTCGCAGGCCGGCTGGGCGGAATACCTCGACGTGCACGGGCACGGAAGCCTCCCGCCGATGACCCCCGACAGCTGCGCCGACTTCAACCTGCCGCTGGCCACATGGACAGCACCAGCCCCCTCGGACGGGGTGCACGACCTAGCGCGGGCCGCCGATCGAACCCTCGTGTGGGGGTGGGCGTGCTCGGCCGCCGACTACCAGCCCGCTGGCGCCACCATCACCCAAGTCCGACGCCGGCCGGCCACCGATGTGATGGCCCGCTACACGCCCGACAAAACCCACCACCTCAGCGCGGGTCCGCTGAAAGCTCGGGACGTGCCGCAACCCGCCGTCCTCGTCGAAACCATCACCTGGTGGGCGCTCACCCCAGACCCCGACCGGCTGCACCGGATGCTCAACCGGGTACCCGGACTCGGCCGGCTACCCAGGCACGGCAACGGGCGAGTCCACCAATGGACGGTCAACGTCGATGAGCGGGCGGCGCAGCGGTGGCGGTGGCGCACCTGGCCACAGCCCGGCGGTCTACCGGCCGGGATCCGCGCACCCTACCACCACCCATCCCGACGCATGCCGTGCGCACCGCTAGGAGATCCACCGTGGCGCTGATCCCTTCACCACGGCACACGGCCGCCGACCTCGCCGAATGGCGGCGCTACGAGCATTGGGACGACACCCTCGCCCGATCCTCGCAGCTCGACCGCATGGCCGACAAAGCACGAGCGTTGATCGAACAGTTCGCCGACGCCGGCCCCTGCTACCTGTCGGTGTCGTGGGGCAAAGACTCCGTCGTGGTCGCGCACCTGCTCGCCACCAGCCGCGCTGGCGAGCGGGTGCCGCTCGTGTTCGCCCGCGCCTGCCACTGGGAGACCCCCGAAGTCGACCAGGTCCGCGACGCCTTCCTCACCGCCTACCCGCACGTGCGGTACGAGGAGATCGAGTACGAGTTCAGGGTGCCCCTACGCGGCGAGCCGGGGTTCGACAGCGACGACACCCCCACCCAAGACGCTTTGCGGGAAACCCTCGACCAGGTGCACGGCGGCCGGCGTATCTCCGGTGTCCGCGCCGAAGAGTCGGCGATACGGGCCAAGAGCCTGCGCCGGCACGGCGACGCCACCGACCGCACCTGCCGACCCATCATCCGCTGGCGCTGCGCCGAACATGTCTTCCCCTACCTGCACAAACATGACCTACCCGTCCACCCGATCTACGCGATGACCGCCGGCGGCCACTATGACCGCCGCTGGCTACGCGTCCACGCCCTCGGCTGCCAGCACCCCGACATGTCCGCCGTCTACAGCAAAGACCCCGACGCGTGGGAACGCCTCTACTACCAGGACGTCATCACCGCCGCCGCCGAAGCCCGCAAACACATGTGGACCCATGCCTAGCGAACTCGTACTCGTGATAGGCGCCTGCGGGGCCGGCAAGACCACGTGGGCGCGGGCCAACTTGCCCAACCACGCCCACCCCGACGCGGAACAGCTCGCCCGCACCCTGTTCGCCGACCCCAGCCAGTTCCGCTACTACCCGTGGGTGCGGGTCGTCATGAAGCGGCTCGTCCACTGCGCCACCGTCACGCTCCTGGAGCGGGGTGTCAGCGTCGCCGTCGCCGGACGCGGCGCCACCCCCGACGAACGCCGCACGTGGATCGACCTCGCGGCCAGCTACGGCGCACCCACCCACATCGTGTGGCTGGCCACCCCACCCGAAGTGTGCGTTGCGCGGGCACAGGCGGACCCGAACCGGCCACGCACCTCGCGGCGGGCGTGGCCGCAGATCGTCGCCAACTGGTACCGAGACTGGCAGCCGCCCACACCGGACGAAGGCTACGCCTCCTACCGGGTGATCCCCCACGAGCCGCACGAGGACACCTGACGATGTGGCGTCTACGCGTTCACCTACACACGCGCGCCCGGCACGCGCGTACCCTAGCCACGGAGGCGGCATGAGCATCCTCGACAGGATAGACCGCGCGATCAGCGGCCTGTGCGAATGTGGCTGCGGACAGCCACTACCGGAGAACGGGCCGTCCATGTACTTCGCGAGCGAGGACTGCCAACAACGCTGGCGCGCGCGCCGAACCCGCGACGCGCAGGACAACGGCCACGAAGACCTTCGCAGAGCGGAAGAAGAGGGCGCCCGCCGGCTCACCCCTGCACGGGCGGAACCCAACACCAGCACCCGGGCGCACACCCTCACCGCGTTGCAGTGGGCACGCCGCTGCCCGAACTGCAACCGCCATGGGATCCCCGTCGAGGGCAGACGCGCCCAAGCGGCCCGCGCGCAGATCACGCCCGGCGACACCATCCCGTTGGAAACGGAACCCTGCCACGCCTGCCCACACTGCCTCACCCCCTACCCGGGGCCGCCTCTGCGCGCATCTGTCTCACGGTACGGCTCGATAATCCTCGCCGAGGTCTCCACTGTCGGAGCCGAACAGGTCACAGAGAAGAAGCTCATCGCCGATGTCGAGATCGGATCCATCGATGACCCGGAGTCATACATCCAAGGAGTGTGGAACCACCTCGCCGACAGGGTGGCCACCACCGCCCGTGTCCGCGAGTGGCTACGCGCCAACGGCGTCGACCCCAACCGGGTACCCCGCGACGCACGCATCACCACCACCCGAAGCATGGCAATCATCGAAACGGTGGTCGTTGACGAAAACGGCCGGGTCGTCTTCGACCAAGACAGCCCACGCCTAACCACCCAGGCGGTTCTCCTCAACAAGCCGTGGCCGGCCAACCTGCACTACCCAAACCACGTAAACCTTGGCTGGGCATCAATACTCCACCGAGGTTTCCCCATTCCCACGGGGAGCTTCCTACCCAGTTTCTCCGCTCAAGCATCTGACAGCGGCCAGCAGGAACAGCAGGCAGAGGACTAGATGACGTGATCTCCATACCTGCCGTAGTCGCGATCATCCTTGCCGTCGTCACGCTGCTGCTCGCCCACAACACGCGGCGGCACGCGAGACGCGCTGCCACCGCACAACGCCGAGCCGAGGACGCGCAGCTTCGCGCCGAAGCTGCCCTCACCCACCTTCAAACATTGAATGATCGGCAACGCGAAATCGGCAAGCGCACCATCTACCTGAAACGCCACAAATAGACAAAGGGCGCCCGGCCCCTCCCCAGACGACCGGACGCCCCACAACCCCGCCGCCCCCAAACGGCCGAGATCACCGCCAGCGTACCCCCCAACCTACGCGAACGGAGATCCACCATGGCCGCACCTTGCAACTGCGACTGCCACACCAACCCCTACACCCCCTGCTCAATCCCCGGCGGATGCGGCACCACCGGATGCCAGCAAGGCACCTGCCTCGCCTGCCACATCCGCACCCCCCAGCAAGGACTCGCCTGCGAACCCTGCCGCAACTGGCTACCCACCGCGCTCACCTCCATCCCGCGCCTCGCCGCAGACGCCCGCGCCGAACTCATCCCCGCCGACGACTCCACCACCCAACACGTCCTCGTCTGCCCCACCTGCAAACGCACCGCGCCATGGACCCCCAACCGGGGCAACGCACACCACCCCAACAACACCGCCTTCGACGACCCCAACCACCCCGACTGGCACGGCATCTGGATCGACGCCCACCTCATCACCTACAAGGGAGGCCCCACCCCATCCACCGCACCCGACACCATCATCACCGGCGGAACGATCGAACCCAGCACCCCACTCAACCTGCACCTACACGACCTCCTCGCCGACGTCATCCGCGACGGCGGTAAACCAGTAGACGTCATCCACGACACCCTGATCCCCGCCGACACCATCACCCCAGTCACAGTCCCCGTAGCCCGGATCGAGGTCACCGAACGACACGAAACCACCGCCGACGGAACCACCACCATCCACCACGACATCCGACACATCCGCGAAACCCTGCACCTACGGCAGCGGCAGATCCTCACCGACGAACACGGCAACCCCCTCCTCCGGCCGGCAGGCGACCAAACCGGCGTCGTGTCCGTCGCACAAGCACTCGACCAAGACGTACGCGCCATGATCGACGCAGGCGCACCCGGAAGCCGGTGGCGGCCAACCCCCACGATCGAATCCCTCACCGAATGGATCAAAAACCGGCTCCCGTGGGCATACGACAACTACCACGGACTCGATGCCCTCACCGCCACCATCAAACGTGTCCGAGGCCAACTCATGGCCGTCCTCGGCGAGTTCGACCCCGAACCCGAACTCTGCGACGGCGTCGAGTGCAGCCGCTGCGGACTCCGCATGCTGTACCGCCGCCAAGACGGCTCCGGCGACGTCGAATGCCACAACCCCGACTGCCGGAAGGTGTTCCGGGCCGACGACTACCACAAGTGGGTAGAACACCTCAGCGGCTACGAACGCTCCCGCCGATCCCCAGACGAGGTCACCAGACTCCTACGCGGCCGCTAGCAGCAAGCACACGACACCACCCATGCCCAAGTGGACATTTCTCCGTTCAGGATTTACATTTGACCCGGTACCTCCTGCCCAAAAACAGGACACAGCGGCCACGTCGCCACCTGAACCCTCACACCACGGGAAGGCAGGGGGGTGGCAGCGTGGACCGGCGCGCCAACCCCGACGCCAAACTCACCGCCCGCCAGCTCGCCACCGCACTCGGAGTCTCCCCCCAACTCGTCAACCGCTGGCACACCGACGGCTACCTCAACCACAACGGCGAACGCGTCTACCTCCCCTCCGTAGGACGCAACTGGAAAGGCCACCGCCTATTCCGCTACCTCGACGGAGCCATAGCCGAAGCCGTCACCAGACAGTCACCCAAGTCGTTCCGCAAACCCCTCCGCCGCCCCACCACCGGCCCCAACTCGTGGGCCGAACGAGACCGCAAACAGCCGGCGGCGTCCCGCCCCCAACAGAACCAAGACACCACGCTCACACCTACCTACTAACCCGCACACTCACCCACGGACCCGGTCCATAGCCCGCCCCAAGGCGACGCCCGAAACCGGGCTACGTGATCCCAGAAGGAACGTGAAGACAATGGCTCGGCCCACCAAAGCAGAAAGCGTCAAGATCGCCGAACGGCGAGCAAAGAACGTCGCCCTGCGCATGACCGGCAAAAGCTGGGCCGCAATCGCCGAAGAACTCGGCTACAAAACCCCCGCAGCAGCCTGCCAAGACTTCTCCCGCGCACTTGAAGCCAGCATCGCTGAACAACACCGCAGCGTCGAGCTGTACAGGGAAGAAGAACTACAGCGGCTCGACCTGCTGATGACCGAAGCATGGGCCGTGCTGAAGCGGGCGCACGTCACCGTCTCCCACGGCCGAGTCATCTACGACGAGAGCACCGGACAGCCGCTGCCCGACGACGGGCCGGTGCTGCAAGCTATCGACCGTATCCTGAAGATCCAGGAGCGTCGGGCGAAGCTTCTCGGCCTCGACGCGCCCACGAAGATCGAGGCGATCACCATGGACGCGCTCGACGCGGAGATCGCCCGACTGTCAGCCGAGCTGGAAGCGGAGGCATCCAATCCGGTGCCAACGGAGTAGCCTCAGGAGGCGGCGGTGACTAACCTGGCCGCCCCGCCCAGCCTGAAACAGGTCAAGCTGGAGAAGCTGCGGGAGCTACGCCGGCTCAAAGCCGAGAAGGAGAACCGCCGGCAAGCCGAAGCACGGCTCAAGCGGGACGCGAACCGTGCCCGCTGGCCGTCACCGCTCGATATGGCTGTCGAGCTTGATCCGCCACGGCTCTCGGAGAGCGGGGAACGCCTCGGCATGTGGCGTACCCCCGCACTGGACCTCATCAACAGGGCGCTGGTGGACCTAGCGGAAGGCCGCGAGACGCGCCTAGCCGTGTTCATGAGCCCACAAGAGGGCAAGTCAACGACGGTCTCGTTTTGGTTCCCGCTGTGGCTGCTCACCTGCGTTAACCCGGACCTGCGGATCCTGATCCTGTCCTACTCGGATGAGATGGCCCGCCGCTGGGGCGCAGAGATCAAGGATGCGCTCGAACGCTGGTCCGGCGACGACGGAACCATTGACCTCGGCCTTCGGCTGAGGAAAGATTCGCGCGCAGCCGGGCGGTGGAACATCGCCGGCCACAAGGGGTCGGTCTACTGCGCCGGCGTCGCCGGTTCGATTACGGGTAAACCGGCGGATGTCGCGCTCGTTGACGACCCGCTGAAGAACATGGAGGAAGCCCAGTCGGAGCGGTACCGCGAGCGCGCCTTGAGCGTCTACCGCGCGGTCCTCGTGCCTCGAATGGGTCCGGGTGCCAAGCTGGCGTGGATCCAGACCTGCTGGCATGAGGCCGAGCCGATCCGACAGATCCTCGCCAACGAGGGCGACCGCAAGACCGGCGGCAGGTGGCGGGTCATCTCCATCCCGGCGATCTGCGACGACGAAGCCAACGACCCGCTCGGCCGTAAGCTCGGCGAGGGCATGGTGTCAGCGCGGGGTAACCGTGACTGGCATCAGATCCGCAAGTCGGTCGGCGAGTATGTGTTCGCCGCCCTATATCAGCAGCGGCCCGCGCCGGCTGAGGGGAACCTGTTCAAGAGGATCTGGTGGCGGTATTGGACACCAGCGCCGGAGATCGGCTCGTCCCCGCGTATCAACCTCGGCGGAGTGGTGCATGAGTTGGATGACTGCTGGCGGTTCGGCACCGTCGACCTGGCGAACTCGACCAAGACGTCCGGGGACTGGACGGTCATCTCGGCGTGGGCTCGAACCCTGTCCGGTGACCTGGTGCTGCTGGACCGGGTACGGGCGCGGATCGGCGAACATGACCACTTCGTGCACGCCCGGCCGCTGGTAGAGCGGTGGAAGCTGGACACCTTGTACGTTGAGGACTCCCAGTTCGGCACCACGCTGGTGCGTGAGGCCACTGCTGGTGGTGTGCCAATCCTGCCGCTGAAGGCAGAAACGGACAAGTTGACGCGGGCGTTACCGGCGTCGGCGTGGTGTTCGTCGGGGCGCGTGTGGCTGCCTGCCGGCGCGTGGTGGACGAAAGCTTGGGTCGACGAGGCTGCCGCGTTTCCAAACGGGGCACATGACGACCAGGTTGACACGCTCGCCTACGCGGTGCGGGTTGCGGTGACGCAGTGGACGCCCAGGATCCCGACTGTGCTTCCGTCGGCAAGGAGCACGGACGAGGTGGACTTCAACACGGTCCCGCTGTGACTTGGTGGGGGTGGTTGTGGCTACCCTGACCCGCCCGCCGCTGCGCCCGATCGGCGTTGTCGACGAAAACCAGTACGGGACGCTGATCGCGGACGTCTACGAGATCATCCCGGACCTGGTCTACCCGCACAGCGTTGATGTGTACGCGCAGATGCGGCGCGACTCCCGGCTAGCCGCTGTCCTGGCCGGGTACACGCTCCAGCTTCGCCGGGCGCAGTGGCAGTTGGACGGCACCGGCTGCCGGCCCGAGGTGGTTCAGCTGGTCGCGGACAGCATGGGGTTGCCGATCGCTGGCAGGGACGAGCCGACTGGTTTGCGGCGGCGCGGGGTTAGTTGGGATGGCCATCTGCGTGCGGCGCTGCACTTCTTGACGTTCGGCCACTACGCGTTTGAGCTCGTGGCTGAGATCGGGGATGACGGCAAAGCGAGGCTTGCCGCGCTCGCCGAGCGGATCCCGCAATCCATCTCGGGGATCCACGCTGACCCGAAGACCGGTGACCTTCTTGGGGTCGACCAGGCGGCAGTCACCGGTATGGGTGCGCCGCAGATCCCAGCCGAGCGGCTGGTGTGGTACTGCCATGAGCGTGAAGGTTCGGCGTGGCAGGGTGTCAGCCTTCTGCGGCCGTCATACGCGGCGTGGCTGACCAAACGGGAGATGATCCGGGTCGCCGCGATTTCTCACCGCCGGTGGGGTGCCGGTGTGCCGGTGATGGAGGCGGAGCCGGGGACGAATCCGACGCCGGCGCAGATGGCTGAGGCGCAGCGGATGGCGTCGGCTGCGCGTGCCGGCGACCAGTCGGGTGCGGCGGCTCCGCCGGGGTTCCGGCTGCGGGTTCTCGGGTTGTCGGGGTCGGTGCCAGACACGCTGGCTTTTCTGGAATTTCTCAACCGTGAGATGGCCTCCAGCGTGCTGATGCCGCACCTCGATCTTGGGCAGGGCGGTAACGGCGGCTCCCGCGCCCTCGGCGCAACGTTTGTTGACTCGTGGATGCTGGCGCTGGAGTCGATCGCGGAGAACGTCGCGGACACCGCGACACGGCAGATCGCCGAGCGTATCGTCTCGTGGAACTGGGGCGATGACGAGCCTGTTCCGGCGGTCACCGTGTCCGGGGTCGGGTCGCGGCGTGAGGTGACGGCCGAGTCGCTGCAACTGCTGCTGTCGTCGGGTGCGCTGTCGGCGGATCCGGGTCTTGAGAGGTGGGTGCGGCGCGAGTACCGGCTGCCTGAGCGTGTCGGCCCGGAGCCGTCGGCGCGGACGGCGACTCGCCGCCGCCCGGCCGCCGACCGCACGCCGGACACCAACCCGGACGAGCCTGACGACGGCGAAGACGAGGGCGAGCCGTCTGAGGAAGAGATGCGGGTTGAGGCAGCCGCGACACCTCCGCAGGATGCCGAGCGGCTGGCCGCCGACCATAGGCAGGCCACCGACGCCGCTGCCCGAGAATGGTCGACCGCCTCGTCCGCGCTCGTGGCCGCGCTCGCCGCTGCGACCGCCGCCGAGGTGGCGTCCGGGATGCTGGTCGGGCTGGCGGCGGTGCAGATCCCGCAGGGGATCACCGCGAGTCTGTCGGCTGGGCTCGCGGCCCGGATGATCCGGCTCGGCGAACAGTCAGCGCGCCGGGCTGCGCGTGAGGCACGCACCGCCGTCGGGGTGGACGTTGACGCCGGCCTGCCGGACGATGTCCGGGACTATCTGACGCGGGTCGCTCAAACCACCGTCGGGCTGATCGTCAACGGCTACGCGGCCGGTGCTGCCCGCGAGGCGCTGCGCCTGGTCGGCCCCGAGGTGGACGCTGAAGAGGTCGAGGAGACGGTCCGCGAGCATCTGGCCGAGCTGTCGGAGGCCCGCAACAGGGGGTTTGTGCGCGGCCACCTGTCGGCGGCGATGGCGACCGCGCAGGCCGCCGGCCGTGAGGCGGTGTTCGACCGGCTACCTGAGGGCACCCGGTATGCGGTGTCCGAGGTGAACGACCGGAACCGGTGCGGGCCGTGCGCACGAGCGGACGGCCGGATCTACGACTCGCTCGCCGACGCGCTACGCGACTACCCGGCCGGGAAGTACAGGCGCTGCTTGGGCGGGGACCGCTGTCGCGGCTTCCTGTACCCGATTCCGCCCGAGGGTGGTCGGTGATCCTCGGCCCGCTGTACCACTGGTCACCCGCTGACCGTTACGAGTCCATCCTCGCCCACGGCCTGTTTCCGGGAAGCCGGGCGACCGTGGCGTCCGTGGGTGAGGCCCGAGTACGGGCCGCGCGTGTACGAGGTGCGGATCGTCGGCCCGGTGCCGCCGGAGAGGGTGTGGTGGGTTGGCCGTCGACCACGAACCCCAAGCCAGCCCTGACGTGCCTGGGTGGCGCCGGGTGAACCTTGACCAGTGTGGTGTGACGGCTGCCTGTCGCCGTCAACGAGAGGCGGTGAACAATGCCTGACTCGGTCGAGCTGGTGCGCCGCGACGGGATCGAGCTGGTCCGTACCGGCACGTGGGCTTTGTCCACAGGAGTGTGGAAGGCAACGAGGGAAGACCTAGCCGCTGCTGTTGCGGCGATGCAGTGCCCGGCAGTCCAGAAACCAATCATCAAGATCGGGCACACGGACGACCGGTTCACGCCCGGTGATGGTGAGCCGGCGCTCGGATGGTTCGAAAACCTACGACTCGCCGACGGCGGCCACACCCTCATCGCCGACCAGGTGGCGCCCAAATGGTTGTCCGACATCCAAGCGGCGGCGTGGCCGAACCGGTCGATCGAGGGCACTTACAACAAGCGGTGCGGGTTGGGGCACACCCACCCGTTTGTGATCACCGCTGTGGCGTTGCTCGGCGTTACGCCGCCTGGTGTGTCGGTGCTCAAGCCGCTCAACTCTCTGGCAGATGTGAAGGCCCTGTACGGGCTTGCCGCATCAACCCAGCCGCAAGAGGGCGAGGTGCACATCCGCGCCAGCATGCAGGTGGCGGCGGCAGATCAGCAGTACACCGGGGCGATGGTCGCCCTCATCCCCACCGAAGAGGACGCGCAGCGACTCGCCGTCGAGGGCGGGGAGCCGGCCGACCAGCTACATGTCACCCTCCTCCACCTCGGCGAAGCGGACCAGATCCCCAACCCCGCCCGGCGGCAGATAATCGGCGAGGTCATGCGCGCGATCGCCGGCATCCCGCCGCTGACCGTTGACGCGTTCTCGGTTGGGGTGTTCAACCCCAACAACCCGGACCGTGACACCTGCATCGTGCTCAGCCTGTCCGGCGAGGAGTTGGATGACGTCCGTGCGCTCGCCCACGCGGCAGTAATGCACGCCCAGCAGGGACAAGTCGGCTTCGTCGTACCGGAGCCTCACACCCCGTGGCATCCACACATCACGCTGCGGTACACGGACGACCTGACGCGGGTAGTGGAGTACTCCGACCGTACCGGGCCGGTGACGTTCGACCGGGTCCGGATCGCGTTCGCCGGCGAGCATGTGGATCTGCCATTGACGGGCGCCCCCGACGACGACATGCCGGACGAGCTGATGTCGGTGGAGGCCGCACCTCGGGATGACAGGCCGTTGCGGAACTACTGGCTGCGCGGCAGGGGTGCGGCCCGCATCCGCTGGGGCACCCCTGGTGACTTCACCCGCTGTGTCCGTTTGCTGCGCGGCAAGGTTCGCGACCCGCGAGGACTCTGCGCCGAATACCACTTCGAGGCGAACGGCTTCTGGCCTGGTGATCGGCGTAACCGCCGCGCACGAGTGGCAGCGCAATCAGGAGATGACATGCCCAACCCGAATCCGATCAACGCGGACAGGGTGCGTGAGGAGTGGAACCGGCAGGCACCCCACGACCAGTGGGTCGTCGAAGTGTACCCGGACCACGTCATCGTCTGCTCCGAGGCAGACCGCACTTTCGCCCGTGTGCCGGTAATCGTGGCCGGCGACACGGTCGTCTTCGGTGAGCCGACGCCGGTGCGCCCCGGCTACGTGCCGGCCGACACCGTGGCGGCAAGCGCCGTGTACGCGTCGCGCGCGGAATCCCGACCCAACCCCGACCCCGATGGTGTGGAGGCCGAGCCGGAGCCGGACGTGGCCGCCGCCGTGGAAGTGTCGGACAGGCCGTGGTCCGACTTCAGCCAAGCCGACTACACACCGGAGCAGTGGCGGCGCGCCTGTCTCATCGACACCGGTGAAGGCGACCCGGACTCCAAGAGCCGCTACAAGCTGCCGGTTCGTGAACCGGACGGCACCATCAACCGCAACGCGGTCCACGCGGCAGCGGCCCGGATCGGGCAGGTCGACGCCCCCCAAGAGTTGATCCGGGAGGCGGCCCGCACGCTGGCGCGCATCTACCGGGAGATCGGTGACGAGCCACCGGAATCGCTGCTCGGCCTCGCCGGCGTGGAGGCGTCCGCGCCAGAAGCGCCGCTGCCTCCGCCCGCAGACCAGGCTGCTGTTGAGGCAGCCTCCGAGCCCCCGGCCGCCGAGCCGGAGCAATCCACCCAAACCGAAACGACAGATGAGGAGGACCGAGTGTCCACTCTGATCGCCGACGTGCGTGCACGGCTCGGCCTGCCCGACGACGCCGACGACGCCGCCGTGCTGGCCGCGCTCGACGAAGTCAAGGCGAAGGCCGACAACCCGCCCACGCCGGAGCCGGACCCGCAGGAGGTCGCGGCAGCCGCCGAGCAGCAGAGGAAGCTGGCGGAGCTGGAGACCAAAGTCGCCCTGCTGACCGAACAGCTCCAGGCCGCCGCCCAGGAGCTGGCGGAGTCGCGCGCCCGCGCCGCTGCCGAGCAGAAGGAGCGTGTGCTCGCCGCCGCCCGCCGCGACGGGAAGATCAAGCCGTCCGACTACGACAAGTGGGCTGAGCGCTACGACAAGGCTCCGGAGACGGTCACGGAGATCCTGGCGTCGATCCCGGTCGGCACTGCCGTTCCGGTGTCCCCGGCCGGCTACACCGCCAGCGGCGACACCGCCCCCGACGAGGAGGCCGAGAACGCCAAGTACGACTACCTGTTCTCCACCCCCGCCCCGAAGGGAGTATGATCAATGGCTGACTACAGCCCGCTCTACCTGCCCGGCCACGCCATCACCGGCACCGCCTCGGCGACGATCACCGGCGGGCAGCTTCTCGCCGTGACCGGTGACGGCCAGGTCGGTCCGGCCACGGACGGCGCGAACGCTGTGGTGGGGGTGGCCGCGTTCGACGCCGGCCCGGGTGCCCAGATCACCTACTATGCGCGGGGCGCCGTCCACGAGACCACGACCGCTGGCGCGGTGACCGCCGGTGATCTCGTGTCGGCCGGCGCTGACGGCACGGTTGACGCCGACGGCGGGTCGACCCCGACGTTCGGCGTGTTCTTGGTGAGCGCCGCCAGCGGCGAGAAGGCGCTGTGGATGGAGTGCTGACCCGCCCAAACGTCCTGTAAACCCGCGCAACCCTTTCCCTTCCGTCAACCCCGGACTCGATTCGGCCGGGGTTTTTTCGTGCCCGGATTCCGGGCTGCCTTGAGACTTGAGAGAGGAAGAGATCAATGCCCGGGTCCTACCCACCCGCGCCGCCTACCCTCGCCGGGGACATCCTGTCCATCCACCGGCTGCTCCAGTCGCCTGCCCAGATCCGGCGGCGGCTGCGCACCATCCGGGATCTGCGGTTCGTCAGCGACAAGATCCTCACCCAGCGGTTCCGCTCGCAGGGCGGCGCGGTCCTGTACGAGATGACGGAGCCGATCCGCAACGCGCGTGACGCCGGCAGCATCGCGCCCGGCTCCGAGTACCCGCGTGACGTGCCCGGTGTCGGCACCGCCGGGCTGGCGGCCGTCCAGAAGTGGGGACAAAAGGTATTTCTCGCCGACGAGAAGATTAAGCGCAGCGTGTACGCCGGCGACGAGGTCGACCGGGCGCTGCGCAAGGTCCTCGCCACCGTGGTCGCCCAGGTGGACGAGGTCACCCTGTCGGTGATCGCCTCCCAGGTGACCGCCACCAGTTCGGCGATCGCCCCCTGGGACAGCACCGACGCGGAGATCTTCCGTGACCTGGCGCTGGCCGAGGCGAAGATCCTCGACCTGCGGCAGGGCTACCAGCCCGACACGGTCCTGATGTCGGACACCAAGTACGCGCTGGCGATCTCCGACAAGAAGATCGCGCTGCTGCGGCGCCGCGAGACGACCGACAACCCGATCTACGGCGGTGAGCTGGAGATGATCGGCAAGTACAAGGTCGTCACCGCCCCTGTCAGCTCGCTGCCCAGCGACGACGTGTGGCTGTTCGACTCCCGGCAGCTCGGCGGCATGGCCGACGAGACCGAGGTCGATCCCGGCTACTCGGTCGCCGAGCTCGGCGTCCAGGTGCAGACCCAGCGGGTCGCGGACCGCGACGGCTGGGACCTGTGGGGTCGCCGTCTCACCGTCCCGGTCGTGCAGGAGCCCGGCGCGGCGATCCGCATCACGTTCACCGAGGGGAGCTGACCGTGACCTGGCAGGTGACCGCCGCGATGGTGGTGGTGCCGGCTGACACCCAGTACGGCCGGCAGATGGTGCACGTCGGCAGGCGGGGGATTCTGCCGCCGGGCGTGCCACAGGAGAAGATCAACCATCTGCTATCGCTGGGGATGATCCGCAAGGTGGGGCCGGCGGTATCCGCGCCGCCCGCGCCGGCTCCTGCGCCGGCAGTGAAGGTGGACGAGGAGCCGCCGCCGGAGGCACCGCCGACCGATTCGGTGCCGTACGACCACCCCGACCGGGTGGCCGCGCGGGAGAAGCTGCCGGCCGGCGGCAGCCTTCCGGACGGGCGGGCCGCCCACGCGGTGTGGGTGGAGGCGGCCGTGCGTGCCGGCTACGCGTACGACGCGGCACGGCAGGCCACCAAGCAGGAACTCCAGGAACTGCTCCGCCGCTAACCAATGGCTGGGTTGGGGAAACGGGTGGGGGTGTGTATGCCGGTCCACGCCCCCACCCGCCCGATCCGGCTCGTCCTGCTCGGCAACCCGCGTCTGAAGCGATCGTGGAAGAACTGCCTCGCCCACGCCGCGCGGCAGCTCGGCTGGCAGACGACCGTGTTGCAGGACAACGCGGTCAGCATCGCTGATGTGGTACGCGCCTGCGACGGCGCTGACCTGCTCATCTGGGCCAGATCCCACGGTCACCAGCCATCGGGTGACATTGCCCGGATGTGGCGGAAGGTGGCGGCCGGGGGGACGGCGACGGCGAGCGTGCACCTCGACCTGTACTGGGGGTTGCCACACCGGGAGCCGGAGATCGGTCGGCATCCGTGGTGGCACGCCCAGCATGTGTTCACCGCCGACGGAGGCCGCCGGGACTGGTCACGCCGAGGGGTGAACCACCATTGGTTGCCGCCGCCGGCCGCCGACCGGTGGACTGGTCCGGGAACACCCCGGCCTCATCTGGCGTGCGATGTGGTTTTCGTCGGCACATGCGGGCGCGCACATCGCGGATCGGGCCGTGACCGGCTGCTGAGCTGGGCACAAAACCGCTACGGGAACCGGTTCAGGTGGCTCGGCTACAACCGTGAATCGGCGGTGTGGGGCCGCGACCTCGCCGACCTGTACGCCTCCGCGCACATCGTGCTCGGCGACTCGGTACCGGCGGCCCGCTACTGGTCCGATCGGGTGCCTAACGCCCTCGGCATGGGCGGTGTTCTGGTGCATCCGGCGGTGGACGGGCTCGCCGACGTCCACGGAGACACGGTGGTCACCTATCGGCGCGGTGACTTCGCGATCCTCGGCGACATCATCGACGGGTTGCTGGCTGACCCGGACCGCCGCCGGCGACTGCGGGAGGGCGGTGTGCGGCAGGTCGCCGAACGGCACCTGTGGCGGCACCGGCTGGTCGACATCGCCCATACCTGTGGTGTGCTGTGACCGCCCGGCTGCTGGTGATCGTCCCCACCCGGGGCAGACCGCACAACATCTCCCGCCTGTGGAAGGCGTGGCAAAGGACCGCGACCGGGTGCGCTGATCTGCTGGTCGCCGTCGACGGCGACCCGGCGAACCTCAACGACTACATCGCCACCGGGGTGCCGCGTGTGGTCTACACCCCGTGGCAGGGCATGATCGCCACCCTCAACCAGTGGGCGCACGAGAACGCCGACCGATACGAGGCGTTGGCGTTCTGGGGTGACGACCACGTCCCCCGCACCGCCGGTTGGGATCGGGCGCTGCTGTATGCCCTCGACGATCTCGCCCCGGTAGGGTTCGTGTACGGCAACGACCTGCATCGAGGCCCTGACCTGCCGACCGCTGTGGCGATGACGTCCACAGTGGTGCAGACGCTCGGCTACATGGCCCCACCCGATCTGGGGCATCTGCTGTGCGACCGGTGGTGGCTGACCGTCGGACGCCGGCTCGGCCGCATCACCTACCTGCCCGATGTGGTCATCGAACACATGCACTACGCCGCCGGCAAAGCCATCAAGGACGACGGCTACCGCACGGTGAACTCGCGTACCCAGTACAGGCAGGACAAAGAGGCCTACCGCCAGTACGTGGATCGGGGGCACCTACGGCGAGACGTCGAGAGGCTACGCGCGACCGTGGAGGGGCGGGTGTTTGACGACGGAACCCGACAGTGGACGAAGGAGCTTCCGCGCCTACTCGGCGAGCGCGGCATCACAGTGACCGGTGTGGTGCAGGTCGGCGCCCACCGTGGTGAAGAAGTGGAGACGCTGCGCCGCATCACTTCCGGGCCGGTAGTGCTGGTCGAGCCTATCCCTGAGCTGGCTGCCGCGCTGCGGGCTATCCCTGATGTGACGGTTGTGGAGGCTGCCTGCGGTGTGGCGGCCGGCCGGCGGCTGTTCAACATCACCGAAAACACCAAGTACGCGTCCCTTTACCGGCCTGCCAAGAAGCCGGTGGTCCGGCAGGTAGAGGTGCGGGTGGTGCGGCTCGCCGACGTCATCCCGCCCGAGGTCAACGCGGCGGTGCTGGACGTGCAGGGCGCGGAGCTGGATGTGCTCGCCGGCGCTCCGCTCGACCAGCTTGACGTGATCGTCGCCGAAACCCACACCAAGGCCATGTACACCGGTGCGCCGCTGCACCACCGGGTGATATCGGCGATGCGGCGGCGCGGCTGGCAGCCGGTCGAGGAATGGTGGCACGACCGGAAAGGTAAGATCCGTGATGTTGTGTTCCTGAGGGCGGCGGCGTGACCACCGTAATCGTCATCTGTGCGGGCGAAGCCCAACGGTGGGGTGACTACCTCAACACCCCCAAGCATCTGATCGCGCCGGAGGGTGAGCGGTTGATTGACCGCACCACCCGTCTGTTCCGCGCCGCCGGCGCCGAGCGGGTGTATGTGGTGTCCAAGCCGGGCGACATGCGCTACGAAACCCCCTACGGTGAGCGTGTCGACGCGAAGCTGAATCCCCGGAACGGGGACGCCGACAAGTTCTTGTCGTCACGCCACCTGTGGTCGACCACCGGCCGCACGGTGGTCGTGTACGGGGATGTGTGGTTCGATCCCGAAGCCGTCGAAAAGATCATGGCGGATCGGGACGACTGGACCCTGTACTGCCGGCCCGGTCCATCGCAGGTGACCGGCGCTACATCGGGCGAATGTTTCGCGGTCGGCTTCCACCCCCGGCATCACGCCGAGTACGCTGCAGCGCTTAACCGGGTGGCCGCGCTGTGGCGGGACGGGAAGCTGAAGCGGTGCGGCGGCTGGGAAACCTACCGGGCGATGTGCGGCGCGGAGAACCTGCGCAAGCACCGCATGTACAACCGATTCGTGGAGATCGGCGGCTGGGTTGAGGATTTCGACAAGCCGGCCGACTACGACAAGTGGATCGAACGTCGCCGCCGGCTGGTCGCTTCCCCGTCGGTGTCGGTGCTGATCCCCTACCGGCCCGATGGTGGCCACCGTGACCAGGCGCTGGAGTGGGTGCAGCGGCGGTGGGCTATCCGACACCCGTCGTGGCAGATCATCATCGGCGAACACCCGGCCGATGGGCCGTGGGTGAAGGCCCGCGCGGTCGCCGACGCGCTTACCCGCGCGGACGGGGAGATCCTGGTCGTCGCCGACGCCGACGTGTGGACCGACGGGGTGGCGCTCGCCGTCGATGCGGTACACAAGGGTGCGCCGTGGGCGGTGCCGCACAGCAAGGTACACCGGCTCGGCGAGAAGGCCACGACCCGCGTGCTGGCCGGCGAAGAGCCGTCCACGGCGATGGGCGGGCTGGCCCGCAAACCCTATCTTGGTGTCGAGGGCGGCGGCGTGGTCGTGCTGCCGAGAAGCACGTACGAGAAGGTGCCGCTCGACCCACGGTACGCGGGATGGGGTCAAGAAGACGAGTCGTGGGGGCTCGCCCTGTCGACGGTGGTTGGCCGCCGGTGGCGGGGTACCGCGCTGCTGTGGCATCTGTGGCACGAGCCGCAGCCGCGTCTCAACAGCCACGTCGGGTCGGCCGAGTCGCGGGCTCTGCATGTCCGCTACCAGGTGGCGGCCAAGGAAGGCCGCAAGAGCATGCGGGCGCTGCTCGCCGAGATCCCCGGATACGTGCCGGCGGCGTTCAGCGCGGCGTCGTCTGAGTCCGGCGTCGATCGTGCCCGGCATCCACAAGGCGGGTGTCAACCGCCCGACGCTGACTGCCTCAACGAATCGGGGGTGAACGGTGGCGAGCGATGTGGCCGTTGGTGACATCGAAACCCCCTACCTGGACGTCACCCCCGGCGACGCGACCACCCAAGGAACCCTGACGGTCATCGCGCCGGACGGGACGACCAGCAGCCCGACGGTCACGACCGGAACCCCTTCCGACGGCAGTGTGCGGCTCACCGCCACCCCGGTCACCTACGACCAGCCCGGTAAATGGGTGCTGGCGTGGAAGGTCACCGAAACCGGTGCCGGGGCTGAGGACCTGGTCGTCTATGTGGTGCCGAACCCGAACGCCGGCGGCCCGACGTGGCTGCCGGGGCGGTCGCGGGTGGCGAACTACGTGCCGGGCCGCACCCTCGCCGTGGACTCCGAAACCCACGAGTTGACCTTCAACAGCCAGACGCGCCCAACTGGCGTGATGGTCGACAGGCTGATCTTCGATGCTGCGGCGCGGGTCCTCGGTCGGGTCGGAAACCTCAACGAAAGCCTGTACGAGCTGGCGTCGGTGATCGTCGCGCTGCTCGCCGCCGCTGCTGTCGAGCGGGGCTGGCCGGACGACCAGCAGAACCAGCTCTCCCTTCAGCGGGCCAACGACCTGGAAAAACAGGCCAACCGGATGTTGGACGAGCTGGTCGCGGCGAACGAGAGCGCCGGCGAGGACCCTGTTGACCCGGGCGCGAACCTGATGCCTGTGTACGCGTTCCCGCCGCCGGTGCCGTGGGGGGACGACTACTTCCTCTGAGGGTGGCCGGTGGCTGATCGGGTTCGTATCCGAGTGCACCGTTCTGGTGTGCGCGCCATGCTCCAGCAGCCGTTCATGCTGCGGGAGGTCGAGCGTCGGGCCGAGCGGGTGCAGTGGGTCGCCCAGCAGATCGCGCCGGTGCGCACGGGCCGCTACCGGGCGTCGATCGCGGTGAGCTCTGGCACTCGCCCTTCTGGGGTGTATGCGCGGGTGACCGCCCACGCGCCCTACAGCTATTTCATCGAGCGCGGTACGCGGAAGATGCGCGCACAGCATGTGCTAGCCCGAGCGTTGAAGGCCGCCGGCGACTGACCTGAAGGGTGGCTGGTGGTGTACGCAGACATCCAGAAGATCGTCATCGGCCGGTTGCGTGCGCGTCTCAACGAGGATGTGCCGCTGTCGGAGCGGATCCGCGTCGAGGACGATCTTCCTGGCAACAGCCAGTACGTCAACCGGCTGGTCGTGGTCGGCATCAACCCGGGATCGCCCGGTGACACCACACTGACAATCGACGTCACCGACCTGGACATCGACGCGTTCGCCGGCAGCCGGGACCGGGCGCAGGATCTTGCCGAGAAGGTGCGAACGGAGATGCGCGTGTACCTTCCCCGCTACACGGATCCGGCGACCGGCGCCTTCGTCATGCAAGTACAGACGTTCGCCCGGCCAGCACCAGCACTGTGGGACGACGCGTCCCGGATAGTGCGCTGGTCAGCGACATACCGCGTGACTGTGCATCACGCCCCCTGATCAACCCGCAGCCCCTGTTGTTACCCGACGTCGACCGTCGGGCCTTCACTGTGCGTAGAGGAGAGAGACCGTGGCGGTCGATATTCAACTGATCAGGGCATACACCAACGGTCTGGTGGCGGTGACGGACGCTAACCCGGTCGGCATCCCCCTGCCGACGGACGCGTCCACGCCGCTGGATGCGGCCTACCACGAGGTCGGCGCGATTTCCGAGGACGGCATCACCGAGGCGACCAGCCAGGACAGGACCGACATTTTCATCTGGCAGAACAACGCGCTCGCCCGTCGGATCCCTGGCCAAGCCACCAAGACATGGACGTTCGCGGCTGCGGAGACTAACCTGATCACGCTCGGGGTGCAGTATCCGGGATCCACCGTCACCCAGACGCCTGAGGGTGTCGCTATCGCCGAGCGTCCGCCAATCACCGACATCCGGCAGTGGGTGCTGCACGGCATTGACGGCACCCGGGCGTTGAGGATCGTCGTTCCTCGTGGCGAGGTGACCGAACGCGGTGACGTGGTCTGGTCTGCCGGTGGCATCACCGTCTATGAGTGGACGTTGTCGGCCTACGTGGACACCAACGGGTTCTGGGCGTACCGGTACTACCTGGATGAAAGTCTCGCCTCTGGTTCATGACCGGCCCTAGTCGGCGTCGGCGGGTGTTTCGCGGGTTGGCCCGCCGACGTCCTCCTTTCTCAACCCGCGCAAACCCGCAAGGAGCCCGCATGGCACGACTACAAGTGCTGTACCTGCCTACCGAACAGATCACCCCTGGTGGCGATGGGACGGCGGCCGGCTACAAGGCGCGGTACGCGCTCGTCCTCGACGGCCTAGACACCCTTCTTACCAGAGAGGAAAGGGACAACCTCGACTCGTTCGCAGCCGCGATCGGCGCGGCGGGGGTGTACGCCACGACCCGGACCGTCGACTGCGAGCAAGGCGGCGACGTCCAGGACAAGAACGACGAGGACGCCGTCAAGGAGCTGCACGGCATGCTCAACGAGCTCGCCGGCGAAGCTGTGCGGGCGGCGATGGCCCGGCAGGGTTCGCCGGCCGGCAAGGGGTCTGTGCTGAGGACGTGGGGGTCGAGCGAGAAGGACCCGCGCGAGAGCATCCCGGGCTGGAAGCCGAAGGAGGCGGCTGATGTCTGACGTGTTCGACCTGGATGCCGCATACGCCGAGCAGGCCGGCGAGCCGTTCCGGTTCCGGTGGCGTGGGGTCGAGTGGGAGTTCCCGCCGCTCGCCGACTCCGACTGGCGGATCCTTTCCCTCGCCGACAAGCTCAACAACATTCAAGGCAGCGACACCCTCGACACTGAGGCGGTCGCCGCGTTGGAGCAGCTGTTCCGGCTCGCTGTACCCGAGGAGCGGGCTGAGGAGTGGGAGAAGACCCGCCAGCCCATCTCGGCAATGATCATGCTGTTCGGGCGGTGGATGCAGCACTCCGGACAGAGGCCGGGGGAAACGCTGGGCTCCGACGGCTCCTCAACGAGCACGGCGGAGCCATCGCCGCTGACCTCCAGCGCTACTACGGAATCCGGCTCGGTGAAGCACTCTTCGGGCCGCGCGAGAAGCGGCGCACGGCGGGTGAACTCCTCAACCTGATCTACCATCTGCCCGCCGAGTCGGCGCTCGTGCGCCGGCTGCGCGGTGACGCCGCCGATTGGGACCTGCATGCCGCGTTGCTTGCGTTGATCGAGTACCGGTTGGCGGGCGCCAACTGGCAGCGGTCGGGCGGCAAGGGCCAGAAACCGAAGCCGATCAAGATACCGGGCAGCGACACCAGCAGCAGCCGGCGGTCAAAGCCTAAGCGTGAGCGGAACGCCGACGCCGTTCGGCGGCTACAGAACCTCGGGCTAATCCCGGATACGGGGTCCTGACGCGTGCAGGGGGGAGGTCGCCGCTGTGACCTCCCCTGTGATCGTCGGTGAAGTCGCTGTTGAGATCACCGCCCACGTTGGGGCGGAGTTCACGAGAGCGCTACGCCGGTCGATCAACCGGGCGGTCAGGCAAGCCAACCTCGGCCGGGCGCTGACCGACGGCATCACCCGCGCCATCCGTGACGCCGATCTAGGCAAGGCACTTCGGGATGCGCTGCCCAAGCAGCCGATCAAGGTTCCGGTACGGCCCGAGGTGGTGGAGGCTCCGGCTGTCAAGCCAGCGGACACCACCACCCGTCATCGGGAACGGCGTGAACCCGCGCCTGAGGTTGACCCGGATCCGGTTCTGCGCGCGCTCCAGCAGGACATCCGCCGGCAGATCCGCGACCTGTCGCGGCAGGCGCTCCAGATCCCGGTCAACGCCGACACCGATCCGCTGCGTGAGCAGATCGCCGCCGCCCTACGGGACCTCAGTAACCGCACGAGGGCGCAGATCCCCACCGACCCCGCTGACCGGCGGGACTACGAACGGCAGCTGCGGACGCTGGTCTCCTCTGTGGCGGCGCAGGTCAGGGCAGCTATCCCGGTTGATGTTTCCAAGCCGGACGCGATACGGCAGGCGCGGGCAGCCGCGAACGCTGCGAGCGCTGCTACGCCGCCGGTGCGGCTGGGTGTCGATATCGACCGGAACAGGTTGCGGCAGGCGATCGCTGGGCTTGCGACTGCGGCGCGGGGCGCGGTGACGGCAACGGCTGGGCTTGCCGGTATCGCTACCGCTGTCGGGGCGGGCGCGACCGCACTTGCGGGGCTTGCTGCTGCTGCTGGTGCGGCGGTGCAGGCGCTCGGTGCGATCGCTGCTGCTGCGGTGACGGCGTCGGGTGCGCTGGCGGCGATTCCCGGCGCGGTGTCGATCGCGGCGGCTGCGGTTGGCGCGCTCGCGCTCGGGGTTATGGGCATCAAGGACGCGCTCAAGGAATCCACCAAAGCCTCCAACGACGCGGCTAACGCGGTTAGCGAGTTGGCTGCTGCTGAGCGTGCGTATCAGGCGGCGCTGCGGGAGTCCAAGCGGGCGCAGGAAGCTCTCAACCGCGCCCGCCGTGAAGCGGTCGAGCGGCTTGAAGACCTTGACCGGGCGTTGCGGGGTGCCCAGCTTGATGAGCGCGAGGCCGCGTTGCGGCTGGTCGAGGCCGAGCAGGAGCTTGCTCGGGCGCGCCGGTACGGCACCTACCTGGATATTCAGCGTGCCCAGCTTGCCTACGAGCAGGCCGCGTTGGCTGTCGAGAACGCCAAGGACAGGGTTGAGGACCTGACCGCCGAGCAGCAGGAAGCGGTCAAGAAGGGGGTTGAGGGGTCTGATCTAGTCCAGGCTGCTTTGGATCGGCAGCTCGCCGCCGCCGACAGTTTGGCCGCTGCGCAGGAGCGGTTGGCGCAGGCGCAGCAGAAGGCGGCCGGTAGGTCGTCTGCCGCCGCACAGGCGATGGCTCGTTTGGCGCCGGCGGCGCGGGAGGTCGTGCGGACTCTGCTTGCGCTGCAACCTGCGTGGGAGGACATGCAGCGGGCTGTTCAGCAGCAGCTGTTCGCCGGTGTGACCCAGGATCTGCGGGAGTTGTCGGCGAGCATCCTGCCGTCGGTGCGCGCCGGTCTGGTGGGTGTCGCCGGGGTGCTGAATACCCAGATCCGGGCTGCTATTGACCAGTTGTCCACGGCGGAGACCCGTATCCGGCTGGATCAGATCTTCGCTAACACCGAGACCACCTTGGATAACTTCACCTCAGGCATCAAGCCCCTCATACGGGCGTTGCTTGATGTTGCGGAAGTCGGCTCCAAGGTGATCGCGGATATCACCAAGGGTGCCGGCGATTCGATCAAGCGGTTCGCCGATCAGATATCGGCAATGGCTGAATCCGGCCAGCTTGAACAGATCATCAACGCCGGCATTGACGTGTTGAAGCAACTGGGGCGGGCAGCGGCCGATGTTGCTGGGATCTTTAAAGGTATCTTCAGCGCTGCTGATGCGGCAGGCGGGAGTGGGATTTTCGGGCTGCTGGACCGGTTGAACGAGCTTGTCAACTCGGCGGCTGGACAAACCGCGCTCACTCGCCTTTTTGAAAGCTTGGGCCGTATCGGTGACGCCCTGATGCCGGTGCTGCTCGCCCTAGGGCAGGCGCTTGCCCAGGTTGCGGAAGCTGTCGGGGATATCGCGGTGGCGTTCGCGCCGTCGCTGACCGAGCTGGTGTTGTCGCTCGGGTCGGCGCTGGCGTCGCTGACGCCTGCCTTCACGGTATTGACCCCGCTAATCCGGACAATTGCGTCCGGCTTGGAGCCTTTGGCGACAATAATCACTAACCTGGTGACTGCTGCCGCCCCGGGCCTGAACGCCTTCCTTCAGGGGCTTGTTGCCGGTTTGGAGGCTTTGGTGCCTGCCGCTGCCCCGGTTGGGCAGGCCCTCGGCGCGATCGCTCGGGCGCTGGCTCCGCTGCTTCCCCTCATCGGACAGGTGCTGGCCGATGTCCTGACCGCTGCCGCCACGCTCCTGTCTGGGGTTGCCGCCGCGCTGGGGCCGCTGATCAAGGTGGTGTCGGAGGCCGCGACCACGTTCGCCGCCCAGTTCCTGCCGGTCTTGCAGAAGCTCGCCCGTCAGCTGCTGCCGGTCTTGATCAATGCCGGCATCGAGATCGCACGAGCGTTCGCCCCGCTGATCCCGGTGATCGCCGAGGTTGGTCAGATTATCGCTGAGCGGTTGGCGCTGGCACTACCAAGCCTGATAGCCGCCTTTGTGCAGCTTGTCCCATATGTGGCGCAGTTTGCGACCACGCTCGGGCAGACCCTGTTGACCGCCCTAGAAATGCTCATGCCTCACCTACCGGAACTGATCGATTCCGGCCTCAAGCTGGCAATCGCTTTCACGCAGCTGACCCTAGCCATCGCCCCATTCCTCCCACAGCTCATCGAGATCGGGCTCCTGCTTCTTCAGGCGGCGCTCAACTCGGGGCTGCTTGAATTGTCGCTGAACGCGATGATCGCCGTTCTCAATATCGTGTCCCCGCTGATCTCCTCGCTGTCTGGGTTGCTGGACAACGCCCAGAAAGCCTTTGGGACGGTGAAAGAGGCTGTAGGCAAGATGTCGTCCGCCGTGTCGGACGGGATCCGCAGCACGCTCGACAAAATCAAGGAGATTCCCGGGAAGATCACCTCTGCGTTGGGTGACATGGGCAACCTGCTGTACCGGGCCGGCCGTAACGTCGTCCAAGGGTTGATCGACGGTATCAAATCAATGTTTGGGGCGCTCGGCTCCACCGCCAGCAGTCTCGCCGGAACGATCCGCGACTACCTGCCGTTCTCCCCAGCGAAGAAGGGTCCGCTGTCTGGGCGGGGGAACCCATACTTCTCCGGCCAGTCGATCTCCCGGCTCGTCGCGGAGGGCGTGCGCGCCAACCTGGGGGTGGTGTCGGACGCAGCCGGTGACCTCGCTGGACGGTTCAGCGACCCACTCGCCGTCAACCTGCCCAGCTTGGGCGGTGTTTCCGCCACGCAGCTAGCCGCACCGGAGCCCACAACCGTTTACGCCGAGTGGGTAGGCGGCGTCGGGGATCCGATCATCCGTGCTCTCCGAGAGCACATCCGGATTTACTACGGCGGCTCAGCGCAACTTGCTATCGGCACAGGACTTGGACGGGCGTGATGCGGTGGCCTGACAGAGAGAACCTGCCGATCGAGGTGTGGGCTGCGTTCGGCGCTAACCCGAACGACGACCCCGGCACCTGGTCGTGGACCGATCTGACTGACCGGCTCGTGTCGGAGCCTATCCAGCTCCGGTCTGGTGCCAGCGACGGCGCGGGCGAGGTATCAGCCTCTACCGGGACGGTGGTGCTGGACAACGACGACGGCGCGTTGACCCCGCTGCACCCGGCCAGCGTTTACTGGCCGCACGTTGACCTGGGCGTGCCGATCTGGATATCGCTGCGCCGCGCCGAGGACACGTTCGGCCGCACAACAACCGGCGGGTGGGGGGAAGCCGACTCCGGCGAAACCTGGTCTTGGGCGGGCGGGTCAAGCGCGGACTACTCGGTCAGCGGCGGGGCTGGCGGGCACCAGCATGCGGTCGTGCACACGATCCGCCGCACCGCCCTCGACGGGGTGAGCCTGCTCGACTGTGAGCAGGTCGTTGACATCGCTAGCTCGGCTGCGATCACCGGCGCGGCGCTAGTCACCGGTGTCATCGCCCGTTTGACACCGGACGGCTACTACTGGTGCCGCGCCGAGTTCAACACCGATAACACGATCACCGTCAAGATCAGCCGGGCTCGGGGTGGCGTCACCACCGAACTCGACATGCCGGTTGTTGTGCCGGGGCTCACCTACACGCCGGGTGTGCCTGTGCGTATGCGTGCCCGTGTCTCGGCTGACCGCATCTCGGTGCGGGTGTGGGATCCGGCCGGGGACGAGCCGGCCGGGTGGCATCTAGACGTTACGGACTGGGGTCCGCTTACCGAGCCGGGTGGTGTCGGATGCCAGTCATGGCTCGTTCTCGGCAACACCAACACGTTGCCGGTGACGCCCACATTCAGCAACTACATGGTGCGAGTTGATCTTCTGTGCGGGTTCGCGGACTCGTGGCAGCCGGACTACCTACCTACCGCTGATGGTGCGGCGCGTAGCGTTGTCCGGCTCACCACATCAGGGATCCTGCGGCGACTGAGCCAGGGCACCGGGACTATCCGTTCTCCTCTCCGGACGACCATCCCGGCAGATTTCACATACACGCCGATCGCCTACTGGCCGTTCGAGGACGGGACTAACAGCACACAAGTCGCGTCCGGCTTGCCGGGCGGTACGCCTTGCAGGGCGGTAGACGTCTTTTATGCCGAGGACGATACGCTGCCCGGTTCCGCTCCGGTGCTGAAGCTCTCTAGCTCTGGGCGGGTCCAAGCACCGGTGTCTATGGGAAATACCGGCGCTTGGTCGGTGACCTTCTTCTTCAGACTCCCGATCCTGCCAACGGCCGAGGCTCCTCTGATCACAATCGATACCACGACGTATGTGTGGCAGGTGAAGGCGCTACCGGACAGCTACTTGTGGGAGGTTCTTCTTCCCCAAGACAGCGGGCCAGTCGTGGTCGATAGCGCCAACTTTCTCTTCGGTGACGGCGCCGAACCAGATCAGTGGATCATGATGCAGGTTGATGCGTACCAGTCTGGTGGCAGCGTCGTCTGGGAGTCGTTATGGTTCAGCTTGCGACCGGCGGTGGGCTACACGACTGGCCCTAGGAACTTCGTCGGTTCTGTGGGCAGAGTGAGACGGCTCGAAACAACCGGTCAACTTGACGCAGCCCAGATGTCCATCGCGCACTGGTATGTGCTCGACCAGGCACCTGGTTTCATCAACGGTAACGTTTTCGCAGCTGCATACGGGTGGCTGTACGAGCAGGCGAATAATCGAATAAATCGTGTCTGCTCCGAGAACGGGGTCCGCGTATATATTCCTTTCACAATATCCGAGACCCTCGGCGTGCAGCCGCTCGGGAACCTGCTGGAGATACTGCGCGACGCGGAACGCGCAGACATGGGAGTCCTGAACGAGCACGAGTGGGGGCTCGCATACCTGCCTCGGGCGAACCGCTACAACAATTCGCCGGCTCTCGTCGTTGACCTGTCCAGCTACGAGCACACCAGTGATGTGCAGGCCAGCCAGGTGCTGGCGCCCGTATACGACGACCAGCGCATCCGTAACCAGTGGACGGTTTCTCGTATCAACGGATCTGCCGCGACCCGGAAAGACGAGGAAAGCATAGATCGGGTAGGTCTCTACGACGACAGCGTCGAAATCAACGTTGCTGACGACAGGCCGCTTCCTCACCACGCCCAGTGGAGGGTGCATCTGGGTGTGTGGCAGGAGATGCGTTACCCCAGCATCGTCATTGACCTGTCGGCTAACCCCGAGCTGTTGGACCAGTGGTTGAACCTGCGCATCGGCAGCCGGGTGCAGCAGGTCAACCCGCCAACCAACCATCCGCCGGGTCCTGTCGACCAGATCGTTTTGGGGTTTGACCAGGTCATCTCGCCTGAGAAGCGGACCTGGATTGGCCGGGCGATGGGTATCCCGGCTGGCCCGTGGGACGCCGGGATCGTGGAGGACCCGACTTGGGGCAGGGCGGACACGGATGGTAGTGAGCTAGCTGCTGATTTCCAGGCGGGTACGGACACCACCATGTCCGTCGCTGTCACAGATGGCCCGTTGTGGATCACAACGTTGAGCCATGGCGGAATGTTCCCGGTCTACATACGCACCGGCGGCGTGATCCTTGAGGTTACCGGTATTACCGGCGTGTCGTCTCCGCAGCTCTTCACAGTGACGCAAACCCCTGTCAACGGGGTCGTGAAGACCATTCCCGCCGGAACACCTGTCAGGCTTGCCTACCCGTTCCGTCTTGCTTTGTGAGGAGGTGAAGAGTTGCCGATTTTCGCTGGCGAGATCTTGACTGCGAACAAGCTCGAACTGTACCTAGCCAAACCTGTTATCCAGCTGCGGCGGAGGACTAACCAGTCCATTCCTAACAACACGATCACGGCGATTCAGTGGAACGAGCAGGTACTCATCGATACGATGTTCTACAGCCACTCGACGGGCACTAATCCCGACCGGATCGTACCGCTGCTCCCAGGCCGCTACTGGGTCGAATTCACCGTCCACTACGCGGCGAACGCCACGGGAGACCGACGCGCGTACGTCGGCGTCAACGGCAGCGCGCTCGCACCTGTCCACCGGTCAATCAACCTTTCGAATGCGGCGTCGACGACCCGTATGGGTCGCATCGTGGAGTGCGACGGGTCGTCAACGACGATTACCGCGCTGACGCTTCAGTCGTCTGGGTCGAGTCTTGACGTGGTAGGCGCGTCGGGTATCGCCGACACGTTCCAAAGCTTCTTCTCGATGCACTACATCGGACCTAGTTTCTAGTCTCCAGGGAGGGGAACGTCATGGCATGGGTCCTTCTCAGCCCGGGACGCTGGGAAATCAGCGAGCGGCCCACCCCCAAGCGGCAGTTGCTGCTGCTGAACGACGGAGAGCTGATCGAGCTGCACGGCGAGGTGCTGCACGTCTACACGGCACCGGAATCCATAGAGGACATGACGCAGCCGCTGAGTGAGGCCGTGTGGTCCCGCACGATCGAGGCGCCCGGCATTGACGATGTGCCTGACGAAGAGGTGTGGGATGAGATGATCACGCGAGCTCAAGGTCAAGGAGGAAGCTGATGAGCTGGCGCTTATCGACCAGTGGCGGGTGCTGGTGAAGCTGCTATGGCTCGCTGACGAGCTGCGTGCGGCCGGCCTGACGGTGGTGGAGCACGCCGGCTGGCGTGACCGGGTCATCCCCGGGTCATGGTCACCCAGGTTCGGGGTGGTGCACGCGACCGCTGGCCCCCGATCGCAGCCAGATGCGGACCAGATCGCGATCGTGCGGGACGGCCGAAAGGACCTGCCCGGCCCGATCGGGGTCGCGTGTGTCGACCACGGCGGCCGCTGGCATGTGCTCGGGGCGGGCAGATGCAACACCACGATTGCGGGTACCGCCGGCCCTTACAAAGGGCTCGGAAACACGTACGCGCTTGGGGTCGAGGCGTGCAACGACAACCGGGGCGAGCCGTGGCCTCGGGTGCAGTACGAGTCCTACTACCGGGGTTGGGCGGCGATCTGCCGCCGGCTCGGCTGGACCGAGCGGAACCTGGTCGGGCACAAGGAGCACACCCCCGGCCACAAGACAGACCCCAGTTTCGACATGGACCAGTTCCGGCGTGACGTCGCCCGTGTGCTGGCCGGGGGTGAGGAGGATCCAATGGCTGCACTGACTGATGCAGAGAAGAAGAAGCTGTTCAACGAGCTTCACGACATCTGGTACATCCTGTGGCAGGGTGCCACGAAGGCCGACGGCACCCGCACCGACAGCCGCGCCTACTGGTACGGGCTGCGCGAAAACCTCAACGAGACGTTGACCCTGTTGCGGCAGCTCGCCGACCGGCCGCCGCTCGACCCGCAGGTGATCGCCGACCGGGTGCTGGCTGGGCTCGGCGGCACAGACCTGCGCGAGGTGGCTACGGCACTGAGGGCGGCACTCGGCACCGAGCGGGCGGCCGATCTGGGCGAGCTGTTGGTGTCGGGGGCGGGCGCATCACCAGGGGGGCAGGCGTGAGTGACGCGACAGTCAGCCATCCCGCCGCTGCTGCGAGACATCGTGTGCCTGGCCACGGGGGCGGTCGGGTTCGGGTACGCACTATGGTCCCGGGCGGGCTGGGAGCCGCTGCTGATCAGTGCGGCGCTGATGGCGGAGCCGGCGCTGCTGCGTGGGCTGGCCGGTATCGCGGACAGGGGATCGTCGTGGGGGTCAGCGTCGTCGGAGCCGCCCTCGCCGTCGGCGCGGCGATCGCAAGCGCCGTCGGATGACGACGACGGTGCGTGAGAGGAGGTACGCATGGGTGACTACCTGATCAGCCTGATCCGCACCGCCGTGCCTGCCGCCGTCGGCCTGGCCCTGGCCTGGCTGGCGCGAGAGACCGGCATCGTCCTGTCGGACGAGACGTCGACGGAGCTGACCCTGGTGGTGGCTGGCCTGGCGGTCGGTGCCTACTACGCCGCGGTCCGCGCTCTTGAGCAGCGCTGGCCGTGGGTGGGCCGACTGCTCGGCTCCCGGCGCCAGCCGACCTACGTCCGCCCGGGCGAGGCCGTCGTGGTGGACGAGTAGCCCGTCCGTCCATCTAGACTGATCTGCGGTCGCGGGGATCCGTCAGGTCTACTGCCAGACCCGCCCGGCACCTGGCCGGGTGAGACGCCCCGGACCCGCAGACGTAGAGCGCCCCGCTCTCCCACCCAGGGAGGCGGGACTTCGTTTATGTTATTAACGAGGTCATTCCGGCCCCGCTCTCCCACCCAGGGAGGCGGGGCGCTCGTTGTTGTCTGGGGTCAGCGGCGCCGGTCGCGGATCTGGTAGACCCGCTGCCGGTCCAGCCCAGCCGCCTCGGCGATCGCCGGGACCCGCACACCCTCGCGGATCGCGGTGCGGATCATCTCGTCACGGCGGCGCATCCACTCGTCGGCCAGCCGCTGGTGCTCAGCGATCTGGTCGGCGGCCTCCCGGATACCGGCGAGCAGGTCATCGTGCCGGCCGGACACGTTGGTCATGCCGTGGTAGTCGGCGGCGACCTGGTCGCGGATAGCGGCCTCGCCGTCGTCGGCGAGGGTGCCCGTGGTTGGGTCGTACATCCCGGCGGGCAGCCGGTCGGCGATCTCCTCCACGCGGTTGCGGGCGGCGTCGCGGTCGATGCCGTACTCGTCGGCGAGGGCGTCGGCCAGATCGGCCAGGGTCATGTCACGCCTCCACTCTCTCGATGTCGGTGATGGTGAGGGTGTCGGTGTCCCAGATGAGCAGGCAGTCGTGGGCGCGGCCGGTGATGGTCTGGTCCTCGTACTCGACCCCGGCGTAGCCACGCTCGGCGAGGGCGGCGCGCACGGCGTCGTGGTCGGCCAGCTCGTAGGTGTAGGGGTACATGTCCAGGTCGCCGAGCACCTCGGCGGCAACCTCGCGCAGCTCGTCCTCGTCGGCGATGGCCAGGCCGTCGACGTCGACGATGTGGACGTAGCCGATCTCGGCGCACATGCCGTCCTTGCGGAGCGCGTAGTCCTCGGCGGCAGACCAGTCGCTGGTGAGGCAGATCGGGCCGGTGATGGCGCCGATCTGGTCGCTGCTGCCGTGGTAGTACGTCGTCATGGCACTCACTGTATAGCGCGCTAGACATGATGTCAAGCGTGCTAGACGCAAACCGCCCCCACCCGAGCAGGTGGGGGCGGTTTCGTCTCCCGAGCTACGCCGCCGCCGCCCGCAGCTCCCGCAGCAGCTCGCCGGCCCTCGCGTTGGACACGGGCGGACCAGCGTTGCGGACGATCCTTGCTCTCCGCGTCGACCCACATCCGGCCGACCAGCCACTCGTCGGCCCGGATCCGGTCCAGCAGGGCGGCATACTCCGGCTGGCTGTGGGCCAGGGTGGCGACTGCGGTCATCGCTCCCCGAGCGCCTTGAGCAGAAGACAGCATGGGCCGCCCGGGGTGCTGTGATCACCCCGGGCGGCCGCGTGCTGTCAGCGGATGGCGGCGGCCATCCGCCGGATTACCGACTCCGGCACCCGCTCCCGCTCCGGACGCCCGGCCTGCCGGCGGATGGCCTCCTCCAGCGGGCAGAGCAAGAACCGGGCGTCCACCCGGAGGGTGGCCTGGCGGCTCCCGGTGTGGATGTGCTCTACCACCTCCCGCAGCGCCTCCAGTGCGCCGTGCCCCAGGCACGTATCATCGATAATGACCTTTTTACCCGCCGTCAAGGCGGAGCGGATGCGCTCCGCCTGCACGCGGGTTATCTCCGCCTCCTGCTCCCGGGTGAGACCGGCGCGGGTGCCGTACAGCTCGTCCCGGAGCAGGTCCCGGCCGAGCCGGACCCGCCAGTCCGGGCGCTGGTCCACCCACCGCTGGGCGTAGCTGGTCTTGCCGGAGGCCGGCAGGCCCACGGTCACCACCACGTCCTCATGTACGTGGGGCCACACTGGCCTCTGCGCGAGGTCCAGGTCCCGGACCGCGAACGCGGCCGGGGTGATGCCCTCCGGGTCGTCATCCTCCAGCCAGGGCTTGTAGTCGGCGAGCTGGCGGGCCTGCTCGCGGGCGAGCCGCTGCCACAGGGCGCGGCCCAGCTCCTGAGCGAGAGGCTGCGGCGACCGCTCATCCTCCCCGAGGGCGTCGCGGTAGACCACGATGGCGGGGTCGTTGACCCACTCGGACACGGTGGCCCGCTCCCGGCGAGGGCTCACCGTGGTGAGTACCACGTCCTCCAGGCGGACGGACGTGTCCCCGTACTCCGGGGACACCCTGGTGACCATGGTGCCGGTGACCTGCCACGCCCGGGGTCCCCAGCACCCCTGGTGCGACCACCACACCACCGGCCGGCAGACGACCACGTCCTCGCCGTCGATCTCCTCCTCTGGCTCCCCGAGCCAGAGGGAGGTCTGCCCGTCCCTCCGGTTGTGCACCGACGAGAGGGTGCGGGCGAGGTGGTAGTCGAGCACCTCGTCCACCCCGCCCTCCGGGGCGAGGGCAACCGGCTCCTCCCAATCACCCTCCACCCGGCGGGTGGAGACGGTGCTCTCCCGGATGAGCAGGGACTCCGACAGCACCCGGGCGTACAGGTCCCCCAGGACCTGCACCAGCTTGGCGCGGAGGACCTCCGCGCCATCCGGGTCCTCCGCGCGCCCGCACCTGCGGGCGCCCGCCATGAGCGCGTCCTCCAGGTCCCGGTCACCCGGGGCCAGGTCCCGGACGTCCCGGTCCAGCCAGGACCGGTCCATGCCGACCAGCCCGGCGATCCTGTCCGCGCGGTCGTAGTCGGCGATCCGCTCGTCTCCCTCCGAGCGGTAGTCACCGCTGGCGCGGTAGGCGGCAATCTCCTCCGGGGTGGCCAGGAGGGGGATGACCTCCTCCCGGATGGCGGTCTGGATCATCTCGGCGACCCGCCCGGCGGCGGCCGGGTCCAGCAGGTCGGGGTCGACCTGCGCCCGGCCGGCCAGCCGGGCGAGAGTGTGGACGTAGGCGACGGTGAGCGAGATGCTCATGGTCCCTCCTTGGGGATGGTTGGGTTGCCAGGATTTCCGGCGGGGCGGGGGATCTCTCCCCCACCCTGATGAGTGGGGGCGCTTCGTCGTGTGCGTCAGGCGGGCTGCGTCGGCCGGACTGCGGTGATCAGGTGCCGCACCTCGTCGTGCAGCACCACCGCGTCACGCTGATGGCGCGGATCATCGCTCCCCGAGCGCCTTGAGCAGGCTCATCCGGTCGATGCCGGCGCGCCGCGCCGCAGTCGCCTTAGGCACGCCGTCAGCGACCAGCATGACGGCCATCTGCTCGGCGGCCACGTAGGCCTCCCTCTCCCGCTGGCGGGCGGTGGCCAGCGCCCGTGCCGCGTCCTCGGCCATGATCTCGCCGAGCAGGTACTGCACCACCGCGCTCAGCGCGGCGTCCCGCTCGGGCTGCTCGTCGGGGTCCGGGTACCGCCGACGGATCGCGGCGGCCTCGGTGCGGACGCGGTCGATCTGCTCGGGGGTGAGGTCGTCGGCGGCCGGGCCAAGCCAGGCCATCAGGTCATCCGTGCTCATGGTCACTCTCCAGTCATGGCGTCGTACGCCTTACCGATCAGCTCGAAGAACTCGTCGTCCATGGGGCGGACCGACACGATCTCGGTGGGGTGGATCAGGATCTCGCCGTACTCGGCGTCGTACGGGGTGTCGTCGCTGATCGGCCCGGCCAGCTCGACGATCACCCACTCGCCGGCCCCGTACGGGATGCCGGATCCGGCGAGGTACCGGGCGAGGTCCTCGAGGGTGGCGCAGACGCTGACGCCCCGGCGGGT